>ENA-ORCU01000719-ORCU01000719.1-marine-metagenome-genome-assembly--contig:-NODE-719-length-11389-cov-2.891266_pt1 | contig 11389 bp, 7 predicted proteins | sample MGYA00248631_ERZ508512 | MGnify/ENA primary metagenome ERZ508512 (study PRJEB26183, sample SAMN06268844) | marine metagenome | isolation source: Tt an P1 anaerobic enrichment on pine from sediment taken... | reverse complement strand
TTTGTGCCCGCAGGTAAACAGGGCATATTGCCGTTTGGCGTCTCTTTCATTCCACATGCCTGCAATATATTGCCAATTGTTTTCTGCATTTCTTTGTATCCATGCCACAATTGTTACTTCGTCTTTTCCATAGATATTTAAACCCGGACAGTCTTCCCGTTTTATCATAAGCCATTGTCCGCGATTTATTTTCAAACTGGATGAGCCCCAAATGCCGCTGTCAAGTCTTGCGATAGGGCCATTCATTTCCTTTAGTGTATAGGAGTATGCTCCTTTGGAAGTTAGCTGTTCCTGTGTTGAACCCTGAAAATCCCAAAAGCAGAGTAATCCAGGTATGTTTTCGGGATTTAAACATGCATCTTTTTGATCTTGCGAAATGAGATCAAAGCTGATACAAATAGATAGTAAAACGATTATTAAGCTTTTCATTTTTTATTCATTGTCGATTGATATAACCTTGTAATCTCATCAGCGGTAATGGCCCTGTTAAAAACGGCCAATCCTCCAAGTAAACCGCCAAACCCAACTTTATTTTCAGGCATTCCTTCCGGGTAACCAGGCCAGGAAGGGACAGCCCTTTGTGCGACTGTGAAATCAGCTTCCCCGTTGTAAATTGGTTTGTCCCAGACAAATGGATTGTAGTTTGAGTTTTCATCCAGCTTCCCGTTGAAGTATACTTTTATTGCATTATGGTCGTAGGTAAATGCAATCATTGCCCATTGATCATACGTTAATTTTGATTTTCCGGTGGCATATGAAAAACAAAATGGCCTGTCGGGTGTCGCACCTCCCACATCCGACACATAGCCATGTGCCTGGTGTTCTGCATCGGTACGTGTGAGGGTCGTGTAATCAGTTTGTTTGTGCCCACAGGTGAAGAGGGCGTATTGCCGTGCTGCATTGTGCTCGTCCCATACCCCTGCAATATATTGCCAGTGTACATCACTTCTGCGTTTAACCCATGCCACGATTGACACCTGCTGTTTACCATGGATATCCAGTGCCGGGCAATCTTCCTGTTTGATTCTTAGCCATTGTCCCCTGATTATTTCGAGGCTATTGCCAAATATGCCATCTGTGTTCCTGTTTACAGGCCCATTCATTTCTTCCAACGTATACCGGTATGGGCCTTTGCTTGTTAAATCACCATGGGTATCTTCCTGGAAATCCCAGAAGCAAATCAGGTCATCCATGTTTTCAATATTATTATCGTTTTGCAAATCGCTGCATCCTGCGATAAATATGATCAGAAAAGGAATTATAAAATGTTTCATGTCTTTTTAATAGTATCGTTTACCTACTGGAGTTAAGTTGTTTCCTGCCTTGATTCCGAGTATTGTATGGTGCCAGTTTATACCATCAGTACTATAAGTGGCTCGATTAGGTTTTGCCCAAGAACCAACCGAAGGGTTATCAAGTACTATTTTTACAGAAGCACCGGGTTTAACTCCATCTACCCGGAAGTACCACCAGCAGGGCCAGCCTCTTGAGGGGTTTCCACCCGGTTGAAACCGAATGGTATTTGTTTCCTGATCTATGGAAATTATTTTGACCGAACTTCCTTCAAAATCGGAATGGGCAGACATGCTTTGATGATTCTGTGCATTGATGCACGGAGATAGAACAAATAGCAGGATTAATATTTTATGAAGTTTTTTCATCAGTAAATAATTTGTTTTTTTAATTGTCTGATGGAACTCACATGTTGCTGAAAATTATTCTCATTTTGTGTTTGTGTTCGGAGCAACATGTTCGTTTCATTAAAAAAACGGAATTGACAGTTCATGATGAATAGAACCTCTAATGTCGCTTTGAATTGAAAAGGTGAACCAGGAACAAATCCTGATTCACCAAGTGGGTTAGTCATTTTCCGTAATCTCCGTTTTTGGAGGAATGTTGTTTTCCACTCCCGAATAGCCTTGATTTTGGTTAATGACACCTCCGGTATTCGCATCGATGGCAGATTGCGGTATCGGCCAATTGATATGATATGGCGCAATTCTCAGTTGTTGCCCTGCATGTACAATTCCACGATTATATACTGTGTGCTTATTAATTACCCTGTCGTAATACCAGTTGTTTTCATGCAGTGTTTCCAGCGAATAGCCGTCTCTGTTCAAATAGGCCAGAATATAAGACACACGCGACAATTCTGTTTTTCGTGGTGTTTCACCATAAAGTTCTCTCGCACGTTCATCGAAAATATAATCAATATCAATTTCAGAAGATTGTTTTTGAGAAGCCTGCACCCTTGCTCTAACAGCGTTCACATCTTCAGCTGAATTTTGCAAATCTCCTTTCCACCAATAAGCTTCAGCCCTTAAAAGATAAGTTTCAGCAACCCTGAATACGTACTGATCCGCATATCCACCTTCATACTGGCCTACTCGTTGTTGAGGAATCAAAAATTTGTTTTTATAGTATGGAAAAGCCTTCCGGATTGTGTCTCCTCCCAAAGCCCGGTAGTCTGCCATTGTGAAACTATCTCCATATCTCGAGGAACCGGGGTTGTTAAACCAAAAATCGGTAATTTTCTGCCAGTTTACCTCGCTGTACCTAAGATCGTTCGGATCCTCAGCAGGCAGGTCCCAGCGGAAAAAGGGTGAAGGACTCATATAACCAACACCTCTTCCTAATGCTGCAGATTGCTCATCCGGGTTATTTTCGGTATATCTCATTCCTGGTATTTGCCACCAGTTTGGAGTCCAGTTTCTCACGGTCATATTTCCTTTTCCATCGTTCGAATTTCCTTCAATGTTAAAGTCATTGGGTGCTACCAGAATCGCCTCATCATTCGTCGAAATATTTTCTTTTTGAAATAAATCCCACCAAACGTTATAATTCGGGTCACCCGCAAAACGGCCGGAACCGAATCTTTCTGTCATTAACCGGTGGTGACTTTGGTCGATTATTCGCGAGGCTGCTTCAATGGCATTATCAAATTCTCTTAAAGCCAGATAAATCTTCGTTAAAAGATGATTTCCCGCCGCTTTGTTTATTTTTCCTCCATCAACCTGCTCTGGCAGCCACTGAACAGCATATTCCATATCCTCTTTAATACTCTTCAATATAGTTTCCATTGTAAAGGTCTGAAAATCCAACTTGGGCTCCGTTATTTCCTGACCAATATAAGGCACATCGCCAAACTGAAATACAAGCCTGTAATACCAGTATGCCCGATGGAAGAAAGCTTCTGCAAGCAATGCATTCCTGATATTTTCGTTATCGTATTCAGGTTGATCTATCCTGTTTACAACCAGATTTGCAATTTGAATCATCTGGTAAGCATGATCCCAGTACCACATACTGACGAAAGTAGAAGGATTACTGGCCGGGATCAATTGAGTTACGGCATCGTGCGGATGGGCAGCATTCGGGTTTCCCTGGTTCGCCACATCAGTCCATACATACTCAGAATTAATGTTTGACCAAAATGAACCTTCATAATCCTGTCTGATTCCTAAACGGGTACGCAGTAATGCTGCATCCAATCCTTCCGGAGTATTAAATGCATTTTCAGGCGAATAAAATGACAACGGCTTTGGTTCCAGCCACTCATCCTGGCACCCGGTAAAAGCGATAATTGCAATAGCAAGTACTATTTTGATATATGATTTTTTCATAACGATATAAATTTAATATTCTATAATGTGACCCTCAGATTAAATGTCCCGATCATAGGGGTTGGCTCTGTGGTTTCCGGATCCCATAAATCCCACGGACTGGAAACAAAAGCGTTCTGTAAATCAAACGACAAGCGCAATGCATCAATATTAAATCTTTCAATGAAATTTTTGGGGACACGATAGCCCACTGAAAAATTCTGCAGTCTCACAAAAGACCTGTTTATATAGTAATTGGCTTCAAAAGGATTATTCGATCCCATTCGGCCCCATTCGTTGGTTTGGTTTTCAGGTGTCCAGTAAGGATAATCATACCTTCCCATCCGGCTGTATTGCCATCCGGAATGTATATGATTATTATTTATACCTTTCCAGCCCAACTGCGCATTGATTAAAAATGAAACATCGAAGTTTTTCAAAAAAGTAAAATTATTAACTAAACTGGCTCTGTATCTAGGAGTTGAATATCCAAGGAATATTTTGTCTTCGCGTGGAGATATTGTTCCGTCATCATTCTGATCCACCAATTTAACATCTCCGGGTTGCGCATTATACTTCTGCGCTTCTTCTTCCTCACCAATTTGCCAGAATCCGGCTGTTTCGTAATCCCATATTCTATCGATATCTTGTCCGATAAACCAATTGTTTGAGTAATCATCCGCCTCGCGCTGTCCGATTACATTGCCATCCTCATCTGTTACGTCAGTCATGTCGCCATATAGCTCTTTAATTTTATTCCTGTTTACCGAGAAGATAAATTGTGAACTCCATGAGAAATTACCGGTTTCGATATTTCGGGTGTTAACAGATATTTCTATTCCTTTATTTGCAACAGCTCCAAGATTACTGGTAATGGACGAATAGCCGGTAATCGAAGGTAAGGATCTGTCAAGCAGAAGATTTGTAGTAAGCATGCTGTAAGCTTCCAAAGAACCGCTGATTCTGTTATCAAAAATTGCAAAATCAATACCTCCGTTCCAGGCTGCCGTTCCTTCCCATTGAAGTTCAGGATTAGCCATCCTGGTTGGTTGAAAACCTGTAACAGATTGATGTGCACCAGCAATATTATAAATGTATTTTACAGATCCCAGGTGCTGTAATGCCGCATATGTGGGAACATCCCTGTTTCCGTTTACACCATACGACACTCTTAATTTCAGGTAATCAATCTGGCTGACATTAAAAAAATCTTCGTCAGAGATTCTCCAAGCGACTGCTGCTGACGGAAAATTTGCCCAGGGATTGCTCACTCCAAAGGCAGAATAACCATCCCGCCGGAATGATACAGTAAAAAGGTACTTATCCATTAATGAATAATTTATACGCCCCATCATTGCCGCGGCAGAGGAAACCCAGTCGTTTGCTCCAACAACCGGAGCAGTACCGTGATTTAGCTGGTGGTAACTTAAATCCTGGCTGGGTTCAAACATGCTATTTTCAGCCGTTTCAGACCAATACTGTGTTTTTTCTGTGTTATATAAGAAAGTCACGTCAAATTTATGGACACCAAATGTTTTCTTCCAGGAAAGGATATTATCAACAAACCACTGGTAATAGTGCGCTGTGTTTCTGCTTGCTCCGGAACCGGTTTGTTCATCAGTTGTGTAACCAAAATGGTAATTTTGATCCCAGCGTAACTGGTTGATCCAGTTTATACGATAAGAAAACCCGAACGGTAATTTTAAATCAGCATAAATGTTGGCCAGCATATCATAGTCTTTTTCAAAATTATCGCTGTACCGGTAGTTAAACGGATTTTGTACTGCACTGTCATCGTGCGGAAGATATTTTATTGAACCGTCTTCACGGTAGATGCTACCCAATGGGCTCATATTAACGCCAAGGTTGTACGATGGAAATTCCGGACTCTCGTCTCTTTTTGAGAATTGGGCGTTTAAACCAACATTCAAAAAATCTGTTACCTTGGATTCAAGGTTTAATCTGCTCCTGATTGAGCTGAAGCTTTCATCGGTGTAAAATCCTTGGTTTTCGAGGTAACCCAAAGAATAATAGTACGATATCCGGTCGGAGGAACCTGTGATGCTGGCGTTGTAATCTTGCCTTAATCCTGTTCTGAAAATCTCATCATACCAATCTACATAATTGCCTTCCAGGTAATTTTCAAGTTCAATTGCATTTAATTCATTTCTTGAGAAAAAGATTTGTTCATTACTAAAATCACCTACTCCTGCGTCATAATTTCTCCACTCTTCCGTAGTCAGTCCGTTAGGCAAATTCTGCGGATTATGAAAGTATCCCACAGGCATTTCTGTCCTGGTATATTGCCAATAATCACTTCTTCTTCTCAAATACGACTCTACATCGGTGCGTTCTGTCCTGTCCTTCAAATAAGAAAAACCGGTGCTGACATTGAAATTAATCCGGGGTTCGCCTTTTCCAACTTTTGTAGTTACAATAATTACGCCGGCGGCTGCCCTTGATCCAAAAACGGCTGCTGAACTTGCATCTTTTAAGACATCAATAGATTCAACATCTTCTGTATTTATATCGGCCAAATCACCGTTATAAATTACACCATCCAGCACAATGAGGGGTGCATTGTTTGCTTTCAAAGAGGTTTTTCCTCTCACCAACAAATCGCCTACTCCTTTTGCGCTGGGGCTTAGACCTACATCTAAACCGGCAATTGCCCCTCTTAATGCCTGGGTTAAATTTTGGCTGGGCTGTTTTTCGAGGTTTTCAGAAGAAATACTGGCAACGGCACCGGTCAGATCACTTTTTCTCATGGTACCATACCCAATCGCAACCACTTCCTCAATCCCGATGGCATCTTCTTTCAGGACGACATTGATATTGGCTTTCCCTGCAATGGCGATTTCCTGCGCCTTCATCCCCACAAACGAAAACACCAAAGTGCCATCACCTGGAATATTCGAAATCGTATAGTTCCCATCAAAGTCGGTAACGGTCCCTTGGGTTGTCCCTTTTACAAGAACAGTAACTCCCGGAAGGGGAGCTCCAGTGGAATCGGTGACGCGGCCGGTAATCGTTTTTTGCTGTTGATTAGCGTCCTGAGTTTCATCACCTGGTACAATCAGGATAATTTTACCCTTAATTTGGTAGTTGAGGTTTTCTCCTTTCAGTACATCTTTTACAACCTGCAATACCTCCGTTTCAGCATAATTGCCGCTTTTTAACCGGGTGTTTTCAATTAACTCATTTTTGTAAAGAATCGAATAATCGGTGTGTTGTTCAATGTAACTGAACACCTCTTCTAAACTCTGGTCTTTAAAGTTCACCGAGAGTTTGGAGGATTGTGAAAATCCGATCGCACTCACCTGCATTAAGGTTACAAGCAGGAACAAAGCTGTTAACTTCATAATCGTCAGTAATTTTTTAAGCATGAGGCTTTTGTGCAGCCTTTGCTTCACATGTTTTTTTTCCATAATTTTGGCTTGCATTTGAATATTTAATTTATTTATGCTTAGGCGATCGTGGAAGGTAGGAGCTCCGCTTTCGCCTTTTTTTTATTTCACATTGAGTTCAATTTTTCGGTTGTCAATTCGTTTATATTCTATCGGGATGTATACATTCAAGGCATCAAGGATTTGCCAAATCGTTTCCTCGTTTTTAAAAGATCCGGTAAATTCAATCGTTGAAACTTTGTTCCTGTCATGCAAAATGTCCACATCATACCAGTTTTCAAGACGCATGATAAGTTCCTCAAAGGGAATCTTTTTGAAATTCAGTCGATTTTCGACCCAACTGTGTGTCTGTTCCAGATCAGCTTGTTCAATGTATTCAGACTGATCAGACACATAATATCGTTCTCCGACTTTTAGTATGGCTGATTGTTGTGGGGTTTCCACCTCCACACGTCCTTTAAACAGCGTGACTTCGTTACGATTGAATTCTTTATAAGCCATGACATTAAATTCAGTCCCCAAGACTTTGATATCACACCGGTCTGTGCTGACAATAAAGGGAATGTTGTCGGCATGTTTTACTTCAAAATAAGCTTCGCCCTGCAATTTTACTTTACGTTGTTGTTTGGTCAGGGTAGAATAACTCAGGGAGGAGTTGGTATTTAACCAAACTTCTGTCCCATCCGGAAGGAATATTTTTGACTTTTCTCCACGTGGTGTTTCAATGGTCGTGTAACCACTGATCATTGATTCACTTTTGACATAGAGCAAAGCGGTGGAAATGATCAGTCCTATGATCAAAACAGCGGCGATTCCTGACAGCCAGTAATTGTCAATCCTCAATTTTTTATTCGACAGTTTATTTTCTGAATTGACCATTCGGTATGACAATCTCCTCCAGTTGAAAGCGGAACGCTGATTGCTTGCGGGTGTCCAGCTATCTTTTAGCTGGTCGAACCTGGCTAAATGATCATCATCTTTTAATGAGTTTAAAAACTGATCGTACTCTTCGTCTTTTAACGTACCTTCAAGATAGCGATAGACTAATTTCTCAAATGAACCGGAATCCATAATTTTGCTCTTATACCCTTATAACTCCAAAATCATGGATTTACCCATCATGAAATAATAACTTTTTTTAAAAAAAGTTTTTGAGAACGATTAAAATGATCGCCAATGGGAGGTCGTCGGAGAACTTTTCTCTGAACGTTTTTGTCGCTCGTGACAGATGTCGTTCCACATTTTTGATGTTGATTTGTAGCTTTTCGGCAATTTCCCGATTTTTCAAGCCTTCCATCTTACTCAGTAAAAACACTTCCTGGCAACGGGGAGGTAATGATTCAATGGTTTTTTCGATCTCATTTTTCAATTCCTCCTCAATCAGCAAATAGGGTTCATTTCGAATGAAATCGATTCGATACAATTCTTCATATGTTCGAAGGGAATGAAGCTCGATCTCTTTTTCCTGGATGACTTTGACGAATTGGATATGATCAAGGCACCGGTTTCTTACCAAACGAAAGAGGTAAGCTTCGATGTTGACACTTTCAATCTGATGCTTTTTCTCCCAAATCTGAATGAATACATCCTGAATGATATCTTCAGCAACCTGACTCTCCTTCGTCATTTTGCAGGCGAAGTCAAACAAACGAGGGAAAATCCGTTGAAACAATCCTTCCAGAGCTTTCGAATCACCTGCTTTAAACTGATTAAAAAGCAGGTTCGAACGATCTGTATGATGGATTTTTCTTTTCACTTGCCCGATTTGTCAGGCACAAATATAATCAGATTTATCTGCGTACATCCAACGCTACAATGGATAATTAAAGCCCACGAGGCTTGAGTGTTTAAATTAACGCAAGAAAGTCTGTCCGCTTTTCCTCTCGCTGAAGTAAGCGGAAACGATCCGGTTGCAAAAATGAAATCCTACTATTGGAAGAATTATATACCACCATTGATGCAATGCCCATGCGAATTAGAGAGATGGAAAGAAAAAAGCAGCAATAGAATAAAATAACCAAACGGGACGGAAAGAATTTTCCCGGCCCGTTTTGTCTTTCTTAAACTGATAACAGGCTGTTGCAGATTAGCCAAGCCTAAAAACACAAAAACCAAAACCTGTTTCAACTTTACTAAAGCGTATTACAACTTAATAAAAGGTTATTGCAACTTAACGAACTGCAATTACAAAATGACCAAGCGCTACTACGCAATAACCATAATGCATTACATACTAACAACCGAATCATCCAATTTGACTGAAGGTCATTACACATAAACTGAAGGATAATACGACTTAAGCCTTTTATCTTGTAAAACGCAGGGAGCTCACTTGCTTGTACTGGGGGCTGCTTGCTCCAAACACCGACTTAATATAGCCTTTGGCGGCCACTGCAACATCAACAATGCCCGTTGTTTCGCCATAAAGCAAGTCGTTTCGCATAATGCGAAGGCCACTCAGCGGACTTTCGGCCTCAATAACGGCTGCGTTTTTTGCATACAAGTCGGCGTAAAGCACCGTCAGGGCATCAATGGTCAGGTCTGGTTCATTGGGCGCATATTCGGGAATAGATGCCAGCAATTTGATCAGCTTGTCGAAGTTATCCAAACGGCTATCGAAGCTCATCTGCGATGATGAAGCTTCAACGATTTCCTGCCCGGCGGCAATGGCCGCCTGCTTTTCTTCTTCGGTCATTCGCGGGGTGGCACGCCTTCCCTGCAGTTTCCGAACAATCGTTCTGACCTGGTCCTGGGTTTGTTTGGATACCCCTGAAGCTTTTACCGCATTATTGATTCGTGTAATCAGCTTGCTCAAAGGCTTAAAAGCTGAACTTCTCAGGGAAAGCGCCATGGAGAGGGCTCCCTGTGCTGCGTGGATTGAGGAGATGCAGTCCTTCGCCCCGGCTAAAGCATTTTGCATGGCCAACAGCTGAAGCACGGGATTACTTGGATTGTAGGCGGGGCCGAATGAGGTACAGGTAACGGATAATTGAGAAAAATTGGCGACATTTTTGGCATGTCCGGTTTCAGATTTACTTGTCATAACTTAAAATTTAGGATTGATGATAACGATTTGTAAACTTTACAGTATACAATTTCAAACAAATCGACCGAACGAACACTACTTAACAGTCGTTATTTATTAACAGAATTATTAACAATTCTAATTTATTGGTTTGTATCCATAAAAGGTTGCTGCCAACAGCATCAAGAAACGCTTTCACCAAGTCTTTATCTTGTTTGTCCATATTGATATTTTCGCGGGGTAACAAGGCTGTTCAAATACCTGGCTGATGTTGTCGCACGGGAGCGGGAGCTCTGCCTATTATTCGATTGCGAGCATCAAAATTCTCCGGGAAAGTGAGTTGCAAACTCAAGACAGCTTACCCTTCACCCCTAACACTAAGAAGGGTTTGCGAACTTCACAGTCTATACCCTACACTGCCCCAGGATACGAGCGAATCACCCACTTCTATACGGATTGAAAATCCGGCGTTAATAAGGACCGGATGGCATATCCGGTCCAGCTGCTAACCGCGTGCGTTGGTGGATATCCGAATGAGCAGGTTTAGTATTCTATTAGTTACGCTTGCGATGAGCTAATCTTGTAAATGAGCCAACAATGTTAAAAACACGAAGATGATTCTTGATTTTTTTCGGAACAATATTTTTAAACATGAAGACACTGTCATTCATTAAGGCAGGCAGTGCATTAAATCAACTCTTAATAAATTTGCGAAATATGGCCTCCTTCTTATCCACCAACTTCAGAAAATATGTTCCACTTGCTAAATTACTTACATCAATGGTCTGAACGTTTTGCATAACCACCCCGGATTTCCTCAATCTACCGTTGCAGTCATAGATAAACAAATCGAATGTTTCTGTGCTATTCACATGTGTTTCAACATGTAAAACATTCCTTACCGGATTTGGATAGATGTTTACCTTGTCGATATATCCATGAGTGTCATTTGGCATGCCAGTTGCCATCCCAAGTTTTACCTCAATAATTTTTCGGGTTATTCCTCCAAACTTATCAGAATACATTAAGGTGTAAGTGCCAATATTTTCTTCCTGAATATTTTCGATTGAGAGTTCCCGCGACGATGACACAACATCGTTTGGTCCGTGCCACGACCAGGAGCCACCCGAAACCGCAGATTGGGGGTTAAATGTTAAAACATCACCCGGTTCTACAGCTATCAAATCAGCCTCACTCCAACTTGCATTATTTAGCTTCGAATAGGCCTTTACTTCAATCGGATTATACGTCGAATTTTGAACAAGCTCAAATTCTGAAACTGCTGCGACATCAAGCCCACTTAACCCGGACAATGCTACAAAACGGAAATACCTGCCGGTAACCGGTTGAAAGGT
>ENA-ORCU01000718-ORCU01000718.1-marine-metagenome-genome-assembly--contig:-NODE-718-length-11395-cov-2.807475_pt1 | contig 11395 bp, 8 predicted proteins | sample MGYA00248631_ERZ508512 | MGnify/ENA primary metagenome ERZ508512 (study PRJEB26183, sample SAMN06268844) | marine metagenome | isolation source: Tt an P1 anaerobic enrichment on pine from sediment taken... | reverse complement strand
TCAGGTTCAGGCGCATGATGGTGCCGAAATGCAGGGGGTGAACGCCGATTTGCGTGGCCAGCGGGGTAAATACCGGGCCGAGAATAATCAGCGCGGGGATGCTGTCCATAAAGCAGCCGACAAAAAGCAGAATCGCATTAATGATGAGCAGCACCAAGTATTTATTGGTTGTCACCGAAAGAACAAATTCGGCGATCTGCTGGGGGATCTGCTCGGTTGTAAGCAGCCAGATAAAAATACCGGCCGTGGATAACACGATAAAGGCGATTCCCGAAGACCGGGTCATGTTACACAACATGATGTAGAGGTCTTTGAGAGTGATGTTGCGATAGACAAAAAATCCGATAATCAGCGCATAGAGCACGGCCACTGCCGCGGCTTCGGTCGGTGTGAAGATGCCCCCCAGGATGCCCACCAGGATGATCACCGGCATCAAAAGGGATAAAAAGGCTTTTTTGAAATCCGCCATGATTTCCGAAAGGGTCGCCATCTTCTCTTCCTTGGGATACCGGCGTTTCACGGATATCCGATGGGAAAAGATCATGAGCGTCAGCCCCATGATAAGACCCGGCAGGATGCCGGCGGCAAAGAGACCGGCAATTGACACCTGCATGAAGGCCCCGTAAATCACCATGACGATAGAGGGCGGAATAATGGGCCCGATGCAGGAAGAAGCCGCTGTAACGGCTGCCGCAAAATTTTTATTATAGCCTTTTTTGGCCATCCCCGGAATCAGCATGCTGCCAAGTGCGGCGGAATCGGCCACGGCACTGCCGGTCAAGCCGGCAAAAAGGATGCTGGCCAGGATGTTGGCATGGGCCAGCCCGCCCCGCAGGTGACCAACGAGCCGGGTTGAAAAATCAATGACCCGGTTTGTAATGCCCGCCCTGTTCATGATTTCCCCGGCCAGGATAAAAAGGGGCATGGCCATCAGCGGAAACAAATTGATGCTGTTGAAAAAGCGCATGGGGATCAACGGGAAAAGGCTGGTATCGCCCAGTTGCATCATAATAAAAACAGATGACACGCCCAGGACATAAGCCACGGGCATACCAAAAAGAAGGGACCCAAATAAGAGCGCGATGATATACGGAGACATAATTTACCCTGGTAAACAATCGCTTGAAACCACTGGCAGCATCGACCGTCGGGTCTCAAAAGCATTGAAGTTAATGTTGATTCGACTCGCAGGCGCTGACGAACCGGCCTGGGGGAGCTCATCCGGCGTCTGCAAATTGAAAGCGGCGTTTAGCATCATTCCAGGAATACCCTGTGGGGGGAAATGTCGCTTTTCCACATGAAAAGATCGATGAGCATCTGCAGCCCCAGTTGGGTCATCGTCAGCAGACCGCCCACCGGTATACAGAGCAGCGGGTAATACATGGTGATGCCAAGGGAGGGCACCAGCTGCATTTTGGCCTTGATGGCCATATTGAACCCCTCAACCGTCAGAATGTACAGGAAATACATCACCAGCACCTCATTGATGAGTTTGATGATGCGCTGCAGCATTACCGGAAATTTCATCACCAGAAATTCTACACACAGATTTTCCCGATTCCGGGTGACCACCGACATACCGATGAGCACCATCCAGATCATCAGAAAACGGGATGCTTCCTCCGTCCAGGCAAACGGATTGCGCATGGCATAGCGGGCAATGACGCCGGCGATGACAATGATCACCATACTGCCGCCAAAGATCACGCTGATGAACAGGGAAATACGCTCCATGCCGGATGCAAGCGCATCTATAGCCTTTATGGGAGTGCTGGCTGGTAATTTAGTGATTTTCATGGTTCCTCGCTGATGCGTGGGGCCGCATCCGGTCAATGGTACCCGAATAAAACAGCCGGCCGCCTGCTGTCTGAATTGGCAGGCAGTTGCGGGTAGACGGGCCGATCAACCGATAAGCGTTTCGGTGCCAGGGCCCTGCAGGGATGGGGCACCGGCGGCACCCCCAATCCACTGTAAGCCCTGGCGAATTCGATCCGTTGATTTTTTTACACGCGGTTATTTTTTGTAATTCAGTTTTTCCTCGGATTCCTTTACCGCTTTGATATAATCGTTGAGCAGGTCAATTCCTTCCTGCCCGAGCGTTTCCTTGATGTAGTTGCGCATGGGCGGGATCGTGGCCTCCTGAAAGCCTTTGAGTTCCGCCGGGGTGGGCTTATATATTTCCATGTATTTTTTAAGAAAAGGCAGCCCTTTTTCCTTGTCGGCGTTTACCAGTGAATTCATCCCGCGTGCGGCGGTCTTGGCGACCCTGGCGGCATCGAGCACAACATTTTTGTAATCGGTCGACAGGGACTGAAACCATGCGTCATTAACCAGGAAAAATCCCACGGCATACATGTGGCCGGTCAGGGTCATATACTTTTGCACTTCCTGGAGCTTGCCCTGGACAATATACCCAACCGGGTTGTGCTGGCCTTCGATGACCCCTGTCTGCAGCGATGTATAAAGCTCCGCCCAGGAGATGGGAATAGCCGATGCCCCCATTGACTCAAACAACTTGATATGGCTGGGCAGTGTCATGGTGCGAAATTTAAGGCCCTTGACATCGTCTACGTTTTTGATCATCCGTTTGTTGTTGGTAAGATGGTAGAATCCGCTCTGGGCAAAGAAACCAAGGCTTCTGAGGCCTGTTTTCTCGAAGATCAGATCGTCAACTTTCTTCCCGAACCAGCCATCCCAGACATCATAGGCAACCGAGTAGCTTGGAATCAGATAGGGGATATCAAAGACTCCGTACAGCGGGAAAAACGATCCCATTGAACCGGCGGTGGCAAGGTGGACGTGGATCATGCCGCCCTTGAGCATCTCCATCATCTCCCGTTCCTGGCCGAGAACGCCCCCCGGAAACAGCCGCACCTCGATTTCCCCGTTGGTGCCGGTTTCAACCAGATTCTTGAATACGACAGCGGTGGCGCCGTCAACACTGACGTAGGGGTCATCGCTGCCGATAAAGGCCACCTTGATGACGCTTTTGCCAAAGGCAGGTGCGGCAAACAGCATGCAAAACGCCAGGCAGAGGAAAATAAACCGTTTTGTTGTTCTTTTGGTGCTCATTTTTTTCTCCTTCGGTTTGATGGTGCGTTATCCAGGAAAAGCACTGCAAACAACTTTTTCATGGCAATGCTCGCTGGTTTTAAAAAAGGATAAAAAGTAAATCAGACAAAACCGTATCTGCTGGTGCCTGCGCTGCATGCTGCGCGCAAGGCGCATGATATTCCTGTATCCCGTTTACCGGTCAGGCCCTGATGATGCCCACCCGCTCATTGAACCGGGTAATCAGGGCATCGATCTCATCGGCCTGTTTGAACGTGTTGTTCCAGTAATTGTCGTGGTCATACCACTGGGCGTTGAGTTCCTCGATGTCCTTGGCCTGTTGTTCGATCCAGGTGTAGTACTTGAGATTGTGGATGGCTTTTTTGTCGTAGTAGGACAGCTCTTTCATGTGATCGATGGTCAGGTCGTTCAGCAACTGGATATCCTTATGGGCACTGATTTCGCTGTATTCGCCCCTTTCTGCCGTCATTTCGGCCAACCGAGAACCGTAGAGCTGCATTGAATCGGTGGCGATACTGACCACGACATCATTTTCGGTCAGCTCGTTATATTTGGCAAATTTGATGGCAGCCACCATGTTTCCTATACCGGAAATGCCCAGCAGTTCGAGCCGCTCGACAAGATCGGCATTGACCCCGCTGTCAACCAGCACCTGCCTGCCGATTTCTTCGTTGAAAAGACGGAGCAGTCGCATGGGAGCTTCATCATCCACGGCAATGACAAAGTCGGTATCTTTGCAGTCATGAACCCAGGGGACATGCTTGTCGCCGATGCCCTCGATACGGTGACCGCCAAATCCGTTCTGGAGCAGTGTCGGGCATTGAAGCGCCTCGGCCGCTGCCAACTGGGCGCCCGGAAAGCGCTTTTTGAGATAGTATCCGGCAGCAAGGGTACCACCGGAGCCCGAAGAGGAAATATAGCCGGCAAACCGTTTGCCGTCTTCAAGGTAGCCGTCCAGAACCTCTTCCACGGCGTTGCCGGTCACCGTGTAGTGCCAAAGCGGGTTGCCCAGTTCATCAAACTGGTTGAAAATCTGCAAATCTTCGCCTGAATTTCGAAGCTCCCAGCATTTGTCAAAAATTTCTTTGACATTCGATTCACACCCCGGTGTCGCGATCACCTGCCCTGCTATTTTGTTGAGCCATTCAAACCGCTCTCGGGACATCTCTTCCGGTAAAATGGCAATGGCGTTGCAGGCCAGCAGAGCTGAAATGTATGCCCCACCCCGGCAGTAATTGCCCGTGGACGGCCAGACCGCTTTGGTTTTTTGGGGATCGAACTGTCCGGTGACAAGACCCGGCGCAATGCAGCCGTAGGTGGCACCGACTTTATGTGCCCCTGTTGGAAACCATCGGCCGCACAGCATGATGATGGTTGCCCTGCAGCCGGTCAACTCCGGTGGAAGAAGAATGTGGTTGGGTCCGCCAAAGAGGCCGCCAAAATCTTTCTGTTCATTTTTCCAGCTTATCCTGAACAGGTTGGCAGAATGGAGATCCCACAGCCCGATCTCTTTGAGCTGTTCTTTTATGGCCGCCGGTATGGTGGCCGGATCTTTCATCATCGCAAAAGTGGGCAGGGCAATGTTGTTTTCTTTGCAAAAGGCGATGTTCTTTTCCAGTGTTTGGGCGTTGATCGCTAAATCAATCATGTTGTTTCCTTATCGGTTTTATTTCCAATGCCGGACAACGTGTCCGCTAGTACGTGGTCGTTTTTGCAGCGGTCTGAATAAATCCGGGGAATCGCGGCGTACATGGCTGCCGCCGTCACCAGGTCCTGTTTCAGAATTTTTTCATTCGGGCTGTGGGCCTGATCGATCTGGCCAGGTCCAAAACCGATGCAGGGAATGTTATGCCGCCCCATTATGGCAACCCCGTTGGTGGAAAAGGCCCAGCAGTCGATTTGCGGCTCATGGTTAAACAAACCGGTGTACGCGTCGACCAGGGTTCGGCAAGCCGGGTGATCTTCATCGATTGTCCAGGAGGGGAAATAGCACTCGGTCGGATAGACGAGCCCCGTATAGGAAGGCTGATCATAGCGGTACAAAGTCACTTGTGCCCCGGTATGCTGAACCGCGGTCAGCTGCCTGATCTCATTGAGAGCCCCCTCAACGGTCTCACCTGCAGTCAGCCGCCTGTCTATCGATATCCAGCAACTGTCGGCAACGGCACAGCGGGAAGGAGAGGTGAAAAAAATTTCGGAAACCGTCAAGGTCCCTTTTCCAAGGAACGGATCGTCCTTCAACCGGACGGCAAGCTGCTGCAGGTCCGACAGCACCGATGCCATTTTAAAAATGGCATTGTCTCCCTTTTCCGGAGCTGCTGCATGGGCGCTTCTGCCTTCTACACGCACCTGCATTTCCATGCGCCCCTTTTGGCCGCGTCTGATTTTCCCCGATGAGGGCTCGGTGCAGATCACAAATTCCGGTCGGATTCCGGATTGTTCGATGATGTACTGCCAGCAGAGGCCATCGCAGACCTCCTCTTGAACCGTTCCGGTAACAAGAAGGGTGACATCGGCGGCCAGATCCAGTTGTTTGATTATTTTACCGGCATAGACCATGGCGGCCATACCGCCCGCCTGGTCAGAGGTACCCAGGCCGTGGATCGTGTGTTCGTCTTCATGTCCCGCGAAGGGATCGTTGCGCCAGTTGTCGATGTTACCGGGGCCTACCGTATCGACATGGGCATCCATGGCGATAAGGTGTTTCCCGGATCCGATATAGCCAAGAAGATTCCCCATGGGGTCGATTTCAATTTTATCGAACCCTGCTGAAGCCATCTCCGTTTTGATCCGGTTGACAATGGCCGCTTCATTGCGGCTTTCACTGGGGATGGCGACCATGTCCCGAAGGAAACTGACCATCGCCGGTTTATATTGTTCTGCAAGGGATAAGATTTTTGTAAAATCAAGCTTCATCTGTTTGGAATATCCAATCTATTTTCAACCGTCCGGGTGCGCTCCAGACTTTTTTCCCAATTTGAATGCAGAATTTCTTCTGCCAGGGCGACATCCCGATTGCGCAAAGCGCATATGAGCCGGTTGTGTTCTTCAACGGAGGATTGCTCATAGGCAATGTCTTCGAAGTAATTTACCTCAAGTCGACGGTACCGGATTTTCAGGTCTTCCAGGATTTTGATAAGGCAAAAATTTTGAGAGCACTCGATAAATACGCCATGGAAATCGGCATCGGCATGCGACGCTGCCACAGGGTCGTTGTTTTCAATCGCGATCGCCAGTGCATTGTTGGCGTGATCCATTTTCACGAAATCGTCGTCGATCATATTGTCCATGGCGGTAGCCAGCGCCAGTTTTTCAAGGGTCCAGATGATCGGATAGATCATCTCCGGTTCCTTTGACGGGATTTCCGATACCCGCGTCCATCGATTTGCCGCCGACTCGACCAGTTCTTTATCTTCTAAGCGGCGCAATGCTTCTCGCACCGGGGTCCGACTGACGCCGAGGTGTTCAGCGAGATCTTTGTCTACAATTTTTTCGCCGGGTCTCAGAACGCCTTCCATAATCCAGTTCAAAAGTTTGTTGTAGACTTCGTCTCTCATTGAGGGCCGACTGATCTGATCGTTTTTTACAGGCAGCGGCATTGTTGAAAAACCTCACTGTTTTTGACTGCATTACACATGGTGGTTTCGCCAAAAGACCGAAGGTTTGATAAATAAGGAACGCGGATTTAATTAATTGCAAGAATATGGTGCCGAATGGTGGTTCATCTTCAAGGCGCGTCAGCGGTTTCATACTTTACGTATGAGGCCGTTGACGCAACGCCGAAGATGGGCCACCAGGCAAGCAAGAAATTGTAATTAATAAAATTCGCGTTCCTAAGCACGCAGGTGCTTAACCTTGACGAATAACGATCCCCCCTACCGGCGAACCAATATCCTCCGCGATGACCGGGCATTTGATCTGCAGCAGACAGAATACGCGTGAACCGGCATCACTCAGGGTCTCATAGTTTGCCTGCCCCTTGGCGATAACCAGCGGCGCCGATCGAAAGATTTCAAGAAATTCCTCCGAGCATAACGGCAGAATCGTACCGGGCGCATCGGTGCCGTTGCTGACAATGCGGGCCACCGTGTCCAATCCGGCGGCCACGGCATCCTCCCGCGTGGCGTCATTTAGCGTCGGGGATCCTTTGACCGCATAAATCACCGGCCGGTCAATGGCCTCGATCAGCAGACGATCAAAAACCGTCTCACCGGCATTGTCGGCGAGAAACAGCACATGATCCGCCCGGGTCAATCCGGCCCGCAGCGCCGCTTCATGGTCAATGGCATAGGGTTGAGCCAGCACCCGTTCAACCGTCTGCCAGAGATCATGATACCCATCAGCAACTCCCAGATCGATAATATTGCCGGCAATGCTCAAACGCAGGGCGACAGTCAGCGGATCATCGCTGTCATCGACCAGAGCCCTTAACCGTGGGTAAAGCGCCAGGGCCGCCCGTGTGCTGTCGGCCTTGGCATCCACATAGGGATCCGCCACTGAGCTTTCATCGCGAACCATCCCGTGCACCAGCCGGGCGATTTCAGGCGGCGTCATTCCGGGCTGAAGGTCCTGCAACAGTTTCAAGGTATTGCTGACCACAGCATATTGCCGGGAGGAATCACAGCCGGCCAGTCGTGCGGCATGTATTGCCTGGCGGAGAAAACAGGGATAACAATCGAGATAAATTTTCACTGACGCGCTCCGATGTAATGATTTCTGTTTAGAGCTGTTAGCGATTAGCCATTAGCTGTTAGCTGTTAGCTGAAAACTATAAAAAAGCAGTCAAACTAATTGCTAATCACTAACAGCTGCGTTTTTCTCACTAACAGCTGCCTTTTTTTCACAGCGGCAAATGCAAATAAGCAAAGATGCCCGTCATCTTCAGCCCCATGTAAAACATGACCACCACAAACAGGTATTTGAGTTGTTTTGCAGGCAGCAGGTGAGCGGTCCGCGCGCCCACCACCGCCATGGGAATGCTGCATCCGGCCAGCAGAATCCATTGGAGCCAATTCAGATAGCCCGTTGACCACGGCGGCAATCCCTCGACCCCCAGGCCATTGATCAGGTATGACAACGCACCGCCGATGGCCGTAAAGATCATCAGGGCGGTAGAGGTGCCAACGGCCTGATGCATTTTAAATTTCAGAAAAAATACCATAATGGGAATAATAAGCACACCGCCGCCGATGCCGATGATTCCGGACACAATTCCCAGCGGAATGCCCCAGAAAACATAGGCACTCATATTATCCGAGGGTTCTTCGTGAATCGCCGGCGGCCGCGCTGTGGGCATGCGGACACCCCCAAGAATCACCGCCAGTCCGAAGGCGATCGTCAAAATCCGCCCCGGCAGATGGGCAGCAATCCACCCGCCCACAAAGGCGCCAATGGCACCGGTAATCCCAAGGACAATACCCGCTTTCCATATAACGGCGCCCTTTTTATTGTGGGCCATGGCGCCGCTGAGGGCAGTGGGAAGGACCACCAGCAGATTGGTCCCGAAGGCCACCCGAATAGCGATGGTAGGATCCACCCCAATCGCGGTCAACGCCCAGTACTGTACCGGCACCATGATAAAACAGCCCCCGACCCCAAGAAGGCCGGAGGCAAACCCGACCCCAACGCCGGTGGCGAGCAATGCAATAATATGCAGGAGTTGAAATTCCATATTTTCCTCTTTTTCAGCTTCACAATTGAGCGCGGCACTCTCGGAGTATTTTGTTTACACGTCAAGGACCTGCCTACAGGCAGTCGTGACCGGTATCCCAATCTGACACCAATCAACCGAAACCTGAATCCGCAAGTTTATGACCGGTTCGCATGAAAAGAGCGAATGCCTGGCAGTCAGGGCAGACCTCGTTATTCGTCATGCTGCCGATCGGTTGCGAGGTGAAAAGCAAACGTCGGGCGCCAGAACCCGTCACCCGCCGGAGTGACGCGCACTCAAGATCAATTCATATTTATGATGGATACAATCGACTGGAGATTATCTGGAAAATCAGAAAGGAAGGCTATTCACCGTGCCACCAGCACTGGCAGGTTTTTCGTTTTTTGGAGTGATGTTTCAGCATAGGAACGGATCCATTTTTAAGAGCCCGACGTTTTGCGCAATATCTCATATCAACTCTGAGCCAACGAGTCAATCGATATTACCAGAGGGATCCGTCAACTGAATTTAAGCAGGTATCAATTTAATTATCGTCGACCGAAATACTGTTCTCTTACGATGTTACCTGTTTGGCTATGCCCAATCGGGATCGGGATCGGGATCGGAATATTGCCTATATGTTCAGTCGATTAAGGAACGTGGATTGTAGAGTGGATTAAGCGAAGCGAATCCACCTTCAGGCAAACGGCGATCGGTGGATTCGTCGCTGACGCTCCTTAATCCACCCTACGTTGTGTTGCTTCTGCATCGCTTATCCGCGCACATAGTTCTACTATGCCCACCCTCCGGAATCGAGAAAATCGATCCCGATAAAACCATATTCCGACAAGCGATGTGCCAGATGCGCATTTTTCGCGGCGGTGATGCGTGTTTGCTTGCGGCTTTTCCACGTTGGCAGAAAACATCAGTAACTTAAACTTCAATACTAAACACTAATAGCTAATAGCTGCACATTAAACCCGAAGAACTGCGAAAACTACGGCAATGATGGTTTATTCAAAGAGTTATCGCTTATTTTCATTGACCCGAATAATTCGAAGCACAGTTTCATTCACCGGCGTGGGCACGCCATGTGCCTTTCCCATCGCGACCATCTTTCCCGCAAAGATTTCGACTTCGGTTTTTCTTCCGGCCTCCACGTCTTGAAGCATGGAGGTTTTCCCCGTGGGAGAGAGGGTAGACAAAATACGGCACCATTCGTCCAGATCGTCCGGGGAGAGCCCAATGCCGATCTTACGGGCCACGGCAATGACCTCTTCCATCAGCGCCTTCATCAGTGCCATGGCATCCGATGAGAATTGGAAAATTCCATACGGTGCCTGCAGCACGGCCGAGGCCTGATTAATCCCCACATTGATCATGAACTTCCACCACATTGTCCGCATGATATCTGCCGGCACATCGTAGGGGATACCCGCCCGGCCCAGTGCCTCTCCGAGGCGATCCAACCGCCTGGCACTGCCGCCATGAGGCCCGTTTCCAAAAATGATCCTGCCGGGAGATGCATAAGTAAAGCGGTTTTCTTCCCGAACAGCATCGATGCCTATGGCGATGGCATAAACCGGCTTATCCACACCGCAAACCGCGCCGATCATCTCCTCGCTCTCGAGACCGTTCATCACCGAGAGAATGATCGTGTCATCTCCGACCAGCGGTTCGATATCCGGAAGTGCGTCGGCAAGGTGGTGATGCTTCAGGGCCACGATCACCAGATCTGCCGGCTGCTCCGCCTTGCCGGGATCCACGACGGCAACGGGGTAGGGTTTGCCATTGACGACAAGGGTTGTGTTTTTCAGCCGTTCATAGCGATTGCCGCGGGCCGCGAAACAAACCGAAAAACCGGCGGCCTCGGAGAGCATGGCCGCATAGGCCGCGCCCATGGCACCCGCGCCGACGATGGCAACCGTATTGATCTTTTTCATCTGCGTATCCTGCCCTTCCTCGCCGTCTGCCCGGTGGATATTCATGCTTCCAGGCGGGGCCGGCAATTATTCCAGGGCCGTATGGTCTCGTAGGCCCTGGCCGCCTGCATGACCCGGACGTCACGAAGCCGGGGGCCGATGATCTGCAATCCGACCGGCAACCCCCCCGCGGCGAATCCGGCAGGCACCGACGCGGCCGGATTTCCGGAAAGATTGAACGGGTAAGTAAACGCCACGGCACCCAAAAGCGGAATGGGGTGTCCGTCGATCTCGGCCGGCGGGGGCCCGCCGGCGCCAAAGGCGACGGTGGGCATGGTGGGCGTCAGCAGCAAATCGTAGGTATCGAACAGCGCTTCCAGAATTCCGTTGAGCCTCGCCCTGGCCTTTTGGATCGCGCTGAGATCGACGACGGTCAGGTTCCGGACATTGTCTACCGTGGCAACCAATGTCCGGCCTATCTGCTCGCGGTCGCGCTCGCGCTCGAGCGCATCGCCAAGCTGGGCGAAAATGTCCGTTGCGATGAGCTGAGTCCAGACATCCCCCATATCCGGCAGGCGGCCGGTCCAGACCTCGACGGTATGCCCCATTTCCTCGAAGGCATGCACTGCCTGGTCGACACATTCGATCACTTCTTTTTGTACACGGGCATATCCCAGATCCGGACTGAAAGCAATTCTCAAGTGCACGGGCATATCGTCCAGGCAGGCGAGGAAAGATCGCCGCGGTTTGG
>ENA-ORCU01000717-ORCU01000717.1-marine-metagenome-genome-assembly--contig:-NODE-717-length-11402-cov-2.541810_pt1 | contig 11402 bp, 14 predicted proteins | sample MGYA00248631_ERZ508512 | MGnify/ENA primary metagenome ERZ508512 (study PRJEB26183, sample SAMN06268844) | marine metagenome | isolation source: Tt an P1 anaerobic enrichment on pine from sediment taken... | reverse complement strand
CTTCTTGGCCAAAATACTCCCGCCGGAGGCCTCTGCCCGCAGGGCAGAATCCGGACCGCCGCTCTCCGCCCTCATCCCGCGCGGAAATGCTTGCTCAGCTTCAGCCCCTGGCCCTGGTAGTTCGACGCGATCCCCGCGCCGTAAAGCTGCCCGGGCTGCTCTGACATCCGCTCATAGACCAGCCGGCCCACGATCTGGCCGTGCTCCAGCACGAAGGGCGCCTCGTGGCAGCGCACCTCCAGCACGCCGCGCGCGCCTGCGCCGCCGGCCGCTGCATGGCCGAAACCGGGGTCGAAGAAGCCCGCGTAATGCACCCGGAACTCGCCCACCATGGCCAGGTAGGGGGCCATTTCGGCGGCATAGAGCGGCGGGATATGCACCGCCTCGCGGCTGACCAGGATGTAGAAGGCGCCGGGGTCGAGGATGATCTGGCCGTCGCGTGTGCGGACCTCCTCCCAGAACTCGGCGGGGTCATAGGCCCCGATCCGGTCGAGGTCGATCACGCCCGTGTGCGGCTTGGCGCGGTAGCCCACCAGGTCGCCCCCGGCGGGCCTCAGATCGACCGAGAATCCCAGCCCCTCGGAAATCACCGCCTCGCCCGAGACGAGGGTCATCTCCTCGTGCAGCGCGGTCAGGTCCGCGTCGCTCAGCACCGCTTGGCCGTGGCGGAACCTGATCTGGTTCAGCCGCATGCCGGGGCGCACCAGAACCGAGAACGAGCGCGGGCAGATCTCGGCGTAAAGGGGGCCAGTATAGCCCGCGGGGATGCGGTCGAATTCCTCGCCGCCATCGGTGATGGCGCGGGTCAGCAGGTCGAGCCGCCCGGTGGAGCTCTTGGCGTTGGCCACGGCGGTGACGTCGCCGGGCAGGGCCAGAGATTCCATCAGCGGCACCACGTAGACGCAGCCCTTTTCCAGCACCGCGCCGCCTTCGAGGCTGATGCGGTGCATCTCGAATTCCTCCAGCCGCTCGGCCACGCTGCGCCCCGCGCCCGCCAGGAAGGAGGCGCGCACGCGGTAGGCGACCTTGCCCAGCCGCAGGTCGAGCGAGGCGGGCTGGATCTGTTCGGGCGTGATCGCGGGCGCGCCGCTGAGCGCGCCGCTGTCGATCAGGGCCGAGATGGCCTGAGAGGGCAGAACGCCGGTGCCTGTCATGTGATCCCCCCTGAAAACCAGAACCGCCCGCCGCCCAAAAGGGCGCGGGCGGTTGTGATGTTGGTCGGGCTAGCAGGACTCGAACCTGCGACCTTCCGTCCCCCAGACGGACGCGCTACCAGGCTGCGCCATAGCCCGACGTGGAGCGTCTTGTAGCATGTCTGCCGGCGGGGGCAAGCCGGAAATCGGCCTATCGCGGACGGTTTATTCACCTTTGCCCAGACGCGCGCGCAGATCGTTCAGACGTTGCAGGGCAGAGGCCAGGGCCTCGGGCCGGGCGGCGGCCAGGCGGCGGCGCAGATCGGGGTCGCGCAGGCGTGCGCGCAGGCCGGGCCTGGCCGGGACAGAATCGTCTGCCGGGTCCTCGGCAGGCAGGCCGGCGCCCAGCGGGGCAGGGGCGGCGGGGGCCGGCCCGGGCTCCGGGCGCGGCTCGGGCTGCGGGGCCGGCCCGGGTTCGGCGAAGAGGTCGGGTTGCGGCGCGGGCGGGCTCAGCGGCACCACGTTGGAGGGCGTCTCGGCGGGGGCGGGCGGTGCAGGCCTGGGCGGAGCCTCGGCTTCGGCGCGGCCTTGCGGTGCCGCTTCGGCCTCCACTTCGGCCGCCTCAAGCGGCTGCGACAGGCTGCAGACATGTTTGACGCCCTGCTCGCGCAGGATTTTCTGCACGCCGCGGATGGTCATCCCGTCCTCGTGCAGCAGCTTCTTGATCCCGCCCAGAAGCAGCATGTCGGAGGGGCGGTAATAGCGCCGGCCGCCCGCGCGCTTGACCGGCTTGACCTGGGCGAAGCGGCTTTCCCAGAACCGCAGCACATGGGCCGGGGTTTCCAGCCACTCGGACACCTCGCTGATGGTGCGGAAGGCGTCGGGGGATTTCTCCATGCCGGGGATCAGCCCTTGTTGCCCGCGGCCACCCGCTCTTTCATCAGGTGCGAGGGCCTGAAGGACAGGACCCGGCGCGCCGGGATGGGCGCCTCTTCACCGGTCTTGGGGTTGCGGCCCACGCGCGCGGCCTTGTCGCGCACGGTGAAGGTGCCGAAGGACGAGATCTTGACCGTCTCGCCCGCGACCAGCGCGTCGGACATGTGCGACAGCACGCTTTCCACCAGGGCGGCGGAGTCGTTGCGCGACAGCCCGACCTCGCGAAACACCGCCTCGCTGAGGTCCATCCGTGTGAGAGTTTTGCCGCTCATGTCCCGTCCTCTGTCCCTAGCTTTGCCGGGAAGCTTAGGGAGAAAAGAATTTCCGAGTCAATATCAAGGGCTTGAAAGCCCTTTTTCGGCAAGATCTTACCACCGTATGACAACGGCGCCCCAGGCCAGCCCGCCGCCGATGGCCTCGGTCACGATCAGGTCGCCCTCTTTGATCTTGCCCTGCTCCTTGCCCACCGACAGCGCCAGCGGGATCGAGGCGGCCGAGGTGTTGCCGTGATCCTGCACGGTGACGATCACGTGGTCCATGGGCACCTGCATGCGCTGCGCGGTGGCCTTGATGATGCGCAGATTGGCCTGGTGCGGCACGATCCAGTCGACATCGCCGCCGCTCAGCCCCAGCTTGTCCAGCGCGGCATGGGCGGTGGCGGCGAGTTTCTCGACCGCGTGGCGGAACACTTCCTTGCCCAGCATGCGGACATGGCCGCTGCCGCCGGTTGAGACGCCGCCATCGACATAGAGCAGGTCGCGGTAGCGCCCGTCCGAATGCAGGTCGGTGGCGAGGATGCCGCGGTCCTGCGGCGTGCCTTCGCCCTCTTGCGCCTCCAGCACCAGCGCGCCGGCGCCGTCGCCGAACAGCACGCAGGTGGAGCGGTCTTCCCAGTCCAGGATGCGCGAGAAGGTCTCGGCCCCGATCACCAGAATGCGGTTCGCCTGGCCCGACAGGATCATCGCGTTGGCGGTGCTCAGCGCGTAGATGAACCCCGCGCAGACCGCCTGCACGTCGAAGGCGAAGCCGCGGGTCATGCCCAGGGCCTTCTGCACCATGGTCGCGGCGGAGGGGAAGGTCAGGTCGGGGGTCGAGGTGGCCAGGATGATGGCGTCGAGATCATCGGGCTCCATCCCGGCATCCTTGAGCGCGGCGCGGGCCGCGGCCTCGGCGAGGTCCGAGGTGTTCTCGCCCTCGGCGGCGAAGTGGCGCCGCTCGATGCCGGAGCGGGTGCGAATCCACTCGTCCGTGGTGTCGATCTTGCCTTCGAACTCGCTGTTGGGAACCACGCGTTCCGGCAGGTAATGCCCGACACCTCTGACCACGGCGCGTTTTGTCATTGTTTTCAACCGTTACTCGCCTTGTTTTGCGGCGCATTCTGGCCCGCGCTGGTTGCAGATGCAACCCGCGCCGCCAGCCTTTCGGAAAAGCCGCTCTGCGCCAGCTGGAAGGCCAGCTTGACCGCGGCCGAGATGCCGGTGGCATCGGCCGCGCCATGCGATTTCACCACCGTGCCGTTGAGGCCCAGGAACACCCCGCCATTGACGCGGCGCGGGTCGATCCGCTTCTTCAGCCGCTGCAGCGAGGTGAAGGCCAGAAGGGCCGCGATGCGCGAGAGCGGCGAGAACTTGAAGGCCGCCTTCAGCAGCTCGCTGATCAGGTTGGCCGTGCCCTCGGCGGTCTTCAGCGCCACGTTGCCGGTGAAGCCGTCGGTGACGATCACGTCGACCTTGGCCGAAGGAATGTCACCGCCTTCGACGAAGCCCACGAAATCGAAATCATTGGTCGGCGCTGCGGCGGCGATCAGGTCATGGGCGGCCTTCAGCTCGGCCCGGCCCTTGTGCTCCTCGGTGCCCACGTTCAGCAGGCCCACCCGCGGATGCGGCAGGCGCATGCCGTTGCGGGCATAGGAGGCGCCCATCAGCGCGTATTGCAGCAGGTCCTGCTCGTCGGCGCGGATATCGGCGCCCACGTCCAGCATCACGTTGAAGCCCTGCGGATTGCGCGAGGGCCACAGGCAGGCGATGGCGGGGCGGTTGACGCCGGGCAGCTTGCGCAGGCGCACCATGCTCAGCGCCATCAGCGCGCCGGTATTGCCGCAGGACACGCAGACCGTGGCCTCGCCGTTGCGCACGCTTTCGATGGCCGACCACATCGAGCTGCCCTTGCCGCGGCGCATGACGTGGCTGGGCTTTTCGTCCATCGTCACCACGTCCTGGGCGTGGCGGATATCGCAGCGCCCCTCGAGCACGCGGCGGCGCGCGACCAGCCGTTTCAGCTCGGCCTCGGGGCCGTGCAGGATAAACCGGATGTCGGGATTCTTCGCCGCTGAACGCGCGATACCGGCGACCACGGCCGCCGGTCCACGGTCTCCGCCCATGGCGTCGACCGAAATCACGGTGCTCGGGGCTTTGCTGACACTACCAGTTTGATCTGCAGTCATGATCCGACGCCAGCCAAGCCTGCCGCTTATGCCGCGTCTTCGTCCAGATCGATCTCGTCGGCCTGGGCAACGACCTCACGGTCGGCATAGGTGCCGCAGGACGGGCAGACGTGGTGGGGACGTTTCAGTTCGCCGCAGGACGGGCATTCTGCCGGGTTGCCGGCAACCAGCGCATCGTGCGAACGGCGGTTTCCGCGGCGCGACCGCGTGACTTTATTCTGAGGGACAGCCATGTCTCAACCTCGGTGTTATGGGCCCGCAGGGCCCTGTTGTTCTTGCAAATGAGCGGTGGGAGCGCCCGGTGGCGCGTGGTCCGGCCCAACATGTAAACGAGGCCGGGAACATACTCGGATTCGGCCCCGGCGCAAGTGTTTTCTGACGGAATTCTCAGTCCTTTTTCTGCTTTTTCAGAAGCTCGGCCAGCCCGGCCAGCGGTTTGGCCTCCTCGTCGCTCATCGGGCGCTTGCCCGGTTCGGTGTAGACGGCCTCGCCCAGATCGACCCCTTCGGCCCGCGGATAGAGCGGCAGCGCCAGCGCCAGCGCCTCGGCCATGACCTCTTCGAGGTCCAGGGTTTCGGGCAGCGGCTCGACCGTTTCGTCCTCGGGCATCTCCACCTCTGCCGCCTCGGGCTGGGCGGGCAGGTCGGCGAGATAGTGCCGGGTGATGTCCTCGTCGATGCGGGTGGTGACGGGCTCCAGCGTGACCACGCAGGGCTGCACCACGGTGGCGCCGAGCCGCGCCTCAAGCCGCCAGTCGCGCTTGCCCTCGGGCACCAGCTGGCCCTCGAAGCGCAGCTTGCGCAGGGCGACGAGGCCCAGTTCCCCGGCCAGGGCGGCGCAGGCCCCGGCCCCGGGGGCCAGCGAAAACGGCAGGGCGCGCGCCTCGCGCAGCGCGGCGAAACGGATCAGGTGCGGGGTGGGGGCGTCATCGGACATGGCGGTTCCATTCTTGAACAGGGGGCGAACCTTCTGTAAGCGGATACGAGGCGAAAAGCGGCATGGCAAGAGGTGGGTATGGGCAAGCCCGGTGGAATCGCGAAACTGGCGGCGGCAGGCATCCTGGCTGCGGCTATCGCCGGTTGTTCTCCAATCTACCGCAATCACGGCTATGCGCCCAGCGACACGGAACTCGAGGAAATCGTGGTGGGCGTGGACACGCAATCCACCGTGGGTGACGTGATCGGCCCGCCCTCGGCCTCGGGCGTGATGCGCGACAGCGCGTGGTATTACGTCTCCAGCCGCTGGCGCACCCGCGGCGCGCTGGCGCCCGAGATCCTGGACCGCCAGCTGGTGGCGGTGAGCTTCGACACGGACGGCGTGGTGCGGAATGTCGAGCGCTTCACCCTGGAGGACGGCCGCGTCATCGCCCTGAACCGCCGGGTGACCGACGACAATATCAAGGGCGTCACCTTCATCCGCCAGCTTCTGGGCAATGTCGGCAATTTCAGCGCCGAGCAGGTTTTCAACAATTAACCGGCGGGCTCGAAGGCCAGCGCGACGCCGTTGAGGCAATAGCGCAGGCCGGTCGGCGCCGGGCCGTCGGGGAAGACATGGCCCAGATGCGCGTCGCAGCGGGCGCAATGGACCTCGGTCCGGCGCATGAACCACGAGCGGTCTTCCTGCTCCTCCACCGCCTCCGGGGCGACCGGCTCATAGAAACTGGGCCAGCCGGTGCCGCTGTCGAATTTCGCCCGCTGGTCGAACAGCGGCGCGCCGCAGCAGACGCAGCGGAAGGTGCCGGGCTCTTTCGGGAAATTGTCGTGGCTGAAGGCGCGCTCGGTGCCGTGCCTGCGGGTGACCTTGTAGGCCAGCTCCGAAAGCTGGTCGCGCCATTCCGCATCGGTTTTCACGATCTTGTCGGTCATTCTCCCTCCCGGCCTGTCAAGGCAGTGTCACATCTTGTGTGATAAGCATCTGCGCAACATATTTAGGCATGGCGCCCTGCGCGCCAAGTCAGATGAGGAGCCTCGGGCCATGCTGTCACTTCGCAAGGGGCGCTACGGCGCGCGCATGGCCGAAGGCGCGGCCGATCTGCGCGCCGCGCAGGACCTGCGCACGCTGAGCTTCCGCGGCGCCGGGTCCGCGGTGCTGGATGCCGATGCCTTCGACGCCGAATGCCGCCACGTGCTGGTCGAGGAGGCCCGCAGCGGCGCGCTGGTCTGCACCTTCCGGCTGATGCCGCTGGGCACCGGCGCGGAAATCGGGCGCAGCTACTCGGCGCAGTATTACGAGCTTTCGGCGCTGGAGAGCTTCGCCGGGCCGATGGTCGAGATGGGGCGCTTCTGCATCCATCCCGACTGGAAGGACCCCGACATCCTGCGCGTGGCCTGGGGCGCGATGACCCGTTTCGTCGATGACGAAGGGGTGGAGCTGCTGTTCGGCTGCTCGTCCTTCAAGGGGACCGAGGCCGAGGCCTATATGGATGCCTTCGCGCTGCTCAAGGAACGCCACCTCGCGCCCAAGCGCTTCCTGCCGCGGGTCAAGGCGCCCAACGTGTTCCGCTTCGCCCAGAAGCTGCGCCGGCGCAAGCCCGACGCCAAGCGGGCGCTGATGGGCATGCCGCCGCTTCTGCGCAGCTATCTGATGATGGGGGGCTGGGTCAGCGACCACGCGGTGGTGGACCGCGACCTGAACACGCTGCATGTCTTCACCGGGCTGGAGATCGGCGCCATCCCGCCCGCGCGCAAGCGCCTGCTGCGGGCCACGGCGGGCTAGGCGAATTTTCTGCGAAAATTCGGATCAGATTTTCGCAGAAAATCTGGGGCCCTCCCGCCGCGGCGCTGGCCGTCTGCGGCCTATTTCGCCTTGGTGACCTTGATCTTCTTGGTCGCCTCGACCTCTTCGGGCGGCTTGGGCAGGGTCACGGTCAGAACGCCGTCCGCGACCTGCGCCTTGACGCTTTCGGGATCAATCTCGAAGGGCAGGGTCATCATCCGCTGGAACGAGCCGGAATAGCGCTCGATCTTGTGGAACTTGCGCCCCTCTTTCTCGCCCTTCTCCTCTTCCTCGGATTTCTTCTCACCCTTGATGGTGATGCGGTTTCCGGTCACCGAGATGTCGATGTCGTCCTCGGTGATGCCCGGCAACTCGGCCGTGATGCAGACCTCGTCATCGGTCTCGCTGACATTGCTGCGCACGGCGAACGCCCCTTCGCGGGCGAAGATGCCTTTGTCGAAATCTTCGAAAATCGAATCGATTTGCTCGCGCAGCGCGGTAAACGGGTGGTCCTCGGCCTTGGAGCCTAGCCAGGTCGTGGGAAGCCAACTGCGGTATGCCATGATGGGGTTCCTCCAGAATGGGTCCAGTGACGGGCGCAGTCTGTGCCCATGTCTTCCGTGGCGCCTTGACGCAGGTCAAGGCCCGCGGGCGGGCTGCCCATGCGCGCGCCCCGTTGACGCCGCGCGCCCCGCGCGCTAGCCCGCCTGCCATGGCACAGGCTCCCCTTCTTCAACTTTCCGGAATTTCGCTCGGCTTCGGCGGCGAACCGTTGTTTTCAGATTTGTCCCTGGTGATCCAGCCCGGCGACCGGGTGGCGCTGGTGGGCCGCAACGGCTCGGGCAAATCGACGCTGATGAAGGTGATGGCCGGGCTGGTGGAGCCCGATCACGGCGCCCGCGTGCTCTCGCCCGGCACCACCGTGGGCTACATGCAGCAGGACCCCGATCTCAGCGGCTTTGCCACGCTGGGGGATTTCGCGGCCTCCGCCCTGGCCCCGGAAGAGGCCTACCGGGTGGAGATGGTCGCCGAGGGGCTGAAATTCGACCCCGCCACGCCCGTGGGGAGCGCCTCGGGCGGCGAGCGGCGCCGCGCCGCGCTGGCCAAGCTCTTGGCCGAGGCGCCGGAACTGATGCTGCTGGACGAGCCCACCAACCATCTCGATATCGAGGCCATCACCTGGCTGGAAAACGAGCTGAAGGAAACCCGCGCCGCCTTCGTGCTGATCTCGCACGACCGCGCCTTCCTGCGGGCGCTGACACGCGCCACGCTCTGGATCGACCGCGGCCAGGTGCGGCGGCAGGAAAAGGGGTTCGACGCCTTCGAGGCCTGGCGCGACAAGGTCTGGGAGGAAGAGGACATCGCGCGCCACAAGCTCGACCGCAAGATCAAGGCCGAGGCCCGCTGGGCGGTCGAGGGCATCAGTGCCCGGCGCAAGCGCAACCAGGGCCGCGTGCGGGCGCTTCAGGGGCTGCGCGAGCAGCGCGCCGCCATGATCCGGCGGCAGGGCGCGGCGGACATGGCGCTGGACTCGGGCCAGAAATCCGGCAAGCGGGTGATCGAGGCGCGCGGCATCTCCAAATCCTTCGGCGACAGGGTGATCCTGCGCCCCTTCGACCTGCGCGTGCTGCGCGGCGACAGGGTGGCCTTTGTCGGCCCCAATGGCGCGGGCAAGACCACGCTTCTGAAGATGCTGACCGGCGAGCTGGATCCCGATAGCGGCGAGGTCAGGCTGGGCACCAACCTGGAAATGGCGGTGTTCGACCAGAACCGCGCCGGGCTCGACCCGGACATGACGCTGTGGGAAAGCCTGACCGGCGATCCCGAGATGCGCGTTTCGGGCCGGGCCGACCAGGTGATGGTGCGCGGGGCGCCGCGCCACGTGGTGGGCTATCTCAAAGACTTCCTGTTCGACGAGGCCCAGGCCCGCGCGCCGGTGCGGTCGCTTTCGGGCGGCGAAAAGGCGCGGCTGCTGCTGGCCCGGATCATGGCGCGCGAAAGCAACCTGCTGGTGCTCGACGAACCCACCAACGACCTCGACGTCGAAACGCTCGACCTGCTGCAGGAGCTGCTGGACGACTTCGACGGCACGGTGCTGCTGGTCAGCCACGACCGCGACTTCCTCGACCGCGTGGCCACCACCACCATCGCCATGGAAGGCGACGGGCGCGCCACCGTCTATGCCGGCGGCTGGAGCGATTACCAGGCGCAGCGGGCCGAATCCGCGGCCCCGGAAAAGGCGAAACCCGCCAAGGCCAGGCCCGCCGGGAAACCCGCCGAAAAACCCGCCCCCAGGCCGCAGGCCGGCCTCTCCTTCACCGAAAGGCACCGGCTGGAGGAACTGCCGGGCGTGATCGAGCGGCTGGAGGCCGAGATCGCCAAGCTGGAGGAGTTCCTCTCCGCCCCGGACCTGTTCACCAGGGAACCGGTTAAGTTCCAGAAGGCCACCGAGGCCCTGGTCGAACGCCAGCAGGCGCTGGCCGCGGCCGAGGAGGAATGGCTCACGCTGGAGGAGAAGGCCGGAAGCTAGCCCGCGCCCCGCCATCTCTCGCGATGGCCCCTTCTTCTTGGCAAAAATACTCCCGCCGGAGGCAGGAAAACCCCGGCCCGCAGGGCCGGAACCCTCTCACTGCATGCGCAGCGCGCCGTCGAGGCGGATGACCTCGCCGTTGAGATAGCCGCAGGTCAGGATGAACGTCACCAGATCCGCGTATTCCGACGGCTCGCCCAGCCGCCTGGGGCAGGTGACGTCGGCCGCCAGCCCGTTCATGATCTCCTCGCCCAGCCCGATCAGCATCGGCGTGCGGAAGATCCCCGGCGCGATCGCCATCACCCGGATGCCGAGGCTGGCCAGGTCCCGCGCCATGGGCAGGCTCATCCCCGCGATCCCGGCCTTGGAGGCGGCATAGGCGGCCTGGCCCTTCTGCCCGTCGAAGGCGGCGATGGAGGCGGTGTTCACGATCACCCCGCGTTCGCCGCCGGCATCGGGCGCGTTCCCGGCCATCTCGGCCGCGGCCAGGCGGGCGATGTTGAAGCTGCCCACCAGGTTGATGTCGATGGTGCGGCGGAAAGTGCCCAGGTCATGCGGGCCCTCGCGCCCCACGGTCTTTTCGCCGGTGGCGATGCCCGCGCAGTTGATGCAGGCGGTGATCCCGCCCATCGCGCGCGCGGCGGCGCTGACCGCGGCCCCGGCCGAGGCCTCGTCGGTCACGTCCACGCGCTGGAAGCCTGCGCCGATCTCCGCGGCCACCGCCGCGCCGCGCGCCTCGTCGCGGTCGAGGATGGTGACCGCGGCCCCGGCCTCGCGCAGCGCCCGCGCCGTGGCCTCGCCCAGCCCCGAGGCTGCCCCGGTGACGATGGCCTTCGTTTCGCTGATCTGCATGCGGTCCTCCCGTTAATTGAACACCTGTTCACTATTGGCCGCCGGATCGGCAATGTCCAGCCGCCTCGGGGGCGGGGACTTGTCTTGTGAGGGGTGAAGGCGCATATTTTAAAGGGATGGACCCATCGCAAGGGCCCAAATTCTTGGAAAGGAGATTGCGATGAAACATCTTTCTCAGACACTGATTGCCAGCCTCATGGCCGTCGGCGCGGCCTCTGCCGCCCAGGCGGGCGGCCCGGTGACCGTGGCGCCCGAGCCGATGATCGCCGCCCCGGCCCCGGCGCCGGGCACGGACTGGAGCGGTTTCTACGCCGGCGGCCAGCTCGGATATGGCGACGGCGAAGCCTCGGGCGCGGCCTCGGGCGACGGCGACGGGTTTCTCGGCGGCCTGCATGGCGGCTACAACTGGGATCTCGGCAGCTATGTCCTGGGCGCCGAGCTGAGCTGGGACGCCACCAATATCGAGGAGGATGGCGGCGCCGGCGAAGTGGACAGCATCGCGCGGCTGAAGCTGCGGGCGGGGGCCGATCTGGGCCAGAACCTGCTCTATGCCACCGCGGGGCCGAGCTGGATGCACGCCTCGACCGACGGCGGGGGCAACTATGACGACACCGGCTGGTTCCTGGGCGCCGGGATCGAGCATGCCTGGCGCGAGAACATGACGGTGGGGGGCGAGATCCTCTACGACAGGTTCGACGATTTCGACAAGACCGGCGTGGATGTCGAGCTTCTGAGCATTCAGGCCCGGGTGTCGTTCCGGTTCTGAGGCCGACCGGCACGGGCGAGGCGCCTG
>ENA-ORCU01000716-ORCU01000716.1-marine-metagenome-genome-assembly--contig:-NODE-716-length-11409-cov-2.523650_pt1 | contig 11409 bp, 6 predicted proteins | sample MGYA00248631_ERZ508512 | MGnify/ENA primary metagenome ERZ508512 (study PRJEB26183, sample SAMN06268844) | marine metagenome | isolation source: Tt an P1 anaerobic enrichment on pine from sediment taken... | reverse complement strand
AGAAAGGGATATTCTCTATGAAATACTTCCTGATATGGTTGCTGTTGGCTGGCTGGACGACCACCGCCATGGCTTTTCCGAAGGAGGATTGCGGCGAACAACGCTGCACCGATTGCCACAGCCTGAGCAAGGCAGAAGCCGGTTTTTTAGTCGGTAGCGGTGCCGATCGGGTGCTGAAGGTCGAGAAATCCGATATGCCGGGGGTGTGGGCGGTGGAGGTTGAAAAAGGCGGTCGCAAATATCCGGTTTATATCAACTACAGTAAAACGCACCTGTTGCGAGGCGAGGTGCTGCGGCTCAAGGATGGTGAAAATCTGACCAAGTTGCGAATGGCATCACTTAACCGGGTCGATGTCTCCCGCATTGCATTGGAAGACGCACTGGTGGTCGGCGACCCGCAGGCTAAAAAACGCGTCATCGTCTTTACCGACCCGCAGTGTCATTTTTGCGCCAAGCTGCATGGGGAATTGCCCGAAGTGGTTGCTCGCGACCCAAAAATCGTTTTTTATATCAAGATGCTGCCTCTGCCCATGCACCCTGAAGCCTATAATATTGCCAAAAGCATCGTTTGCAACCAATCGCTCGATTTGCTGGAAGCCAGTTTTGCCGACAAGCCCGTGCCGCCGCCGTTGTGCCGGGCCGAAGCGGTCGATAAAACCATCGCCCTGGCCAGAAAGTTGGGCATTCGTTCCACGCCGACCCTGGTATTGCCCGACGGTCGGCCCTTTTCCGGCTATAGACCGGCCGATCGACTCCTGAAACTGCTTGATTCTCCGGCCGGCGCCGATTCGGCGAATGCTGGTCAGCAGTGATAGGTCTTGCCTTGATGATCGCTTTTTGTTACAAAGCATGATCAACTTATTTACTCAGGAGGGTTAAAGTATGGGCTTGATGGCCGGGAAACGCGGCATCATCTTTGGTGTTGCTAACGACATTAGTATCGCTTGGGGGATTGCCAAGCAGCTGCATGCCGCTGGCGCCACGCTGGCTTTTACCTATCTCAACGAAGCACTGGAAAAGCGTGTCCGTCCCTTGGCGGAGAGTGTCGGTGCCGAACTGATTCTGCCTTGCGATCTGGCCAAGGATGAGGATATCGAATCGGTGTTCAAGACTGTCGAAGAAAAGTGGGGCGAAATCGATTTCGTGGTCCACGCGGTGGCCTTCGCCAATCGTGAAGACCTTAAAAATCCTTTCAGCCAGACCAGCCGCGAAGGCTTTGCGCTGGCCATGGACATCAGTGCCTATACCCTGGTGGCTGTGAGCCGCGCCGCGGCGCCGCTGATGAAAAACGGCGGCGGTATCGTTACCATGACCTATCTCGGTGCCCAGCGGGCGGTACCCAACTACAACGTCATGGGTGTGGCCAAGGCGGCTCTGGAGGCATCGACCCGTTACCTGGCAGCCGAATTGGGCGAAAAGGGGATTCGCGTCAACGCTATCTCCGCCGGTCCGATCAAGACCCTGGCGGCTTCGGCGGTCGGTAAGTTCAAGGAAAAGCTTAAGGTCATGGACGAGCGGGCGCCTCTGCGTCGTACCGTGACTCAGGATGAGGTCGGTAAATCGGCTCTCTATCTGCTTTCCGATCTGTCCAGCGGCGTGACCGGCGAAACTCATTTTGTTGACGCCGGGTTTAACTTTGTCGTGAGCTAGTTGAAAACCGTTTCGAACGTTTTCATGATTCCATAAAAGGGCCCGAGTGGGCCCTTTTTTATTGAATGGTGACCCCCGAGTGATACACGGCAATCTCACCGGATTGAAAACCAGCCAGGTCAAGGCGCTGGAACGCATCTACCGGCGTCGCATACCGACCTCGCAGATCGTGACCAACGAACTGGCCCGCTATCTGAGCGAGATCTCCAATGAGATCCGGCGCCAGGTGGGGCTGATCATTGATCGGGCGGGGACGGTCAAGTACGTCATTGTCGGCGATGACAAGGAGATCGTCATTCCCGACCTGTCCGACTATGCTCTTGGTCGCAGCGGCCTGCGTGGCCTGCGCTGTGTGCATACCCATCTGGCCCAGGAACCCCTCAGCGCCGACGACCTTACCGACCTGGCGCTCTTGCGTCTTGACCTGATGGTCGCCATCGGCGTCGGCGAGCGAGGCCTGCCCGGAGCGGTGAGCTACGCTCATATCCTGCCTCCCAACCGGGAGGGAAAAACCGTCGAGGTCCTGCGGGCAGCCTCCATTTACGACCTGGATTTCGATCTGGCCGCCTACCTGCGCGCTCTGGAAGCGGAGCTGGAACAGAAGATGGCCGAGACCGTCGATCTGTCCGATACCCGGGAAAAGGCCATTCTCATTTCAGTCACTCAGGAATCTCGCCGGGAGGCGGAGGATTCCCTCGACGAGCTGGCCGAACTGGCCCGAACCGCCGATGTGGTGGTGCTCGATCGCTTCGTACAACGCCCGCGACGGCTCAATCCCAAGTACCTGATGGGTGAGGGCAAGGCTCGCGAGGTGGTTATCCAGGCCCTGCAAAAGGGCGCCACGCTGTTGATCTTCGACCAGGACCTGGCGCCGACCCAGGTGCGCTCCATCGCTGCACTGACCGATCTCAAGGTTATCGACCGCAGCCAGTTGATACTCGATATATTTGCCCGCCGCGCTCATACCCGCGACGGTAAGGTACAGGTCGAGTTGGCCCAGTTGAAGTATATTCTCCCCCGTTTGTCCGGGCGCGGTGTGGCCTTCTCGCGGCTGATGGGGGGCATCGGCGGACGCGGGCCGGGGGAGACCAAGCTGGAAATCGACCGGCGCCGCATTCGCGATCGCATCAACCGCCTGGAGAGGGAACTGAAAAACCTCTCCAAAGGCCGCCTGCAGCGCCGCAGCCGACGTGTCAAGGCCGGGGTTCCCATTGTCTCTATCGTCGGCTATACCAACGCCGGTAAATCGACTCTGCTCAACGCTCTGACCCAGAGCGAGGTGCTGACCGAGGATCTTCTCTTCGCCACTCTCGATACCGCCACCCGGCGTTTGCGTTTTCCCCAGGAGCGGGAAGTGATCATTACCGACACGGTCGGTTTTATCCGCAAGCTGCCGCCGAGCCTGCTCGGGGCTTTCAAAGCGACCCTGGAGGAGATGGAGGACGCGGACCTATTATTGCATGTGGTCGATATAGGCAACCCACGATTTGAAGAGCAGGTCACGGCAGTGGAGCGAATCTTGCTAGAGTTGGAGCTTGACCGGATTCCCCGCTTGCTGGTCTTCAACAAGATCGATCTGCTGCCCGCTGACGAAGCTGCCGCACTTTGCCGTCGCTTCGGGGCGTTGCCTATTTCAGCCCGGGATCGAGGTACTTTCCAGCCGCTTCTCGACGAGTTGGAAAGGCGCTGTTGGCCTGCTGCCAAAGGGGATTCAGGGAGCTTAAAGGAAGTTTGAAAAAAACCGCCCAGGGCCTTTTCCTGAAAATGAACTATGCGGCTTGCTCACAAAAACCAGGCCTTATAGAATTATTTTTGGGATCTGGTTTTCTATCCTTGGACTCTGTGGGCTGTTTTTTAACAGCCTGTTAAGGCAGGTTTTTAACAGCCTGCTGCGTTTGATCTGTAGTTTCAGTACTTGACCGGTACGGCCGGTTGAGGCGTTTTTGAAGGAGGTTTGTTGTGGCCCGGATTTATCTGATGGCCTTTTTGGTGTGTCTGCTTGCCGGTTGCACGATCGGCGATTTTCGTATGCTCGGCAGTCAATCGGACCTGGTCGAAGCGGCACCCGAGACAATAGAAACGGTGGCATCCGACGAGTCGTCCGAGGCCGACGTTCAGGCGCCTGTTGCTGTCGATCCGGGTTTGGAAATCGCGGTTGAGGATTCCTCTGTGGAAGAAACCGAAGCCGTTGCCATGGATGCCGAAACCCTGGAGGACATGGCCCTGTTGGCCGGAGCCGACCAATCCGCACCGGAGGAAGAGGGCGAGACGGTTGCCGAAGAGACGGTAGCCTTCGATCTGCCGATCGTTGAAAACGCCAAGGTACGCTATTTTGTCGATTACTACAGCGGTCGCGGTCGCAGCGGTTTTCGTCGCTGGTTGGAGCGTTCCGGCCATTATCTCCCCATGATGCGCGAAGTCTTTGCGGCCGAGGAATTGCCTCTCGACCTGACTTATCTGGCAATGATCGAATCGGGTTTCAATCCCCGCGCCTACAGCCGGGCCAAGGCGGTGGGGCTCTGGCAGTTCATGGCCAGTACCGGACGGATGTATGGTCTCAACAATAACTGGTGGTGGGACGAGCGGCGCGACCCGCTGAAGGCTACCCGGGCCGCGGCGCGGCATCTGAAAGATCTTTACCGGCGTTTTGACGACTGGTATCTGGCTATCGCCGCTTATAATGCCGGTTCCGGAAAGGTGGAGCGGGCCATACGTAGAACGGGTAGTCGCGATTTCTGGCGCCTCTGCCACACCCGTCATTTGCGCAAAGAGACCAAGAATTATCTGCCGAAACTGCTCGCCGTGCTGCTTATCGCCAAGGAGCCGGAAAAATATGGGTTTAGCGACCTGAATTATCAGGCGCCGCTGAAATTCGACATCGCTAAACTGCCTAGTTCCACCGATGTCGAGATCATCGCCCGCCTGTGCGGGGTAAGTTACAAGGAGGTTGGTGCTCTCAATCCCGAACTGAAACGCTGGTGCACCCCGCCGGCCATTAAAAACTACGAGATTCGCCTGCCTGCCGGCAAGTTGAAGACTTTTGAAGAAAAATATGCCCAGATTCCAGCAGACCGACGGGCCAATTACCAGCGTCATCGGATCAGGTCGGGGGATACCCTGATCGGCATTGCTAAGCGTTACGGCATTCGCAGCAAAGATATTGTGGCGCTCAACAACATCCGCAATCCGCGGACTCTGCGCCTTGGCCGCGACATCATTCTTCCCCTGCGCCCCGGTACCGGTCGAGTTCCCGAAATGCTCGACGATGGGTATGTGCGCAGTCGCCAGGAGCGTTATCGGGTTCGCCGGGGCGACAGCCTGTGGACCATAGCTCGCCGCTTCGGCGTCTCGACCGCTCAATTGTGTGCCTGGAACGGCATCGGCAAGGACACGGTTCTCAGGCCGGGCAAGGTACTTCGGGTGGCAGGCGGCGCCAAGGTCAGCAAGTCGGGGCGGTCCGGAGGAACCTATCGGGTGCAGAGCGGCGACAGCCTGTGGACCATCTCCCGTCGTTTCGGCGTCTCCACCGCCCAGCTGTGCGCCTGGAACGGCATTAGCAAAAGTACGGTGCTCAGGCCGGGCAAGGTCCTTCAGGTGGCTGACAGCGCCAAGGTCAGCAGGTCGGGGCGGTCCGAAGGGACCTATCGGGTGCGGAGCGGCGATAGCCTGTGGACCATCTCCCGCCGCTTCGGTGTTTCGACCGCCCAACTGTGTGCCTGGAACGGCATTAGCAAAAGTACCGTCCTCAGACCGGGCGAGATCCTGCGCGTGGCCGGCGGTTCCGGGTCGGCCAACGGCAACCAGCGCAAGCTGATTTACCAGGTGCGGGCCGGCGATACCCTGTGGGAGATCGGCCGGCGTTATGATCTCAAGACTCACGATATCATGCGCTGGAACCAGCTCTCCAGCAATGACGTGTTGCGTCCCGGCGATCACCTGGTGCTGCTGGTCAAGCACGGCAGCCAGGGTTGATGGCGTCGCAAAAAGTCCGCCCTACGGCGTTACGGCGTTTTTTCAGGACCTCGACATACACCATGTATGCCTTCGCCCCTGAAAAAACACCAAGCCTTGTAGGACGAAATTTTTGGCTAGCCATCCTATGAGCTTTTGTGAATGCAGCCAGGGTTAGTTTTGACTTTTAAACGGCGGATTGCTAAACTTCCCGCGCCGTCGCAGACGGCTGACATCCTCCCCCCTTTGAATTACGATTTTTCGCGCTTTTGCGCAACGCCGGCTTCGATTGGCCGGTCCGCCAAAGAAAGGACTTCCATCCGATGATTAATCTCGGCATCTCGCTGCTGGTATATGCCCTGGTGCTTCTGGCGCTGAAATTCGGCGCCGGCCTCTCGCCCCTCTATGCCGCCCTGCTTGCTCTGTTAGGCTTTGCCGGCTGCTTTTTTCTGCTCAGTCGCCGCACCTCCAGGCAGCTGACCCAACTCATGGAAGGGGTACAGCGCGACATGCAGGCCGGCCGGACGGAGAAGGCGGTCAAGAGCCTGCAGGACAGCTATTCGCTCGGTAAGTGGCAGTTTTTTGTCACCTCCCAGATCAATGCCCAGATCGGCTGTATCCTGTATCTCAAACGCGATTTTGCCCAGGCCTTCGATTACCTGCAAAAAGGTTTCAGCCGTCATTGGGTGGCCATGGCCATGCTGGCGATCTGCTACATGAAACGCAACAAGCCGGAGCAGATGAAAGCTGCTTTTGAAAAGGCTGTGGCTGCCACCAAGAATGAGTCTTTGGTGTGGTCGCTGTATGCCTTCTGTCTCGACAAGGTCGGTGAGCGCGGCAAAGCTATCGAGGTCCTGGAAAAGGGCGTCAAGAAAGGCGCTGCCGATGACACCCTGCTGACCAACCTGGCGGCGCTGCAGGAAGGCAAGAAGATGAAGATGAAGGGCTACGGCGATCTCTGGTATCAGTTCCACCTCGAAAAGCCGGGTGCGATGATGAAGCAGCAGACTCGAGCCGTGCAGGGGCGGCGGAAAATCGTGAGGCGCTGATCTTGGCCAAAGGTAACAAGAAGCAGGGTTCGAAAGATTTTCTGAACAGCCCGTTTAAGGCCCTGAAAGGTATTGCAGTGGCCAAGGATAAGACTGCGCCCCCCAAGGAACCGGTTCCGCTGCCGAAACAGGAACCGGCCGTCGAAGGCGATACTGCCGCTTTTGAAAGGGAGATGTCACTACTCGGCGTCGAGCGCCGCACCGCCGACGAGCGGGAGCGGGAAAGCCTGCCGCCAATGGCCGAGGCCGACAAAGCGGAAAAGGAAAGCCCTCGCGATCTTAGCGATGAAGAACTTTTTCTGGCGTCCCTGGGGCAGATGGATAACGTCTTTCGCGACGAAATCCCGGTGGAAGAAGATCAGCAGGAGGCAGCTGCCGCGCCCCGGCGCATGCGACAGTTGAGGCAGGGCAAGCGCGCTCCTGAAGCCCGGCTCGACCTGCACGGCCTGAATCGGCAAGAAGCCCGGGAGAAGGTCCGTTTTTTTCTCGAAGATGCCGTGTTTCAGGGTCTCAAGACCGTGCTGATCATTACCGGACGGGGCAAAGGATCGGCGGACGGTCCGGTGTTGCGGCAATTTATGGAAGGTTATCTGTCCCGCGAGGCGCGGGCCTGGGTCGTCGAATGGGGCCGGGCGCCGGCTCGTTACGGCGGCGAGGGCGCGCTGGTGGCGTTTCTCAAGGGGCGGCGCGGCAGCTAGCTGCTACCCAGACTTACAATAAGAAGGCCGGAGCATCGATTGCTCCGGCCTTTGTCGTCAGTCTACTCGGGTTTGGTTTCAGCTTTTTCCTTGGCCGCAGTTTTCTTGCGCGGCGGGCGTTTCGGTTTGGCCTCTTCTGTTTTTACCGTTTCCGTTTCCTTGGCGGCCGGTTTTTTGCGCGGTCTGCCCCGGCGGGCCGGTTTCTTTTTCGGTTCCTCGACAGCTGAATCGCTGGCAGGGCCGGCAGCGGAGTCGGTGCCGGTTGCAGCGTCCGCTGATTGCGCTTTTTCCCCGGTGGCATTGGCAGCCGGTTTCTTAGCCGGCGCCTTGCGGGTTCTACGCCGCTTCGGCTTTTCCTCGCTTACTTCAGCTGCTTCTTTGGCCTCGACTGCAGGAGCAGCCGGCGCTGGAGTTTCAGCCGCAGGCTGCTCGGAACTCTCCGTGGCAGCCTTTTTTGCTGCGGTTCTGCGGCGGCGCGGTGTTTTGGGTTTGGGCGCTTCTTCTTGCGGCGCAGTTGCAGTTTCCGTTTTCGCCTCGCTCGCTTTGGAAGGTGCCTCGCCGGTTACCTCCGGTTGGCTCTCCTTCGACTTGGCCGGCTTTTTGGCTGCAGCCGGTTTGCGCCGACGAGGTTTCGGTTTTTCGGCCTCTTTGACGGTGGGGGGCTGCGGCGCTTCCGTTGCAGGTGGTGCTGCAACTTCAGGCTCAGGCTTAGCCTTTGGGGGCTCAATTGCAGCCGGGGCCTGATCCGCATTTAAAGGCGTTGCTGCTGTCTCCGCCTGGGGAGGTTCGCTTACAGGAGATGTCGGTTCGCTGGCTGCCGGAGGGGCTTCAGCCGCGCTGGCGGGGGGGGCTGCAGGCTCTTCCGCTTTGGCTGCAGGTGCACTGGTTGCGGTATCCGGTTGTTCGCCAGCTTTCGGCTGTTCTGCCGGTTGCGCTTGAGTTGTTTCTACGCCGCCTTGCGCTTGAGCAGCGGCAGCCTTGTCGGCTTGTTCCCCTGCCGGTTTGCGTCGCCGCCGGGGACGGCGCCGCTTGCGGCCGTTGGGGCGGCCTTCTTCTTCGGCTTTTGCAGGTTCTTCAGGAGCCTCCTTGTCGGCATCCTGCTCCGAAGGGGGTTCCGCGCGGACCGAAGACGCCTCGACATAGTGCTGGGCGGACTTCTGTTCTTCCTTCTCCCGCTTGATGAACTCCACCTCGAGCTGACCGTTGGTCAGGTCGGGACAGCCCTTGATGTAGATGACGGCATTGTACTGGCGCTCGAGTTTCAGCAATTCGGCGCGCTTGTTGTTAAGCAGGTAGGCGGCCACTTCCAGCGGCATCTGGGCTTCCACCCGACCGATCTGGCCTTTGGCCATACCGGCGGACAGGCGGCGCAGAAAGGTCAGCGCCTGGGCCTCGGCACTCTTGATGCGACCGCTTCCCTCGCAATGGGGGCAGGGCAGGTAAGAGGCTGCCGCCAGCGAGGCTTTGATGCGCTGGCGGCTCATTTCCAGCAGGCCGAATTGGCTGATGCGGCCGACGGAAACGCGGGCCTTGTCTTTTTTGAGGGCTTCCTTGAGGCATTTCTCCACCTCGCGGATGTGCTTGCGGTCCCGCATGTCGATGAAATCGATCACGATCAGACCGCCGAGATCGCGCAGGCGCAGCTGGCGGGCCGTTTCTGCGGCGGCCTCCATGTTGGATTTGAAGGCAGTTGCTTCGACGCCCTTTTCGGTGGCCATTTTGCCCGAGTTGACGTCGATGGCGACCAGCGCTTCGGTGGTGTCGATGACGATGGAGCCGCCGGAGGGGAGGGAAACCTTATTGCGGGTCAGTCCTTCGATCTGCTCTTCGATCTGATAGCGGGCGAAGATCGGTCGGCGCTCCTGGTGCTGTTTGACCAGTTGGGCGTATTCGGGCATGACCTCCTGGAAAAAATCCTTGCCTTCCTGGGCGGCCTTGGGATCGTCCACCAGCACCTCGTCGATATCCGGGCTGAAATAGTCGCGGATCGAGCGAATGACCAGGTTCGATTCCTTGTAGACCAGGGCCGGCGCTTTGACCTGCTTGCCAAGCTCGAGGATCTTTTCGTAGACCCGTATCAGGTAATCGACGTCCCGCTTCAGTTCGGCTTTCTTCTGCCCGATACCGGCGGTACGCACGATATAGCCGATGTTGTCCGGCAGTTCCATGGAGTTCATGGTCTGCTTGAGCTTTTTTCGGGTCGATTCCTGCTCGATCTTGCGGGAAATGCCCTTGGTGTCGCTCTCCGGCATCAAGACCATGTAGCGGCCGGGGAGGGACAGATAGGTGGTCAGGGCAGCGCCCTTGCTGCCACGTTCTTCCTTGACAACTTGCACCAGTAGCTCCTGGCCGCGGCGTAACATGTCGTTGATGCGCGGACGTCCCTTGTTTTCACTGTCGGGTGCGGGTTTGTGGAAGGACGGGTGAATTTCGCCGATCTGCAGAAACCCGGGTCGTTCGCCGCCATAGTCGACGAAAGCCGCCTGCAGTCCGGTTTCAATTCGTACAACAACCGCTTTGTAGATATTGCCCTTGGTTTGTTCCTTGCCTGTGATTTCAATATCGAGTTCGTTTAGTACGCCGTCCTCGACGATGGCTACCCGGTGTTCTTCCGGATGGGTAGCGTTGATCAACATTTTTTTGCTCATGAAAGTCCTTTCGGCTGCTCCGCAGAGCAGCCAACAAAATGAATTGCGGCCAGACGCCTTCCGGCCATTCGCCCGGGGTCCTTGGCCTGGGTGCCGCACCCTTTAATCTGAATGGGTGAAGGCAATTCGGCGGACCCGTACGGGGATAATCTGTTTTCCTGCCTGACAGGCTGTCATAAACAGCCTGTGGAGCCCGTGGACGGGCGGACAAAATCAAGGATCGATCTGCGGGGTCCTGATTTTGTCAGCAAGACAGAAATTTGATTTTCGGCTTGCAAGGTTGAAAAGGCCATGAGGAGACCTTCTCAATAACCTGCTGAAACTCGGTCAAACAATCTATATACACCAAATGAACTCGTTAAGTAGGGCGAGTGCGGTGTATAGGCCCTTGCGGACCCTCTAATAACCCGGTCGGCAGCGGCTGAGAGACTCTGGTCTCATAGACAGCCGCCTTGGAAAGGCCGGCCGTTTGCGCCAGCTTTTCTGCGGTGCTGCGAACCATGCCGTGAAGGTCCGCTAAGCAGCTGCAACTATAGCAGAAAGCTGGCTTGTTGGATAGCAGAAACTAACTTGCGAGGCCGCTCGATACAGCACAATTGAAGGTTTTTTCACGGTGGAGCTTGTGTTATAAAGAAAAGCTATGTTGCAATTACGAAACATCACCAAGAATTTTGCTGAAAGAAGGCTTTTCGCCGGAATCGACTGGCACATCCGGCCCGCGGACCGTATCGGTTTGTGCGGCGAAAACGGTGCCGGCAAGACCACTCTGTTGCGGTTGCTGGCCGGTCAGGTTCAGGCTGACGACGGTGTGGTGCAGATGGCTCGTGGCACCACTTTCGGCTATCTGCCTCAGCAGGGGTTGGAGCACCAAGGGCGCAGCCTGTTTGAAGAAGTGCGTTCTGCCGTCGGCGAATTGATCGCCATGGAACAGGAAATGCGCACCCTGGAAAAGGAACTGGGCGACGGTTGCGACGACGAACGCATGGCTCGCTATGCCCACCTCGAGGAGGCCTTTCGTCAGAGCGGCGGTTATACCCTCGATACGGAGATCGCCAAGGTGCTGGACGGTCTCGGTTTCGCCAGCGACGATCGCGATCGCCCCTGCGAGCATTTTTCCGGCGGTTGGCAGATGCGCATCGCCCTGGCCAAGCTTTTGCTGCAGCGCCCCAACCTGCTGCTGCTGGACGAACCGACCAACCATCTCGATTTGCCGGCTCGTGACTGGCTGGAGGATTACCTGGCCAGCTATCCTCATGCCGTGGTGCTGGTGTCCCACGATCGCTTTTTCCTCGACCGGGTGGTCAACCGCATTGTTGAGGTCTGGAACGGCAAACTAACCGAATATCCCGGAAATTATAGCCGCTATCTGGAAGAGCGGGAGCAGCGGATGTCCGCCCTGCGCGAGGCCAAGCA
>ENA-ORCU01000715-ORCU01000715.1-marine-metagenome-genome-assembly--contig:-NODE-715-length-11415-cov-2.430940_pt1 | contig 11415 bp, 8 predicted proteins | sample MGYA00248631_ERZ508512 | MGnify/ENA primary metagenome ERZ508512 (study PRJEB26183, sample SAMN06268844) | marine metagenome | isolation source: Tt an P1 anaerobic enrichment on pine from sediment taken... | reverse complement strand
ATCCGGCCCACGAAAATGTGGCTGACTATATTCATACATTCCAGCAGAACCTTGATTACGGATACGAGAATTTCCTGTACAGAGGGATTCTCCCCTCCAACTTATTGACGGGCTGGAGTGCAGCCCAAAGTAAAAACCGGACTGAAGGTATGTTTAGTTTCGCATTTGCCGCTGAATATGCAGTATTATCAAGATATGAACTCGAGCGAAAAAAATAAAAAATAAGGATGGTTAATGGATTAAAAAACACTTTCTGTATCCGTTTTTAGATAAAAAAATAAAATGAACGAACCGTCCGAAGTTAGATTGATGAAGTATCTTGTATTCCTAAATCCATTAATGATCGGCTATAAAATCTTCTTAAAAATGAAAGCGAAAATTGTTGCACTTACCATGATTATTTCTGTATCTGCCTTTGCCAATTGTGGTACGACAGAAAAAGAAGTTTTTTCCGAAGACAAAGTGAAAACCACCTTCGCCAACCCGGTTTGGGATGGCGCCGATCCGTGGATGACCCAACAAGGCGATGACTATGTGTATTGTTATTCGGCCAACAATTCCATTCTGATTTCCCGCTCCAAATACCTGACCCGGAAAGGAGAGCTGAAACGGATTTGGCAAGCGCCGGCCAGTGGCTGGAACAGCCACAGCGTTTGGGCACCTGAAATCCATTTTGTTGATGGCCACTGGTATGTTTATTATGCTGCCGGCAGTACACCGGGTTCTCCGTTTATTAATCAACGAACCGGGGTGTTACGCTCCAAAACAGCCGATGCTTTTAGTGATTACGAAGACATGGGCATGCTTTACACGGGTGACAATCCGGATGATCCGCAAAGCAATGTTTGGGCCATCGATATGACCGTGTTGGAACACAAAGGCAAACTCTTCGCCATTTGGTCGGGCTGGAAAGAACAACGCGACACGGATGCCACACCGCAACATTTGTACATCCAGGAAATGGAAAATCCTTACACATTGAAAGGTACGCGCGTATTGCTGTCGTCGCCCGAAGAAAGCTGGGAAACGGGCGGCCCGCTTAACTTGAACGAGGGAGCACAGATTCTGAAAAACGGGAACCAGGTGTTTGTCGTGTATTCCTGCCGCGAGTCTTGGTTGAAAGAATACCGTCAGGGTATGTTGCAACTGAATGATCCGGACGGCAATTTGCTTGATCCGTCAAACTGGACAAAGAAAGGCCCGGTTTTCGAAGGAACAGCACAGGTTCATGGGGTAGGGCATGTCTCTTTTGTCAAGTCACCCGATGGCACTGAAGACTGGATTGTTTATCACTCCAAAAAGACAACCGAACCGGGATGGGACCGCAATGTGCGTATGCAGCCCTTTGGCTGGAATGCCGATGGAACGCCTAACTTTGGCACTCCTGTTCTGGCAGGAAAGGAAATTGATCGCCCATCGGGCGAGGTGGAAATTGAAGAAGCGGAAAATAAATAAACTCAACATTCAAACAATACAAAAATCCTGAACATGATGAAAAAACAATCTTTTTTTATGTTGCTGGCCGGCGTGATATTTTTGGGGGCTTGCCAGAGTAAGACGAAACAAACTGAGCAAAAAGCCGAAGATCTGGCAGCGAAAATCTGGACGGTAGAGCAGGCCAAAGCCTGGGGTGATGAACATGGCTGGCTTCGCGGCTGTAATTTCAACCCCAGTACCGCCATTAACCAGTTGGAAACCTGGCAGGCTGAAACCTTTGACCCGGAAACCATTGACCGGGAGCTGGGCTGGGCCGAAGACATTGGTATGAACTGCATGCGGGTGTACCTGCACCATGTGGCCTGGGAAGTCGACCAGGAAGGCTTGAAAGACCGCATGAACCAATACCTGGAGATTGCCGACAGTCACGGAATCAAAACTATTTTCGTATTCTTTGATGATTGCTGGAACGCTACATACCAGGCGGGCAAGCAACCCGAGCCCAAACCGGGGGTTCACAACTCAGGCTGGGTACGCGATCCGGGCGATTTGCTTCATGAACAACCCGAGCTGATCACCCGGCTCGAAATTTATGTGAAAGATATTCTCACCTCTTTTGAGGATGACCAACGGATTGTGATGTGGGATTTGTACAACGAACCCGGAAACTCAGGTTACGGCAACAAATCCATGCCTTTGCTCGAAAAGGTGTTTGAGTGGGCCTGGGAGGTTCGTCCTTCACAACCTTTGTCGGTTGGCGTTTGGAATTTATCGCTGTCTGATCTGAATAAATTTCAGGTGGAGAACTCCGATGTGATTACCTATCACAATTACGAAGGGCCGGAGAAACACCAGGCAGCCATTGACACGCTGAAGACGTACAATCGCCCGATGGTTTGCACCGAGTATATGGCGCGTCGCAACAACAGCCTGTTTCAAAACATCATGCCGATGTTGAAAGAGGAAAATGTCGGGGCCATCAACTGGGGCCTGGTCGCAGGTAAATCCAACACCAAATATGCCTGGAACGAACCCATTCCCGATGGATCGGAGCCTCCACTCTGGTTTCACGAAATCTTTCGTCCCGATGGAACACCTTACATGCAGGAAGAGGTGGATCTGATTAAAAGCCTGACCCTGGATGAATAGTGCAAATGCGTAACGTGTCAAACTTATTTTTTGATGTAAAACTTCTTCGGAACATTCTGATCCGGAGAAGTTTTTTTTGAAAGGTAGAAGGAATCACAATTCAAAATTGGATTTGGGTTGGTTGTGTCAAATCGGACTAATCCCCACTTGTCTTTCTTGCCGGCTCCGGCTTACGACTTTTGAATGCCTACCACTATTCTTTCTGAAGATAACAAGGAAATGACATTGATGCGCGCGGAAAAAAGAAAAAATTGGCCCGCGAACATGATGACCGACCGCGCAAAAAGAAAAAAGCTTTAAACGCATGATGAGAGCGGCAAACTTATGTAAGTTTGATTTTGTAGCTTTCCTTGGAAGTTGGTTTCAGTTTATTTGTAGTTTGTGTTAGGGTATGACTACAAAAAAAGGAGCTGATAATCAGCCCCTTTTGTGCCCAGAACAAGACTCGAACTTGCACGACCATAATCGGTCACCAGCCCCTCAAGCTGGCGTGTCTACCAATTTCACCATCTGGGCAATAAATTATATTACAGAGCTAAAATGTGTTTGTGTTTGGCTATCCATACAAGCGCTCTGGCTTTTCGTTAAAGCGATGCAAATATAAAAAAAATGTCATTGCTTCGTTTGTTTTTGAAGAAATTATTACTCGCTGTTTATAACCTTTAAAGGAGAATAGGCATGCAGAACTCCGGTTTGGCGTGAGTGGAATGTGCTTGGATGATTTCTTTTCGATCGATTTTGGTTTTTATGAATCGGAGCAAATTCAGAACATTTACTTTTGTGTTGTAGAGCATTTATTAGAAAATAATTGACAAAGCTTATTAAAGGTAAATAATACTTTTATAATTTTGAATCCCATGGAACCAACAAATGAATTCTTGTCTGAAATGTATGGTGCGCACCCCAAACACTATGTCGCAGTGGATTGCGTCATCTTTGGTTATAACAACGGTGAATTAAAGTTGCTTTTGTATCCGCGAAGTTTTGAACCATCAAAGGGGAATTGGTCTTTGCCTGGTGGATTTGTTCAAAATAACGAGTCTTCTGACCAGGCGGCGATTAGAATATTGAAAAAAACCACGGGCCTGGATAACATTTTCATGGAGCAGGTGGCTGCTTTTACGGAGCCGGAACGTGAAAAATCAGCCAGGGTGATCAGCCTGGCCTATTACGCGCTGGTTCGACTGGATAAATATGATGAAAACCTGTTGAAAGAGTATGGTGCCACCTGGTATGCATTGACAGATATGCCCGATCTGATTTTCGATCACAATGACATGGTGGCTAAAGCCCTGGCCAAACTTCAATACACGGCAGGCTATCAGTTGGTAGGCTCGGAATTACTTCCCGAGCTTTTCACCCTGACCCAGTTGCGACGTCTTTATGAAGCAATCTTTCAGCGCGACCTTGATCCCGGTAATTTCAGAAAGAAAATATTATCGCTTGGTATTTTGAAAAAATCCAACAAGAAAGACTCTACGGAGTCGAAAAAGGGAGCCTATTATTATTGCTACCGCCAGGAAAGAATTGAAGAAAAAGAAATTGGTCGAATTATTAAAGTATAATAATCTATAAAATCATATCATGAAAGCAAAAAGCTTAAAATCGTTCGAGGTTTGGTTCATAACAGGAAGTCAGAACTTATACGGTGAAGAAACGCTAAAACAAGTAGACAGAGATTCCGAAATAATAGCCAAGGCTTTTGATGCTTCGGCCACTATTCCGGTAAAGATCGTTTTTAAACCAGTGCTGAAAACGCCAGACGAAATTTATAACTGCTGCCTAGAGGCGAACAGTGAGCCCAACTGTATCGGACTGATTACCTGGATGCATACCTTTTCTCCATCCAAGATGTGGATTCAAGGGCTGAGCGTATTGAACAAACCATTCGTGCACCTGCATACCCAATTTAATCGCGACATTCCTTGGGAAACCATCGACATGGACTTCATGAATTTAAATCAATCGGCACACGGTGACCGTGAATTTGGATTTATTTGCTCACGCATGCGTTTGAACCGAAAAGTAATTGTTGGTCATTGGGAAGACCCAAAAGTACAGGAAAAGCTAGGCGGATGGACACGTGCCGCTGTTGGTTACCACGAATCCCAAAATCTGAAGATCTGTCGTTTTGGCGATAACATGCGCCATGTAGCGGTAACCGAAGGGGACAAGGTCGAAGCACAAAGGGTTTTGGGCTGGCAGGTTAATTACCACGGTGTTGGCGATTTGGTAGCCAGTATGAATACGGTTTCCGAAGCTGAGATCGACGCTTTGATGGATGTATATGCAAACAGTTATCAACTGGAAGATCAAACGAATAAAAATATTCGCTATCAGGCGAAAATTGAATTGGGCTTAAAGAAATTTCTGGACAAAAATGGCTATAAGGCCTTTACAACCAACTTCGAGGACTTACATGGACTGGAGCAGCTACCCGGCTTGGCCTGCCAACGATTAATGGAACAAGGATACGGTTTTGGAGCTGAAGGCGATTGGAAACAATCGGCATTGGTTCGCATCATGAAAGTCATGTCGCAGGGAATGGAAGGCGGCTGTTCGTTTATGGAAGACTATACCTATCATTTAAATCCAGAGCAACCAGCTGTTTTGAGCGCACACATGCTTGAAATTTGCCCGACAATTGCTGCTGCGAAACCTAAAATAGAAGTGCATCCGCTTGGAATTGGCGGAAAAGAGGCTCCAGCACGTTTGGTATTCAATGCACCTGAAGGCCATGGAATTAATGCAACCTTGGTTGACATGGGTGGCCGGATGCGAATGATTATCAATCCGGTGAAATGTATCACTCCAAAAGCGCTTCCGAAGTTGCCGGTAGCCTGTGCCCTGTGGGTTCCAATGCCCAACCTGGAAGTGGGCGCTGCTGCATGGATTTTAGCCGGCGGAGCTCACCACACCAGTTTCAGCATGGCATTGAACAGGGAGTATCTGGAAGATTTGGCCGAAATGATTGGACTTGAGCTAATCGTAATAGATGAGCAAACGCAAATTTCAGAATTCAAAAAGGAACTGAAATGGAATGATTTGTATTACAGGCTTTCCAAAGGATTATAAACTAATGACTAACAAATAAACACAAACTAAAACTTAAAACGAATGGGTTTACTTGACTGGATTGTGATCGGGATTTTTGCTTTGGCATTGATCGGAATTATTGTTTGGGTTTTTACGCAGAAGGAAGAAACTTCAGGCGATTATTTCCTGGCAGGCCGGGGAGCTTCCTGGATTGCGATCGGAGCATCTATTTTTGCTTCCAATATTGGATCGGAACACTTAATAGGACTGGCCGGAGCCGGTGCTTCAAGCGGAATGGCTATGGCTCACTGGGAAATTCAGGGCTGGATGATTTTGGTCCTGGGCTGGGTTTTCGTCCCTTTCTATTCGCGAAGCATGGTAACCACCATGCCCGAATTTCTGGAACGTCGTTACAATAAAGAATCGCGTACGATTTTATCGATGATTTCGCTAATCAGCTACGTACTGACCAAAGTCGCCGTTACGGTTTATGCCGGTGGATTGGTTTTTAAGGAGGTGTTTGGAATCGAAACCATGTGGGGCATCGATTTTTTCTGGATATCTGCAGTTGGTCTCGTCATTCTGACAGCCATTTACACCGTAATCGGCGGTATGAAGTCGGTGCTGTACACATCCGTGTTACAAACTCCAATCTTGCTTCTGGGCTCCGTTATTATCGTCGTTTTAGGTCTCCGTGCATTGGGAGGCTGGGATGAGATGATGGCTATTGCCAGCGCGACACCCGTGAACGACTATGGCGACACCATGACCAATTTGATTCGAAGCAACCGCGACCAGGATTTCCCGTGGCTGGGCGTATTTATCGGCTCTGCCGTTATCGGTTTCTGGTATTGGTGTACCGATCAGTTTATTGTACAGCGGGTGCTCTCCGGAAAAAACGAAACTGAAGCCCGTCGGGGAACGATCTTTGGCGCATACCTGAAGCTGACTCCTGTATTTTTATTCATGATTCCGGGGATGATTGCTTTTGCGATGGCACAAAAAGGAGTGGTCATTAACGGGCAGGTGTTTGCATTAACCAATTCCGATGCTGCTTTCCCGACATTGGTGGCGACCTTGCTGCCTGCCGGAGTGAAGGGCTTGGTGGTTTGCGGTATTTTGGCGGCTTTGATGAGTTCATTGGCTTCCTTGTTTAACTCATCTGCCATGTTGTTTACCATCGATTTTTATAAGAAATTTAAACCGCAGACTCCTGAGAAAAAGTTGGTGCGGATTGGACAGATTGCAACAGTGGTTATTGTGTTGTTAGGAATTCTCTGGATTCCGATTATGAGAAGCATTGGTAATGTCCTTTACGAATATTTACAAGATGTACAGTCAGTATTGGCTCCGGGTATTGCCGCAGCCTTCCTGCTGGGAGTTGTTTCCTCGAAACCAACCCCTAAAGGCGGCATGTGGGGAATGATTGCAGGCTTTATTATTGGCGTGCTGAGGATCGGAGCCAAGGTGCTGTATACCACCCAGGCAAAAGCTGACGGCTTTGCCGATGTGAAATTGTGGGCTGCCGAAAACGGCGTTACCAACTGGTTCTATACCCTGTTCTACGATGTTAACTGGCTATTTTTTAGTGGAGGTATGCTGGTTTTTAGTATTCTGGTCATCATGGTGGTGAGCCGTTTTACACAGTCAGCTCCATTAGCACAGTTGGAAGGTTTGACCTTTTCGTCAGCTACAGCCGGACAAAAAGCAACAACCCGTGCTAGCTGGAACCATTGGGATGTGATACATACCGTCATCATTCTCGGCATCACGGTGGCTTTCTATATTTATTTCTGGTAACAGAAATAAAAGCGATCAAAATTCGGTTGCAAGTTTTTTTGAATACAAAAAGGATAAGATGTTAGAAAAATTAAAAGAAGAGGTTTGTCAAGCCAATCTCGACCTTGTAAAACACCAGTTGGTGGTGTTTACCTGGGGCAATGTAAGTGGCATCGATCGGGAGAAGGGATTGGTGGTTATTAAACCAAGCGGTGTTTCCTATGAGGGTATGCAACCTGAAGACATGGTGGTGCTTGATCTGGATGGAAACCAGGTAGAAGGCAACTACAAGCCTTCATCTGATACACCTACACATTTGGTCTTGTACCGGAATTTCAAAAACATTGGTGGTATTGTGCACACGCATTCCGAATGGGCTACAAGCTGGGCACAGGCCGGGAAACCAATTCCAGCTATTGGAACAACACATGCCGACTATTTTTACGGCGAAATTCCCTGTACGAGGAAAATGACCGCCGACGAAATTAAAGGAGCCTACGAACTGGAAACCGGAAACGTAATTGTGGAGTGTTTCAAAGAGTTAAATCCTGATTTTATGCCGGGCGTGCTGGTTAATAATCATGCACCCTTTTCCTGGGGAGAAGATCCGCACAATGCCGTACACAACGCAGTTGTGCTGGAGGAGGTTGCTAAAATGACTTTTCGATCCTTCCAACTGAATCCAAAAACAGAAATGTCACAAACCTTACTTGATAAGCATTTTTTGCGCAAACATGGGAAAGATGCTTATTATGGACAATAAAAAACTAAAAACAGATTGAAATGACACAAGCAAAATACACCATCGGATTGGATTACGGTTCGGATTCGGTGCGTTCGTTAATCGTTAATACAGAGACAGGCGAAGAAATCGCCAGCGTGGTTTTTGAATATCCCCGATGGAAAAAAGGGCTGTATTGCGATCCGGCAAAAAACCAGTTTCGCCAGCATCCAAAAGATTACCTTGAAGGATTGGAGTACACCATCGTGGAAGCCCTGAAACAAGCGCCTGCCGGAGTTGCTGAAAATGTGGTTGGAATTTCTGTCGATACCACCGGTTCAACACCCGTGGCAGTCGATGAAAAAGGAACACCACTTTCACTAACGCCCGGGTTTGAAGAAAATCCAAATGCCATGTTCGTCCTGTGGAAAGACCATACGGCGGTAAAAGAGGCGGATGAAATTAATGAACTGGCTCGTCAGTGGGAGATTGATTTTACTAAGTTTGAAGGAGGAGTTTATTCTTCGGAATGGTTTTGGGCCAAATTGTTGCATGTTTCACGAGTTGATGCGGCTGTTTACCGGGCAGCCAACTCGTGGGTGGAACATTGCGATTGGATCCCGGCAGTCTTGGTGGGTAATACCCGTCCAAAAACTCTGAAGCGAAGCCGTTGTGCTGCAGGCCACAAGGCGATGTGGCACGAAGCATTTGAGGGGCTGCCCTCCGAAGATTTTTTGACGGCACTTGACCCAATGCTTGGCGGTTTGCGCGAGCGTTTGTACAAGGAAACTTATACCTGCGATGTGGCCGTGGGCCAGCTGTCGCAGGAGTGGGCTGATAAGCTGGGACTGTCAACTGATGTTATGGTTGGCGTTGGCGCATTCGATGCACATCTTGGCGCGTTGGGAGCCGAAATTGAGCCTTATTACCTGAGTAAAGTGATGGGCACATCAACTTGTGATATGTTGATAGCGCCAATGGAAGAGGTTGGCGACAAGCTGGTGGCAGGAATTTGTGGTCAAGTGGATGGCTCCATCGCACCGGGCATGCTGGGTATGGAAGCTGGACAATCGGCCTTTGGCGATATTTATGCCTGGTTTAAACGACTACTGTTGTGGCCGGCCGGGCAAATCCTTTCGAAAAGCGATTTGGTGAGCGAAGAACAGCGTCAGGCTTTGATTGAAGAAATGTCTGACAACATGATTGCTGAGCTTTCAAAACAGGCCGAAAAAATAGGTATTGCTGAAAGTGGTGTGTTGGCTATTGATTGGATGAATGGACGGCGCACGCCTGATGCCAATCAAAACCTGAAAGGAGCTATCGCCGGCTTAAGCCTGGGAACCGATGCGCCACGTATTTTTCGCGCCCTGGTTGAAGCCACGGCGTTTGGTTCTAAAGCCATTGTCGATCGGTTCCGTAGCGAAGGCGTCCGCATAGACGGGGTTATTGCCTTGGGGGGTGTGGCTAAAAAATCAAAATTGGTCATGCAAATTGTCTGTGATGTGCTGAACATGCCGATTAAAGTAGCGCGTTCGGAACAAGCTTGTGCGTTGGGATCTGCCATGGCGGCTGCGGTAGTTGCAGGCGTTTATGCAACGACCCATGAGGCTCAGAAAAAAATGGGTGGCGGTTTTGAAACCGAATATCATCCGATTGCGGAGAACGTGTCCAAATACCAAAAGCTTTACGAAGACTACCTGGCTTTAGGCGGCTTCATCGAAGAAAAACTTACAGAAAAGTAAAATCAAATTATTTCGGTATAAAATAGTTGAGCCGGAGTTTGTTAAAACAAGCTCCCGCTTGCGTTTGGAAGGGTTGGTGGTTTTAAATTCGTTCCCAGCTGTTGGTTGATTTTGTTGATAAAATAAGCCGAGAGTGTAGGAGATTCCTTTTCCAGGTTTTGGTGAACGAAGAAATAGATGTTCGTTAAGCCCTGACCAACCCACTGCGCCAACCGGTCTACCCAATCATCCAGCCGTTTGTATTCACTGTCGGGATGATTGGCACCTACATATCGCACAAAAGCAGTAGGCGTAGTCAGGCGCATGTGTAGTAAATCTCTTCGGCCTGCTGTATCCACCAAAATATTGGTCACCTGGTGTTTTTCAAGCAAGTCATAATACGCGCTGGAAGCTTTCACGTCATCAAACCATTCATGGTGGCGAACTTCGGTGGCCAGCGGAATGGCTTTGGGAAATTTCTCAATAAACGAGGCAAGCCGATCAAAATTCTTGAATCCGAAATTGTTGTGTAATTGAAGAAAAACCATGCCCAATTTCTCTTCAAAATGAACGATGTTGTCGCAGTAGGCCTCTGCTAATTGTTCCACATTGTTCAATCGCCGCATATGGCTGATGGACTGATTGATTTTTGGGAAAAACTTAAAGGCTTCCGGTGTTTTATCCCGCCAGGTCTGAACTTGCGCAGCGTCAGGAATTTTATAAAATGTGGCATTCAGCTCTATGGAATTGAATTGGGTGGCATAATAAGCCAATTCATCTTTTGTGCCTCTCGGGTAAAAGCCTTTCAAATCTTGCCGGTTCCATTTAGCACAGCCTACGTAAACAGATAAATCCTGATTGGATTGGGAGTTCTCAAGAATTTCCTTTGTTCGGGAATCATCTTCCGGCAAGGTGAAATCAATAAACTCGGGATGATCTACTTTTCCAAACTTCATATTGATCGATATTTTTTGGTCGAAATGCTGAAAGGCAAAACTACATTTTTATGGTGAAAGTCTTCTAAATGTCCATCGCCCTTGTATGTTGCTGCGATATTGAATCCGGTCGTGCAGCCGCCCCGGACGTCCTTGCCAAAATTCAATTTCATTGGGCTTCACCTGGTAGCCTCCCCAATGGGCTGGTCGGGGAATCACTTCTCCTTCATATTGTTTTTCCAATCTGTTGTAATGCTGTTCCAATTCATCCCGATTAACCAAGGTTTCGCTTTGCGCTGATGCCCATGCTCCCAGTTGACTTTCGCGCGGACGAATCTTGAAATATTCTTCTGAAAGCTCTTCTTTCACCTTTGAAACCGAGCCTTTTATCCGGACTTGCCGTTCCAGTTCGGGCCAGAAAAAATTGAGTGCCACCTGGGGATTGGTCTTGATCTGCTGTGCTTTGGAACTATTATAATTGGTGTAGAAATGAAAATTTCCCTCATTAATTTCTTTGAGCAGAACGCCCCGCGCATCAGGAATGCCGTTAGCTGCCGTAGCTAAAACCATTGCTGTGGGCTCTTGTACTTTGCCTTGTATTGCTTCAGTCAGCCAAAGATCAAACAAAGCAGTTGGA
>ENA-ORCU01000709-ORCU01000709.1-marine-metagenome-genome-assembly--contig:-NODE-709-length-11472-cov-2.309961_pt1 | contig 11472 bp, 8 predicted proteins | sample MGYA00248631_ERZ508512 | MGnify/ENA primary metagenome ERZ508512 (study PRJEB26183, sample SAMN06268844) | marine metagenome | isolation source: Tt an P1 anaerobic enrichment on pine from sediment taken... | reverse complement strand
GAAAACTGTGATACTGAACAATCGGCTTTTTCGGGGGACGACCTACGAGGCGTGTCAAAAGATGTGCGATGTGACTCTGGAGTATATTATTGCCCTTTAGCCGTATCGCATAGAAATACCCTTCGGCTTCGAGCAGGCGGTAAATATCAGGATTAGCAAAAGCCGCATCACCACGAAAATAACGGGTAAAGTCTTTGTTCTGATACCGCTTAATGATCGGTTCCAATACGCTTTTCCAGGCATCGCTGCTGTAGACATTGCCGTTGCGGAGCAAGGCACGTTCAACGTCGCCAAACTGATTGAATACGAACAGGGGATGATAACAGGTATAGCCGAAATGACCGTTGTAAGCAGACCCTTCCTGTTTCCCAAAAGTCGGACTATCTGAACTGTCCATGTCGAGGATAATCTCTTTGATAGACTTTCGTTGATGAACTTCATCAACCCATTTCCCTGTTTGGTTTATCAATGCTTTCAAGTTTTTGGGCTGTGTGAGAATCTCGGTTTCAAACCGTCCCATCTGGCTGACAGAAGCGGCAGTTTTATCTTTGGCTCTTTCTCCGACAACATGACGCATAGCAGGATCAACAGAGAGGTGTTCGGCATCGTTGGTATCTTCGTATCCCGCAAGACGACTGTAAACTGACTGCCGTAGCAACGCAGCAAGACTGTGTTGGGTGTTTTTGCCGATTCGATTATCTGTCAGTTTACATGCTGTCATTTCTGTCAATCCGAAGGCTTCATCAATCTCTCGATACGCCAATAAACCTGCATCGCTGGTGACTTTCACTCCATGAAATTCGAGCTTCAATTTGTTGTCAAAATTGACTCGCAGAGCATCTTTTTGCCTTCACCCATTGGGTTCCCCAAATCTGAACACAAAAACTGTTGTAAACAGCATCCATAAGCCCTATACTATCAAAATCTTACTTTTTTGCACGATTTTACTTGGGAAATACAGGTTAGTCATTTCCTGCCTAAAATGATGATTTCATGACCTTTTGATGGATTTTCTTTAAAATACTTGAACTGAATTTTATATAAACAGCGCCACAGCCAATTTTCATGTTGTAACAATCCTGATATGCCCGGTATTGCCCAGGCATCACGGAGAGAACTTTTTTCTGTTTTTTGAGATATCGCATCATTCTCTTTTGGGGGACGTTTGAGGAACGTATACATTCGACGCATGAGCCAAAAAACAGGGTACGTAAAGTCCCAAATAGTCAGAACTTTAAAACCGGCTTTTTCGAGAGAAAGACGAATATCTTCGGCGCGGTACCGACGATAATGTCCATAAAATTCATCATCCCATCTCCACTCTGGAGGATTGGAAGGGACTGTGATAATGATTGCTCCTTGTTCGTTCAGCAGTGTATTTGCTTTTTCAAGAATCTCGAAGTCATTTTCAATATGTTCAATGACGTCTAATAAAAGAATAACGCCGTAAAGTTCAGTTTCTTCATGGATTGTGCTTTTTGAGACATTAATGTATTCATTTTGAGCTAAAAAAGATTTGGTATGTTCAACCGCTTCTTCGGAGATATCAATGGCCTTTCCATGCCAACCGTATTGTTCAGACAAAAATTTTGAAACATCCCCTCTTCCGCAACCGACATCTAAAAAGGGGCCTTGAAGTCCGTTAGAAGTGATCAGCTTGTCTATGCAAAAAAGAATATAGTTTTTTAATGGGATGAAATTTGCCATATTTCTATTTTTTGCAGGATTTAAAAAGCTTGAAATTATAAAGTCGTGACATTTGAATCAAATATTTCAATGAGACCCAAAGGCAAAGAAGTCCGTATTTTAAACTCCTGATAAAGTTTATTGAGGAGGCCTCCCTGAAATACCTCGTTGGTATTGGGATGTCACCTATTCTGTATTTAAGATACACTGCTTGGGCCAGAAATTCCGTATCAAAGATGAAATCGTCAGAGTTATCGTGATAGTTAATCGTTTCAATAACCTTTCGATGATAGACCCTGAAGCCGGAATGAAAATCTCCTAAATTTTGTCCAAACACTGTGTTTTCGAAGGCAGTTAAAAAACGATTGCTAATATACTTATAGAGGGGCATGCCGTTTACTAATGTTTCGCGTCTGGTACGAACTCTACAACCAATGATGATGTCACATATTCCATTTTCAATAAAACCGGCAGCAAAAGGAATAATTCTCGGATCGTATTGATAATCAGGGTGAAGCATAACGATGATATCAGCATTGGTTTCCAGGACGGCGTCATAGCATGTTTTCTGGTTCGCTCCGTAGCCCAAATTTTGTGAATGCTCGATGACCCGAATTCCCATGCTTTTTGCTATTTCTACGGTTCGGTCTGTACTGAAATCATCCGTTAAAATAATCTCATCGACGACACCTTCGGGAATGTCCTGCACGGTTTTAGCCAGGGTTTTCTCGGCATTATAAGCTGGCATGATAACCGCGATGTTGAGTTTTGTCGAGTTCATCGGGAAACATCCTTATTAACGCATACCACATCAAACGGAAAGTTTTTGCTGGATTACTTTCTCGTCCTCTTTTCCAGGAGTGAATCATACAAGAAACACTATATGCTGTAAATACAAAAACAAAAACCCCTCATGGTAAGAGGGGTTTTTGTTATATGTTAATTGTTTAATTTCTTATTTTTTAATTGGTCGACAAGTCATCGTCATTGGCCAGCATCGAATCATCAGTCATTGTCATGGAAGTATAAGTGGTAGTAACGCCGACACCATAATTTGCGGCGACACCTCCCATACCAACCCGCCAAAGGGCTTCATCGGTTCCGCCGGTTTGCCATACGGTATAAATATTATCATGTTTGACACCGACATCAGATTCATTTTCGAATGAGTTATGTCCATCCGCAAACAGTACATTTTGACCTTCACGGTCATGCGGCTGAGAATTACCGATTTCAATTTCCCATTTTGCTAGCCCCGCATTATCAAGATAGTATTGGCCCATAACGCGAGCCATTCCAGCGTACGTGTTGCCGTCAACTGTGCCCGTAGTAGCGATCAGTTTGGAGTCATAAAATGGGTTTTTGTCAGCCATGACAGCAAATGAAGCTGATTTGGTACCATCGGCTGCAAACCGACTTTTCGTCCCTGTAGCAGAGTATGGGAGTTGGTAACTGTAACTGACACAGTTACGGGGCCCTGTTCCGGGAACGATTCCTGAGTGTCCGAAATCCCAGATCTCAACAAGGTCAGGATTTGACGCGATGGTTGTTTCGCCCTCGTATTCAGTTTGGTCGCTTGAGGGGCAAACAAAGCTTTTCGGGCTTACATCAGCTTCACGAACAAGCAGGTACAAACTTGCACCAATGGACATTTCCGAGCCGGCATTAGCAGGATCACCAAAATTAAAGCTAGGGTTTTGAAAATTAGCCGTATTAGCCGCCCACGTATGGGTTTGCCCGCCGCCCTGAACGACGTACTCGTCATCATAATCACTTGCATAAACAGTTTGGGCTGTGCCGAGGCCTTTCAGATTGGTGCCGCACACCACGCGTTGTGCAATCTTTTTCACCTTGTTCAGTGCCGGCATCAGGATCGCCAGCAACATCGCGATGATCGCGATTACAACCAACAACTCAATTAACGTAAAACCTTTCTTTCTCATTTCAAACATCTCCTTTCGGGTAAGATTTACAATTCATGGCCTCCGGCCGCAAAAATCCTATATAAGTGCTGTGACTGCCCCAACGCAGGGCGTTTTCGAAACACTATGCAAATCTTACCGGACTAAAGTTAAGTAACCCGGAGGCGATTCCAGTATTCTTCTCGACGAAAACCGAAAAAATTGCTCTTCTTTCGGCATATTCTGGAATAAGAGATGAAAATCAAGTGGGATTCACAGGAAATGAAAGGGTAAAATAGATAATAGCATTAACAAATAAATAGTTTTTGGTCCGTGAATCCAGTTCGCTTTCTTATCTCATTTCCATATATTAACTATATCACTTGCTTCAATACAAGTCAAGTATAATTTTAATGCAAATAAAATGATTAAATCGTTACTTGAAAAATGGTCCTGAATTCGGTAGAAGAAGGCAATGGAAATGAATAAAGAGGACCAAAAAGGACCCTAATTATGACTCAGGAAAAAAGCTATAACAGCACAAAATCAAAACTTCAAGCGATTGACCAACAGCAAATTCTACGTTATTACGACAACTTAACTCCTCAACAGAAAGAAACCCTTTTAATTGAAGCAAGCGATTTGGATTTTGGTAAGATCCCGGTATGGGTACAAAAATACGTTAAAAATGAGGATTTTTTAAAAATTCCTGAGGATTTTAAACCGGCCCCGTCGTATCCCCCTAAGCCAAATACATCTGAAAAGGCAGAAAAGTATGCTAAAGCCGTTTGTTTAGGAGAAGATTTGATTCGAAATGGCAGAGTCGCCGGCTTTGTCGTCGCCGGGGGACAGGGTACCCGGCTCGGATTTGACGGTCCCAAGGGTAATTACCCTATTTCCCCTATTAAAAACAAGACTCTGTTCCGGATTTTTGCGGAAAATCTGGCCGCAACCTCAAAAAAATATGGCGTAACAATTCCCTGGTACGTGATGACAAGCCCGTTGAATAATGCTGCAACGAAGGACGTTTTCGAAAAAGCGGACTATTTCGGTCTTGGAAAAGAAAATGTTTTCATTTTTCAACAGGGAACACTGCCGAATTTTGATTTTGACGGTAAGATTCTGATGGCGGACAAGGACACTATTGCGACCAGTCCGGATGGTCACGGCGGCAGCTTAAAAGCGCTCTACAAAAGTGGGGCTATCGAAGATATGAGAAAACGCGGTGTCGAATATATCAGTTACTGGCAGGTGGATAATCCGCTAATCTACCTGATTGACCCGATTTTTATCGGTCTTCATGTGATGGACAAAGGTGAAATGAGTTCAAAGGCTCTGCTCAAAGCCGAACCGCTGGAGAAAGTGGGCAATTTCTGTCTGGTTGAGGGCAAGGTTACGGTTATTGAGTACAGCGACCTGCCGGATGAAGCCGCACACCGGAAAAATCCGGACGGTTCGTTGGCATTTGAACTGGGATCAATCGGCATTCACATGATCAATGTATCCTTCATTGAAAAGCTGAATGCCGGCGGTGATTTCGGGCTGCCGATTCATCGGGCCGTCAAGAAAATCCCGCATATTGACGAAAACGGCCATCCGGTCGAGCCGGATAAGCCCAATGGCGTCAAACTGGAGACATTCGTCTTTGATGCACTGCCGATGGCTGAAAACTCGATCATTCTTCAAACTCTCCGTGAAGAGGAATTTGCCCCGGTTAAGAATGCGACCGGTACCGACAGTGCCGAAGTGACCCGGCAGATGATGATCGAGCGGGCAGCCGCATGGCTGGAAGAGGCCGGGGTTAAAATCCCTCGCAAAGACGACAACTGCCCGGACTGCATTCTGGAAATCGCACCGGAATTCGCCCTGACACCGGAAGACCTGAAATCGAAACTGGATCAAATTCCAACCATCAATCCGGGCGATGCAGTGTATTTAGGATGAAGCTGCTTAAAATGAGTTTTTTAAAAAAGCCGCCTTTTTATTTCATTATTCGACAGGTGAAAATTCCTGAGACGCTTTTAACATTTCCTGAATACTGCTGCTGATTTTTGCTTGTGCAAGGATCTCATCCTGAAGGGCTTTATTGAGTTGGATTTTTGTTTTTTGGATTGCCTTAAAGAAATCGCTTTCTTCATCGGTAAGTTCCTGCAGTTGGTCGAGAATGTTCAATGTTTCGATCTCCATCTCGATGGTTGCTGTTAAATCTTCAAGAATAGCCTGTTTGGCTTCAATTGCGGCAGCCAGGTTTTTCTCGACGGCAACTTCCGGCGGATCCACCCACTGTGAGACAAAAATACCGGTTACTTCCAGACTCCACTCAGGCGTGCCCGGTTCAGCATTACGCTGTAAATAGTACAGCTTTTGACCGTCCCAACTTGGTGAGAACCATCCCATGACACTATGACCCTGTGAGTTAATTTCATCTAGCGGGGTGAAATTACTAAATGGCTCGTCGATTGAATTACGCTGTCCCATCCAGATGTCTTGTTGGCCCCATTTATCAGGATTCCATACAATTCCAAAGTAAACTGTAAGACCATCTGGGGTGATTATAGGAGATTGGGCTTCAATTGCATTTAATTCATGGGCTTCCTGTGGTGTGGAAAAAGGATCTTGTGTTGAATTTCGGGTAGCGAAATAAGTCTTAAATTGTCGCGGTTCGGTTTTGGGAGTTGTTACATACATGATGTACTTCTCATCAGCGGTTAAGGAGCAAGTTGACAGCAAGTCTTCTATTTCCAATTCACTGTGAAGTCTTGTATTTTGCCAAAGCTCTGTTGAATCATTCCGTGTTGCCATCCATAGTTGACGTTTGGTCCAACTGGTATTAGCACCACAGTAATAAAGTCGTTTATTGTCTTCAGATATCCATGTGCCGTAAACGCTTCTACCTTCTTTTCTTACTTCATGCAAATAGCGTGCGTTTTCAAAAACACCAGTTTCGGGATTTCGATATGCTTCCCAAACTCGAGATTGACCCGTGGAATCTTTGCGAACGAAAAAGATAAGACTATCATCAGCAGAAATAGCGGGACGGGATGCTGAATATGAATTATCATAATCATTCAGTTCTTGTAACAAAATCGGATTGGCCCAATAAGCAAGGGCGGGGGAAACAACAAAACAAAAGAGCAGGCAGAAAATGACTGAACTCGAACGACGCACTTTTCTCATGATAACCTCCGTTAAAAATAGAATTCTCCAACTTTTCGATTGGTTATTATAGCGGATACCCCTAAAATGTTCAAGGGATTAACGGTTAATTTTTTAATAACTGCAAAGGTATGAGGATTCGTACTTTACGGTCGATAAAGCAGCTGGTTTTGATTTTTGAAAAGTTTATTCGTTATAGTATTTGAGTTTCCATTGTCTTCGGATCTTGTCCATCGTTTGCATAATGGCCAATGATTCATTCAGGGTCATGATGGGGCTTTCGGTTAGACCTTTTTTCAGGCATTTGTTGACGTGTTCGGCTTCGAACTGCATTCCGATGCCGGGGTGAGGGAATATTTTGGTTTTAGGTTTTTCACCTTCAATTTCCAGAGTTAACCGATCGGGGTGGAAAAAATCTTCGTGTATGATAATTTTTCCTTTTGTACCCATGACGCGTGCTTCGTTTTTCATTCTAAGGATGCTGCTTGTGCCCAGTGCTGCGGTGGCGTTATCAGGATACTGAAACCCGATGACCGCATGATCATCGACACCGGTTTTTGCCATATGGACGGTTGAGATGATCTTTTCAGGCTGGTCGTCATAAACCAAGGAAGCGAATGAAACCGGGTATATGCCAAGATCCAACAGAGCTCCACCGCCGAGGTCGGGATTCAAGAGGCGGTGTTTGGGACCGATCATTGGGCAGATTCCAAAATCCGCTTCTAGAGCAATGATTTTACCGATGCGTTCTTTATCGAGCCATTTTCGTACCTGGATAATGGCCGGAAAAAAGCGTGTCCACATGGCTTCCATGAGAAAGACGCCCTTCTTCCTTGCCGCTGCAATCATTCGGCGCGTCTGTTTTGCATTCATGGCGATGGGTTTTTCGCACAGTACATGCTTGCCTGCGTTGATGGCGGCCAGGGTGTTTTCCATGTGGAACGGATGCGGCGTGGCAACATAGATGATGTCAATGTCTTCGTCCAGAACGAGAGCTTCATAGCTGCCATATGATTGCTTGGCACCATGAACAGAGGCGAACTTTTTGGCTTTCGCTTTAGATCGCGAACCGACGGCATGCAGTTTGCCCTGTTTGGTGAGTTTTAGATCTGATGCGAATTTATCGGCGATGCCGCCGCAGCCCATGATGCCCCAGCGTGTTTTTTTTGCCATGAGTTCAGTCCTCAAACTAACTTGCGTTTTTTGTCTGTCGAGCGATGCCCGCTCCTCACTGTTGCGGCTCTGTTAATTTCGTAATGCCTTGATCGGCGCGGGCATGCGGCCTTTACGTTTAATGAAATTCAAAGCTGCTTTTTTCGTGACCGGCATGATTGGTGCCGTTCCCAGCAACCCACCAAAGTGGACGCTCTGGCCGGCGCGCTTGCCGGGCACGGGGATCACCCGCACGCTGGTGGTTTTGTTGTTGGCGATGCCGATGGACAGTTCGTCAGCGATGATGGCGCTGATCACATCCGGCGGGGTGGCCCCGGGGATGGCGAACATATCCATCCCCACCGAGCAAACGCTGGTCAGGGCCTCAAATTTTTCCAGGGTTAAATACCCTTCCTTAACAGCTCGGATCATCCCGGCGTCTTCGCTGATTGGGATAAACGTGCCGCTCAAGCCCCCGACATGCCCCGAGGCCATTGCGCCGCCTTTTTTGACGGCATCGATCAACAGGGCTACCGCGGCGGTGCTGCCGGGGGCACCCATGCGGTAAATGCCCATCGCCTCGATGATTTCGGCAACCGAATCGCCCTGAGCGGGCGTCGCGGCCAGCGAGATATCCACAATACCAAATTCTACGCCCAGAATATTCGCCACTTCGCGTCCGATTAATTCACCCGCACGGGTGATCTTAAACACGGTGCGTTTGATCACCTCGGACAGTTCTGTCATATCACAGTCGGGATTCTGTTCAACGACGGCTTTGACAACGCCGGGACCGGAAATGCCGATATTGAGCGAATAGTCCGGCTCCCCGATTCCGTGATGGGCACCGGCCATGAACGGGTTGTCCTCGGGGACGTTTGCGAAAACGGCTACCTTGGCACAGCCAATACCGGTTTTGCTTTTGACGGCCAGATCTTTGAGGATATGTCCAAAACGCTCAACTGCCGTCATATTCAGACCCGCCAGCGTCGAGCCCATATTGAAAAACGAGCACACCCGCCTGGTCTTTGAAAGGGCCTGTGGCAGTGCGTTCATCAGGTTTTCGTCCGAGGCGGTTAGCCCCTTTTGCACATGCCCGCCAAATCCGCCAATGAAGTCAATATCCGCGGCCGCGGCCGATCGATCCAGCGTTTTAGCCACTTTGACAGCCGTCGTCGTGGTTTTCGGCAGCGGTTCCAGTAACAAAGACACCGGGGTAACCGAAACGCGGCGATTAATGACCGGCACGCCGTACTTTTGTTCCATCACATCCGCGGCGGCATTGAGCTTTTTGCCCATATCGACAATACGCTGCTCGATGCGGCCGCAAAAGTGGTCGATATTGCGGTCCATGTCCGGTTTCAAATTGATTCCAAGCGTGACGGTGCGGATATCAAAATTCTGCCGCAGCGTCATGTTGACTGTCTCAAAGATTTCTTCAACACTGATTGCCATCGATATTCTCCAAAATAAACAGCCAGTATCATATCGTCAAACGGGGATTGAGTAAAGTTCAATTTGAAAGGGCGTGACGGGGAGATTGATAATGAAGCCCGTATTGTTGATGTGATCGTTAAATTATTCTACATAACCCAGGGACTTCAATTCATCATAATGCTCGGAGGCCATCGGATTGGTTATTACCTGTGTTTGTTGGCCGAGTTCCAGGTTTGTGTTGATCTGGTCCTGGATTGCATTGCTGAGCTGTTTTACTTTCGCCGGATGTTTTTCGGCAAGATTGACGCGTTCGCTGGGGTCTTTTTTCAGGTCGTAATATTCAGCAGCAAACGTCTGTTGGCGGGGATCCGCTTTCAGTAAAAGCTTCCACTGACCAAGATAAGCGGCAAATTGAGGCGCCCCTGTCTTCACGGCTTCAGCATAAGAGAAAACCGGTCGGGCTGTTTGTTTCCCTTCGATGTTGCTGGTTAATGATCGCCCCTGCAATCCGGGAACAGTCTCCAAAGAGAGTTGATCCATCAGGGTTGGCATGATATCAATCAGTTGCGTGTTCGTTGGAATGCGTTGACCGGCCGGAATGGTGCCGGGCCACCTCAATAGTAACGGGACATGCAGTTCTGTATGATATAAGGAAAGTCCATGGCTCCATATCCCGCGTTCGCATAATTCCTCACCATGGTCGGCTGTGATCATTGTATAACATTCATCCCAAAGCCCTAATTCTTTCAGTCCTTCAACCAGCGACTTGATGTGATAGTCCATTTCGGTAATCGCGGCATCGTACAGGGCCGACCAGAACTCGCGGTACTTTTCAAGCTCAGGATACTTGTCCGCAGCTTTACGGGCAAAGCCGCCGTTGATGTACCCCATGGCATTTTTTTCTTTTGGTGTTAAAGGGGTCAAGTTGTTGACCGGGCCGAGTTTGTCAACATGCTGTTGAACGAATTCATCACGGGCATAATATGAGCCATGCACATCCATATAATGCATGTATAGGAAAAAAGGCTTCTCCGTATCTCGCTGCTTGAGCCATGCCAATGCTTCACTGTTCAATACATCGCCTCGGGTGCTCTTACGTTTTACTGATCTGTCGGCGTAGAGATCGAAACCCTGGGCAAATCCATATTCTTTCCCTAAGAGGATGTTTGCATTAAATGCCGCTGTTTCATACCCAGCCTGCTTCAGGACTTCTGCTAAGGTGACAAAACGGTCATCAAAAACGGCGATCTTTTTCTGTGTCCCCTCTTTTATCCTGTTAGCCAAACCGTAATCAACAACCTTGTGTACACCGGGAAAGGTTGAGCTAAACAACGACGCCATCGCCGGCTGGGTCCATGGTGCCGGACTGATGACATTCTCAAAGACAGCACCTTCGGCGGCAACCGCATCAATCGCCTGGCTGGCTGACTGCTGATAGCCGTATGCGCCAAGTCGGTCGGCCCGCAGTGTGTCAATCAAGATGAAGACGATATTGGGTTTTTGATTTAATCTGGAATTACCGCTTTTATTTGAACAGCCAGTAAACAGAGAAGGAGCGATAAAACTGAGTGCAGCCGATCCTCCGGCCCATTTTATGAACTCTCGTCTTTTCATTTTTGTATCAGCCGCTGGGACTGTAAATGGATCAATGTTTTGTTTTCAGGACATTCGAAGGATAGTATAAAACCCCATATCCACAACAATCGTATCATACAGGAAAACAGCCGGAAAAATCAAGTTTTTTGTGATCACAACTGTAACGAACATCGTTTTTATGGCTTATTGTCGCTCATTGGTGCGGTTCGGACTTTATACAGTTCTACATTTTGAGCCGCAAATGTGGGTGAGGTATGCAAATATTCGCCAAATACCTTCAGGGTGATCCCCAAAAAACTGGGCGTAGAATAAAACCGTTTTATCTGTTCCAGATTAGGACCGCCGCCCTGATTGATCTCATAATAAAACTGAAGTTCCTGCTGCGTCGGGGGCTGCGCGGGGAACCATTCGGAGGGCACAATTGTGCGAGTGGGCGGATGCTGCTTGAAAACACTTTTCAGCTTGGGCGAGATAATGAAGTATTGGTCTTTGCCGGGTTCGGCCTGGCGGGGGAAGCTTTGAAAAAGACTCGGCGCGATTCGCA
>ENA-ORCU01000704-ORCU01000704.1-marine-metagenome-genome-assembly--contig:-NODE-704-length-11503-cov-3.175477_pt1 | contig 11503 bp, 10 predicted proteins | sample MGYA00248631_ERZ508512 | MGnify/ENA primary metagenome ERZ508512 (study PRJEB26183, sample SAMN06268844) | marine metagenome | isolation source: Tt an P1 anaerobic enrichment on pine from sediment taken... | reverse complement strand
GCCCTGCAACCCGGCGGTGACCGGGTGGCGGTTCCCCAAGTCGCTGACTTCAGGCCGGTAGCCGCGTTCGATCACCCGCGCGGTGGGCTGCGCCGGAACGATTTCGGACAGCGGCGAACGGAACAGCGACGACGCGCTGGCGAAATCGGGCCCGGCGGCGATCAGGACCGCGCCACCTTCGCGCACGTAACGGTCGACGTTTTCCAGGTAGAGGTAGAAGCTGACTGGCGAGCCGCCGAGGGTTTCCGCGCTTTTGCAGGGTTGGTTGGGGCACTCCTCGCCCATCATGATGATGGAGTCGCCGATGCGGATCTCGGCGTGCATCACCCCTTTGCCGTCGGGATTCGGCATGGCCATGATTTCCTCCGCGCCGAAGGCTCGTTGGTAGAATTCGATGGCCTTGCGCGCATCGCGGAACATGAGGAAGGACGTTACGCTGTGGAATTCTTCAGGGATCGCTTGGGTCATGGCTGATCTCCTTCAATGCCTTCAATGCGGGATTTTTCCGGACCTGCCGTTTTTGGGACTATTACAGGCTTGGTCTGACAGTTTCCACTCTATCCCCCTTTTTCACCCCGTCAAGTTCGGAAAAAATGGGGACATCCATGATAAGTAGAGCCAAGGGAAAACGGAGATTTTCCTTCACCTTTCAACAAAAATCCCCGCCGGGTTTCCGGCGGGGATTTACTCTGTTAGGGGGCTGATGCGGTGGTCATACAAATGCTTCACGACAACTGTCCAGCGGACAACATCCCCACCGTCGCGGGATGGATCGCGCAGCAGGTGAATCACTCCGGCATGTTGGGAATCTTGGTGAGCGCCCCCTTGTAGTTGCGCAGTGTGTATTCCTTTTCGTCTTTGTCGACAATGTAATAGTCAGGCATAAGAGGAATCTTGCCGATATTGGTGGCCAGCACGTACATCGGCTGGGCCAGTCCGGTAGTGTGGCCGCGCAAGGCGTCGCGGATCAATTCGGCGCCTTTTTCCACCGGGGTGCGGAAATGGTCGATGCCCGGCGCCGGTTCGCAGTAGAAGACGTAGTAGGGGCGAATGCGGGTGCGCAGAAGTTTCTGGTGCAGCTCCTTGAAGGTCGCCACGTCGTCGTTGATTCCTTTGAGAAGTACTGCTTGGTTGCCGACATTGATGCCGCAACTCATCAACTCGTACACGGCCCGTTCCGTCTCTTCGGTGATCTCTTTGGGGTGATTGACCTGGGTGTTGATCCACACCGGCACCTTGTGGAAGCCGCCGATGGCCTGTTTCAGGCCCTCGGTAATGCGCTGCGGCAGCACGATGGGCAGCCGGGTGCCGATACGGATCATCTCGATGTGCGGCATCTCGCGCAGTTTGGTAATCAGGTACTCCAGCTTATGGTCCGAAAGCAGCAGCGGGTCGCCACCGGTTATCAGTACGTCGCGAATCTCGGGGTGTTCGGCGATCCAGGCCAAGCCTTCGTCGACGTCGAAATGCAGCTCCAGATCCTGGTCGACCACCAGTTCTTTGCGGAAACAGTGGCGGCAATAGATTCCGCACACCTCGGTGACGGTGAAGGCGACGCGGTCGTGGTACTGGCGGGCGATACTGTCCGGGCGTACCTCGTCGGTTTCGCGGTTTTCTTTCCACATCAGGTAGTGTTCCATGCCGTACTCATTGACCTGCTCTTGCAGCGAGGGCAGCACCTGGCGCCGGATCGGACAGCTCGGGTCGTCCTTGTCCATCAGGGCGGCGAAATAGGGCGTAGTCCCCCATTTGGTGCGCATGGTCTCAATGGCTTTGCGCTCTTCGTCGCTGATATTGATGTATTGTTCGAGTTTCTCGAGGGTGTCTACTTGGTTTTGAATCTGGTCGACCCATGTTTCTGGCATTGGTTCTCCTTGTCTGGCGGTAGATTACAGGAATACGTAAAGCGCAATCCTGCAAAGAGGATTGCGCGAACGAAGCTGCATCAAGGCCGCAGACGAAAGCGAACAGGGGGGTGAGTGGTCGACTGCGGATGGCAGCGTCCCGAATGTGTGTATTTGATTTCTAAAAGGGCAGAGCGACCCGCGACCCGCTTCTGTGGTTTACCCAGAATCGAGCGCTACTCTGAATGGATAGGAGATCTGGGAAGCATCGCACGGGGCAATGTTCTTGGCGATTCTCCTTGCGGGGCCAGAACGGAACACCCTGGCGGGGTGTCGTCTGTGCACTTCATAATACAGGGGGGGCGGCCAAAGGTCAAATTTGGCCCGGAACAGAGCATAGTGTCCTGTGCGGTTAATCCTGACTTCTAATTCTGGTCTTTTTCGGCCCTGCCTGCGTTGCGTCAATTTGATTTAGCGCATGGCTAGGTCTGCGTTGGCGGCGCCAGGGCAGAACCAAAAATGCCTCAGAATTATTTGACACTATCACCCGCACGGGACACTAACCACCGGTTTTTGTCCACTTGATGGCATACATGGGACAGACTGCGTCACATTGTCCGCAATCGGTGCACAGGGCTTGGTCGATGATGTAGAGTGGGTCCCCGAGGGTGATAGCGCCTGCGGGGCAGACGGGCTCGCAGGCGCCGCAGGCGATGCAATCTTCAGTGCTGTAATGAGTTCCCATGGCAGTTCTCCTTTGCTGGTTGGTAGTCCAAGATTATTTGCAGGTAATATGCCGAGATTTCTTGGCGCGACTGTCTATTTGAGACCATGCGGCAGATGCGAATTTAAAGATAGGTGAGCAAGTCAAGGTGTCAAGTCTTTGGGGGGAATTGCATTTACAGTCGTAAAAACGGGGCGGGATTCTCCAGAAGCTATATACTGTTAAAAATTGAACTCCCAGCCCAAAGGAGCCAAGCATGGACACTTTCGATGCCATTTATCAGCGCCGGGCGGTGAAACACTACGATCCCGAGCATCGCTTGACGCCGGAAGAAGAGACCAAACTGCTGGAGGCCGCGATTCAGGCGCCGACCAGTTTCAACATTCAACACTGGCGTTTTGTCATCGTGCGCGATCCGGAGCTGCGCCGGAAGATCCGCACCGAGTACAGCCCCGACCAGGCGCAGATGACCGACGCTTCGCTGCTGATCATCATGACCGCCGACGTAAAGGCCTGGGCCAAGGAGCCCGAGCGTTACTGGCGCAACGCGCCCAAGGAGGTTGCCGATATGCTGGTCGACTGGATGGGGCCTTTCCATGAAGGCCGGGAGTGGCTGCAGCGGGACGAGGCGCAGCGCTCCATCGGCATGGCCATGCAGAACATCATGCTGGCGGCCAAGGCGATGGGCTACGATTCCTGTCCGATGATCGGTTTCGAGATCGAAAAGGTCGCCGAACTGATCAACCTGCCCGACGATCACGTCATGGGGCCGATGATAGCGGTGGGTAAGAAGATCAAGGATGTCTGGCCCAAGCCCGGCCAGCTACCCTTGAGTGAGCTGGTGATAGAGAATAGATTCTAGGAGTGTCCTTTAAAATCAAATAAACCTGACACAGATGGGGGGATTGATGTCTAACGAGAAGATCAAGGTACGGGTGACCGAAAGCGACCAGGTGGTGAGCGTTCAGGTGATCGACAAGCGCCCCGAGCGGATCAAGGTGCTGATCGGCGAAGGCGAAAACAGCGTGCGCTGCGAGTTGCTGCCGACCCCCAACGGTAGGGCCTACGCCGGTTCGGTGCTGGGGCGGGAGATCGTCTACGAGCGTAGCCGAAAAGAGGTAGAGGACGATATCGCCAAATTCAAGACCACCTTTCGCCAGCACGGACGCTAACTAATTTTCAGGTCTTTGCCGCTTGTCGGCAAGATCCCTCAACCCCCCCCCCACCGTGTTCATGGCGGGGGGGAGGGTAATTTCAAAAGCATAATGGTCATTGGCGCCCCGTCTTTGCAGGGCCGAAGTCTAACCCGCAGTTGTTTCCCACTTGATGGCATCGACCGGACAGATATCGTCACATTCTCCGCAATCGGTGCAGGCCCCCTGGTCGATGATATACAGCGGTTCACCGGTACTGATAGCGCTTACGGGACAGACGGGCTCACATGCTCCACAGGCGACGCAATCGTCAGTGATGAAATGAGTTCCCATGGCGGTCTCCTTTTTTTGTTCGCTGTTTGGGGTTAATTGCTGAGCCATACACCGATTCCTCTCAGCAACGATATGTCCGTTTGAAGCGAAACGTCTTCTTCGGCCTGGCCGAAAAAGTTTCAGGCGTATATATCCCTGTCTTACTCAGCCTTTAACTGTCATTCGCTAGTCGACGCAGGATTTGGGGCGCTGCGGGAATACGAATTTAAAGATAGTTGAGCAAGTGGAGGTGTCAAGTCATCTTGGGCTTACTACCACCATTCTCCGTCAGGAAACCGTGCGTGGGGGGAAGTCAGACCGACGCAATTGGCACGCTCAAATGGACAGCTCTTGCCCTGTACGCTTAGCGGACTAAACGCAGAAGCCCGCTTCGGAGGGTTTTGCTTTTCGACCGTGCCGCCGGACAAGCCGTCCCGCTGGAGCTGTTTGTTGTTTAAATCTTAAAGTTCTTGGCTAGCCGGAACTTTGGTACAATTTAAGATATTTTGAAGGGCAGCCGAATCACCCCTGTTGAAGGGGATTTGCCGACTTGGAAAAAAATGTAGTGGCGGAAAAGAGGCCAATCATTGAAGAAGATGGAGAGAAATACTGCGATGAAAGATATTGTGGACTGGTTGGCGAGCGTCGAGAGCAGGGCCGCCATTTTATATGCGCAGGCTGCAGTTGTTTTTGCATCGGATAAAGAGTTTGCCCTGTTTTTGAAGCATTTGGCTGAGGAGGAAGAAGAACATATTGAACTGCTGTCGAGGGCGGCCGACGGTATAGTATGGGAGGGAATGGCCGAAGCTTGTTTTGAACTCGACGAGACCACTCGGCAAAGCGTTGAAAACCCTTTTAGCCGTGGCCATGCCATGCTCAAGAGCGGCAACCTGACGAAGGCGGCGATGCTGGGCGTCATCGCTGAATCCGAATTTTCCGAATGGAACGAGATGTTTCTCTATGTGGTGGATACCCTCAAAGGGCAAGGCCGGGAGCTGCAGAAGGCCGTGGCTGAAATCGACCATCACCGGCTGGACATTGAAACCTTTATATCTTCTTTTTCCTGGGGTGATCGCATTCTGCAGAAAATCGGACGACTGCGTCCGGTGTGGAAACAACGCATTCTGGTGGTAGAAGACGACCCGGCGATTGCCAACCTGATCAAGAGCCTGGCCGAGACCGAGGCGGAAGTGGTGCTTGCCGAGGACGGTGCGAAGGGGCTGGAGCGAATTCGGGAAGGCCACTTCGACGTGGTGATTTCGGATGTGGAAATGCCGAATATCAACGGCATTGAGCTGTATCAGAAGGCGCTGGAGATCGATCCCGAGCTGGGAAAACGCTTTGTCTTCTTCTCCGCCACCGGCAACCCTGAATATAGTCGTTTCATCGAGTCGACGGAGGCTGTCTCGCTTTCCAAGCCGGCGCCGCTGAGCCTGTTGCGCAAGGTGATCAACGAGGTGGCCGCTGCCGACTGAACTCCCCATCCCGCCAGTGTTTTCCCTGGGCACACCCCGACAGTATTTCCAATATGGCCGGCCAAGTGAGGTTTCTTCGTGCTGTTTCCAATTTGTTGGTTCTGTCCGAGTTCTCACATAACTTGGCAGAATAATTGCTATTTAGTTCGGGTTCTCTGGTTTTTTTCTGCCTTTTCAAGGAGGGACGATGTTGAATTTTATCTTTTCGCTCGCGGGGTTACTGATCATTTGCGGGGCTGTCGCCGGGTACCTCATTCCGTCCGTCATCGTCAATAAACGTCACCGCAAGGCAATGAAGCTCTGGCGTGAATCGGGCACTGGCGATGCGCCGGTTCGGCCGGGACGCGCTGGCCTCTCGCTATGGCTGGCCCTCTGCATCGCCCTGGCTGGCATCTGCGTCATGCTGATGAACGGCGCCATTTACTACGCCGAGCCGGGTTTCAACTACCTGGTGCAGTATCCGACTGGCACCCAGATCGGCGAAACGACGCCCGGTTATCATTTCAAGTTCTGGGGCAGCGCCATTCCCTTCAAGAAATTCATCACCGTCAAGGCTGCCCGGGGCAAGGACGCCTCGGTATCCGCTTCCATCCCGCCCATACAGGCGCGTTTTACCGATGCCGTGGTGGCTGACGTTGAAGTGACGGCTCGCTTTCAGTTGCCCACTGCCACCGATAAGTTTCTGGAAATGGCCCTGGCCTATCGCACCCAGGACAACCTGGAGAACTCCACTCTGATTCCGGTGCTGCGCGAGGTGGTGCGCAACTCTGCCCGTACCATGACCGCCCAGGATTACATCGCCGGCAAGGGTGGCGAGTTTGAGAATGCCATTCTCGACCAGCTGCGCTATGGCACCTATATTCTGGACATCAAGGAAATCCGCCCGGAAGGCAAGACCAAGATCGCCGACGCCGAGGTCGACCGGGTGATCGACCAGTCGCAGATGGTGCGTTACGAAGTGAAGAAGATGATTGATCCAAACACCGGGGAGATTACCCGCAAGCCGACCGCCCTGGTCGATTACCAGATCATCGTCAGCCAGTCCAACGTCTCCAACGTCGATCCGGAACAGAAGTTCAAGGATATGCTGGCCCTGCAGCGGGATGCCGCCGCTCAGGCCTCGGTGAAGAAGCAGGAGGCGAAACGGGCCGAGTACGAAAAACAGAAGATCATCGCCGAAGGCGAGGCGGCCAAGGCGCAGATCCGGGTCGACCAGGAAAAGGCCCAGATCACCAAGCTGATCGCCGCCGAGACGGCCAAGAAGGAAGCGGAGATCGCCCTGCAGGAAGCCCGGATTCTGAAGCTGAAGGAAAAAGAACTGGCTGAAAAGGTCAAGATCGCCGCCGATGCCGAGGCCTACAAAAAGCGCAAGGTGCTGGAAGCGGACGGCGCCCTGGAAATGAAACTGGCGACTATCGAAAAGGTGGCGGAAAAGATCGCCCGGGGTTGGGCGGAAAGAAAGGTGCCGCAGACGGTTATTGTGACCGGCGAAGGGGGCGACGCGGCCCAGTACACCGGTTCGCCCGAAGAGATGAAAATCATGCTGGGCATGATGTTGGCGGACATGGCCAAGAACCGGCTAGCCACCGACCTTACCGTACCACGGGGGAGGGTGGCAAAATAGTTCTGGATACTTCTTTGGCACCGTTGAAGTTGAAAAAAACCCCGCCGTATTCTGGCGGGGTTTTGTTTTGGGAGTAAAAGAACGGTTGTAGGTATCAGCCCTTATGGTGGCGCACCCAGCTGTCGATGGTGTCGGCTTCATCCTCGGGAAGGTCGAGGAATTTCAGGCCCATGCCGGGTTCCAGGGTCGAACCTTTGCTGAACTGGCGGTGCCAGACCACCTCGCATTCGCATTGCACGACCTTGAGAACCGGTGCGGGAAGGGGAATTTCCAGTCGGAAGCGGGTGCCCGGCTCACGGGGGTTGACGGTGGCGATAAACATTCCGCCACGGCTGATGTTTTTGCCGTAGCCGAAAAAGCTTTTGCTGCCACCAGCGTTGACCACGTTCAGAACGATCATCGGCGAACGCAAATGTTTGCGACGCTGGGCTTCCTGACTTAGTTCTTGTTCTTCACTCATAGGGTATCCCTTGTTCGTGTCGCTGCCGGTGATTATCTTCCCACACGTTACAATATTTTCACAGGGCAGGCAAACATTATGTTTTTCGGTCGCTTAACCCGCGTTTATGTATGGCCTCGTCACAAAACTGTAAGTGTATGTCAGGTTAAGTCAAGCGCAAGGAGCGAACGCTGCTTGAGATGGCGTGCAAGCGACGGTTGCCGAGGAGGTTTTCATGGGGAATCCGGGTTGAGCTAGGGTAAGGCCCCCTGCTGGCGGCGTAAAATGGTCAGCTGCTCGCCGGAATCCTTTGCGGAGGGCAGATCGGCTGCTTTAAGCAGGAGCGGCACGGTCTGCTGCGGCTGGCAACGGGGGTAGGGGCCGGCGCACAAATGGTGGATCAGGCGAGTGGTCTTGAGGCCGTCGAACCAGTCGTGAAAGGCCTTGCGGCGCGCCTCGGGTCTGGGATGGTTAGCCGCCAGGCGGTCCCATACCGCGGCGAAGTTTTCCGCCGTGAGGAAATCCGCCAGCGTTGAGCTGAGCTGCCCGGCTCCCTGCAGCAGTCCCGCCCCATCGGCTTCGATGCGGGCCTCGCTCAGCTGCAGCCAGTCGCCGAGCAACTGGTAGCAGGCCGCCGGATAGAACAGTACCGCTTCGTCGCGACCGGTCATCAGTTCAGCAACGCTGCGCCCGGTGCCGAAGGGGGTGCGGTTGGACGGCCGTGCCGAGGGATAGACCACGGTGCCGCGGAGCTGGACGACACCGCCGGTCTTGGCCTGCTGCTGCAGGAAGTAGAAATCCTCGCCGGCCAAGCGGCGATTCATGCCGCCGGCACGCACATAGGCCTTGGCTCGGCAGGCAATGGTGCTGCCGACGGTGTGAAAGGCGTAGGGAGATCCGGCCAGTTGCAGGCCGAGGACGTGACTGCGCAGGAACAGTTCGTAGCGGACAATGGCCTGCTGCTGAAGCGGTTCGTCGGCAGGCTGGTGACAGAATGGCACCACCGCCGCATCGGCCGTAGCGTGCTGAAAGTGGCGCTGCAGCGCCGGCAGGTAGTCGGGGCGCACCAGAGTGTCGGCGTCGAGGGCCACCAACAGCGGTTCCGTAGATTGCCAGGCGAGGTGTTTCAGGGCCAGGTCGAAGCCAATTTTGCGGGCCAGACCGACGCCGCCGTCCTTTACCGGGAGTTCCCGGTCGACGCTGGCCGCATCGATCCAGGCCAGCTGCAGGCTGAGATGATCGAAGGCGCCGCCGGCCAGCTGTTGCAGCATGAGCAGATTATCTGCTTTGTCCGCGGCTGCGCTGTCCGGCCGATGATTGATAACCAGCAAAACCAGGGTTTCGGCCAGCAGCTCGGTGGGATTGGCCGCCAGGGCGGCGAGAGTGGCGGGCAGGGCGGCGCTTTCGGCCAGTGCGGGAATGACCACAGCGATACGAAAATCATGGCGTTTGCTGCCGGCAATGTGCCAGGGACCGTCGACGGCGCGGCGGCTCAGGTAGCGGTCGACGGGCTGAGGCAGAGAGGTCATCGGGGTGAATCTTGCGGCTGCAGGCTGCGCTCGGCGGCGATCTGCAGCAGTTCGGCCAGCGGCTCGCCGGCGCCGTTTAACCAGTGGATTGTCACGCCCTGTTTTTCCATGCGCCTGAACCAGGTCTCCTGGCGCTTGGCGAACTGGTGAATGGCGCTGTTGAGTTTCTGGAACATGTCGTTGCGGTTCAGTCGACCCTGCAGGTGCTGGGCGACCAGGCGGTATTCGAGGCCGTAATACTCCAGGGCGTCATAGGAGACTCCGTTGCTGTGCAGGGCGGCCACCTCTTCGATCAGCCCTTCGCCCAGGCGCTGTTTGAGACGTTGGGTGATGCGCCGGCGCAACACTGGACGTTCCCAGCGCACGCCAAACACCAACGGCTCGATGTTCGGCAGCGGCAGTGGGTCGGCGTTCCGTTCCCCCTCGGCAATCTCGATGGCTCGCACCAGCCGCATGCGGTCCTGCAGGTCGCTGGTATTGTGTTGTTCGGGGCGCAACTGCAGCAGGCGGTGTTGCAGTGCTTCCAGGCTGAACTTGGCCAGCTCGTCGCGCAGAGCCGGGTTTTCCGCCACCTTGACCAGGCGGTAGCGGCGCAGTGCGGCATCGAGATAGAGGCCGGTGCCGCCGACCAGTACCGGCAGCCGGCCACGATTGCGAATGTCCTCGAAGGCGGTGACGAATCGCTCCTGAAAGTCGAACACGCTGAACTCGCTGCCGGCGTCGACGATATCAATTAGGTGGTAGGGCACCTCGCCATATTCGACCAGGTCCTTGCCGGTGCCGATATCCATGCCGCGGAACACCTGACGGGAGTCGGCAGAGATGATTTCGCCGCCGAACTGTCGGGCGGCGGCCACGCCGAGCCGGGTTTTGCCCGAGGCGGTCGGGCCGAGAATGACCAGCAGGTTGCAGTTCATGATTTTTTCAGTGTCTTTACTTTGCAAAGCAGGTTGAAAGGATAAACTTCAACTGGAATGCCATTGCGAAGAGATAGGGTTTTTTCTGAAATCCGTTTGCTCGCCATAATAGGCGGTTTTTCCGGTAAGTTCAATGATTGTGCCGCAAAACTGGCGATTCATCCTTTGCTTTTGCCATTATCTCTGGTACGTTTAGCGTCTCGTAATGATCCCCTTGCCGAAGTATCGGCAGAGCATTTTTCGATTGTCTTATGAACGCACCCTCTTCAGATATTTCTTCTGCCGGCGACCAACCCCACATCGTGCCCCGTTCGGAGCACCCCATCTCCCGCAAGCAGATCGACGAAAACACCCTCAAGGTCCTCTACCGGCTGCGGCGCCACGGTTATCTGGCCTATCTGGTCGGCGGCGGTGTGCGCGATCTGCTGCTTGGACGCCAGCCGAAGGATTTCGATGTCGCCACCGACGCCACTCCCGAGCAGGTCAAGGAGTTGTTTCGTAACTGCTTTCTGGTCGGGCGTCGGTTTCGCCTGGCTCACATCCGCTTTGCCGGCAACTATGTGGTCGAAGTGGCAACCTTCCGTCGCCAGCCCCGCCCCGACGAGCTGCCGGCCGACTCCGATGAGCACTTCTTCTTTACCGAAAACGTCTTTGGCACGCCGAAGGAAGATGCCTTTCGTCGTGACTTCACCATCAACGGCCTGTTTTATAATATCGACGATTTTTCCATCATCGATTACGTCGGCGGGCTGCGCGATCTCGCAGAGCGGCGGCTGCAGGTAATCGGTGATCCTCTTGTACGCTTCACCGAAGACCCGGTGCGCATGCTGCGGGCCTTGGAATTTACCGCCCGGCTCGGTTTCTCCCTCGATGATTCGGTGCGCGAGGCCATCTATCTGCGGGCGCCGCTTATCGCCGAGGCGGCCACCGCCCGCATCCGCGAAGAGTTGATGGAGCTGTTCCGCCACCGGGTCGCGGCGCAGGTGCTGCGTGACGCTCAGACCCTCGGCCTGCTGCCTCATCTGCTTGGCGGTTTCGAGGGCGAGGCGGAGACCTTCGATCTGCTGGAACAGGTCGATAAGCGTACCGCTGCCGGCAAGCCCATCGAAGAGCATCTGGCCCTGGCGGCCCTCTTTCTGGCTCGCTATCGACACGCCTGCCAGACGCAGCAGATCGAGACCATCGGCGATGCCATTCGTGTTGCCAACCAGCTGTTGGTACCCCATTGCGGCTATTTCCGTATCTCCAACGCCATTCGCCACCAGGCCCGCGAGCTGCTGGTCGGATTTTTCCGTCTGGCTCGCGGTCGCGGTCGTCGCGGGGAAAGACGCTTTTTGCGCCATCCTTTTGCAGCGGCGTCGGTGGAGTTGTTCGAGTTGTGGAGCGAGGCGCTTGGCCAGGAAAGGGAGCTGGCGGCCGATTGGCGCCAGGCGATCGCAGGGGCTGCCGAGCCGCCGGCGAAGAAGGAGCAGAAGCCGGCACCCC
>ENA-ORCU01000701-ORCU01000701.1-marine-metagenome-genome-assembly--contig:-NODE-701-length-11537-cov-2.658028_pt1 | contig 11537 bp, 8 predicted proteins | sample MGYA00248631_ERZ508512 | MGnify/ENA primary metagenome ERZ508512 (study PRJEB26183, sample SAMN06268844) | marine metagenome | isolation source: Tt an P1 anaerobic enrichment on pine from sediment taken... | reverse complement strand
GATCCGAAAAGGGTGGTGGAGGGGAAGGGGTGTTACTCCCGGGGGGCCCCCCTTCTTAAAAAAAAAACCATTGATTCGCTGGATATCCATGACAGTCATCGTGAGAGCCTGGGGCATGCCGGTGCTCATATTTTCCCGACCCTTCTTGCGGTTAACGAACTGAACTGCTCTGAGGGAAGAGCCCTTGTCTCGGGCCCGGAATTCCTGGCGGCCGTCGTGGTCGGATATGAAATCGCCTGCCGGGCCGGGATGGCACTGCATGCCACTGTGAGCGACTATCATACATCCGGCGCCTGGGGGGCGGTCTCCTCGGCCGCGCTGTACAGCCGGCTTCGCCGCCTGGATACAAACCGCACGCGGCATGCCGTGGGGATTGCCGAGTACCACGGGCCGCGATCCCAGATGATGCGGGTGATCGACACCCCCACCATGCTCAAGGACGGAAGCGGTTGGGGTGCGATGGCCGGGGTGAGCGCCGGTATGCTGGCGGAAAGCGGGTTCACCGGAGCACCGGCGATAACCCTGGAGTCTGCCGACGTGGCCGACTGGTGGGCAGATCTGGGAGCGCGGTGGATAACGCTTGAGCAGGGTTTTAAAACCCACGCGGTCTGCTGGTGGGCTCAGCCGGCCATTGAAGCCGTGCTCGGCATCGCCCGGAGAATGGGACCGGATGTTGATGCGATTCATGCCATACGGGTGGAAACTTTTGAGAAGGCCACCCGTTTGAGTCATCCTCGCCCGGAAAGCACAGAAGAAGCCCAGTACAGCCTGCCGTATCCTGTGGCCGCCGCTCTTCGGTGCTGGGCGGACCGCGGTGATGACGGCTGGTACGGGGTCGGGCCAGGCCAGCTTCTGGAAGCCAACCTGTCCGATCCCCGAGTGCTTGAACTGGCCGAAAAAATCGAGCTGGTCTCGGATCCGGACCTGACTGCACGATTTCCGGAAAAATTTTTGGCCCGGGCGGTTATTGAGATGAACGACGGCACCGAACTGGCCAGCCCGGAGATGACCTTCAGGGGTGAAATGGACGACCCGCTGACCGACGAGGAATTGCTGGCCAAATTCCGATGGCTGGCCGGCGGCATTCTCCCTCCCGACCGGGTTGATGCCATCGAGAAGGCCGTTTTTGCTTTGCCAACGGCAAAATCCATAGAGCCGCTGCTGGATGAACTGGTTGAGGGGGTGGATTAGTTCCGGGGTTTGAGTTCCGGGTTCCGGGTTCCGGGTTTCGGGTTCCGGGTTCCGGGTTCCGAGTTCCGAGTTCCGGGTTTCGGCGTTCGTTCAAAGTTCTGAGTTCCGGGTTCAAAGTCAACCGCTCACTCCTGCCATATTCGTTAATTCCTATTGGAAGGGGGCTATGCAAGGTAGGGGCACAGCGTGCTGTGCCATTACGGATTTGATGATTGAGATTTGGATACCGGGTTCCGGGAACAACCGGACGTTATATTGACGGCTTAACTGCAGTCATTCGAGGCAGCCCGCTTAATGAGACCTTCAACGAAAATATCGCTGATCCGTCACGGCGAGGTCCATAATCCGGATGGAATTTTTTACGGCCATATGCCGCGGTTCCGTCTCAGCGACAGGGGTGTCGATCAGGCCCGGCAGGCCGCGCGTTTGCTGAGCGGAAAGGCGCTTGCCGCTGTAATCAGCAGCCCGCTCCTCCGGGCGCGACAAACCGCACGGGAGATCGTATCGCTTCAGGACGGTGTCCCGTATGGGATATCCCGTCTCATCACGGAGGTAAAGTGTCCGTATGAAGGTTGGCCGGGGGCGAAAGTTGACGCCATGAACGGGGATGTGTACTCCGGTTCCGGTCCGGAGTTTGAACAGCCGGCCGATCTGGTGCACCGGATGAGGCGGTTTATCAGGCGGATTCAAACGCACTATCCGGGGCGGCATGTAGCGGCTGTCTCCCACGGTGATCCGATCATTTTTACGATTCTGTGGGCACTTAATCAAGCGCTTACGCCTGCATGGAAAGGCCGGCTCGATGCTTTTGGCTTTGCCGACGGGTACCCTGCACTCGCCTCGGTCACTACGTTGACGTTCCGGACGGATGCGGAGGGCGAGCGACCGGGGATTGAGTATGTCAAGCCGTATTGATGAGCTCCGGGTTTTGAGTTCCGGGTTCCGGGTTCCGAGTTCCGAGTTCCGGGTTCCGGGTTCCGGGTTCCGGGTTCCGAGTTCCGAGTTCCGGGTTGCGAGTTTCGGGTTCAAAGTTATGTGATGCTCCTTGCAGCTGGCCCTAGTTTAGCCGCGGCCTACTTTGAACTGGTTTTTATCTCGGAACTCGGAACTCGGAACCCGGAACTATAAACTAACCTCACCCCGGCATCACCACCCGGTGAAATCCCTCAGCCAGTTCAAAATTTTCACTTTCGGCCATCTGGCGGCAGCGTTCCTCCAGCCACTCGTGAAGGTTTTTTACCCCAAGCTCCCGGACCTGGCTTTCATGGCAGCGCAGGGCAGCCAGTTTTTGTTCGAATGTTTCGGTAATATCGGAGCGGAAATTGATGTCTTCGGCTGCCCAGAACAGAACCGTTTTGACCTTATGGGGTTCAAGGCCTTTGTCAAGAAGATCCGGATAGGCCAGGTGATCCCGGGCGTAGGGGAACACGGCGTCCAGGACCACCTGCCCGATGATTCGGTGATCCCGGTGCCACAAGTACCGGCGGTAGGGATCTGAGGTGATAACGGTTTCCGGCCTGTACCGGCGGATCAATTGGACAATTTCCTTCCTCAACTCCGGGGTATCTTCAAGCCCCTGATCCGGATGGCCGAGAAATACAACTTTTTTGACGCCCAGAACATCCGCGGCAGCCTGCTGTTCCTTGATGCGAATGCCGGACAACCGGTGAGGGGTGATGCGTCGGTCCGATGTTCCTTTTTCACCGTTGGTGCAGACCACATAAACCACCGGCCGGCCTTCCCGTGTCCAGCGGGCCACGGTTCCGGCGGCACCGAATTCGGCATCGTCCGGATGGGCGGATATAACCATGGCCGTCGTGTTGTTTGTCATGCCGGACCTCCTGATATCAGTTCAATCTGCGCAACACCCGCAACAGGACACCTCCCGATGTATTCCGTCTACTCGATGGAAATCGATCAGACCGGCGTATTCGTCCAAAATGCCGGATGCGATACTGGACCAGTTGAAGGGAAGTGCTGACTTTCTGATGGTTTGAGATGTATGTCCATTGCTTGCAATGATTGAGAATGCCTGCGCAATCCTTGATGCCAGGGATTCCGGTTCAGCCATATCCACAATGAAACCGGTCTTCCCTTCGTCGAGTATCTGATCCATGGCGCCGACCCGTGTGGCCACAACCGGTGTGCCGCACGCCAGGGATTCCAGGCCGACCATCCCGAAACTTTCGTAGTGGGAGGGGATCGCAAGCAGGTCGGCGGCACTGTAGTAAAACGGCAGGTCGTTTTGAAGCACCCGGCCAGCGAATACAACCCTGTCTTTAATACCGGACGCGTTGACCACTTCCTTCAGGCGAATCGATGATGGCGCATCGGGTCCGTCTCCCCCGACGATTACCAGCCGAAGTCCCCGGATGTGTTTCAGATATTTCACGGCGGATATGAGCCGGTTCAGCCCCTTCAGAGGAGCGAGTCTTCCGACGTAGAGCAGGATGGTTTCGTTCTGCTTCAATCCGAGTTTCCGTCTGGCCGCTGTTTTGTCGACCGGATGGAATCGGTTCAGGTTGACTCCGCAGGAAACCACCCCGATTTTGTGAGCAGCGGCACCATAATGGCGTATCAGATTACGGCGCTCCCGCTCGGAGGCAACCACGATTCGGTGACAGGATTCGACCAGTTCATTCTCGGTCCGGATGCGCACGCGAGGTTCGCTCTCGGTTTTGCCCGCATAATTTTTGACTGCGCCAAGGGTGTGAAACATGGTGATGTGTGGCACGGACCAGCGCGGCTGAATGTGTTGCCCGAGAAGTCCCGATAACCAGTAATGGCTGTGGATCAGATCGTAGTCCAGGCCCTCCCGTGATCGGAATTTTTCGATATGGGCTATACACTCCGGTATCCGGTGAATCAGGGACAGATTTGAATCTCCATCACTGGCGGCGGTACCGACGTGAATCAGTCGGACGTTTTTCTCCAGGCAAACAACCGATGCAGGTGTGATACAGTTTTGCCGGGTGAAAATATCGATCCGATGGCCGCGACGGCCCAGTTCCCGGGTCAGTTCCCGCACATAAACGCTCATTCCACCGGTGTCCTGGGTGCCCACTTTGCCGATGGGGCTGGAATGGAGACTGAGCATCGCCACGTTAAAACGGTTTGTTTTCACAGGTAACCCTTTATTAAAAAACGTTATCGTGTCAACTCCACCCGGCATCGGTAAATAGGTATTGGCCGACCACCAAGGCGGTGCTTGTAGATTTCCGAACCCTTGAGAAAATTGTACGCTTTTCGTCCGTTTTCAATGGCTGTCCGAATGCTGAGCACCTTATTGAGCAAACCGACGCTCAAGGCGCGAAACCGTGGATCAAAGCCACTGTTGTACAGAAAAACTGTGGATCGGTAATCAAAGCACAACACCCCGGCAACCGGTCTGCCGTCCAGTTCGAGAAATTCCAAATGCACCATTCTCCGGTCGGCCATGGAGGCCGTCAGCTTACGGAAAAAAATAGCCATTTCACTGTTCATAAATTCGTTTTTGTCCGGTCGGCTGGCCCGCATCAGTTCAAGAAATGTTTCCATTGTGGCATTGATTGTGGATACCTTGTCCAATACCCGAACGTTCATTTCCCCGGATTCTTTCAGCCGGCGGAGTTTGCGTCGGATTTCATGACGCTGTTTGCCGTTGAGTTGTTGCAGGTAATCGTCCCATGTCGGGGGGAGGGCCATTTCAAAGCTGACGTCCTCCTCCGAGCAGGTGCATCTGCACGCAAGGGAATCGGCTGCGCGAATCAGGTGGGTAACCACCGATGAGTCCGGTCTGACGGGCCCCAGATCAAGACTCGTGATTCCCATTCGCCGCAGGTGGTCCAGGAGGATGCGGAAAAATTCCCCTTCCTCCTGCGGCGCGGTTATGCAGTCAAGATAGTCGCACACATCGGTGCCTCCGATGAGCCGTGCGGTGTCCCTGTCAACCAGAAGCGGTGCCACGCCAATGGGGACCTGGCGTCTCCAGACTACAAAAATTCGACCGGATTGCCCCGGGCCGAAAGAATCCCACCAGGGTTTCATCCATTCCGGAAGCATGAACAGGCAGTTCCAGTCCAGCTGGTGATTGCTGTTGGCGCGCAGTTCCATCAGGCTGTCAAGGGGCTCTTCAGAAATCTGGTAGGGGGTTGGGGGGAATGGCATAATATTAGTTCCGGGTTCCGGGTTTTGAGTTCCGGGTTCCGAGTTGTGAGTTCAAAGTTTATGGGTCGAAGTTGGGAGACTCTGCAACCATCAGCTGCGGTGCGGGGTTCGTGCTCGTGCTCAGCGCAGCGGTGCTCGTAATCGTACTCGAAATTTGATGGCTCGGCGGTCCGTAGTGGGTGGGTTTGAGTTTCGGGTTCCGGGTTCCGAGTTCAACGTGGTGCCGCTGACCTCGCCGAGACTGTTCCGTACTGTTCTGCACGTCTTGCCGAATAAGGTAATCCGAAGCGGGTAGAGGCACAGCTCGCTGTGCCCTTACTGGCTCAAGAGACAAAATCGCCATTTGAAATCAACTCGGTCAACGCTTTAACATTTCAGCCCTTTCGCTCTTTAAACGATCAATTCCATTTTTCAGTTCACGAAAATTCAAACATCCTTTTTTGCCTCTCAGGAACGAGGATTTATTTAATTGCAAGAAATTGTAATTAATTAAATTCGAGTTCCTCAGTTATCGACTCGCACGGTTTGGCCGGATTTTGCGGCCTGAGCCAGGGCATCGAGCACCTGCATGTTTCGTATGCTGTCATAAGGGTGATAATCCGGTTCGCTGTAACCGAGCACAACGTCGCCGAAATGCTCCACCATAAGCTGATATTCGTCTGCCCCGGGGATGACGACCGTTTGCCCGATCGCCTCATCTTTTTGGCGGAGGATGAACGCCGTATCATCTTCCCAGGGGATAAACGCATTGTGGGGCAGATCGATGGCGGCATTTTTTCCCACCACCGTAAAGGTCTGCTGCAGCGCCGAAATAAAGCTGGCCTCCAGGGTCGCCAGCGCACCGCCGGGAAACCGGAGGTTGCCGACCAAATGAATATCGACCCCGCCGTTATGGTAAATTGCCTGGGCCTGCACCTGCTCCGGTTCCCGGCTTATCATCCATCTGGCCAGGCTGACGCCGTAGCATCCCACGTCCAGCAGGACGCCGCCGCCAAGATCCTGTTTCATGCGAACATTAAGCCCCTGGTTGACGGTGGCATCATCCATATGAAAGCAGAATGCAGATCGGACCATACATGGTCGACCGATGGCTCCACGGCCGATCAGGGACCGGATTCGGCGTGAGCGGGGATGGAACCGGTACATGAACCCTTCCATGAGAAACCGTCCGTTTTTTTCAGCCGATTGAGCCATTTCAAAGGCTTGCCGCGCATTGAGTGCCATTGGCTTTTCACACAGAACGTGTTTGCCGGCTTCAAGGGCTCGAATCGTCCAGGGGTGATGCAGATGGTTCGGCAACGGAATATAAACCGCATCAACCGCCCTGTCTCTAAGAACGGCCTCATAATTGTCATAAAGGTTCCGGATTCCATTTTGAGACGCAATCGTTTCGGCGTTTTCAGGATGCCGGGTGCCCAGGGCATGCATCCGGCCATTTTCGGATTTTTGGATAGCCGGAATGACACATTTTCGGGCGATCGTGGCATTGCCAAGGACTCCCCAGCGGATTCGATCAGCCATGAAGTATCTCCCATCGGCCCCCGTTACCTGCCGACCGTGAGGCGGCTTCCAGGATGGCCACAACGGCTACGGAATCGTCAAGGGGGGCGGCGATGGGCTCTCCGGTCAGCAGATGATCGGCCAGGTTGCGATGAAACATGAAGTGGTGACGATCGGGCACAGCCAGTTTCTGGGGTACGATCTGACCGGTATGATGGCGACGGAACAGGGTCAGGTCCGGCGGCATTTCGGTGATCGGGATATCGCGGCGATGGAAATAGACGATTGGATCGATTTCAAACGCGGGCACATCAACCCAGTGGCCGACAAGGGCCCCTTCGGTGCCGAGCAGGTACCATTTGGGTTTCCTCGCGGCGGCAATGTCCGAATGAACGAATTCCGCTTCCTGTCCACCGGCGAAACGGATTTGAACCCGTTCCTGGTCCGCGTTGGTGACATCGTGCCATACCCGGTTGTGACGACTGCCGCACACGGCCTCCGGACGGTCGGGTATCAGGCTGACAATCCAGTCCAGGTAATGCGCACCCCAGTCATAGGCCGTGCCTCCTGAGACAGCTTCATGCGAGTGCCAGTATCCGCACGGATGAGAGAAATTGCCGACAAATGTTTCCAGGTAAAACAGCTCACCGATTTGCCCCTCTGCCAGAGCCTGCCGGATAGCCAGGTAATCCACATCCCACCGCCGGTTCTGGTGACAGCTCAGGTGAACGTGCCGCTGGTCGGCCATGTTCACCAATGCACTGGTTTCCCGGCAATTGAGAGCGAGCGGTTTTTCACAGACAACGTGTTTGCCGGCCTCCATCATCTGCAGACAGAGCTCAGCGTGAGTGTTCGGCGGGGTGGCAATGATCACCAGATCGATATCCGGATCTTCGGCCAGATCGTCAGATGATTCAACGGTTTTCAGCCCCGGGAAGTCAATTTCGGCCTGCTGTCGCCGGTCCGGGTTCATGTCGCATGCCGCATTCAGAACGAGCCCTGAGGTGGCCTCGATCCCTTTGCCATGAGCCTGCCCCACGGATGGTGCGTATCCCAGAATGGCGGTTCCCAGCGGATTGTGCCCGGTTTTTTTTGTGGCCATCCGCCTCATGAGCCGATAGAGAATCTGCTGAAAATCGGGGTGAGAAAACGCCTTGAGGGTGGTGCAGGCCGCTATTCCCTCGCCGACCCGGCGACAGGTCATAACCGGAACGTGCCGGTAATGCCAGTCTGCATAGAGCAGCAATTCCGCATCGCTTTCAACCTGGCGGAGGGGAGAAAAGGGGCCGCTCACATACATGGCATCGCCCATACGTTCGGAAAGGGGATGATTCGGCTTGCTGAACATCACCCGGATTTCGGCAACCGGACCGATCGGCATCGGCTCGACCCCAAAGATTTTCGGCAGCCGATTTTCGCAATGACCGGCCAGCCCAATCCATCCCCGGCCGGACCGGACAAACTGCTCGAGGTTGTCAGTATTTCCTGTAAATTGGCTGGTATCTGCAGTCACCACCACGTCAAATTCACCGAGATCGTCCGGCAACTGTCGTCGTTTGGTCACGCTGACATGATCCATCGATTCCAGATAATCAAGAAACGGCTGCAGGGAGTCGTTTCCCGGCGCTGTCACAATCAGGCTGGATAGGGGTGGGTGGCAAATCATAAAATTAGTTCCGGGTTCCGGGTTCCGAGTTTCGGGTTCCGGGTTTCGAGTTCCGGGGTTTCGAGTTCCGGGTTTCGAGTTCCGGGTTTCGAGTTCCGGGTTTCGAGTTCCGAGTTTCGGGTTCCAGGTCCCGGTTCCCGAGTTCAAAGTTTGACGTTCAAGGTTGGGAAGCTCGGCACCCATCAGCAGGGGGGCGGGGTTCGTGCTCAGCGCAGCGGTGCTCGTAATCGTACTCGAAGTTCCACGATTCGGCAGTCCGTGTGGGGTGGGGTTTAGTTCCGAGTTCCGGGTTCCGAGTTCCGGGTTACGATTGAGTTCAACGTTCACAGTTAACTGATATTTTTCGCAACCTAAAAATTCGAGGTTGGTAGGGGCACAGCGCGCTGTGCCTCTACACGATCAAGAAACCGATGCGTCTGCCCGCTATATTCTTATTTTTCGTGATCACCGATCAGCCGCCACCGCGACCCCTCGGCGGTATCCTCTATCGCGATGTCGGCCCGGTGGAGGCAATCCCGGATGGCGTCGGCCTCGTTCCATTTTCTGGCCTTCCGGAATTGATTCCGCAGGGTAAGCAGATCGTCGACCAGTTGAATAATACCGGTCTGCAGGTCGGGCTGTGCATTTGACAGCTGGTTTCCCAGAAGGACAATCAGGTCGCGCATCACTTCTCTTGACTGGGCGATGAATTCTTCACTCTCCAGATCGAGCTGGGCCTTCCATACCATCTGGTCCAGTTCCAGCAGGGCGTTGGTGCTTTTTGCCGGGTCGTGGGCATCAAGACCCTCTTGAAAGGCTGTCCGAATGTGATGAATCCGGTCCCAGAACGATGACTCCGGGATCGTTGCATCTCCTGCTGCGGGCGACGGCTTGGGTGATCGCCTTTCGGCTTTTTCGTCACTTTTCAGGCCGCGAAGAATATCCAAGGAAAACCGGTCACCTTTTTCAAAAATAATATCCCCCTGTATGCCTCGGAATGTCACTGTGCCGATACCTCTGATATATGCCTCTCCGGTGGCCAGATCCATGATCAGGGCGGTGTGTTCGTCGAGCCCGAGTATTGCAATATCATCCGGAAGCAGTGATTCCATTTCCCGGAATCGAGATTCGCCCATAAAACAGCATCGGGTGTCGTGCGTTCCACCCTCGGCATTGTTCCAGTGTGGCACCACCACCATATTGAATCCGAATTTGGCCAGAATATCCATTCCCTCGATCCAATGGAGCGTCTCGCCAACTTTGTATATTTCGTAGACCGGCACGGTAAAACGGCCCACGGTCAGGGCGGCGGCGCTGGCCGCGACCAGACAGGCTCCGTCTGTGATTCGTCGGGTCAGGATTTCCGGGACTGCAGACCCATGCCATTGCCGGACCGCATACGTCGGACTGCCGGGGCCGATCAGGATGAAATCCGCCTCCCGCAGCGTGTGGTAAAATCGTTCGGTTTCGTATTCTGTGGCAGCATGAGCGGATTTGAAAGACGCTACGGTAAGGGGGCGGCCGATTCGGCTGCGAAAATAATCGACGGCTTTTTCCGATATCTGGTCAACATTGAGCTGGAATCCGGCTGGGGTGTCCAGAAAAATCGCGCCGGGGTTGTCCCCCAGGCCCCTCAGCAGGTCCTTGTGAACTTCCACCATGGTGGCTGTCAGTTCGCCGGATCCCATGAGGACGATCTTGCCCCGTGTCATCGATGAATTGATCATAGGTTCATTTCAGACTTCTGAGAAATTTATCCAGGCCCCACCGGGGCTCTTACTGTCCGCATTGAATTCGTAGTTGTTGATCGCGCGATGGATAGTGCAGACCGACGGTCGGAATTGCTTTATTGCCGGCGAATTAGACAGCTCATGGAATCGATTCGTCAATGGCGTTGATTTCATAAATTGTTCATCACCCGGAATCCGAATGTCAATCGGAAACTATTTATTAAAGGAGACTCTGTGGGCATCTTTCATCTGGGTGGGGATGTTTATTTAGCGATTGTGATCATCTGATTATAAACTGCCATGGGGATTGGGGGGCATTGAAAGGGAATGACGCTTTTGGGATGAAGTAAAGAATCCTGTGGATTACCGGATTGACATCGATGTGATGTAGGCAAGGGATTGCCCAGATTGGATAAACAGATTCATGTACTTTTCGCCGGCTGGGTCGGACGTGGCATTTTCCAGATTCAGCCGGCCGTTTGAATCGGCTCGGATTGAAACAGTCCTGAGCGTCTCCGGGAATTGGATGATAACCGTTTCGTTTCGTGCCAGAACCGATTCGCCGCATAACACAAGGATGCCGGTTTCAACCAGATCGACCCGTTCTACCTCCGCGCTGCTTTCCGAGATGGCATCGGCCACCGCCCAGTCGGCAATGCCAAGGCCCCAGATGATCACCTCCGGTTCGGCCAGCAGGAGGCCCCGGAGTCGTTTGCGGCTTACGCGGTTTTTTTCAACCAGTTCCTGGCAGTACGGCTTTTTCATTAAGTAATAGCCGCCGCTTGATTTAAGGACGCTGTACTCGACATGGACTTGTTTGCCGATTACGGTTTTTCCGTCAACAATTTCAGATTCCCTTGGAGCGGCTACAGTCAGGACGCTGGCGCACCCGGAGCATACGAGGGCCGAGAGAATCATGCAAAACCCCGCTATGCAGGCTGATCTCATGAGTTTTTCCTTATGGAACGTGCCGATATTCAATCGGCGTTTCTGAGCCGGCTTCCAGTTGTACCCATTCAATGGCCGGATGCATGCCTTTATTTCGAATGATTTGCCTTCCTTTATCCGACAGCGCGTAATTGATGGTGCGCCTGACGGGGCCGGACGGCATCCCCCGGGTTACCAGCGAAAAGATCTGGAAAAACGGATAGTCAGCATCCCGCACAGATGAACCGTCAACGCGAATCGGTTGAACGGCCTCCTCGCTGGCAATCGCCCCCTGGGCAATGAACGATATGGCTCCGGACAGGTACTTGACGCCTTGGATGGCGGCAGTGGACTGATCTGTTTCAAAGTCAAAACGGATGGAGGTGCCCGACATGGCC
>ENA-ORCU01000700-ORCU01000700.1-marine-metagenome-genome-assembly--contig:-NODE-700-length-11540-cov-3.036465_pt1 | contig 11540 bp, 12 predicted proteins | sample MGYA00248631_ERZ508512 | MGnify/ENA primary metagenome ERZ508512 (study PRJEB26183, sample SAMN06268844) | marine metagenome | isolation source: Tt an P1 anaerobic enrichment on pine from sediment taken... | reverse complement strand
GCCCACATGGCCGCGATGCGGGACCGGCTCGAGAGCGGCCTGCAATCCGAACTGACCGACATCCGGTTTAACGGTCACCGGGAAAAGCGACTCCCCAACACCTGCAGCGTGTCGTTCTATAAGATGGAGGCCAATCGGATCCTTGAAGAGATCGGGCTGGAGGTGGCGGCCTCGGCCGGAGCGGCCTGCCACTCGGACCATGTGCAAGTCTCCCATGTGCTGGAGGCGATGAAGATCTCTGAAAAATGGGCCATGGGGACCCTTCGGTTTACCACCGGAAGAATGACCTCCGCAGATGACATCGACCGGGCGGTTTCGGTAATTGTTTCCGCAGTGAAAAAGCTTCGCCGGTGATCGCTGGCTGCGGCCGCCTCTTCGCTGGCCAGCTATCTGGAATCCGGAACACAGTCTTTGTACCGGATGGCCACCGATTTGCAAGGGATCGTGATATCGCTGGGGAGCACGTAAACCGGTCTGTGAGCGAAAGCCGGTCCCTTGATCGATAATTGCTTAACCAGCGAGTTTTCCAACATTTGCTTTGAGCAGGGCAAGCCCTTCTTCACGGGCATGAAGAATTCGCTTGATATCTACTCCGTGCAGTTCATCCCTGTAAAGGAAACGTTATGGCAGAGAATCTGAATTGGAAAGCGTGGAAGGATAAACAGAAAAAGAGTCTGTTGCAGAAATCGTTTCGAAAGCTGGGCCTGGCTGTTTTTCGCCACCGGAAGAACCATGTCTATTGTCCCGAACGCTTCGCCGTCAAATCGGCGAAATTGATTGATGTTAAAGAGACACCCGGTTTCGGGGACCTGGCGAAAGCCGTTAAAGGCCAGAACCGGACACGCCTTGATTACGATAAGCTGTACATGATCTATCAGGGAATCTGGAATATCCGGCACCTGGCCGACCAATCGGTCGCCATTGCCGAGGTGGGGGTGTATAAGGGCGGCGGTACCTATTTCATTGCTTCAGCCGTCAACCGGCTGCTGGCCAAACCATCGGCAATCCATGCATTCGATACGTTCGACGGACACGCGCCTGAGGACCTTACGCCTCAGCTTGACGGACCGCACAAGCCGGGAAAATTTGACGATACGTCTTTTGATGCGGTACAAAGTTATCTGTCATGTTTTCCGAATGTGGAACTGCACAAGGGTCGATTTCAGGACAACTGGCACCGGATTGCCGGACAGCCCTTTTGCTTTGTTCATCTGGATGTTGATATCTACAAGGTAACTCTGGAGGCTCTTGATTTTTTTAAGGAATCCCTGTTGGTCGGCGGGATTGTCATTGTTGACGACTATGGGTTCAGGACCTGCATGGGCGCCAAAGAGGCCGTAGACGAGTTCGTCGACAACCACTCCAATTTTTTGAAATACCACCTGGAAACCGGCCAGTGCCTGCTCGTCCGACTGGCCTGAAACCGGGCGACCATTGCATAACTGAATGGCTGCTGTTGATCGGCAACCGAAAAAAATACTGACCTGCCTGAATTACTCCTGTTCCAGAGACAGCCGATCCATTTTCGATCTCCAAAGAAATTCTGATAGCCAATTCATTGGTTTTAAACAGGCTCCGAGGACATCGAGTATGAAAATTACCTTGATATCCACTACCCGCGACCTCTCAGGGATCGGTGTGCGGGTGTTGTCCGCATGGCTGCGCAACCTCGGGCATGACGTCAACCTGCTTTTTATTCCCTCGCCCGGCGGGGGCATGCTGTGTTCGTTCCGTGCCGCTCGTGCCGCGGCCGAGTTATGTCAAAGCAGTGATTTTGTCGGGTTGAGTGTGTTTACCAGTGACTTTAATTTGTCAGTTCAGCTTACCCGGGAATTGCGCAAGCACACCAGTGCCGGGATAATCTGGGGCGGCATTCACCCAACGGCACGGCCGGCCGAATGTCTGGAACATGCCGATATGGTTTGCGTTGGCGAGGGGGAACTTGCCCTGCAGTTATTGCTGGAGGGCCGTCGGCCCGAAGATATCCCCGGCATCTGGAGCCGATGCAATGGCCAGGTGGAGCCGACAGGCCCGGGCCGCATGATCACAGACCTGTCGGAACTTCCCCATCCTGATTTTTCCTTTCAGGGGCACTTTTCGGTGGATCCTGCAAGCGGCAGGGTGAACGAGGTCAGCCGGGATTATTATCGGCGACGTCCCGGGAAAAAACAGTATACCGACCTTAAGGGAAACGCTCTTGAATATTACCGTACGGTCAGCAGTCGCGGTTGCCCAATGGCCTGTACCTATTGCTCCAATGAGCTCTACCACCGGCTGTACAGTCGCCGCCACTATCGCCTGCGGTCCATTGAGAATCTGTTGGATGAGTTGAAACAGGTCAAGGCGGAAAACGATTTCATACAGATGTTCTGCATTACCGACGATAATTTTCTGGCCCGCTCACCACAGGCGATTCGTCGTTTTTCAGAACGGTATGCCCGGGAAATCGGTCTGCCCTTCAACACGGTGGGACACCCCATCCACATAACCCGTGAGCGGCTCGACCCCCTGGTGGAGGCGGGGCTGACCCGGCTGTCCATGGGGATACAGTCCGGTTCGGTCGCCACTCTCAAGCGTTACCGACGACCAGGTTTTCCCAAGCACATTTTCAACGCCGTCAACGCCATCAACTCCTATCCCGGCCGGCTGCTGCCAAGCAAGTATGATGTCATCAGCAATGATCCCCTGCAATCCCCGGATGAGGCCAGAGAATCGGTGCTGATGCTCAGTCGGGTGCCTGGCAAACTGGCCAACCACCCCATGCTTCTGCTCCCCGGCACGGCCATCAACAAGCAAGCCCGGGCTGCCGGTATACCGGTGAATCGTCGTTTGGAGGGGTATGACGGGTATAACCCCCGAATCACCAATTATTACGAAGTGCTTCTGCGCCTGATCAATGTGGACCATTTTCCCCGCGGGGCGATCCGTTTCCTTGCCAGACCCGTTCTTCACCGTGCCGGCCATCGCTGGCCGCTGTTCAACCGTGCCGGACTTCAACTGGTCAAACTGCTGCGTTTGCCTCAAAAAATGAAAAAAAAATCAAACCATACATACCGGACGCAAGGGCGGGAGCAGTTGCGATACCCTTATTCTTCCTGAATTGATTTGGAGAGTTCCTCAACGCGTTTGGAAATATCCCTGACCGTGGTTTTGCGGCTGTCTATCCACCATTTGGCACTTGTTTTTTCCTGCCACTCCTTGAAAAACATCTCAAATGCCCTGTCGGACAGCTCTTTTTCCTGGTCAGTGCTGAAGGTGAGGCTGCTGCGCAGGTAATTTGCCTTGTTGATCAATTCGGCACGGATTTTTACCGCCCATGACACCATTTTCACCGTGCCTTTGAGTTCCGGGAACCCGATGGCCTGATGGGCCTGGGTGAGTTTTGCCGTCTGTTTGCTGAAATATTCCTTTTTACACCGGTCACAGTACCAGTCCTTTTTATCCACCAGAAACAAGTTTTTCTCATGACTTTCAAACAACTGGACGTTGAAGACGGAATGGCATTGCCGGCATTTGACCTTATACGTGAAATTATCCTGATTCATTTCCTCTTACCGGGGCAGTTCCCTGCCCAATCCCTTCTGTTTAAGTGTTTTTTTGCCGCAAGCGCGAAAAACATTTCCCTACGCTTTTTTCCCAATTTTTGGTAGCCTGCTCTTATATGTTTCCGTATCATGAATCAACCATGGAAGGAGGGGGAACATGGCCATAAAGGTATTTATTAAACGGAAGTATCCGAAAGATAAGGAAAAGGAACTTCTGCGTTGCATACGGGAAATAAGAAGCCGGGTCCCGCTGCAGCCCGGCTACATATCCGGGGAATATCTGAAATCGATAGACAATACCGACGAAATAACCACTATCAGCTCCTGGTTTTCTTTAGAGGACTGGCATACCTGGTTCGAGAGCGAGGAAAGAAAAGAAATTCAGGCCCGGATCGATGCTATCCCGGGAGTCACCTCAGAATACACGATCTATCGATACATCAAGACTCGCTGATACGAATTGCGCCAGTCCACCGTTTAAAAACAGGCATATACTACTCCTCTCCTGCACCTGTCAGACCCCACCCCCGGACTATCGACTGTTCGTTACACCCCGCCGGTTTTCATTGAATTACTCATTAACCTTTTCCTCTGGTGTTACAGACTGTTTTTTTGCCCGTATGTATCACAGCGATGCCGTTGGTGAGCCGGCGATAACTGACGCCCGTGAAACCGATTCCCTGAAGGATGGCGGAAAGTTCATCGGGCAGGGGGAACATGCGGATGGTCTCCGGCAGACAGGCGTAGGCCTGACTCGATCCGGCCAGCAGCTGGCCGAGAAACGGCATCACCACAAAGGAATATATGTCGTAAAGCCACCGGAAGGCGGGCCAGGTGGGTTTGGAAAATTCCAGGCACATCAGTTGCCCGCCGGGGCGAAGGACCCGGTGCATTTCCCGGAACCCCTGCTTGAGGTGGGTGAGATTCCGGATGCCGAATCCGACCATGGCCGCATCAAAGCTGCCGTCGGGAAATGAAAGGGCTTCGGCGTTTCCCTGGACGTAGCCGAGTCTGGAGCGGATTTCGCTCAGTCGTTTTTTTTCCCTGCCGGCCTGTATCATGGCCCGGTTGATATCGCAGAGCACCACCTGACCTTGCGGCCCCACTTTTCGACTGGCGAGTATCGACAGATCCCCGGTTCCTCCGCAAAGATCCAGCACCCGGTCGCCCGGGCACAGCCCCATGGCCCTGACGGCAACCCGTTTCCACAGGTAGTGGATACCGAAACTCAGCAGGGTGTTCATAAAATCATATTTTGCCGCGACCCGGTTGAAATGCCGCTCAACCCACTCTTCCTTTTCCCCGGTGGGCATCTGATCGAGGCCGAAATGGGCGGTGTGTTTCCGGTCCACGTGTTCGTCGAGGTTTTCCCGTCGTGCCCTGGCATTCATCCATTCTGGCAGGCTGCGCATGAAAATGGTATCCTCCCGGTTTCATATAAAGATTACTTTTCACCAACCGTCGACTCGCGCAGATATGTTACGTTGACCTGTCTCGTCGTAGTTTTTTTGCACAGACGGATGGCCACAGGCATCCATCAACCCGGTCGCTGCACGTGCATGAAGTAGTTCACAGCAGCGCTTCTGATCAACCGGCTTTTCCGGATCAGGGGAAGGTAAAGCATACCGGTAAGCTCCCGGAAGATCAGGCCGGCATCGTGGGCCCAGTTTTTCAATTCGCCCGGTTTGATAAATTTTCGGTACTGGTGGGTTCCCGGGCGGATAATCCCCAGCACGTACTCGGCAATTCCGATGGCCAGCAGATACGATAGCGGATTTCGATTCAAAGTGGCAAATACCACATGCCCGCCGGGGCTCACCAGCCGGCTGCAGGCATCGACCACGGACCCGGGTGCCGGAACGTGTTCCAGAAGTTCCAGACAGGTCACCACATCAAAGGATTCCGGCTGCCGCTTTGCGAGCTGCTCCACTGAAATGTGCCGATAATCGATGCGGACGCCGGTTTGTTTCATGTGCCGTCGGGCGACCTCCAGCGATTTTTGCCCCATGTCGATACCGGTCACCTCCGCTCCCCGACGGGCCATGGCCTCGGAGAGAATACCACCACCGCACCCCACGTCGAGCACTCGTTTCCCGGCAAGTCCGCACCGATCCTCGATATATCGGATCCGCAACGGGTTGATGTCGTGAAGCGCCTGAAACTCGCCCCGCCGATCCCACCAGCCGGAGCCGGCGGATTCGAATTTATCGAGTTCCCGGTTATCAACATTCGATGGTCGATGCGGCATCGGTAACGGTTCTCCTTCTCATACTCGGCGGCGTTCGTTTTTAATAAGCAGCAGGGTGTTGCCGGTGACGCTCAGGCTGCTCAGCAGCATGGCGCATACCGCGACAAGGGGCGTCAGCCACCCGGCCATGGCAACCGGAATGCTGATAAGATTGTAAACAGCCGACAGAATAAGGTTCTGGCGGATCTTGGCGTTCACCCGCCGGGCCAGGGTAAAAAACGAAAGCGCCTGGCCGGGATCGCCCTTCATAAGCGTAACGTCCGCAGCATCCCTGCCCACCCGGTTGCCTTCGGCATAAACGGCAAACGCCAGGTTTGCCGACGCCATGGCCGGCGCGTCATTGACCCCGTCGCCCATCATTGCCACCTGCCGGCCGTTTTGTTTTATACCCTCAACAAATCGGGCCTTGTCCCCGGGCAGCATGTCGCCGCGGGCGGTGGCAATTCCCAGGTGCATGCCAACCTGCCGGGTCGTTTCATCACCGTCGCCGGATATCACCGCTGTTTCATATCCCGCGGCTTGAAGGTTTTTGACGGCGGCCAGGGACCCTTCTCGAATATCGTCTCCGAACATGAACACAGCCGCCGGCCGGGCGTCAATACTCATATAAACGCTGGACTGTGGCAGATCGTTTTCAGATGCTGAACTGACTGACGTCGGGTTCCATTCATGCCCTGCATATCCCAAGGAGCCGATGCGGATATCCTGGCCGTTGATATGACCGGAAACGCCGTTTCGGACGGTTTCGGTGATGATTGCTTTCGGCAGTTGCAGTCCCCGAAGGCTGACCTGTCGGCGAAGTTCCCGACTGACCTCGTGGTCCGATGTTTTTTCAATCGCTGCTGCCATGGCGATAGCGGCGTCTTCCGTCAGTCCATTGACCGCGTCAACCCGGTTCAGGATCCAGGTCCCTTTTGTCAGTGTGCCGGTTTTGTCGAATACCACGCTGTCAATCCGATCGGCCTGCTCAAAAGCTGAAAAATCGCGAACAAGCAGTCCTTTTTTTCCGGCAATTGAAATGCCCGCTACCCGGGCGAGGGGTATGGCCACTCCAAGTGCGCAGGGACAGGAAATGACCATAACGGTAACGGCGCGGATGACAGCGGCTTCTTTCGGCAATCCGGCAAAGCACCAGGAGATGCCGGTCGTAATCGCCAGGGAAAGCACTGCCGGCACAAACCATCGAAGGATGCGGTCGGTTTGTCCTTCCATGGCCGTTTTGCGACCGAGTGCCTCTTCCATGACGGTGACCATCCGGCCGAGGATGGAGTCATCGCCCACCCGTTCAGCCCGCACAGTGAACGTTCCCTGACAGATTTTCGCTCCGCTTTTGATCCGGTCGCCTGTTTTTTTGGCTATTGGGCGAGCCTCACCGGTCAGTGATGATTCGTCTATCGTTCCGGCACCGTCCAGTATCACCCCGTCGGCGGATACGATTTCATCGGTTTCCACTTGGAAATGATCGCCCTCACTGAGTGCATCTGCATCGACGTAACGTCCGCGCGGCCACTGGGCCGAACAGATTTTTACCTTGGCGGGGCGAAGCGAAAAAAAATGGCTCAGGTCCACCCGGACCGCCTCTTTTGCCCGCGCTTCGATGGCCTTTCCGATCAATACCAGGGTGATCAGCATGGAGGCGGTATCGAAATACAGGTGAATGCTTCCCCTCAGCAGGTTATACAGGCTGTAGAAAAAGGCGCATGTGGCGCCCGCTGAAATCAGCGTCTCCATGCCCGGAGCGCCGGTAAGGGCGCCGGAAACGGCCCGCTTATGGATGATGCGGCCGCCGTAAAAATAGACTGCTGTTGCCATCACAGCAATTGGCCAGGATATGTAGCGAACAGCCTCGGCGGTCAGTTCCGTAAAAAAACCGGAATACAGGGCAACGGATAGCATCATTACGTTCATGGTCAGAACCAGCGACAGGCCAAGGCGGATTCGTTCGGCCCGATTTTCTCTGGCCGTTGTGGATTCTCCGGGAACAGCCGCCGGGTATCCCAGCCGTTGGATGACCGTAATGATTTCAGCCGGGGAGGTTTTTATCGGATCATAGGCACAGCGCAGCGTATCGGTTGAAAAATTGCAGGTCGGGGATTCAACGCCCCGCATCCGTTCCAGGGCGACCTCGATGGCCCAGGCGCAGGCCGGGCACCACATCCCCTCGATGTTCAGGTGACAGGGCAGAGTATGCCCGGCTATCGATTCGTCGGGGGAGTTGGTGGGCGATTGACTGAAAGGGGCGGGCGGTGATGGTTTATGAAGGTCCGCCAGTTCATCTTCCGATGCCGGAATGATTCCTGCTTCACGGCACCGTCGAAACAGGTCGGTATTTTTGAAGTCGGCCGGGTCCGGGCTGCCCGAGGCTTCCGACAGCATGCGGTACACCTGGCGGCACCCCATGCAGCAGAAGTTCAGCTCCCCCTGATCCGATGGAGAGGATACGCGGCCGTATTTCAGGGAAAAGCCGCAGAGATCGCAGGTTCCGGTGTCCGGTGAAACAGAAGGGGAAGGCATGTGTCGGGTTACTTCCTGACGCCCAGGGACTTGACGTAGGCAACGATCTTCCAGCGGTCCGTTGCCCGGATCGTGGTGGCCAGTGCCGGTTGGCGACCGTCGGGCAGGCCGAAGCTGATATCTTTGAAGATCGCCCCTTCGGACATCTCCTGCACTTTGGGGCTTTGCAGGTCGGTTGGCAGCGGGGCAAAACTCTGCCCCACGGTTCCATTGCCGTCATGGCGCGGGCCGTGGCACTGCTTGCAGAATGTGAAATAGCCCAGTTTCCCGTCTGCAATATGATTCGGGTCGTCCAGGGGGATGGGGCTTTTCAGAACATCGCCGTCGGTCGCCCGGTAAATGGCCTCGCCGCCGCCAAAGGGAACCACACCGGCCTCCATGATCGGTATGGGGTTTTCATGGGGGCGAATGGCCGGGGTTTCGCGCATGCGGCCATGTCTAAAATCGTTATCGTATTTCATCAGGGCCAGATAGGCGACCAGCAGGATCAACGCCGCTGCGATCAGGAATACCGGTTTTTTCATCTACTCGCCCTCCGCACCCCGGATGTGCTGCGGAAAGGGCAGCACTTCGTAAATGGCGTATGGGGATTCGCCGGGAACATCTTTGACCGGACGGTACGCCCAGGTGGGCTGGCCCCTGTCGCCCACAAGTGTGAAAGCCAGCCAGCCCTTGAACAGGATCAGAAGGACGGCCAGCATGACCGCCGTCCAGGTCCTTGCCTCGGAGCCGTTATCGGTTGCGGTTTCCATGTTAAATTTTCACTCCCAATACGCCGTTCCCGATGATGTAGCCGAATCCCCACAGCACCGTTCCGATGATGATGAGAATCAGGACCAGGGGAAACGGGGCATTTCGCTCCTCGATATCCAGGGGATACCGATGGATAATTTTCGACATTTGCGCTTCGGAATCTTTCCTCTGGAAATGCGAATAGGCCAGAGCCGTGCCGACCAGCAGGATCAGCACCACACCCGGGAAAATATAGGCAATGAAATGCTGGATATTCAGCAGGGTGAAATATCTCATGGGGTTACCTCCATGGCGTTAGAAATTAGCTATTAGTAATTAGTGGTTAGCTGGTAGTTTTTTTTGTTGAAAATAATATAAAAACAAGTAGCTAACAGCTAACAGCTCGCACCGCCGCTTCGCTTTATCCGAAGCGTATCAATGATACAGCCAGGACCGCGGCGCTGAGCAGAAGCCCGGTACACATGACAGCCAGCAGAGCATAGGCCTCAATACGGTTGATTTTGCTGACGGTCGCAGGCTGGGCATCCGGTTCATCCTCAAGGGGAAGAAACCGGGCCCGTGCCTGATCCCGGAACTGGCCGTTGTGAAAGGCCCACCAGAGCACCGGCAGACTGATAAGAAAACCGGCGACCATATATGCGATGAAATACGGGTAATACATAACTGTTTTTTCCCTTAGAGGCTGTAGTCTTTTATTTCTAAAGCCCCTATCCCGGATAAATCGGAAATCCCAAATCGCAGGTTCCAAATCTCAAAACTTAGAAACCAAATAGTCCATCAGGGCTCCCAGGATGCGTCAATTCCCCTCGGCTCAGCGTTGGCATCGGACTGGTTGATGAAATACTCCGCGACGTAGTTTCCCACCTCCCAGATTTTTTCAGACTCCAGCTCTTTCTTGAAATACGGCATGGCTGTACCCGTAATACCGTTCATGATCTGGTAATAGATGATGCCGCCCGAGATTTCCCGTCCCTTTAGAATCGTGAAATTCAACGGCGGCGGATAAATCCAGGGCTGGGCCGGTCCCATGCCGTCACCGATGGGGCTGTGGCAGCCGAGACAGAAATCCTGATAGATTTTGTGCCCGCGGGCCAGTCCCGCCTCGGTTGTGGGATAGGGATTGGGAATGTTGCGCCAGCCCTCGGGTGTGATGTCGGACAACCACCGGGCATTGTATTCCGGGCCGGCCTCATAGGCGTTGATGGCCTCTTTTTTCCAGAAATTCTGCCGCTCCATGCGTCGGTCGGCGTCTTTGAGCCCCAATCCCTGGACGTAGCGTGTGAGTTTTTCGATTCGCTCCATGCCCAGCCACTCGAACGGCGGCATGATGGAGTTGGGCCTTGTGTACCGGGGGTTGATGAAATGGGCGATGTGCCAGTCGTCCGGGTGCTCGCCGCCCTCCTGGGACAGATCCGGTCCGGTCCGCTGGGATCCGAGAAGAATGGGTTGATCGGCGATGTAATCCCCGGATTGTGCGATCCGCTCGGCCCCCAATCCCCAGTCGATGGTTCGAATCGACTGGCTGTGGCAGTAAACGCACCCGTTGACCTTGTATATGAGCCGGCCCTCGGCTTCATCGGACGACCGGTCCCGGTAGATATCCGATGGCGTGTATTCGGTGGTGTACCAGGGCCAGTAGACCACAACGAATGTCACCGCTGCCAGGATGGCCAGAGAGCCGAAAAATACGGCCCGTGGTGTCATTTTCTGTGTCATTCACTCACTCCGCGGTTGAAGAAGAGTGTTCGAAATACGTTATACAGACCGATGTAGGCCCCGATTGCGATCAGCAGCCCCAGGCTGAGCCGGACAATATAGTACACGTGAATTTCCGGCAGGATGCGGTATACGGTCTCTCCGTTCAGCCATGCGTTTCCCTGGATCAGGCCGGCAATGGTCAGTACCACGGCGAACCCGGTGATGCCGATGAGAACCAGCCAGTACTGAAGGTCGGCCAGGAATCGGCTGAACAGGGGCCTGCCGGTGATTTTGGGCAACACATAGTACAGGCCGCCCAGGGCTATCATGCCGGCGAAACCCAGCACGCCGATGTGGGCGTGTCCCACGGTCCAGTTGTTGAAGTGGGTGACCCGCTGCACCTGGGGAAGGGACATCATGGATCCCTGGATGCTGACAAAAAAGTACCAGATGGTTCCGGTAAACACGAATTTTCCGCCGATGTCGGCGTGGATCTCGCCCAGTTTACCCCGGGCCGTGTACCAGATGTTGATCAGAAAGACCATGACCGGAATCACCATGGCCACACTGTCGACAATGGCAATGACTTTCAGCCAGGTGGGAACCGGGACCTGGAGCAGATGATGGGTGCCGATGTGGGTGTAAACCACCAGTAGCGCCCAGAAGCCCAGCAGCGACAGGGTGTGGCTGTACAGCGGGTTTCGGGTGACCCGGGGGATGACGTAATAGGCTACACCGAGGGAAAGCGGCGTGAGCAGAAGACCGAAAATGTTGTGTCCGTA
>ENA-ORCU01000699-ORCU01000699.1-marine-metagenome-genome-assembly--contig:-NODE-699-length-11543-cov-3.141811_pt1 | contig 11543 bp, 8 predicted proteins | sample MGYA00248631_ERZ508512 | MGnify/ENA primary metagenome ERZ508512 (study PRJEB26183, sample SAMN06268844) | marine metagenome | isolation source: Tt an P1 anaerobic enrichment on pine from sediment taken... | reverse complement strand
CAGGAGGAGAAACCCTTACTTTTCTGCTCACCGTAACTGACGCCGGTGGCCTCCAAGCCACCGATACGGTGATGGTGAATGTCACATGGAACAATGAGCCGCCCATGGCTGATGCCGGGCCGGATCAGACCGTCGACGAAAAGACTCTTGTCATTTTGAACGGCTCAAATTCTATTGATCCAGATGATGGAATCGCCTCGTTCCAATGGGCCCAAATCAGCGGGATCCCCGTTTCTCTGGTTAACGCCTCAAGCGCAGAGGCGACCTTTACAGCACCGAATGTTACCGCCGATGGCGAAGCGCTTACCTTTCAGTTGACGGTTACCGACAACAACGGGCTTCAGGGCACGGATACGGTGGTGGTGAATGTTTCCTGGAGCAATGAGGCGCCGACAGCTGAGGCAGGCCCGGACCAAACCGTTGGAGAGGGTGATGCTGTATCTCTGAATGGGAGCAATTCGTCTGATCCAGATGATGGCATCATCTCGTATCAGTGGTCCCAGATCGGTGGGACCACTGTATCTCTGGCGGGCGCCTCGAGCGCTGAAGCGACATTTACAGCACCGGATGTTATCGCCGATGGTGAAGCGCTTACCTTTCAGTTGACGGTTACCGATAATGGCGGCCTCCAAGCTACCGATACTGTTGTGGTGAATGTCACTTGGAACAATGAACCGCCCACGGCTGATGCAGGACCGGATCAGACTGTCGATGAGATGACTTCAGTAATTTTGAGCGGCATAAATTCTACTGATCCGGATGATGGAATCGCCTTGTATCAGTGGACCCAGACCGACGGGATCCCGGTTACTCTGGAGGGTGCCTCAACGGCTGAAGCGACGTTTATAGCACCAGATGTTACCGCAGATGGCGAAGCCCTGACCTTTCAGTTAGTTGTTACCGACAATGGTAGGCTTCAGGATACAGACACGGTGGTGGTGAATGTCACCTGGAACAATGAGCCCCCCGCGGCTGATGCCGGGCCGGATCAGACCGTTGACGAGGGTGACGTGGTGACGCTGAATGGGAGCAACTCGTCTGATCCGGATGATGGGACTGTTTTTTACGCATGGACGCAGACTGAAGGGCCTGCGGTTATTCTTTCAGATGCCTCTGGATCACAGCCGACTTTTATAGCACCGGATGTCAACCAGGAAGGGGTTTCGCTTTCCTTTCAATTGACGGTTTCCGACAGCCAGGGCCTCCAATCGACCGATTCCTGCATTGTCAACGTTACCTGGCAAAACAGCCCGCCTGTGGCCCATGCCGGTGATGATCAATTTGTGGACGAAGGTACATTGGTAATCCTCGACGCAACTTTGTCTTCAGATCCTGATGACGGCATTGCTCAATATAGATGGACCCAAATATCCGGAACACAGGTCATTCTCTCTGATCCTGTTGCCGTCCAGCCGGATTTTACGGCAGCTGACGTCGGCCCTGAGGGAGAAGTACTGACTTTCCTGCTGAGTGTAACGGATTTCGGCGGGCTCCAAACTTCAGATAGTTGCACTGTTCATGTCTCTGATATCGCTGATACAGACAGCGATGGTGATGGATTGCCGGATTCACTGGAAGCCAGTTCCTGCACAGATCCCATTGATTCGGACACAGACGATGATGGTATTTCAGATGGTTTGGAAGATGTGAACCAAAATGGTTTTGTAGATGTAGGGGAAACAGACCCGTGCAGTCCGGATACAGATGGAGATGGCATCCTCGATGGCACAGAATCAGGCTATGGGATGGATGACATTGGACCGGATACAGAACTATCTGTTTTTCAGGAGGATTTGGATCCATCAACAACTACCGATCCTGTTAACGGTGACACCGACGGTGATGGAATGCTTGATGGCGAGGAAGACCTCAATTGCAATGGCTGTCTCGATCCTGGTGAAACCGATCCCAATGAGGCGGTCAATTCGAGTGGCGATGTGGTGACCTTTATTCGGGTCTCATATGATACAAACCGATCAAAACTAGTGGTTGAAGTCAGTTCTTCATCTCAAGAACAAGTTACTCTAACGGCTATCGCACTTTATGGTGGTTATTCGGAGGCGTTGGGTGAGTTGAAGTATAAAAGAAAATCTGAGACATATGCGGAAACCTTCAGAGGCGTTTATGAAGTGCCTGAAGCTGTTGCTGTAGTCAGCAGTTTGGGAGGGTCTGAAACGGAAACGATTCCCTATCCTTAATGATAAAAAGTAAATACTGAAAAGGATGTAGCTCAAAAATAAAGGCTCCAACATTTTGAAATGTTGGAGCCTTTATTTTTCCGGTCTTTTGGTTCATAGTATCTTCCGACCTTCAAATCAAAATTCGGGTAGGCCACTTCAGAGGCGTGATTTAAAGCAAAGATAACACCCTCTTTGCTTCATTTGCCTCGCCAAAATCCGAATCAAGCTTTAATGCTGTTTCAAGCTCATTCTTAGCAGATTCGATATGCCCCTGTTTAAGCAGCGTCATACCTAAATGGAAATGCACAAATGGATTTTCGGGGATGCTTTGAAGGCTGTTGTAAAATTCTTGAACTGCAATCTCAAAGAGTCCTTTTTTATAATAAACCCACCCTAGCGTATCCATAACGTAGGGATCATCCGGTAACTGTTCACGGGCTTTTCGAGCCAGATCATGAGCTTCATTGAAATTTTTATTCTGGGTAACCAATAAATAAGCCAAATTATTTGCTGCAGGCGCAAAAAACGGATCGATTTCCAAAGCTTCCCTGTAGTGTCTTTCAGCCGTTTGGAACTGAACCATGTTCTCATAAAGAATCCCGAGAAGCATATGAACCGAAATTTCTTCAGGATATTTTTCGAGAATTCTCTTGTATTGATCGATTGCTTTATTCTCATTCTTTTCTGAAATATAAATTTCGGCCAGAGCATAGTAGGGTTTTATAAAGTAGGGGTTGTCCTTCAAAGAGGCCTCGAACGCATTAATCGCCTTGGGCTTATTCGATTGAGCGACGTGCGATATACCTTTCAAATAAAGAATTTTTGATGAGAAGGTCGTGTCTCCGTGAGCTTTTTTTAGTTGTTCATCGCATTTGGCTATAACTGTGTAATACTCATCTTTTGCAAGGTGAGTACGGATAAGCCCAGAGAAAGCGTCTATATTCGCAGGCTCAATTGAAAGAGCCTTTTCGAAATTGGCCATGGCCAAGTCGAAACGTTTAATTGAAAGGTATAGTCGGCCCATCTTGATGTAGCCGACAGGATGCTCCGGTCTGATTTTAAGCAGTGTCTTATATGCTTTTCCAGCCTCCTTGATTTGGCCTGCATTCATATGAAGATTTCCCAGTTGTAAGTATGCCTCGAAGCTCGATGGCATCTTGCGCAGGACATATTCAATTTGTTCTCCGGCCAATTCAAAGTCACGAGTTATTGAATAGATTGCAGCCAGAAGGAGTCTGGCACTATGATTATCCGGGTCTATTTCGATAGATTTTATCAGTGATGATCTGGCAATTCGGAAATCACCTCGGTGATAGAACGCTAACCCTTTGTAATAATGCGATCGTCCGGACGACGGATCTTCCTTGATAAGTTGGTCAGTTATTTGCAGTGCATCGGATAGCCTTTTGCTAAGCAGAAGTAACTCTACCTTTAGGCACCGTGCAGGAAAATTGTCGGGTTTCAGATTCAGCATTTTGGAAACGTAATTTTCGGCTTTTTCATGCTGTCCCCTTTTTATGTGAAATTGCGCTAAATATTGCAACGTTTCAATATGTTCTGGTATGAGTTCCATGGCTCTATGGTACATGCGAAGCGCTTTTGGGTGATGCCCCACCGCCTCGTATCGCTTCGCCACTACCAGGTACGAATCTATATTCTCAGGATCAATTTCAAGAGCATTATTGAAAAACAGCTCTGCCTTTTGTATTTTCCCGAACTGTAAATAGTAATTGCCTATAGCGATGAGGAGGTTCGTATTTGTCGGCATGTCAGATAATAAGTAAATTGCTTCTTTTTCAGCTTTATCGAATTCTCCGGCCGTCAAGTAAAATTTAAACAGAACCAACCGGGGCCACATTACGTCCGGTTCCACATTAGTCGCTTGCTTGATTAATTTTTCTGCCTCATTTAACCGGCCTGCCTGTATCATTATATTAGCAATGGCCAAATAAGCCCGGCTTTCTCGAGGCGATAACCGGATTATTTTTTCATATATAGCTGCAGCTTCATCTGATTCATTCCCCTCCTCATAAATTTTTGCAGATAAAAACAAAGCGTCAAGGTTTCCCGGTTCTTTGCTTAAAATTCTATTAACAATTTTCCGGGTTTCGTTAAGCTCCTGATTATTGATTTGGAGGCCTGCAAGTTTCAAGAGAGCCGAAACATTGTCGGGGTCAATATGTGAAGCCTTTGAAAATGCATCAAAGGCTGCACGGAAGTTTCCAAGTTCAAGATAGGCGTTACCCAGATATATATATGCTTCTATAAATTTCGGGGCCACTTGAACTGCGTTTCTGAATTCGAGTTCGGCACTTTTATATTTTCCAGCGTCGAAATACGATTTCCCTCTATTGAAAAATGTTTTTGATTTTTCTTCATCCGACTTACAACCGATTAATAAAACGATGGAAACAAAACTGAATAAAAGTGTGATCTTAATTCGAGGCATTGTAATCCCCCATGTTTCGGGTGCACCTGGTTCCTATAAAGATCAGCTACTATTTTCGGGCTGGATTATCGAGAAAGATAGAAATTAGGTAAGGGAAAAAAGGTAATTTTGCTATGGAATCGGACTGTGTTTGGTGAGATAGTAGTGTTATCATTTCCAATTCGAGCTAATTGGATATCGATTCAACAAAGCATTCATCATCATTTTGTTTATTAGATTCTGATCGCTTACTGTCCGGTTTTATATGGATGACTACAGCATCCATTGACATTTGACCGCACAGGTCCGTCACAGTGAGAGTAAAGGTCAAGTCTTCACCGCCTTCTTTAACTGTCGGTGCAGTGAATACAATTCGAGCGGCGAACGTTTTCTCTGGTAGAACCTGGGGACCTTCGGTTTGAGTCCACTGGTATGATAAGATGCCATCGTCCGGATCGGAAGATTTTGACCCGTCCAGGATTACAGTATCTTTCTCCATCACAGTCTGGTTTTCACCGGCATCTGCTGTTGGACCCAGGTTGTCATATGGCGGTCCATCGCCTGCGGTCTCATAAATTAATTCTTTTGAAAATCGGCTTTCCAACCCATTTGCATTATAGGCGGTGACTGAAAAATAATATTTTGTTTGGGCATTCAATCCATTCAGATTTATCTTCAATATATTACCGACATCGATCGGGGAGTCGCCTTCCAGGATCCCAACTCCATCATATGGTGGACCTGACGAGCCGGTTTTAAAATATAGTCTGTATCCGGAAACGCCCGGTTCATGATTTGAATCCCAGGCTAAAGTAATCCCTGCTGAATAACATACCGGAATGAAATAACTGAACGATAGTGCTGAACAGATGATATAAAGAAGAATCAGATTGCAGGATTTATATGATATGACATGATCTGGATCCATTGTTGGCACTTGCCCCGGGCATCCGTTATTTATGGAAACCCAAGTGGTAATACATACTCAATTTTTAGGCATCGTTGTCTGTGTCAGGGTACTTTTTAATTGCCTTGAAAAGATTCAATTATCGCATTTTTTACATTGAAAATTTTCTGACAGGCAACGCCAGTTTCCGAAAAGAAAAACGCATCATTCTGGGTGTGCATACCCTGGAGCCCTGAATGACCAAACACTTCCGTTCCGTTTACTTTTCCTTTCAAATCGTATCCATGCTTCGACAATATGACTAAATCGGGAGCCTGGTTTAAGCATTGTCCGTGATAAAGCTCCTCTTTCCTGTAGATCCTCTTTATGATTGGATCGCCTGATGGTGAAACAAGTCCTTCCAGTGCCGATTTTATTTCTTCTCTGACCGTAAAAAGATCAGCTTGATCGACTGTGCCCGCAGGGTACTTGCCTTTTAGATTTATATAAACTCTCGATGGGTCCAATGCAAAAGCTTTTGCCCCTTCTCCAATCTCCATAATAGTATCCGGGCGCTGTTGCTTAAACGTGAGGTAGCCACAATTTTTTAAAAATTGGTTCAGATAAACTTCATATTCGATTTTGGTGAAACCATGATCAGAAAGCATGTAAAAGCGATTGGGCGCACCATCTCCGGACAGATTGGAAAACCGATCGTAAATCCGACCGACCAGAGCATCAATTTCTTTAAAATAATCAATGAAGTCCTGATGATAGATATGGGATTCATTTCCGTAAGCGTCCCACAGGAAATGCATTAAGCGGTCAGTGCCGGTAATTACAACCATAAAAAGATTCCAGTCTATTTCTTTCCATAGGTAATCGATTGCAAGTTCACGTTTTTTTAATGTCAACTTCAAGTCTTCAAAAAGATAATCATGGTCATGGCGACATTTATTCAGATCCAGATCAATCCGGTATCCAATCTCATGGAGTTTGGGCAAAAGGGATTTAGGGTAAACCGCACTGGCGAGGTCGATAGCTACGAAGCCTGAAATCAACGCTCCGTTGATTTCCTGAGCGGGATACGTAGCCGGCATATTGATAACTACCGCCTTTTTTTGTACCAGATCAGGTGCGTTCCAGAATGGAATACACTTCAAGTTGGAGAAATTTGGGAAATATAGATTGAACGACTCGGGAGCAATGTCAATAAATCCAAATATGCCGTGTTTTCCGGCTTGTTCCCCGGTCATAAAAGACGACCAGGACACTGATGATATCTCTGGGATCGTTACTTCTAATGGCCCTATATAACCGTTATCAAAAAGTGATTTCATTTTTGGGATAATTTGGCGGTCAGCCATGTCTTTGAGCATTGTATAGGGAACGCCATCAAGACCAATAACGACGGTGCGCATATTTTTCTTTTTCTTATATAATTTTCTAAGCAAATTCATTGTAATCCAGGTCCCTTTAGTGGCTGGAATGAAGTGATTTTGAAAACCCTGTGGTCTTGTATTGGTTCACATATACCCCAAGGCTCGCAGTTGTCCCATAATTTCCTCTTTTCCCTGATTACGGCCCAAACGCTCCGGACTATTTTCCAAATCCTGTTCCCAGGCAGGCAGATCGGACACTGTGTGGGTAGATCCTTTTGTCCCCAAAGAACGATAGCCCCTATAATAAAGGGAGCAAAACGGAATGTTGTTTTTGTGTGTTAAATCCCATATGTCCCTTTCTTTAAAATGAAGGATCGGGTGGATTCGCATGTGGTCTGGACTTTTTCGTGGACTAAAATAATCTTCTTCTTTGCGAGCATCCTGTTCGTCCCAGCGGATTGCTGTGGATAGAGCGCTGACATTGTGTGTTTCTATGAAAATATTCATCGGCACGGTCTTCATTAGATGATTCCCGACATAGGATTCGGGGTCAAATGGAAAGTGTTTTTCAGAAAAACCAATTTTTTTAATTTCCATTTGATTACGTTTGTTCAGGTCAGATACATTGATGTGAGCGCCGATTGTATTGGCTTTGTCACTGACATCAGTGTTTTTCACAATTTCAATTCGTATGTTCCATTTATTCCTAATTTGATCAACATGTGTCGATATTTCATCGAAGGTATCCCCTTCATCAATAAAAATAGATTCAGGCATTTCTATTTTTAATTCCCTGGTTACTTCTCGATAAAGCCATAGCATCGTTGTGCTGTCTTTTCCTCCGGTCCAGGCAAGATATAGTTGATTTTGCGGGAAACGTTGAATTGCTGACTTTATAATGGTTTTGGCCAGTTCAATTTTATCGTTCAGCGACAGTTCCAAATTTTTTTTCGGGTTATTAAAGTTCATCATGCCTCCCTTTTTCGAATGCTTTTATTTCTGATTTTCATTTTCTTTTGAAAATGTATCCTACAAGTAAGGCGCGAGGTCGTTCAGGAAATGATTCAAATCAGTCCTGGCGCTCTCATCATTCTTAAAATTGACCGGAGAGTAAATTTGAAACAGGCAGACATCAAAAGCCTTGAACTGCAGTTGATCTAGCAACATTCTTATCCGAACCTTTAAATAACTCTCGGAAAAGTAATTGCCCACTTTATAAAAATATAATAAAATACCTTCTCCTTTTTGCCCTCTGATTTTTAACTGATTCACCTTAATCGTTTTGCCTAATTTATTTAAAAAGATTTCAACAACGCCTTCTTTAAAAACTTTTCTGCCGATGCCACCGGAACAAGATTCCGGTTTATGGAATCCAACCTGATTATCCGAGTAAAATACGGCAGAGAACCCGATCAATTTGTCCTCATTACTGTATGTCCTTGCAAGGACAGTGTCGGCTTCAAGTATTTGGTAACTTTTAATGGAAACGCTTTCCTCTTCCCCCTTCCAGTCACCAACAATCAGAGGAAGTTCAAAATTGAGTTTTGGTTGTAATTTTGAAATCACATATCTGTGATATACGATAAACAGATTCGTTATGACTAAAACTGCTACGACATATTTTAATCGAAATGAAATCGCTGGCATTGGATGACCTTGGAGAAAGTTATCATCGTTCCCATACCTGCAAGAAATACCACTATGCCGATAAATGTATGAAACCAGTGTCCCGGATATATTATGTCAATACTGAAATATTCGGCTGTCAGAATGAGAAAAATCGTTCTTAAGATATTCGTGATTATTGCCACTGGAACCGATAAAACAATCATGAGAGAAATATATAGAGAATTCAGACTTGAGAAATACCCAATTAATGCTCCCATGGCAGTAAATGAAATCAGTGAACGTAGCCCCGAACAAGGATTCCCTATTATTATCGTGCAGTTTTCAAGATAAATGTTGAATCCGTCTACCGTGATCGGGATACGCATCCAGCGGATGATTTCAGCAGAAATCGTCAATACGATTTCCTTCATCGGGAGTAGAATTGCCGATACAATTGATAGAGGCAGGGGGATCATGAAAATCAGGAAGCAAATGGGGAAAAGAAAAGTCTGAGTGGCTTTTATTCCAAATAAATAAATGGACAGACCAAAAATATATATAAACAATGAAATGCCTGAAATAAAAAAAATGTGAACAGCAGTACCAATCGCATGAAGGACCAGTCCCGCCACCAAGACAGCAGGATCCCACCAATTATAGACGCATTGTTGATTCTCCACAGATCCACTCTTTTTCCAAATGATATAAATCGAAATCAAAGGAATTAAAAATCCGTGAGAATAATACGAATCCTGGGCAGTGAAGCGGTTAAATAGCCAGATAAAAGTCTCATAGTACGCTAAAGCAGATAGCAGTATTAGTGCGATCCAATATAAATAATCGTTCGAAAATTTGCCGCGCGAACTATTCATCTTTTAATGATTCTTGCCGACTCTGAGAAAACTTTCCAGAATGGTCCAGCGGGGAACTGGTGGCGCCTTTTTGTCGGAAATGGCACAGACGGTCAGCGAACGAGTGAAGGATAGGGTGGTTTTTAGAGAAGCCTTGGTAGAAAACGGTCTAACGTTACTCCGTTTGAATTGAAGTGTTTTTTCCATGGTTGCATTCCATTGAAAAGGACCATGAGAAAAAACACTTCACATTACAAACGCGTTTCAGCGGAAAACGGGCTGGCAGAAGTGCTTACGGGTAAACACTGATGACTCTGAGATTTGTGGGTGGGGCAGGCCGGTCCTGATCTCCTCCTGTCGAGTAGGTTACAACAAGTTTTGGTCTCTGGTCCTGATTCGAATATTCCGAGGGTCTGAAACTGCGGAAACGGTTTTTGATCGAACTGCCGTCCGCTTCAATAATAAGCCCGAAATTCGTGGAAGGATCAGGAACCAACTCTTGTACCATGCCGGTAATATTCCACGACTTATAGCCGGCATTTTGGTCTAAAGCCATAGAGGAGACTGGCGGGGTCATATCCAATAATCCACCGTTCGCGCCGCCTGTCCATTCATTGAGTCCATCGTACGTATTCCACGTACATTTCGGTATTACAGGGTCGTGGTTGATAACTTTATGTATGGATGTGTCATACATCGGATCCGTGCCGTCTCCGTCACTGTCGTACTGGTAAAGCAACAGTTCGGCATTGAGTATTGTCGCATTTGTCGGGATGGCTGAGATATCCACCTTCATTACGATCCTGTTGGCAGAACTGTTGTCCGGCCACGTGTACACTATCATATTCTGGGAATCGGTCGAATAATTAATATTTCCGTTCCCAATATCAATAAACGTGTCTGAAATGGTTCCCGAAATGTTTGAATCCGATGAATCTCCGAAAATTTGAGTGATTGTCCCGCCGGCTTTTTCAACCAGCACCGTTAACGTATCGGAGACAGGACCGTTTTCCCGTCCGCGAAGATCACCAGGGCCCAGGGAAATGTCAGCAAACTGTGAAACCCGGCGACGCGGTCAGGGGGATGTCCCTTGCCCCAGACCGTCCCCGCCGTTCTTCGGTCAAGTTCGGATTTTATGGACTGCTCCAATGCGCTGCCGGTCTCGCCGAGCGAAGTCCTTCCCTTCATCAGGCCGGAAGCCAGCACGATGCGGCCGGTGGACCGATCGGCGATACAGGCCATGGAACGCTGCCACCAGGGATTGGCGGTGATCCCGGATACAAGATAGCCGAACTCCAGCACGATCTCCAGACTGCCGACGGCAGTGTCGGTGCTGTCCAGGAGGATCATGGTCATGGAGACCGTCTGCTTGTCTGTGAATTCATCGATGCGGGGTGGAGAAATCCGGGTGAAGGTGCCCCGGTTGAAATGCATCATGCGGCCGTACCCCATTTCGCCGGACATCCCGCGGTGCCGGGGAACGTCGTGCGCCGCCGCATGCCAATCGAGGTTGACCCGCACCACCCCCGGCAGGGTAGCCAGGCGCCGAACGATGGCTTCAAGCAGGCTGACATTCGTCTCGCTTGTCCCGCTCGTGGAAAAGAGCGTCATCAGTTCGACCGGTTTTGACAGCCGCCTTTCAATCTTGTACGCGGCCTGTTCGAGTTGGAGCGACACGCTCTTGTTCCAATGCCTGAGCATGCGATCGCGGGCGTAAAAAAAACCGACCATGCCTGCTGACAGCAGCGTCAGGATCACCGGTACAATCAGAAGGGCCGTCAGCCGCGCACGCAGGCTTTTGAAATGATATCGTTTCATAGGCATTGGGGATGACTGTTCATCACAATTTACCGGCCAGGCGTCCGCGGGTCAAACAAGATCAGCGCATTGTCGAACCGGGACCGGGCGCCCTAATTTGTTTTTTTGAGTACGACCAGCGTCGGAATCGACCAAGGCTGCCGGGCAGCAATTTTTTACAAGAAAAGGGATACCCGCTGTGGTAATGATGCGACCAGACAGCGATGAAAACCTACGTTGAATTGCAGAAAAAAGCCAGCAATATTGGGAGAGCCGGCAATGAAACCCTCCGATCAGGTGATTTTTTGGCGAGACACGGAACTGGACGGTATTGAAATCTGCCGGGTCCATGGCACCCGGCATGTGTTCCCCGACCATGCGCACGATTCCATCTATGCTGTGGGCATGATG
>ENA-ORCU01000698-ORCU01000698.1-marine-metagenome-genome-assembly--contig:-NODE-698-length-11585-cov-2.859576_pt1 | contig 11585 bp, 8 predicted proteins | sample MGYA00248631_ERZ508512 | MGnify/ENA primary metagenome ERZ508512 (study PRJEB26183, sample SAMN06268844) | marine metagenome | isolation source: Tt an P1 anaerobic enrichment on pine from sediment taken... | reverse complement strand
TACCGGAACAAGCTTGAGTTCAGTTTTTCGAATAAACGCTGGCTGACCCCAGAGGAACTAAACTCAGGAGAGGAGCCCGAAACCATGAATGCATTAGGCTTTCATATTCCGCGCATGTTCGATAAAATTATTGATATTGAGAAGTGCTGGCTGCAACCGGATCCTTCAAATGAAATGCGGAATTTTATTCGGACTTATGCGTTGGAAAATGAACTCGAATTTTTCGACATCAAAACCCAGCAGGGTTTCCTGCGGAACATGATCATTCGAACGGCTTCAACTGGAGAGACGATGCTGATTGTCGCTTTTTTCAAGGAAGATATTGAAAAGCGGGAGGGCTTGCTGAATGCGCTCACCGAACGGTTCCCGAATATGACTTCGTTGATGTATGTGATCAATAGCAAGGGGAATGATACCATCACTGATCAGGAGGTGATTGGGTGGAAGGGGCCCGATCATATTTTTGAGGAGATGGAAGGTTTGCGATTTAAGATTGGTCCGAAAAGCTTTTATCAAACCAACTCGGAGCAGGCTTATGAATTGTATAAAGTGGCCCGTGATTTTGCCGGGCTAACCGGAAATGAGGTGGTTTACGATTTATATACCGGCACGGGTACCATCGCCAATTTTGTGGCTGCGAAAGCGATGAAGGTGGTTGGAATTGAGTATGTTCCCGAAGCCATTGAGGATGCTAAAATCAATTCCGAAATCAATCAGATAGCCAATACCCGGTTTTTTGCGGGGGATATGAAATCCGTTTTGAATGAATCGTTTATCACCGAAAATGGCCGCCCCGATGTGATTATTACTGACCCGCCGAGGGCCGGGATGCATGAAGATGTGGTAAAAACCATCTTAGATGTCGCGCCGCAAAAAGTGGTTTATGTGAGCTGTAATCCGGCTTCGCAGGCCCGCGATCTGGCCTTAATGGACGAAAAATATCGGGTGGTTCAGATTCAACCGGTCGATATGTTTCCGCATACACATCATGTTGAAAATGTGGTTTTGCTTGTCCGGAAGTAGCCAAACATTTTCATGGATTGCTTGTTTTAAAGATCACAAAAAACTGAAATTATGCTCGTACTTATTTCACCAGCCAAATCGTTGGATTTCGATTCTAAACCAGTTACTGACAAGTATTCGCAACCTTCTTTTTTGAAGGAATCCAGATTGATCAACAAGGAATTGAAAAAACTTTCGCCCAAAGATCTATCCAAGCTAATGGGGATTTCGGCTAAATTGGGTGAGCTGAATTTCGAACGAAATCAGGCTTGGAAAACTCCTTTTAAACCTGAAAATGCCAAACAGTCCGTATTGGCATTTACGGGCGATGTATACCAGGGATTGGACGCTCAGAGTTTCTCTGAGACTGATTTTGACGTGGCGCAAGATACGATTCGCATTTTGTCGGGACTTTATGGTGTGCTGAAACCCTTGGATTTGATTCAGGCTTACCGCCTTGAAATGGGAACAAAGTGGGGTGTTGACGGTCATGATAATCTGTATGGTTTTTGGCAGGAAAAAGTAACCAAAGCAATCAATAAAGATTTGAAAAATGCTGGAGGCCCTTTAATTAACCTGGCTTCCAATGAGTATTTTAAAGCTGTCAATTCGAAGAAAATCAAAGCTGAAATTATTTCACCTGCCTTTAAAGATTTGAAAGATGGCCAATACAAAATGATTTCGGTTTTTGCCAAAAAAGCAAGGGGATTGATGAGTCGTTTTATCGTGCAAAACAAGCTAACTGATCCCGAAGAATTGAAAGCTTTCGATTTGGATGGCTATTACTTCAATAATGAATTGTCGAAAGGCAAAAACTGGGTTTTTACACGCGATCATTGAGCAGCGTTCCAACCTGGAGTTTAGGGTTTCGAGTTGCCAAATTCCAAAAGTCTAACCGCAGCCTGCCGAGCGAGGATCAAAAATTCAGCATTCAGCTAAAAGCAATATTCGGCTGAGAGATAAGATTTGACGTAGTTTTGAACCGCATCTTCCAGGCTGATAAATGGTTGATTATACCCGGCTTGTCTGAGTTTGTCGATTTTCGCGCAGGTATAATACTGGTAGTTGTCGCGAATATCATTTGGCGTATTTACAAAGCTAATATCCTCTTTGATTTCCATTGCTTTGAAAACTGCGCGGGTCAGGTCCAGGTAGGTACGGGCCAAGCCGGTGCCAACGTTAAAAATTCCGGATTGGTTTTGATGATTCATGAAATGAAGCATCACTTGGGCCACATCTTCTACGTAAATAAAGTCGCGCGCTTGCTCACCATCCCTAAAATCGGGGCGGTGAGAGCGGAATAATGTCATTTTGTTCGTTTCGCTAATACGCTTAAAGGCCTGATAAACCACCGATGCCATGCGCCCTTTATGATATTCGTTGGGACCAAACACGTTGAAAAACTTCAAGCCTGCCCAAAAAGGCGGGTACTGTTTCTGAGCCAAAGCCCACAGGTCAAAATCGTGTTTAGACTGGGCGTAACAATTCAGGGGTTTGAAACTGTTGATCAACTTGTGATCGTCGTCGAAGCCAAACCCGCCATCGCCGTAGGTTGAAGCCGACGATGCATAAATCAACGGCAGGCTGTAGCGGACACAACTGTTCCAAATCTGGCGCGAGTAATCGAAGTTGAGTTTTTTATAACTGGCCGGGTCTTGTCCGATGGTATCGGTTCGCGCACCCAAATGGATGATGCATTGAACCAATTGGTGATTGTCGTTGAGCCACTCGAAAAATACACTGCGATCAATCAGCTGGTGGTAGGTTTTCGAAATGTAATTGGAGATTTTTAAAGGATCGGTAAATTGATCCACCAGAATTAAGTCTTGAAATCCTTTTTGGTTCAGCTTGCCAGCCATATAGCTTCCAATAAATCCTGCAGCACCGGTTACAACAATCATATCAACAGATTTATCCTCTCTTCTTTTTTATCAGATCAATAAAAGGCAAACTTAAAAAAATGTTAAAATATTGTTGTCCCAATGAAAAATATTTTGAAGAAAATGGTGATAACAACTTTGCCAATTTTAACAGCACAAAAATAGACATTTATCTAAGGCATGAAAGCTAAGTGCAAGTTTATGTGTGAATTGCCTTGTTTTTGAATGATTTACCTTGTTTCTCCATATAATGAAAACGGATTGTTAAGATAAGTTTATACTTTTGCTGATGAAAAGCTCGCAGAATGGCTACTTATGAGTGAAATTTTTGGCTTATAACATACGGCGGACTGTTCTGAAAACTTTTAAAAAGTAGTTCAGAAAGGAGTACGACAATAACCACGACACATTGATATATGGAAGATTCATTTAATGGTAAGGAAAGCGGCTATCGGCGTATTGAGAAGTTCGATCGCCTGAATACGGAAAAAATTAGTGACCATTATCGCAAAATTATCGATCTGCTTGGAGAGGATGTTCAGCGCGAAGGATTGGCAAAAACCCCTGTTCGGGTAGCGAAAGCTATGCAGTTTCTACTACAGGGATATGATCAAGATCCTGAGGCCATGCTGCGGTCGGCCATGTTTAAGGAAGACTACCGCCAAATGGTGATTGTAAAAGACATTGAAATTTACTCGATGTGCGAACATCACATGCTTCCTTTTATTGGTAAGGCACATGTAGGGTATATTCCTGATGGATATATTACCGGCCTGAGTAAGATTGCGCGGGTCGTTGATGCTTTCTCGCGCCGTCTGCAGGTTCAGGAGCGGTTAACCCTGCAGATTAAAGAGTGCATCCAAAAAACCTTGAACCCTTTGGGTGTGGCGGTCGTCATTGAGGCCCAGCATCTGTGTATGCAAATGCGGGGAATTCAAAAACAGCACTCTATTACGACGACTTCAGACTTTACAGGTGCCTTTCAGCGCGTGGCTACGCGCGAAGAATTTATCAAACTGATCAGCTCCAAGCTTTCATAGTCGTTCTTTGAATTTTACCGGTTCGTTTAGAAACAAAGCAGACAACTGGATAAATTTGATTTAACCTGAGAAATGCGAATGGTAACGGATTATTATCTGAAAAATCACTTTCAAATCATACAACAACGAACAATTTTATATTATTTTAGCTTAAAATTTTACAGACAGACATCATGACAGGTATTTGTCACTGATGAAAATATTGGCATAAAAAAATAATCGATCATTAAAAACCATAAACATGAAAAGAACAAGAACATACAAATTAGTTTCTTTGGCGATCATTTCAGGACTGTTTGCTATTGGATTTAGCTCCTGTTCTGGCAGCAAGAAGGATAAAAAGACTGATCCTAAAGTTGTTCAGGAGACGATTAAAGAAGAAATTAAGGAGTACTCCTATCCGATAGTTTCAGCTTTTGAAGTGACTGAAATGTTAAACGAAATTGAGGCGAGCTATATCGTTGGATTGACCAACGCCCCTGAAAAGGCAAGTACTTATTTTTCGGAAAAAGACCGTGCAGTAAACCTTGGAGTTTACACGGCTGATTTAGCTTACGCAACAACCTACAATCAAAAATCAGATGTGCAGAGTTACTTTAAATCCAGCGAAACATTGGCTCGCGAATTGGACTTAACCGGTGCTTTTCAGGAAGATTTACCAGACCAGATTGAAGCCAACCTGGATAACAAGGAGAAATTGGTTGAAATTATCACCGACATGTTTCAAAACGCCTATTCGTTTCTGAATCAGCAGGGAAGAACAGAAGTTTCATACCTCGTGCTTTCGGGAACCGTAATCGAAGGTTTATACCTGACAACCAACGTGTCGGAAAATACCTTCCAAAATCCGAAACTGATTGAAGCCATCCTTTTTCAGAAAGAACCGTTGATGAAACTGGAAGAAATGATGGAACCCTACAAGGACACTGAAATGTTGGGCGATTTATATGCTGACATTGCCAGTATTAATGCTATCTACGCCTTGGAAGAGGGGGCGACTTCAATGACCAAAGAGCAAGTTGTAAAGTTGACCGACTTGATTGCATCCATTCGAAGTAAGTTTGTTCAGTAGCGCACAATGCTATTAAAATACACAACGGGTTTTTGTCGTTCCTCTCTTGATTCTGGAATGCAAAAATCCGTTTTTTCTTAAATCCCCAGGCTTATGTATGAAGGTATCATCGAAACGTTGATCCGGTTGTTTGCCATCATTACCGACTACCACAATGAAGATTCCAAAAAGATTTCTTCGGAATTGGTGGAGTCGTTCTTGCAAGAAAACTTCAATCGCGAGCTGGTTGAAGTGTATCATCAGCATTACCGGGAGTTTGTGGAGCATTATCACATCACCAATCGTGATATTTTGTATGAACAAAACGGCGACGGTCAGAAGTTCATTAACAAGTCCTATCTCAGCGAAATTTGCGATGATATTGTGGGTCAGTTCGATTTGGGAACGCGATTCATGATTGTGGCCCAGTTGCTAAATTTCATCAAGAAGGAAGGTGATTTTAAGCTGGACGATTTAAAAACAGTGAACCTGGTAGCCCGGGGACTGAAAATCAATTCCAAAGAATACGATAACCTGTACCGGTTTCACCTGTACTCCATACAGAAAGTCAAAGACAAGTCAAGCCTGTTTGTGGTGAATGGCAACGAAAGTTATCACGATCAGGAGATCAAACACCTTTACCGGGAAAATCAACAGGTAGAGCTCGAACTGATCCGTATCGCCAGCATCAATACACTGTTTTTTAAATATTGGGGACCACGAAACATGTATATGAACGGGCATCGCTTAACCCAGCACCGTTTATACGTTTTTCCTCCGGGAGCTATCCTGAAAACTTCGCGAATCATCCCCATTTACTACAGTAGTGTGATGACCCGTTTCATTCAGGAAAAGGGGAAGCCGCGCATTGTATTGAATGTTGAAAATATTGAATACCGTTTCAGTCGGAAAAACTACGGACTGCATCCACTCAGTTTTCAGGAACGTTCCGGCGATTTGGTGGGGATTTTGGGCGGCAGCGGCGTTGGCAAGACAACCTTGTTGAATGTCCTGAATGGAAAGCTGAAACCCAATAATGGGACCATTACCATCAACGGTTACGATTTACATGACCCGGACAACGAAGAATTGCTGAAAGGGGTGATTGGTTATGTGCCCCAGGACGATCTGCTGTTGGAAGAGCTGACGGTGTACAAAAACCTGGAGTTCAACGCCCGGTTTTGCTTTGGCGACATGAGCGATGAGCAGATCGAGGCCAAAATTGATCAGGCTCTGAATGATTTTGACCTCGTTGAAGCCCGCGACCTGGTGGTCGGAAGCCCCCTTAAAAAGATTCTGAGCGGTGGGCAGCGAAAGCGCTTGAACATTGCCTTGGAGCTGATGCGCGAACCCTCCATTCTGTTTGTCGATGAACCGACATCAGGTTTGTCGTCAGCCGACTCGGAAAAGGTCATGTACTTGCTGAAAAAGCAATGTTTGAAAGGCAAGCTGGTATTTGCCAATATTCACCAGCCGTCAAGCGATATTTACAAGTTGTTTGACCGGATGATTGTGATGGATAAAGGGGGCAGGGTGGTGTTCTTCGGAAATCCGATGGATGCGATCGTTTATTTTAAAAACCAGGCAAACTACGTAAATCCTGACGAAAGCGAGTGTTTGAGTTGCGGGAATGTGAAGACGGAGCAGCCTCTGCGGATTATCGAAACCCGAATGGTGAACCCCTTTGGTAAGAGTATTCGGCGCCGGAAGATTTCGCCGGAGGACTGGTACGAGCGCTATAAAAAACAGGTGGAGCCGCGCGTCCTCGATTTTATGATCACCAATCCAGCTGAAAAAGAAGTTTTCCCGGATGTTTACTTTAAGGTGCCCGACTGGTTCAAGCAGCTGAAGTTGTTTATAAATCGCGATTTTGCCACCAAGCGTTCAAACAAACAATACCTGGCTATAGCCTTGCTCGAAGCGCCTTTGTTGGCGCTGATCCTGGGTTTTTTCTCGAAATATTCGTCTGAAGGAACCTACTGGCTGGCCAACAACGATAATTTGCCGGCATTCCTCTTTATGAGCGTGGTTGTTGCTTTGTTCATTGGATTGAGTATTAGTGCTGAGGAAATCTTCAAGGACCGGAAAATTTTGAAGCGTGAGGAATTTCTCGATTTGAGCCGCGGAGCCTATATTTCATCCAAGATTTTGATGCTCTTTCTCATTTCAGCCGTTCAGGTCATTTCGTTTGTATTGATCGGATATTATTTGCTTGAGATTCCTGGCCTAACCTTTTCAACCTGGGCAATCCTGTTTTCTACGGCTTGCTTTGCCAACCTGCTGGGCTTGAACCTGTCGGCCGGATTGAATTCGGCTGTAGCCATTTATATCCTTATCCCCCTGATGCTGGTGCCGCAGTTATTGCTTAGCGGAGTCATCATTGATTTCAACAAAATGCATCCCTCCTTAAGCAGTTATAATCGTACGCCGCTGATTGGCGATGTGATGGTTTCGCGCTGGTCGTATGAAGCACTGGCCGTAAACCAGTTTAAGAACAATGCATATCGAAGGACCATTTTCAGGGAGGAGCAAGTCAAAAACGATCTGGGTTTTAAGGCTTTTTACTGGATTCCGGAAGTCGAGAAGTACCTCAATTCCTATCACGTTTTGCATAGGGACAACCGTAAGGAAGAAGCTGAGACGCTGGTCCCATTGCTTAAGAATTCATTTGCTGATTTATTTGAGGGGGCGGGTCAGTTCAACGATTCCATTCATCTGGCATATGAGTCGATTGGTTCCCCCAATTTTAATTCGGCTTTCCATCAGATGTTGGCTGATTACCTCAGTTCCTCGCAGGACAGCTACAAGAAAGAGTATGGCGAAACTTCGTCACACCTGGAGCAGAAATATGAAAATTTGTTGGCCAGGTTTGGTGGTAACAACGAAAAGCTGCTTGATTTTAAGCAAAGGCACATCAACAAAAAAATGGAGAGCCTGGTGCGCGACAAATACAGTGTGAAGAAAACCTACGTGTTTAATAACCGTATTTTTCAGGGTGATGAACCGGTATACCGAAAGCCGGCCCAGGCCAACGGCTCCGCACACTTTTATGCTTCTTACAAATTGCTGGGTGACTGGAGAATTGATACGATCTTTTATAATATTGGGGTGATGTGGCTACTGACGTTTATCTTAATGGTTGCACTGTACTTCGACTTGCTGCGTAAAGCGCTGACCTACGTCGAAAACTGGCGACTGGCACGTCAGGCCCGTCTTCGTGACCATATCTTCTACAATCCCATGGCTTTTATGAAAGGGGAACTGAAGAACCAGAATAAGTAAGCGGGCAACGAATCTTTTTTTCAGGGAAAGGGGTGCACTGCCGGACAATAATTTTGATGGATACGATGTCCGCGATTCCGGCATTTAAATGGTATAACCTACCAAGCCAAGGGCATATTGCTGGTTTGCAAGGGCGTCCCCGGTGTTGGAAAACTGCAAACTTGGCTTATTGGTGTAAAAAATCAGGGGACGGCTTCCGTCCCCTGATTTTTTGTTTCCGTCCCCATGGGGATCGAAGCAATCCCTAAGGATATGTCTATGATATCCTTCGGGACGATAGAGATCCCCTATTAAAACAGGGTCAAAACCATGGTGGTTGTTTTGCTCCCTTAGGGGAACGAGACAATATCTTAGGATATATCTATGATACCCACGGGGACCATAGATATATTCTAAGACATGGAAGCAAAAACCTTGGGGATGGAAACCGTCCCCAAGGGAAGCAAAGCCGCCCCTGATTTTTTGTGTTTGTCGGCATAGGAGTTATTCTTTCCACCATTTCCGGTTTGGCAGCGAATTGTCCAATTCAAAAACTTCACCAATCTGAGGGGTTGTGAGGGTGATGTTCTGGTCATTATTGGCTTCCAGCAGCCGTTCCACCGGCTCGGTCCAAGGATGAATACTCAGTTTGTATTTTCCCCAGTGAATGGGCAGGAGCGATTTGGCCTGGAGATCAGCTGCCGCCTCGATCACTTCTTCCGGCAACATGTGGATGTAGGGCCAGTACTGGCTGTATTGTCCACATTCGAGCAGTGCCAGGTCAAAGGGGCCATACTTGTCGCCAATGGTTTTAAAACCTGGGTAGTAGCCCGAATCTGCCCCAAAGAACACACGGTTTTCTGAACCGGCAATCACCCATGAAGCCCAAAGCGTTGAAAAACGGTTGGAGAGTCCGCGCCCTGAGAAATGTCTTGCCGGAGTGGCAGTTAATCGGATGGTCTCAGTAAACTGCCAGCTTTCCCACCAGTCCAGTTCGGTAATCCGTTCGGGCGAAATTCCCCAGCGTTCCAAATGTGCACCCACACCCAGCGCAGTCACAAACGGCAACTGCTGGTCTTCGATACTGCGGATGGTCTGGTAATCCAGGTGATCGTAGTGATCGTGCGAAAGGAGTACCAGGTCAATCTTCGGAAGCTTCTCCCAACTATAGTTTTCGGAGTATGGAAAAGCTTTGGTTCCCAGAAACGAAAAGGGCGAAACACGCTCACTAAATACCGGATCGGTTAAAATAACCTTTCCATCAATCTCGATCAGAAGAGAAGAGTGTCCCAACCAACAGATTTTTACTTCAGCTGTTTGTCGGTGAAAGTCACCCGGGTGTATGGGAATTGTTTCAATGGTTTTTGCCGGCACCCGATCGCCTTTGGTGAAGAAGAATTCCTTCATTACTTTGAAGAAAGGCATGTCTTTGCTTTGCATGGCTGTGGCTACCGGATTATGGAATTTTCCGTCTTTGAAATTTGGTGATTGTTGGATTCGCTCCAGACGCTCACCCGTAGCTGAGGCTCCAAAAGACGGGGTGAGACGAATAACCACAACAACGAGCATGGCCAGTGAAATAAGAGTAGTAAACAAGATCATGATTTTTTTGCCCATATTTTTAGATTGGTATCAATATGCTTTGGGGTTGGAACAAACAGAGTTGCCAGCTTGTTTTTTGAAGCAAAAAAAACCGCCTGAAGAGGCGGTTTTATGTGGATTTATTATCCTAAATAAGTTTTCAATAATTTACTTCTCGAGGTGTGCCGCAAGCGACGAATTGCTTTCTCCTTAATTTGACGGACTCTTTCGCGGGTCAGCCCGAAACGTTCCCCAATTTCCTCCAGGGTCATTTCCTGGCAGCCAATTCCAAAGAACATTCGGATAATGTCGCTTTCGCGTTCCGTAAGGGTAGCCAGAGCGCGTTCAATTTCGCGGGCAAGCGACTCCATCATCAGGCTTCGGTCTGCGTTGGGTGAATCATTGTTGATCAACACATCCAGCAAGCTGTTGTCTTCTCCCTCTACGAAAGGCGCATCAACAGAGATGTGGCGACCTGAAACGCGTAAGGTATCCGCAACTTTCTCCGGTGGCAGCTCCAGCGAGTCCGCCAATTCTTCAGGAGAGGGTTTGCGTTCGTTTTCTTGTTCGAATTTCGAAAATGCTTTGTTGATCTTATTCAACGAACCTACCTGGTTAAGCGGTAATCGAACAATACGCGACTGTTCAGCCAAAGCCTGAAGGATAGACTGACGAATCCACCACACGGCATAGGAAATAAACTTGAAACCACGCGTTTCGTCAAACTTTTCAGCTGCCTTAATCAGTCCAAGATTCCCCTCGTTTATTAAGTCGGGAAGGCTTAAGCCTTGGTTTTGGTACTGCTTGGCAACTGAAACGACGAACCTGAGGTTCGCGCGGGTCAGTTTTTCCAATGCTGCCTGATCGCCCTTTTTAATCCGCTGTGCCAACTCCACTTCCTCTTCAACTGTAATCAGATCTTCCTTGCCAATTTCCTGCAAATACTTGTCAAGAGAAGCACTCTCACGGTTGGTAATCGATTTTGTAATCTTTAATTGTCTCATATACCCTTCTAAAAAAAATCGTGCAAATATAGACTTTTTAGGTCAATAATTCAAACTAATGGATCGCTTTGGCTAAAGCGCATTGCTTTGTTAATTCTACGTAAACGATTGAATGATTAATTCATCCCGAAAACGAAGTACGCTGGCTCTCCATTTGGATACAATCCTTCGATCAATACGCCGCCTTTTGCCTGGTTAATAATGCGTTTTAAATCATTAACCGCACTAACCTCTTCCTTGTTCACATCGGTTATAATAAAACCTTCCCTAAGACCAGCATCTTTTAGTTTGCCTTTATCCAAGTTGGTGATTTTAATTCCATGGCTTAAGCGAAGTTGGTATTTCTCGTTTTCTGTCAGTTCCTCAAATTTAGCGCCAAGAAAATTATTGTCGCTCGCTTTGACGATTTCTGTATCTCCGTGCATGTTACGGAGGGTCACCGTAAATTGTTTCGGTTTATTATCTCTTTTTATCAAAACTTTTACCTTGTCGCCCGGCCTGTGTTGGCTGACCTGTTCCTGTAGCTGGGCAGTCGAATTTACATTCACGCCATCAATGCTAAGGATAACATCTTCATCCTCAATACCGGCTTCCTTAGCTGCGCTGTTCTCATTAACCTTAGCGACAAAGACACCTTCTATTTTATCCAGATCGTATTTTTTTGCCAGCTCGGCATCTACATCGCCTATGTTTACACCAAGCAGCGCGCGCTGGACTTGTCCGAACTCTTTCAAGTCGGTATAAACTTTTTCTACAATCGAAGCCG
>ENA-ORCU01000697-ORCU01000697.1-marine-metagenome-genome-assembly--contig:-NODE-697-length-11587-cov-3.041355_pt1 | contig 11587 bp, 11 predicted proteins | sample MGYA00248631_ERZ508512 | MGnify/ENA primary metagenome ERZ508512 (study PRJEB26183, sample SAMN06268844) | marine metagenome | isolation source: Tt an P1 anaerobic enrichment on pine from sediment taken... | reverse complement strand
AGAGTGGTTTTGCCGTGGTCAACGTGACCGATGGTCCCAATATTGACATGGGGCTTTGTTCTTTCAAACTTTTCCTTTGACATTGCGTCAACCTCCCTTGTTTTTAACTTTTTTTGTCTTGACTTAGGTGGGGCCGCCAGAGCCTTGACCGGGGCCGATACAAAAATTGCTCCAAAGAAAAATCTCCAGCAACCCAAATCGAGAAATGGAGCCCACAACCGGATTTGAACCGGTGACCTCATCCTTACCAAGGATGCGCTCTACCGACTGAGCTATGTGGGCTAATTCAAGATTTGCGTTTGCTGGTCTGCTGCTTTTCAATTTGGAGCGGGAAACGGGACTCGAACCCGCGACCCTCAGCTTGGAAGGCTGACGCTCTAGCCAACTGAGCTATTCCCGCCCATAGAAAACGACAACCAACCTATATTGAAGCGTTTTGGACTCGACAACAGCATCGGCTCCAGTACCAACGGCTTCAGCCTCCTGGAGGACGGCTGCCGGCGCCTCGTCCGGCAAGATTATTTAGTGGTGGAGGGGGGAGGATTCGAACCTCCGAAGTCTACGACGTCAGATTTACAGTCTGATCCCTTTGGCCACTCGGGAACCCCTCCAGAAGAAACGTTCTGGCTACTTCTTTTTTTAGCGCTGTCCGGTACGCAGCTTAATGGAGCTGGCGACAGGAATTGAACCCGCAACCTGCTGATTACAAGTCAGCTGCTCTACCAATTGAGCTACGCCAGCACAGAGCACAGACAGCCTTTATACACCCTAAACCGTATCTTTGCAAGGGCCATTTTCTAAAAAACCGTCCCGTGCCGGACAACGGCGTTGTGTATATTATATTTTTGCTGCCCCTGTCAAGCACATTTCAGCATTTTTTTCTTCAGCCTGCCTATCAGTGAGCCCGTACCTAACAACGTCGCTGGCGCAGAGCCTCGAAAAGAGCCACCGAGGTCGCCACCGAAGCGTTAAGCGAGGGCACCTGGCCATACATGGGGATAGCCAGCAGCAGATCGCAGTGAGACCGAGTATTGGGTCGCAAACCGGCCCCCTCGCTGCCAACCACCAAGGCCAAGTCGCCTCGCAGATCGGTAGCGTAGAGGGAAGCGGCATCGGCCTCACCGGCCAGACCGTAGACCCAAACACCCTCTTTACGCAGGGTGTCGAGTGTACGGGCCAAATTGGTCACCTGGCAGAGCGGCACATGCTCCAGGGCGCCGGCAGAAACCTTGTCGACCACTGCGGTAACCGGGCATGCTCGGTCCTTGGCCACAATCACCCCCTGGCAACCGGCGCCGTCGGCGCTGCGCAATATCGCGCCGAGATTATGGGGATCGGTGATACCGTCCAGAACCAGAAAAAAGGCTGGCTCCTTTGAGACCCGCCAGCGTTCCAACAAGTCTTCCAAAGTTAAATAGGCGAAGGGCTCGACTTCCAACACGGCCCCCTGATGGTGACCATGCCCTGCCAGACGATCGAGGTCGCGCCGCTCCCGGCGACCGACCTTCACCCCGGCCTTCTCCGCTTCCTTAAGTAATTGCTGCAGCCGCGGCGGCTGGGGCTCACGTTGCACAAACAGGGCAAGAGGGCGGCGCCGCGTGCTGCGCAAACCTTCCCGCACCGCATTGATGCCATAAATGAGATCAGCCACGAGCTTTTCCGGCCAGAGCTTGGGCCATTTCCTCTAGGATTGCCGTCGCCGCCGCCCTCGGCTCGGCGGCCTTGGCGATCGGCCGGCCGACCACCAGGTAATCGGCCCCGGCCGTTATCGCATCTTGGGGTGTGGTAATACGCTTCTGGTCGTCGACGGCGGCAAAGGCGGGTCTTACCCCCGGCGTAACGATAACAAAGTCAGCACCGCAAACCTGACGGATCAACGGTACCTCACGGGGCGAGGCCACCACCCCGTCGAGGCCGGCCTGCTGGGCGAGCCGGGCCAGGTGCGGCACCATCTCCTCCACCGGCCGTTCTATGCCGACCGCGCGCAAGGTTTCCTGGTCGCTGGAGGTTAGAATGGTCACGGCCAGCAGAATAGGTCGCCTGAGCCCTTCTGCAGCACAGCACTCATCGACCGCAGCCACCGTTTCGCGCATCATGGTCGGGCCGCCAAGGGCATGCACGTTGACCATTTTCACCCCCAAACGACAGGCTTCCACCGTCGCCCGCGCCACCGTATTGGGAATATCGTGATATTTGAGGTCAAGAAATACCTCGCCGCCGCGTTCTTGAATACGGCGCACAATATCGGGACCGCAACGGGTAAAAAGCTGCTTGCCGATCTTGAACAGACCAACCCGATCATGCAATTGCTCCGCCCAATTTTCCGCAACCTCGCAGGAATCGACATCGAGGGCAAAGATAAGCCGTTGCCGCGCTGCTTCAATCATGCTTTTCTCTCCAGAATATTTTTAATTCGCCGGGGAATTTCCTGTACCCGCTGCAGCAGTTCACCGGACTCTGCACTGCCGAGATCACGGCGGGCGGCGTGGCATTCCATGTAGACCAGTTCGGTGAGAGCTTCGGCGAGCAGCTTCTTCTTGTCCCGTTCCTCCAGACCGGCCAGGTTGGCAAGAATGCGCCCCCCGTCCACCGATCCGTCATCCAACAACGCCACATCCCGAAAGACGTAAGAAAAAGGGGACGGAATGGCCCGCAAAAAATTGCGCAATTCATCGTTGAACCGAGGATTCTTTTCGACGATGCGCCGATAAAGCAATACCAACACCCCGTTGAATATCTTCAGCATCTCGCCGATATCACCGCCAATGGCAAAGGAAGGCGCATCCTCCATCCGCACCAGGCTCTTGTTGATCAATTGATGCAACAGCCTCAGCCCCTCGAGCTCGGCAATCCCGCTGCGCCGCAATACCGACTTGACGTTGAGCCGGCCGCGGCCGATCACCTCAAGCATGGCCTGCTCCTGCTCGCTGAGCCCGCTCGGCTCCTTGTCGGTCGGCATGGGAATGGCCTCCAGGGAGCGTATCTGGCGCATAAACAGGGTGCGTTCGTCGATACGTCGCAACCCCTCCATGATCAGGTTTTGAGTACTGGAGGAAAGGCGGACTGTCTGGTCCTCCTCGACCTCCTTTTCCTGGAAATAAAAAGTGCCCTCAGCCACGGAAAAGAGATTGTAAATTATCACCTCGACCTGATAGCGACTGGCGAGCCAGAGATCCTTGGCGGTGACAATCTTCTTTTCCACCAGGCATTTTCCGACCTGGGCCTGACTCCCGGCCAGCTGCCGGGCCTTGTGCAGACCGTCGCGATCGAGCTTGCCCTGATCGTAGAGGATCTCACACAGATGCTCTTCAGCAAAGGTGCTGGTGGCAAAGACGATCTCCCCCTGCTTGAAATAGATCTCCTTGCAGCCGCCCTTCAGCTCCAGGCTCAGCACCCCGGTACGGCGAAACATATTGAAAAACGACAACAGATCGACCAACGCGATATCGCCCAACCGGCCGGCAAGCAGCACACCACTATCCGGATCGAGCACCAACAGGTGCCCGGGGCTGTGAGAGGCGATCTCCAGAGAACGGCCCGTCAGTTCCTTGGCCGCATAATAAGGCAGTGCCAGGCGACCGCTGCTGTCGATGCTGGTTTGCTTCATGGCAGACTCCTATCCCCCGCTGGCCGTCAGGTCATCCTCATTTTCAGGCCAGGGCCTGACGCACCATTTCTATCAGGCGTTCCGCCGCCTCGCTCAAAGGCAGCATGGTCCGTTCGCCGTCATTGCGACGCTGCAGCTCCACCGCCTGCTCTTTGAGGCCACGTGAACCGATGGTCACTCGCAGGGGAATGCCGAGCAGATCAGCATCCTTGAACTTACTGCCCGGCCGTTCGTCACGATCGTCCAGCAATACCTCGATGCCGGCCTGCCCCAAGGCCTGGTAAAGCTCCTCGGCGGCCTGCAGCACCGCCTCGTCTTTGGGATTAACCGCGGTGATCAGCACCTGGAAGGGGGCAATGGGCAACGGAAAAATAATGCCGTTTTCATCGTGGTTCTGCTCGATGGCGGCAGCCACGGTACGGCCGATGCCGATCCCGTAGCAACCCATGATCAGCACCTGTTCCTGGCCCTGATCATCGAGGACCGTGGCACCTAGAGCCTCGGAATACTTGGTGCCGAGCTTGAAAATGTGGCCGACCTCGATCCCCCGCCAACTCTCCAGATTTCCGTCGCAGCGTGGGCAGGGATCGCCGGCCACCGCCAGGCGCAGGTCAGCAAAGCTTTCGACAGTGAAATCGCGCTCCAGGTTCGCTCCGGTGAAATGGCTGTCGGCCTCGTTGGCACCGACGATGAAATCAGCCATGGCGGCGACTTCATGATCGGCCAACAGCCGCACATTCAGCCCAACCGGGCCGGCGAATCCACTCGGCGCCCCGGTGACCTGCTGCACCACTTCCTCGCTGGCCAGGGTGACTTCGTTGCAATTGAGCAGCCGGCAGAGCTTGATGTCGTTGAGCTCTCGGTCGCCGCGTAACAGCACCGCCACCGTCTCGTCGCTGTCGGTCTGCAAAATCAGGGTCTTGACCAGCTGTTGGGGGGTGGCACCGAGAAAGGCGGTCACCTCCTCGACCGATTTCTGACCCGGCGTCGCCACCTTCTGCAGCGGGGCCGTCGCTACCGGGGGCGCCACGACAGGTGCCAGCAACTCTGCTTTTTCCACATTGGCGGCGTACTGGCAACTGTCACAGGAAACGATGGCATCTTCACCCGATTCGGCCAGCACCATGAATTCGTGGGAAGAAGAGCCGCCGATATTGCCGGTATCGGCCTCCACCGCCCGGAACTTCAAACCACAGCGCTCAAAGATCCTCCGGTAGGCCTGAAACATCTTCTCATAAGCGGCGTCGGCGCCGGCCTCATCAAGATCGAAGGAGTAGGCGTCCTTCATTATGAACTCGCGACCGCGCATCAAGCCGAATCGGGGCCGAATTTCGTCACGGAACTTGGTCTGGATCTGATAGAGGTTGAGAGGCAATTGCCGATAGGAACGTACCGCGCCCCGCACCACGTCGGTAATCACTTCCTCATGTGTGGGGCCGAGACAGAAATCGGTGTCCTTGCGGTCCTTGATGCGCAGCAGCTCCCTGCCATACTCATCCCAGCGTTGCGACTCCTGCCACAGGTCGGCCGGAATGACCATCGGCATGAGCAACTCCTGCGCTCCGGCCCGTTCCATCTCCTGACGGACAATCTCTTCCACCTTGCGCACTGCCCGCAGGCCTAAAGGCAGATAGTTATAGATACCGGCGGCGACCTTGCGAATCATGCCGGCCCGCAGCATCAACTGATGGCTGACGATCTCGGCATCGGCGGGAGTTTCCTTGAGGGTATTGAGCAGGTATTGAGAGTAGCGCATGGGAGTTAACCTCTGACTTGGCAAATTTGAGATCACAAGAACTGCGGAACCGCAGCCATGACTGTATAAAATAGAAACAAGGCACCGCGGGCGCCTATACGGGGCAGAAACTAGCCTATTTCGGGCCAGAATGCAAGCAAACATGGTCTCTTTCGCCTTTGCCACAGCAACTTCTGCCGCCACTGCACGCATTCGTGGACATTTCGCCACTAATGGACTAATGTGCTTTCCACAAATAGCCCTTGCCCCGTAACGGAGTTATGCCATGGACCAACTGCTTACCCCCGGCACCTTTATCCGCCTGGTGGCCGCCGGCACGCCGCTGCTGCTGATCGCCACCAGCAACGAACAACGCAGCGAATCGCTGCTCAGCCGCTCTCTGCAGCAGGGACTCAAGGACATGCCCGCCCCCCTGATCTGGACCTGCACCAACGGCTTTTCCGGCCAGGAGAACACCCACGAACCCCGGCAGGCCCTGACCTGGGCCATTGCCCAGGAAGGACGCGGCATCTACGTCTTCAAGGATCTGCACTGGTTCTGGCAGGACGATCCCTTTGTCCAGCGTCTCTTGAAAGACTTTGCCGCCCAGCGTCGAACCGCCGGCAAGACCCTCGTGCTGCTCTGCCCCAAAGTCGAAATTCCGGCCGCTCTGCAGCCCTTCTTCAACGTCCTGCGCCACGCCTTGCCCGACCGGGCAGAGATTCACAACTACCTGCAGGCACACCGCGACAAGGATCCGGCACTGGGCCGCATGATCGACTGCGACGAAGACCTGAACCGGCTGACCCTCGCCGCCCAGGGCCTCGACCTGCGGGATATCGACTGCGCCCTGCGCCTCGCCAGGGTCAGCCGGGAAGGCGGGGCCGAGGAGATCCGCGCAGCCTTGTTCCAGGACAAGAAACAGCTGCTGGCCCGCACCGGCATCATGGAATTCATCGACAACGAGATCGATGCCGACCAGGTCGGCGGCATGGAAAACCTCAAGCATTGGATGGACAAAAGGGAGCAGGCCTTCGGCGCCGAGGACCTGGCGACTGGAAACAACCTGCCAAAAGGGGTGCTGATGATGGGCATCAGCGGTTGCGGCAAGAGTCTTTTCGTCAAAGCCATCGCCGCCCGTTGGCATTTGCCGTTGGTGCGCCTCGACATGGCCACCGTCTACGAAGGAACTTACGGCTCGCCGGAGAGCAGCCTGCGCCAGGCCTGCACCCTGGCCGAGGCCCTTTCACCCTGCGTGCTGTGGATCGATGAAATCGAAGCCGGCATTTCCAATCAGGGCTTCAAATCAGAGGGCGGAGCTGCCTCCCGGGTGCTCGGCTACTTCCTGACCTGGATGCAGGAAAAACGCTCGCCGGTCTTTGTCGCCGCCACCGCCAACGCCATTGAGATGCTGCCGGCCGAGGTACTGCGCAAGGGACGCTTCGACGAAATCTTCTACATTGCCCTTCCCTGTGTCGAGGAACGCGAAGAGATCTTCGCCATCCACCTGCAGCGACGCGGCTTTGATCCGGCCGCTTTCTCACCCTCGATGCTGGCCCATTCCGCCAAGGGCTTTTCCGGCGCCGAGATTGAGCAGGCGGTCACCGGAGCCTCATTCGAGGCCCTGGCCCAGAAACGCACCATGACCCAGCAGGACATCATGGAGGCCATCGGCCGCACCGTGCCCCTCTCGGTCACCATGGCCGAACAGATCAAAAAGATCGAGGCCTGGGCCTTTAAACGCGCGGTACCGGCCAGCAAGCACGGCGGCCGCTGAAAACATGTTTCAGGGAAAACACCATGTCCAGCCATTTTTCCCGTCGCGCCGCCAGTATCACCCCCTTTCTGGCCATGGAGGTCATGGAACGGGCCCAGACCCTGGAAGCGGCCGGCCGCGACATCATCTATCTGTGCCTTGGCGAACCCGATCTGCCGACCCCGGCGCCCATCGTCAAGCAGGCCATCGCCGCCATTGAGCAGGGCCAGACCCGCTACACCCACTCCCTGGGAGACTTGGCCATCCGCCAGGCCATTGCCGACTTTTATCGGCAGCGTTACCGGGTGACCGTCGACCCCGACTGCATCCTGGTTTCGGCCGGCACCAGCCCATTGATGCTGCTGCTGTTCGCCATGCTGCTCGATGAAGGGGACGAAGTGATCCTCAGCGATCCGTGCTATGCATGCTATCCCGACTTCATTCGTTTTGCCGGCGGCGTGCCACGCCTGTTGCACACCCGGGAAGAGGATGGTTTTCAGCCTCGACCGGAAGAGGTACAGAAACTGATCGGAGAGAGAACCAGGGCGGTACTGGTCAACTCCCCGTCCAACCCGGCCGGCACCCTGCTGCCGCAAGCCTGGCTGGAAGAACTCTGCAGCCTGCCGGTACCGCTGGTATCGGACGAAATATATCACGGCCTGAGTTACGAAGGACAAGAACGCAGCGCCCTCGAATTCAACGACCGCTGCTTCGTTCTCGGCGGATTTTCCAAGGCCTATGCCATGACCGGCTGGCGACTCGGTTACCTTATCGCACCGCAAGAGGCCATGCGCACTCTGCAGACACTGCACCAGAATTTCATGATCTGCGCCAGCAGTTTCGTCCAGCAGGCCGGCATCAGCGCCTTGCGGGACTGCCAAGCGGATCTGGAAAGCATGCGGACCATTTACGACCAGCGTCGACGCTTTCTGCTGCAGGGACTGCAGCAGATGGGACTGCAGGTCAAAAGCTATCCCGCCGGTGCCTTTTACGTGCTGGTCGATTTTCGACACATCTGTCCCGACTCCCGCCGCCTGGCCATGGAAATTCTCGAAAAGACCGGCGTGGCTCTGACGCCGGGCATCGACTTCGGCGCCGGCGCCGAGGGCTACCTGCGCTTTTCCTACGCCAATTCAACGGAGCAGATCGCCGCCGCTCTGAAACGCCTCGGCTCCTTTCTGGCTTCCCGCCCTTCCTGAAAATCAAAAGGCTGGCCGCTCCTTGCCAGAGCAGCCAGCCTTTCTACAGCAACTATTAAGTTCGAGCTTTGAACTTCAGCCTATCAGGATGACATCGACCGGGCAAACGTCATCACATGCCCCGCAATCGGTACAGAGATCCTGGTCGATAACATGTATCTCCCCCACTTCACTGATGGCATCCACCGGGCAGACATCATCACAGGCTCCGCAGTTGATACAGTCCTCGGTAATGTAATGGGTTCCCATTTCAGCACCTCCTTGGGTGATTTGGTTCTTCATCGCGAACAGACTGCTTAAAAGCATAGCGAGCAGCATCGGGATGTCCAGCGTCAAACATATATTTTCGCTCCATGCCGAAACCGCCCCCCTGCCTGATATAATTATGATCAGGCAGACAGCTGCCGGCAGCGCCACAGGGAAGGGAGGGTCGCATGTTCCCCATCGTCAGCAATGAGTTAATCGCTCCCAACCTGCATCGCCTTGTCATTGAAGCGCCACGGATCGCTCGGGCCCGTCAGCCGGGACAGTTCGTCATCGTCCACGCCAACCAGCAGGCCGAACGCATACCTCTGACCATAGCCGATGCTGATGCCACGGCGGGGACCATCACTCTCTTCGTTCAGGCGGTTGGCTATTCGACCTGCCGCTTGGTTGCTCTACCGACCGGCCAGGTCCTGCGCGATCTTGCAGGCCCCCTCGGCCGACCAACGGAAATCAAGCACTGGGGCCGGGTAGCCTGCATAGGCGGTGGTGTCGGCACAGCGGTTCTCTATCCTCTGGCCAAGGCCCTGGCCGACATCGGCAACCAGGTCATCACCATCATCGGCGGCCGCAGCGCCGAATTCATTATTCTGGCCGACGAGCTGGCTGAATTTTCCGCCGAACTACTGATCGCCACTGAAGATGGCAGCTGCGGCAAACAGGGTTTTGTCACTCATGTTCTGCAGGGGCTCATCGATGATCCCCGTTCCGTCCCACAAGCTGTCTATGCCGTCGGTCCGGTGCCGATGATGAAAGCGGTCAGCGATATGACCCGCGCCCATGCCATCAAAACCATCGTCAGCCTCAACCCTATCATGATCGACGGAACCGGCATGTGCGGCGGCTGCCGGGTCATGGTCGGCGGCGAGTTGAAATTCGCCTGTGTCGACGGACCCGAGTTCGATGCTCATCAAGTCGACTTCGCCTTGCTTGCTGACCGTCTTACGACCTATCGCAATGAAGAGTGTCGCATGCTTGAAAAGCTGCCCGAAAAGCAACGCCCGGCATCAAGGAAGCGATAATCACCACTACTAATCCACAGCGGGTTTTCTCACTCAAACAAAAAGGTCATTTCCATAGATTGGAAATGACCGGATTCTATTCTTTCACGGCGGTTTCGCGGTTGAGACCCTCGATACCGTTACAGATTAATGTGCGCCACCCCGTTGACCTGCATGGCTGGTTTCACGACGGTTCGGGGCACGCTCGGATTGCCGGGCACCAGCGGAAACCGGTACCATCGACTCACCGTTGAACAGCACTTCGGCATCGCATTCGGTCCAGCAAACATCGCCTTTGCATACCTTGGTTACGGTGAATTCAACTTCATATTCACCCGCTTTACCTACCAGAACATCACCATCTTGCAGTCTCATTACCCTTCTCCTTTCCGCTGCGGAATGTGGCTAACCTACCTAGTTATTATATCTCCATAACAGGGTTTCGCAACACAGGACAAAGCAAATGTAAACAATTGAAAAACAACAGGAATCGAGGCTTGCTTGCTGAACAAATGACCCTCAATCTTTAAAAAGCCATTGAAATCATTTGAAATGTTTCAGAACAGGGATAAGCCCTTTTCAGTCATCAGCAACCCCATGAAACTGAACCGGTGCCGCCATAAGCCGTCGATAGACAATAAGCTCCCGCCGGTGCGGCTGCCAGTCGATGAGCAGATTGGCCAGGGCCTGCCACAAGGAAACCCAAGCCGCCACCGTCAACCCCTCGCTGAGAATCTGTCCGGGAACACCGCCGCCGTGGGCCATCTGCCGGCCGGCAACAATGGCCAGCGTCAGCAGCCCCAGACCGAGGCCGAACAGGACCAGCGAGCGCCGGAACATCGCCTGCAGTTCCCGCACAGTGGTCTGTTGCAGATAATGCATGTAGTTGCGGATACTTTGCTGCACACGCTGTTTGTGGTCGGCACTGGGCGGGACCGTCAGATTGATCCGGATGACGAAATCGTGTCGACCGAGTTCCCGAACACAGCCAATCAGGTAATCGACGAATTGGGGGTCGAGATCCTTTTTGAGATAGGGCGCCGTACGGTCAAAACGGTCGAACAGCTCCTCCACCGAGCGTACCGAAACGTCAACCACCACCTGCCGTCTGTTGTTCATTTCATAACGATCGATAATGCCTCGCTTCATAAGCCTCCCGTATCTCCCTCTCTCTTTTCATTGTGCGCCAAGCAAATCGCAGGTCAAGGGGCCGGCAGGCATATTTCCTCGGCAAAGGCGCGAAAACTGTCTGCTTATGATTTTACGTTGGTCAGAGTTTTTTCTGGATTCAACAAGGCAACCGTAAACCTTTATTTATCTAGAGATCGAACCGGACTGGGGAAGGTATCCGCCTCGCCGACCACTTCGCCCTGATGAAACAGCCACAGGGTACCAGGACGCATGGCCACCCAGGCTTCGTTGTCGGTCAGAGGCTGAGTGGCAATGACCGCCACCCGGTCATCGGGAGTAGTCACCTGGCTGAAGTCGATGGTGAGATCCTCATCTTTGAGATGAGCCTCGGCAAAGGGAGCGCAACGGACAATGTAATTCAACTCCGTGGAACAGTGGGCCACCAGCCAGTCGCCATTGGACAGAAGGTAGTTGAAAATTCCACTTCCGGCCAGCGGCAGGGTCAACTCATGCAGGACGCCGAATAACTGGGCCCGCGATGGTGGAATCCCCCCGAACCGCTGCCGCAGACTCTGCAACAGTCAGCAGAAGATCAGTTCACTGTCGGTCTTGCCGACAGGTATGAAAGTGCCGTCGAGCTCGGGCCGAAAGGCAGGAAGGTGACCGTTGTGGGCAAAATCCAGTAACGCCCCCACAACTCGCGAATGAAGGGATGGGTATTTTCCAGACTGGTGGAACCGAGGGTCGACTTGCGAATGTGAGCAATGACATTGAGGGAGTGAATGGGATAGCTGCGCACGAATTCGGAAACGGTCGATTCCGCCGAAGGCTGCGGATCGAGGAACAGCCGCACTCCCTTACCCTCAAAAAAGGCGATCCCCCAACCGTCGGAAT
>ENA-ORCU01000696-ORCU01000696.1-marine-metagenome-genome-assembly--contig:-NODE-696-length-11590-cov-3.030053_pt1 | contig 11590 bp, 7 predicted proteins | sample MGYA00248631_ERZ508512 | MGnify/ENA primary metagenome ERZ508512 (study PRJEB26183, sample SAMN06268844) | marine metagenome | isolation source: Tt an P1 anaerobic enrichment on pine from sediment taken... | reverse complement strand
ATTAGTTTCCGGATCGAATCATTGAAAGCACCTGGCCGCAAGTCATTTTGTTTTTTTGGCGAGTATGCCCCCCCAGATAGTTTCCGACCTGAATAACGACCTTCGGCCCTGGCCATGGACCACCTACCTGAAGCCGTTGCGTAAGCTAAGCCAGTTCTTCGTGTAAGCAGTCTCCCCTTCCACCACGACCAAACCCGCCAAATCGAACCTCTCCTCTTACCGATTCTCAGGCCCGGCACCTGCTGGCTAACCGCATATTAATATTTGCATAACTCTGAAACAACATAGACAGCGCATGCTCCGATACCGCCGAGAAGCGTCCCCCCCTCTCTCGGCCAGCAGACAGTCCCACCTTCAAAGCGACAGGAGTAGCCATTGTGCAACTGGTAGTCTACCTGGTGGCCGGCGACCGGCCCACTTTTATGAAAATCGCGCCCCTTTACCGGGCGGCGCTTAAATATCCCGCGGTACGCTGCCGCATCGTGCATACCGGACAGCATTACGATTACGAGATGTCCCAGGGTTTTTTCGACGACCTGGAGGTGCCGCCACCGCACTTCTTCCTCAACATCGGCCCCGGCTCCCATTCCCGGCAGACCGGCCGCATCATGGCGGAATTCGAGGAGGTCTGTACCGTCGCTCGCCCCGACCTGGTGATGGTGGTAGGGGATGCCAATTCGACTCTGGCCTGCAGCCTTGTCGCCAAACAGCTCGGCATCGCCGTCGTCCACGTGGAAGCCGGTCTGCGCAGCTTCGACCGGGCCATGCCGGAAGAGATTAACCGCCTGACGACGGACGCCATCTCCGACTACTTTTTCGTCACTGAACCGAGCGGAATGGAAAACCTGATTCGGGAAGGACAGCCGGTGGAAAACATTCACCACACCGGCCCGGTTATGATCGACAACCTGTTTCACCAACTTAAAATGCTTAAAAACGAGCCGACCGCTGCCTTCCCCAGCGCCCAACTCAAGGCCGACCATCCGGACTTCCTGTTTCTCTCCCTGCACCATTCGACAAGTGTCGATTGCCGGCAAACCCTGTCGGGGATCGTCGAAGCTCTGAACCAGATCGCCGAGGACCGGCCGATCTTCTTTCCAGTGCATCCGCGAATCCGCCAGCAGCTCGATGCCTTTGAGCTACGTCTGTCCAAACACATCTTTACCCTGCCCCCCCTCGGCTACCTGGAGTCACTGAACTTGTGGAAGGATGCTGCCGCAGTGCTGACCGACAGCGACGGCCTGCAGGAGGAAACATCCGCTCTCGGCATCCCCTGCATCACCCTGCGTAGCAATACCAAACGGCCGATCACCGTTGATATCGGCACCAACACCTTGGGCGGCAACGAAAAGTCAGGTATTCTCGATGCTTACCGACGTACCGTCAAAGGCCGCCGGACGGACTACTGGCCGCCTGAGAAATGGGACGGGCGAGCCGCCGAGCGAATCTGGCGTTTACTGGTGCTCCGCGCCCAGCACAGCGAACAAGCAACCATTGCATGCTGAGATAAGCCGAAAAAGGATTTCACTGATGGGAAACAACTGGAAGAACTATTTGCTGCCGGGCGTGTACGGCGCATTGCTGACCCTGCTCTATCAGGATGCCATCGACCACTGGTTGGCGAGAACTGGCAATGCTGATTTCAGCTACTGCAACCTGATTCCGATGGTGGTAGCCTACCTGGTCTGGGACAAGCGCCGGGAACTGCGCAAAGTACCGGCTACCACTTCCTGGTGGGGCCTGTTGGCCCTGCTGCCGGGACTCGCGCTCTTCTGGGTTGGGGAACTCGGCGGCGAATTCTTCACCCTGTTCGCCTCCCTGTGGCTGGTCGCCGTCGGTCTGCTGTGGCTGCACCTGGGCTGGGCCAGACTGCGCACGTTGCTCTTTCCGGTTTTCCTGAGCCTGGCAATGTTCCCGCCACCGCAATTTATTGCCGGCAATCTCTCCCTGCAGCTCAAGCTGCTCTCTTCGCGCATCGGCGTGTTCCTCATGCAGCTGATGGGGATGTCGGCCTACCGCGAGGGCAATCTCATCGACCTCGGCTTCACCCAGCTGCAGGTGGTCGACGCCTGCAGCGGCCTGCGCTATCTCTTCCCTATCATCATCCTGGGCCTGATTCTGGCCTATTTTTTCAAGGGCGCATGGTGGAAAAAGGCCCTGCTGGTATTGACCTCCATTCCACTGGTGGTATTCGCCAACGGCCTGCGCATCGCGGCCACCGGATTCCTCTTCCAGTTCTGGGGACCGGCGGTCGCTGAAGGCTTCTTTCACGATTTCGCCGGATGGTTCACTTTCATGTTTGTCCTTGGGGTACTCCTGCCGGAGATGCTGCTGCTGAAGCGTGTGCTGCCGGACAAGGTCCCGCCCGTTCCACCGGTCGGGTTCAGTGGGACACCAGCTGTGGCCGGAGCAGAAGGCGGCCGATTCCTGGCAACAGCTGCCACAGGGCTGCTTCTGCTGTCCCTGACCGTCTCAGGATCGCAGGGCATCGACTTTGGAGAAAATACACCGGCCAAGCAGCCCCTGGCGGGATTTCCCCTCCAGATCGGCCAGTGGCAGGGGGTGCGCGGCGCCATGGAGCAGCAGTACATCGACGCCCTGGACTTCACCGATTACCTGATGATCGATTATCACGCGCCCCAGGGCAGCCCGATCAATCTCTACGTGGCCTACTACGACAGCCAGCGCAAAGGGGAATCGATTCACTCTCCTTCCTCCTGCCTGCCCGGCGGCGGCTGGGTGCTCAACGAGACCGGCCTGACCTCGATAACCGTCGGCGATGATCCGAACCGGCAGATTGAGGTCAACCGCGCCTTCATTCAGAAGGGGGACGCCCGGCAGCTGACCTATTACTGGTTTCCTCAGCGAGGCCGCATCATGACCGGCATGCTCGAAATGAAGCTGTTCAACTTCTGGGACGCACTGACCCGCCAGCGCACCGACGGTGCCCTGGTGCGCCTGGTGACCCCGCTGGCCAAAAGCGAGAGCATCGAGCAGGCCGACCGGCGCCTGCAGGCCATGAGTCGCCAGATTGTCCCGCTGCTCGACCGATATTTGCCGGGGAAAGACGGATAAAACAGGTACAAGGGGCAAGGAACAAGGTTCAAGATTTAAGCTGGTGCCTGATGCCTGACCTTGGACTTTAAACTTGTACCTTCAAATTTAAGCCTTGCGCTTGCTCTGCCCCTTTGGCCTTGAGCCTTGCGCCTAATTTCTTCAACCCGAAACCGGGAACAAGATGGTCTTTTTCGCCGCCCTACTGCTGTCTCTGTTCATCACTCTGAGCCTGGTGCCGCTGTTTCGACGGCTGGCCATCAGGCTGCGGCTGTTCGACGTGCCGAACGAGCGCAAGGTGCATGCCCAGCCCATTCCCCGCACCGGCGGGGTGGCCATGGCGGCCGGGGTGCTGGCGCCGGTACTGTTGTGGATGCCGCCGTCGCCGCTGCTTGCCCCGCTGATGGTGGCCAGCAGCCTGGTGGTGGCGTTCGGTTTTCTCGACGACCTGAAGGAACTCGGCTCCGGCGCCAAGTTCGGCGCCCAGGTAGCAGCGGCGCTGATCGTCATTCTCTGGGGCGGGGTGCAGATCCGGACCCTGGGTGGCTTGCTGCCGGACGGTACGATCCTGCCCCCCTGGGTGGCGATCCCGCTGACCCTGGTGGCTATCGTCGGCGTCACCAACGCCTTCAACCTCGCCGACGGTCTCGACGGTCTGGCCGGCGGCATCTCATTGCTGACCTTCATGGGCCTGACCTATCTCGGTTTCCAATCCGGTCATCTCGAGGTCGCCCTGGTCGCCGCCTGCATGTGCGGTGCGATTTTCGGCTTTCTTCGCTTCAACACCCATCCGGCCTCGATCTTCATGGGCGATGCCGGCAGCCAGCTGCTCGGCTTTCTGGCCATCGTCCTGTCGCTGGTGGTAAGTCAGGAGGCGCCCTACAGCCCCCTCCTCCCCCTGCTCTTGCTCGGATTTCCCGTGTTCGACACGGTGCGGGTGATGAGCGAGCGCATGCGCCGCGGCCAGCCCCCCTTTCGCGCAGACCGCAACCATTTTCACCACAAACTGCTGGCCATGGGCTTCTATCATGCCGAAGCGGTGGCCATCATCTACCTGATTCAGGCGCCCTTGACTCTCGCCGCCTGCCTGCTGCGCTTTTACGACGATGGAGTTCTGCTGTCCGGCTTTCTCGGTTTCAGCGGCGGCGCCTTGCTGCTGCTTCGCGGAGCAACCCAGGGCCAGGATCGCTTCCCCTGGCGCCAACATCTTGAGCAACCGCTGCGGGCCCTGCAACAACGCTACCGATCCTCCCTCCTGCCGATCCGGTGCTCCTTTGCCGCCCTGAAAATCATCATGTTGTCGCTCGGCCTGCTGCTGACCCTGCTCCCCAACAACACGCCGGTCTGGGTAGGCTGGTTCGTTCTCGGCATGGGCGTCTTTACCCTGACAGGCCTGCTGACGCCCAACGCTGTCAACAACTGGCTGCTGCGTTGCGGAGTCTATCTAACCATCCCCTTTCTGGTTTACTTCGGTCAAATCCAGGAGCCCGACCTGTCAACCCGGGCAATAATGGGCACTTTGATGCGTGTGGGCGATCTCGCTTATCTAGCCCTTGGCCTCGCTGTACCGCTGGTCGTCAAGCTGACCCGCCGCAAAGGTTACAAAAGCACCCCGCTCGACCTGTTGATTCTGCTGTTCATCGTGGTAGTGCCGCTCTGGTCTGGCCCGGATAGGGAAAAGGCCCTGCTGATAATCGTCGCCGCTAAAATCGTCGCCCTGTTTTTCGGTTTCGAAGTCCTGCTGGTCGAACTGCGGCGGCGCTTCAAAGTCATGCAGCTGATTTGCGGCCTGTTGCTGGTGACCGGCGGTGGCCATCTGTTGTTGCAAACCATTTTCTAAATCGGGCCTAACAGTTTTGTGACAAACGATTAAGACAATCCTCTCTCCCAATACGGTCCGTCATCCGCAGAAAGGCAGAAATTCGTCATGAACAAAACATTGCTCCTGGTACTGTGCCTGCTCATTTCAGTTTTTACCCTCGGCTGCAGTGGTCCCGAAGAAAAAAAGGCGAGATTTTTCAGCAAAGGACAGGCCTATTACGAACAGGGAGATTACGTCAATGCCGGCCTGGAGCTGAAGAACGCCCTGCAGATCGACCCCAAATACAGCGATGCCTCCTACCTGCTCGGCATGGTGGAACTGGCGCAGAAGAACTATAAAAATGCCCTGGTCCGATTCATGAAGACAGTGGAACTCGACCCCACCCATTCCGGATCCCATCTGCAGATAGGCAAAATTTACCTCGGTGCCCGCCTGCCGGAGAAAGCCCTGGAGAAGGCCGAAACAGTCCTGGCCACCACCCCCCAACACCCCGAAGCGCTGCTCCTCAAGGGGGCGGTATGGGTGGCCCAGCAAAAGCTCGATCAGGCTCGTCCCTATCTGGAGGGGCTGTTGGCCGATGGCCTGAGCGATCCGGATGCCTATCTGCTGCTGACAGCTGTCTGCCTGCAACAGGATGATTTTGCTTGCGCCCAAAGCACTGTCGAAAATGGCCTTAAGGCCAATGCGGACAACCTGGCCCTGCAATTGAAACTGGTCGAATTGCACCAGCGTCAAAAACGCTACGAAGAAGCAGCGAAGGTTTTGCAACAAGTCCAACAAGCCCATCCGGATAAAGCCGAGCTGCAGCTGCTGCTGGCCCAAATCTACCGCCAGGCCGGCCGCCTGGAGCAAGCCGATGGCGTACTGAACGGATTTCTCGCAACCAATAGCAATGAAGCCGATACCTGGCTCAAGGTAGCCGAGTTTCACCTGGCAGGCCGGCAGCTGGACAAAGCCCGTCAGGTGTTGCAGAACGGTCTTGCCCAGCACCCGGAACTCAGCCCGCTGCGCCTGGCCCTGGCCGAGCTGATCCTCAACAGCGAAGGGGACAGCGAAAAATCCTTGAAGGTACTCCAGGAAGGCCTGGCACTCATCAAGGACGACGAAAGCCCTCAGGCCATCGACCTGCTGACCTCACTGGCGCGCCTGCACTTTCAGCGCGGCGAATATAAAGCAGCAGAACAAAAACTGGACAAAGTGCTGGAGGCCAGCCCCAAAAACGCCGACGCCCTGTTTATTCGCGGCAATCTCAACCTGATGCGCGGAGAAGCCACTGAGGCCGTGTCGGCTTTCCGCACTGTGGTTGACGAACGGCCCGATTTTCTCAACGCCCGCATTCGCCTGGCCGAAGCCCACGTCATGAACCGGGAACTTAATCTGGCGACCGATACCCTGCAGCAGGGCCTTGTGGCCTTCCCCGACGCTCGTGCCCTGCGACTGGCCCTGAGCCGCCTGCAGGCCCGTCAGGGGCAATTCGAGGCAGCCCGAAAAGGCCTGGAAAGCTGGCTCCAACAACATCCGGAAGATCTCGAAGCCCTTGCTCAACAGGGCGATTACCATACTGCCGAAGGCCATTTCGAGCAGGCGGAATCCATCTATCGCCGATTGATTGCCAAAGCCCCGCAACATCCGGTCGGTTACCTGCGGCTGAGCGGCATCTTGCAACGTCAAGACCAGAAAAAGCAGGCCCTGGCTGAAATCAAAAAGGGCTTGAAGGCGATGCCCGACAATCATCTGCTGGCCGCAGCCCTGGTCCAACTGTATTTACAGCAAGGACAACTGACCAAGGCAAAGGATTTTGTTCAACAGCGCCTGACACGAGGCGAAGACAACGCCTTTGACCGCAATCTGCTGGGCGAAGTGCTGCTGGCCCTTAAGCGCCCGGATGAAGCTCGTCAGGCCTTTGAAAAGGCCATCTCCCTGCAACCGGAATGGGCCGTCCCTTATAAAAATCTGGCGGAAAGCTATCTGCGGCGCGGCGACCTGCAACTGGCCGAAGCGACCTTTCAGCGGGCTATCGAAAAGACGCCGCGCAACGTCGCCGCCTATCAGGCCCTGAGTTATCTCAAACAGAAACAGGGCGATCAGCAGCAGGCCGTCGCCCTGCTGGAAAAAGCCCTGACTATCAAACCTGATTTCTGGCGCGGCGCCAACGATCTGGCCTTTCTCCTCGCAACCGGCGATGCGGACAGCTCCGACCTGGACCGCGCCCTGAAGCTGGCCATGCAGGCCCGCAGCTTCGCCCCCGAGGACCCGTCGGTGCTCGACACTCTGGGTTGGGTGCAATACCGGCGCGGCGACCTGACCGAGGCACAGCAGTGGCTGCGCCAGGCCATCGCCGGCGGTGCCGACAGCCCGGTCATCGCCTACCACATGGGGATGGTCAGCCTCGATCTGGGCGACATGAACCAGGCCCGCCAATTCCTGGAAAAGGCCGTTGCCGCCAACCAGGAATTCCCAGGCAAGGATGAGGCCCGTCGAGCCCTGGAGAAGATTTAGAGTCGAAGGGTGAGGCGTTAAGGGTGAGGGGTGAGGCGTGAAGGGTAAGGGGAAAGGGCCCATGATTTTAACACCAAACGCCTCACACCTCACACCTCACACCTCACACCTCACACCTCACACCTCACACCTCACCCCCTATGGCCTGTGCGTCGGGTCTCTGGCCCGGAAGCCTTTATTGATAACGGGAGCGATATGAAAACTTTGCTTTGCTTGGCATTAATGGTAGCGGTTTTGTCAACTGGGCTGACCGCAACGACTCTGGCCGGAGTCTCAGGCCTCTTGAACGATCCGCCGGCGACCCGTCCGGTGATCGAACCTCCGAAAGACCAGCGCAAGGAACGTCTGCAGACAACCCGCCAAAGGGCGGAAGAGAAAAAGCGTCTGGCCTTGGAAGCCATGCGCCGCCTGGAAAAGGCCCGCCGCGCAGCCAAGCAGGCCGAAGCTGAGCACCTGGCCGAAGAGACTGCCTACAACAATCAGCAGGAGTACGAACACCTGCAACGAAAATCCGCCCGGGAAGAGGTCGCGGCCCAGCGCGCCCGGCAGGACAGCGCGGCTCTTCAACAACAGGAAGCCAAGGCATCGGGTACTGAACGGGCGAATGAGGTAGCATCGGCCCGTGAGAAGGCCGAACTGATGCGGCTGCGGCAAATGGCCGCCAAGGAACGGGAACAGGCGGAACTCGACCGTCTGCGCCAGGCTGCTGCCGAAGAGCAAGCGGCAGCAGAGCAGGCCCGCCTGGAAGCGGAAGCGAAAAAACTGCGGGAGCAGGCAGCCCGGGAACAGGAACAAGCCGACCTGGAACGGCTGCGGGAACAGGCGACCAAAGAGCGGAAAGAAGCTTAAACCGCCCGGCGCTGGATACGATCTGATGCTTGAAGCCAAACGGTGGCTGAAAATCTCGCGTCGACCCTGGCATTGAGGAAATGATGAGAAACTTGTTGTGTCTGTTGTTGATGGTAGGTGTGCTCGCCGGTTGCCGGTCGGCTATGGTAATGCCGGAAAATATGCCGGTCGCTGGCGACGAGAAAAGTGAGGCATCCTATCGCCTCGGTTGCGGAGATGTCGTCGAGGTTATGGTGTGGAGAGACGATACACTAAGTCGTACTGTAGTGGTGGCCCCGGACGGCACCATCAGTCTGCCCCTGGTCGGTAAAATTCAGGCGGCCGGTCAATCGTTGAGTCAGCTCAAGAGCAACCTGGAGCAACGTATTTCCGTTTACGTGCCCGACCCGGTGCTGTCCCTGGACGTCAAACAGGCCAACAGCATGCAGATTTACATCATCGGCAAGGTCAACAGCCCCGGCCGCTTTGTAATCAGCAGCAACATCAACGTCCTGCAGGCCCTGGCAATGGCCGGCGGTCTGAATCCCTTCGCCGACAAAGACGCCATTCGCATCATGCGTGAACAGGCCGATGGCGCAACCCGGTCTTTTGATTTCGATTACAAAAAGGTACTCCGCGGAGACAACCTGGAGCAAAACATCCGGCTGCAGCGCGGCGACGTGGTCGTAGTGCCCTAGGAGGCTGTCGGACTTACCAGGAACCGACTGCAAAATCATCTGACCGGCCCAGATTTCCGACAATTTTTGCCAAATAGCCCTGCTATTCGCTCTCAAATTCTCGGAAAGCTGTTCTCGAACAGCCAATTTTTCGTTTCGGTCCGTTAAGTCCAACACCCTCCTGAAGGTTGTAAAAAGATGACAAAAATTCATGGAGGGCTGACCGGCATCTTTCTGGTGCTGGCCGTTGTACCTTGTCTCCTGTGCGCCGTGCCGGCAACCGCGGCGAGGGTCAACCTGACCCCTTCCCTGTCGGTAACCAAGGAGTTCAACGACAACATCTTCCTCGATGCGGAGGATGAGGAGCAGGACTGGCTGACCAAGGCTGCCGCCGGCTTGCAGCTGGAGCGGCAGAGCGTAGGCTTTCAGCTGCAGGGTACGGCACGCCTCGAAGGCCTGAAATACCTCGACAACGACGAACTGGATGCTCTGGACCAGCACTATCTGGCCAGCGGCAATTATCGCTTGACGCCTCGCCTGGCCGTCAATGGCGAAGCCCAGTATAAGCGGGACTCCCAGGCCGACCGGGATCTGGCGGAAACCGGCCTGGCACTCGGCACCGAACGAAGGGATTCCCAAAGCTATGGCTGCGGCGCGGAATACGCCCTGACCGAACGCTCACGGTTGAGCCTGGGCTACGCCTTCAGCCGCATCGACTACCAGGAGGAGGACGAAGCGGCGGACAGCGACAGTCACTACGCCACCCTGGGCTGGCAATACGATTTGACTGAAAGACTGAAGGGTCTGGCCAACTTCAATTACAGCCACAGCGACTTTTCCGGATCGCGCCTCGACAATGTGGTGCTGCAAGCGGGTTTCGGCTTCGCCGGCACTGAACGATGGAGTCTCCAGGCGACGGCCGGCGCCCGTTACACCCGTTCACGCTACGAGGAGCTCGTTCCTGTGCTGGTTGTTTTCCCTTTTGTGGTTTACGAAAAGCAGGACGCCAGCAGCAGCGACTGGGGCTGGGTAGCCCGGCTGAGCGCCTCCTGGCAGGGCGAACGGAACAAGGCTCGGCTATCTTTGCAACGCGAGGTTCGGCTCGCTTCAGGGCGCACCGGCTCTACCGAGTTGAGCGCCCTGGTGCTGTCGGGCAGCCACAGGCTGACCGAGAAGCTCAGCCTGACCTTGACCGGCGGCTTCTACCTCAACCAGGCCGACACCAATGAATTTGCCGGCGAGGGGATCGACGAGCTCACCCTGAGGCTTTCGCCGGGGCTGCGCTACCGTTGGAACGAAGACCTGAGCGTCATCCTGGGCTATAACTACACGGGGCTGCAGGATCGCGAAACCGATGAGGACAGTACACGCAATCTGGCTTTCATTCGTCTCGACTATCGTTATCCCGTGGAATTGTGAGCCCGCCCGCCCGGCGGAGGGATTTATTTCTTAAAGAGAGGGCAGGAATGCAACAGCAAAACTTCACCATTCAGGATCTCCAGACCATCTTCAAACGTCGTTTGTGGACCTTTGTTTTGCCGGTCGGTCTCCTCACCGTATTGGCCGTGGTCATCGCCTTCGTCCTGCCCCCGGTTTACCAGTCGAGTTCCACCATCCTCATCGAGGAACAGGAAATTCCCCGGGATTACGTCCTGACCACGGTGACCGGATTCGCCGAGCAGCGCCTGCAGACCATCACCCAGCGCATCATGAGTGCCACCCGGCTGCTGGAGATCATCAATCAGCACGGACTCTATGCCGACAAGCGCGAGAAATGGACCAGCGAAGAGACCGTTGAGCAGATGCGCAAGGACATCAACTTCGAAACCATCAGCTCGGATGTCATCGACCCACGCACCGGCCGGCCGACGGCGGCAACCATCGCCTTCCGCCTGTCCTACCGCGGCCGCAGCCCGTCTGTAGCCCAGCGGATCGCCAATGTCCTCACCTCCCTATACCTGGAGGAGAACCTCAAGGTCCGTCAACAACAGACCCTGGGCGCGTCCAAGTTCCTGCAGGAGGAGATGGAGGACCTGAAAAACCAGCTCGAGGAAAGTGACCGGCTGATTGCCGAGTTCAAGCAGCAGCATCTCAACAACCTGCCGGAACTGATCGATTTCAACCTGCAGACCCTCGATCGTACCGAGCGGGACATCGATCAGTTTCACGGACAGCTGCGCATGCTGCGGGAGCGTGAAGGCTACCTGCAGAGCCAGCTGGCCAGCATTCCAGCCGACGAAGAGGACCAGGACCGGCGGCGACTGGCCGAGCTGCGCCTGCAGCTGACCAACCTGCTGACGCGGGTTTCGGAAGCCTATCCGGATGTTCCCAAAACCCGTGCCGAGATTGCCGAACTGGAAAAGCGGCTGAAGCTTCCCGCCGGCAACCAAATTACCGAAGGCAAGCCCAACAATCCCGCCTACGTCACCCTGGCGTCCCAGCTGGCCAGTGTCCAGTCGGAAATCAATTCCGTCAACGAGCAACTGTCCACGGTCTATCAGCGACGAGACGACTACCGCCGGCGTATCGAAGGTTCACCGCGGGTTGAGGAGCACTACAAGGTACTGCTGGCGGACCGCAACAACATTCAGGCCAAGTTCAATGATGTGTCCAACAAGTTCATGGAGGCTCGCCTCGCCCAGGGGTTGGAACAGGACCAGATGGGCGAGCGCTTCACCCTTATCGAATCGGCCATGCTGCCGGAAAAGCC
>ENA-ORCU01000695-ORCU01000695.1-marine-metagenome-genome-assembly--contig:-NODE-695-length-11590-cov-3.130201_pt1 | contig 11590 bp, 7 predicted proteins | sample MGYA00248631_ERZ508512 | MGnify/ENA primary metagenome ERZ508512 (study PRJEB26183, sample SAMN06268844) | marine metagenome | isolation source: Tt an P1 anaerobic enrichment on pine from sediment taken... | reverse complement strand
ACATAATCAGCTGGTTCATTTCAAAAATCGGCAGGCATATAGACAGAACAATAAATCCGACAATGGCACCCATACCCAGAATCATCAGCGGCTCCAGAAGCGAGGTGATGCTCATGATTGTGGATTCCACCTCATTGTCGAATACGTCGGCGACCTTGTTCAGCATGGTTTCCAGTTCACCGCTCTGTTCGCCGACCTGGACCATCTGTATAAAAAGGAGGGGAAACAACTGGCTGCCTGCAAGGGCCTGGTGGAGTCCCTGCCCCTTTCCAACTTCCCGGGCCGCATTTTCGACCGCTTCGGATATAAGAACATTTCCGGCAATGTTTTTAACGATTTCAAGGGACGAGAGCAGTGTCACCCCGTTTTCCAGCAGCGAACCCAGAGTGCGGGAAAGCCTGGCCACGGCGAGTTTTTTTACAAGAATGCCGAACCCCGGCAGCTTAAGCAGGGTTCGGTCATACGCGTGGCGGCCTTTTTCGGTTTTTTTGACCTGGCCGAGGATGATTACAAGTACAATGATTCCGGCAAGAATCGCCCACCAGAACGATTTAAAGAGACCACTGAGCCCGAGCAGAAAAACAGTTGGCCCGGGAAGGGCCTGGTCCATGTCGGTGAAAATCGAGGTGATACTGGGCACGATGAACGTGAGGAGCGTGAACAGCACCAATGAACCGATTATCAGCATGAGGATCGGGTATGTGAGGGCTGATCGGATTCGTTGGATCAGCGCCTGCTGTTTTTCCGTGATATCGGCCAGACGGTCCAATACGATTTCAAGCGTGCCGGAGGACTCCCCGGCCCTGACCATGTTGATAAACAGGGGGGTAAATGTTTCCGGATAGAGACCGAGAGCGGCGGCAAAACTGTTGCCCTCCACGATGGAGTCTTTAATGTGACTCAGGCTGCGCTTAAACGCATGCGATTTGGTCTGGGGAATCAGCGAATCGATAGCCGAAACCAGTGGAAAGCCGGCGCCGACCAGGGTGGCCAGCTGCCGGGTCATCAGAGACACGTCCGATGAGCGGATTCTCTTAAATGGTCGGAAAAGCGTAAACCGTTTCGGCTCTTTGAGCGCGGTTTTATCCGATACTTCCTTGAGGGAAACCGGATAGTTTCGCATAGCCCGTAATTTTTGACGAGCCGCCTGAGCACTTTCCGCATCCAGAATGCCGGAAAGGGTCTTTCCTTTTACATCCAGGGCTGTGTATTCGTAGACGGGCATAATTTACCGACTGTCGCGTAAACGTTGAAGTTCCGCCACCGCTCAATACGGTTGCGGAAATTATGGATTGTGAGTGCTTTTTATGGGTTCAGCTTACATGCCGAATAAATTTGAGAAGGATTATAACGACCAGTCATCTGAAACGCAATACCAGAGTTGCAATATCACCCCGTCGGGGATTTCAGAAAACACTTCAATTTTATTCAACTATTTATCGAGTTGAGACCGTGTTTGCCCGTGAAGGCCCGTCGGCTTTCCCTTGACAAAGCACGAAGAATATTTGAGTATACCGTTTTGTAAAAATCGTATCCGCCAGGGTTTTTTTTGATCCGGGCTCTAAGGGACGCGAATGTAATTCATACTCAATCCTGCCGGTTTATAACAGCATACAGATCATGATCGCTACTCTTTTCCGGATTTTGCCTTATGGACGGAGATAAGACTCAAACTATCCTGTTCGTGGATGATGAACAAAGCATCCTGGATGTAGCCAGTGAGTTTTTCGAGATCAAGGGATATCGTGTCTTTACGGCCCGAAACGGCCTCGAGGCGATTGAAATCCTTAAGCAGCAACCGGTTGATTGCTGTTTTACCGATATCAATATGCCTGAAATGGACGGGTTGGAACTCGCTGAACATATCTGGAAAAAAGACAATACGATCCCGGTCATCATGATGACCGGTTACCCATCTCTTGAAAATACAATCCGCACGCTGAAAAACGGCGTGGTCGATTTTTTAATCAAACCGGTCAATTTAAATCATATGCAGCTCTGCGCACAACGTGTGATGCGTGAACGTCAGCTGTTTATCGATAATGTTCTGTTGAAAAAGGAGATTGAAAGTAAAAAACGGCTCGAGCGGCTAAATTGTGAACTTGTCCGCAAAGTCGAGGAACTTAAAATTTTGAATAAAATTATGGGGGAATTTTCAGTGATCGGCTCAAGCCCGGACGTGTTCAGGCGGGTGGTGGAAATGGCACTTGAAATTACCCCTGCAGGGGAAGCCCGGTTTTTCGTGATAAACGACGTAGTGAAGCGACCGGTTGAGGTCGCATGTGCCCCCTGTGATGGACCGGCTCGGAACAGAGAACCCGACGATTTGTGTCAACCGGCTGTTGTATCCGGCGGTAATGGCGGTAACGGTGCGGCGGTTGATTTTTCGCTTGAAAAGTTCCTTCTGGATGCGGTCGCTAACAAAGCACCGCTGTTGATCCCGGAAAATTCGGGAACCAATGGTCTTCCCAAGGCGTTTCGATCGGCGATGGTCGTTCCGCTTATGATCCGTGACAGGGTCTTTGGAATTATTCTCGCATCAATTGGACAGGGTGACATCCGGTTTTCAGAAAAGGATCTCTATTACCTGTCTTTTCTGACTCAAAATGCGGCGAATGCCATTGAGAATCTTGCCCTTTATGAAAATATCTACGAAAACCTGTTTGGAACCCTTTACGCCTTTGTCAGCACCCTGGAGGCCCGGGATCCTTACACCCAGCAGCATTCCAAACGTGTAACAGACCTTGCCCTTATTATCGGAAATGCAATTGGACTGAGTTCGGAGGATATTGATATTTTAAATGTCGCCGGTCGTCTCCATGATATCGGCAAGATTGGGATCCGGGATGATATTTTATTGAAAGCCGGCCGATTGACAGATGACGAGTTTGATAAAATCAAAGAGCATCCCGCCATCGGTGCCAGTATTGTCGGCCAGCTCGGGCTCTGGGGCAGGGAACAGCAGATCATCCGCTGCCATCATGAATGGTACGATGGCAGCGGATATCCGGATGGTATTAAAAAAAACAGTATTCCGCTTTTAGCTCGTATTCTGTCAGTGGCGGATGCCTATGACGCCATGGCTTCGGACCGTGCCTATCGAAGACGTATGGATCCGGGCCGTGTGCTTAAAGTAATTGGAGACGGTGCGGGTACACAGTTTGACCCGGAGGTCGTAGATGTATTTCGCGAAGTCTATCATACGGCGGAATTTTCAGAGTTTGTGCAAACGCATTTGAATTAGTCGGTTTTGTTGGCCTTTTTAAATTTTGATTCGTTGCAAACGACAGCCAGTGCGGATGAAAAAGCTATGCAGGAAATACGGTTTCATGGCCGAGGCGGACAAGGGACGGTCGTCGCTTCGATTTTAATGGCAAAAGCCTTTTTCGATGCCGGGTTCAACGTCCAGACGTTTCCGGTTTTCGGGGTTGAGCGTCGCGGCGCGCCTGTGGAGGCCTATCTTCGGCTGGATGAAAAAAAGATTTTAATCCGCAGCAACGTTTATACGCCGGATCATGTCGTTGTACAGGATGCGAAATTGCTGCGGACCGTTGATGTAACCCGCGGTCTTAAACCCGGTGGTTGGATTCTGGTCAACTCGCCGGTTAAACCGGAACATCCGGCACGGATTCACGATTTTCAACTTGCCTGGGTCGATGCCACACGAATTGCGGTGGCAAATGGCCTTGGCACACGAACACAGCCGATGATCAATACGGCGATGATTGGAGCTTTTGCCCGATTGATGGGAACACCATCGATTGATGCGGTGGCTTCCGTAATCCGAAATGATATTCCCGTAAAGCCTGACCAGAATGTGGCGGCAGCCCGTGAGGCTTACGAGCGACTGGAACTGAGCGGCGTTCCGGATGGCTGAGGGGAACGCAATTCGACACTGGAGCACAATTTTTATCGGTGACAGCTCAGTAGCGCGAATTGAATGATTGCAATGTATTTGATCTGCGTTCCTTGATAAAATCGGTGGCTGGATGAAGCGACAAACTGACCGCGCTCCGGCATACCGATGGCTCTCCTTTACCTACAGGTCAGAAAAAAAGGTGCAGCATGACTTTTGTTGACTGCGATGCCAATGCTACCACCTCGTTGTTCCTTTCTCGATCAAGCATTTCCACCGAGGGGAATAAAACCGGGTCCTGGCGATTTGTCAGGCCCGTATATCAGAATAAAACTGCGCCATGCAGCGCAGCCTGTCCGGCCGGTGCGGATATCGGTCGGATTGAAATGCTGGTTGCGCAGGGCCAATTCAGGGCGGCTTGGGAATCACTGCTGATGGAAAATCCTTTTCCGGCAGTCTGCGGCCGGGTCTGTTTTCATCCGTGCGAAGAGGCCTGTAACCGGTCTAATTTTGACGAATCGATCGGGATTCATCGGGTTGAACGCTGGCTTGGTGATCACGCCATCCGGGAAAAGTTTTTATTCCCCCTGAAAACCCGAAACACCAACGGAAAACGAATCGCCATTGCCGGTGCGGGACCTGCCGGACTGTCCGCTGCCTATTTTCTGGCCAGACTCGGATACGACTGCGATGTGTTTGAGTCATCCGGGGAACCCGGCGGCATTTTACGCTGGGGCATTCCTGCGTATCGACTGCCGGCATCGGTTTTAAATCAGGAAATTTCCAGAATCCTCGAGCTGGGCGTTACGCTTCATTGCGATACACCGGTGGACGACGCTTTTCTTGCTGAAGCCGGTGATCGCTACCAGGCAATATTTGTCGGTTGTGGCCATAGCCGTTCGATGCCGTTAAATATTCCGGGTACTGAACTGGCCGGTGACGGCCTGAATTTTCTCTATCGGGTGAGAAACCATGAGATTGATTCCGTCCGGGGACGGATAGGTGTTATCGGTGGTGGAAATACAGCCATTGATGTTGCTCGAACCTTGATTCGGCTGGGGGCTGAGGTTTTACTTATTTACCGTCGACGCCGACAGGACATGCCTGCCTTTTCCCACGAGGTTGAAATGGCTGTTGCCGAGGGAATTGAGCTGCTGGAACTGGCTGCTCCGATCCATATCGAGTCATCCGGTGAGCGATTCGGGGTGACTCTTCAGCGGATGAAACCCGGGGAACAACAACTCAGCGGTCGTTGTCAGGTGGTGCCGGATGGCCAGAAAACCAAAACAATCCATGTCGATCAGGTTTTTATGGCTATTGGCGCGGAAGCCGAGGACATCTGGGCACCGCCAGCCAGTTCGCAGGAAAACGTGCTTCGTCTGAGTCACTGCACTGTCGTTCAGGGGCGTTCGCCGATTATTTTCGGGGGCGATCTGACCAACCCGGTGCAAAGCGTCACGGACGCGATCGCCTCAGGCAAGGAAGCTGCCATGGCCATTGATTTGATTATCACAGAGTCTGTTGAGGACATTCCAGGCACCCTGGAGAGCTGCCGTGTCGGAAAAGGACCTGCTCTGTCGATGGATGCCTTCCTGATGGGCGAGCGGCGGAATAGAAGTTCCAGGCTGGTCAATTACACAGATTTGAATACGGACTATTTTCAGAACCTGGAGGCCGCCAGCCCTCCGGCCCTGTCTCCAGCGCAGGCCAGAAAATCCTTTGATGAAATTGACGGAACATTTTCCGCACGCCAGGCCATGGATGAAGCCGGACGCTGTTTCAACTGCGGGATCTGCAACGGATGCGATAACTGCCGCCTGTTCTGTCCCGAACTCGCCGTAACCCTGGAGGATGATCGGACCATCAACCTGGATTACTGCAAAGGCTGCGGAGTTTGTGTCCAGGAATGCCCCCGCAGCGCCATGGCACTGGAAGAGGAGCGATCATGAGACAAGTCCTTGAAGGCAGTCATGCGGTTTCAGAGGCGGTCCGGCTGGCCCGGGTCGAGGTGATGTCCGCTTATCCCATTACCCCGCAGACCCACATTGTCGAGGCGCTTTCGGAATTCTGCGCTGACGGATCGATGAACGCCCGGTTTCTTTGCGTGGAAAGCGAGCATTCCGCCATGGCCGCTGTTATCGGCGCTTCAAGCGCCGGAGCGCGCACATTTACAGCCACTTCATCTCAGGGCCTTGCCCTGATGCATGAATTGTTGCACTGGGCTTCGGGCGCTCGGCTGCCGATTGTTATGGCAGAAGTGAACCGAGCTCTGGCTCCCGGCTGGAATATCTGGATGGACCAGACAGACAGCCTGGCCCAGCGGGATACCGGGTGGATTCAGCTGTATTGTGAGGATGGTCAGGATGTTCTCGATACCACGCTTCAGGCGTTCCGGTTGGCTGAACTGACCAACCTGCCGGTGATGGTTGTCCTCGATGCGTTTTTTTTATCCCACACCTATGAGCCGGTGGACGTGCCCGACCAGGCGAGCGTCGATCGGTTTCTTCCCGCCGGGCCGCCAAGAGCCTGTCTGAATGCATCGGAGCCCTTTGCCATAGGGCAGATGGCACCTCCCGGTGTATATATGGAAATGCGCCACGATATTCAGCAGGGCATGTCAGCGGTGCCGGGGTGCTTCGATCGGGTTGAAAATGATTTTGAAACCATTTTCGGCCGTAAATACGGTCCGCTGGAGACCGTTGAATGCCATGATGCTGACATCATTCTGGTTATGGCCGGCACAGCTGTCAGCACCTGTCGCCAGGTCGTGAGCGATTTGAGGCATCAGGGTGAAAAGGCGGGATTGGTGAAATTGAAAATGTTCCGGCCGTTTCCAATTGAACAGATCCGACAGGCATTCGGCCGTGCAAAAAAAATTGCGGTCGTCGATCGGAATGTTTCATTTGGCATCGGCGGAATATTTGCCCAGGAAATTCGAGCCGCGCTCTGTAATACCGCAGAAAAACCGCCGGTATACAGCTACATTACCGGACTTGGCGGACGTGACGTAACCCCGGAAATGCTGGCCGAGATTTACTGGACAACCAAAAACAGTCCGTCGCCGTCGGATGAAAGCATCTGGGTGGGGCTGAATAAGGAGTTGGGGAGATCATGAGCTTGTGGAATATGCCGGAGCCTGACTATATGTATTCGGGTCACACCGGGTGCCCCGGATGTGGTGCCACTATTGCTATGAAATTTGCTTTGCGAGCCCTGGGTGAAGATATTATGCTGGTTATTCCGGCATGTTGCTGGGCAGTGGTGGCGGGCGCTCATCCCCAGACCGCCCTGAAGGTGCCGGTACTTCACACCGCCTTTGAAACTACAGGGGCCGCGGCCAGCGGTTTGCGGGCCGCCCTGGATATGAAAGGCGATACGACCACCACGGTTGTGGCCTGGGCCGGCGACGGCGGAACCTTTGATATCGGTTTTCAGGCGTTGAGCGGTGCCGCCGAGCGAAACGATGATTTTATCTATGTCTGTTACGATAATGAAGCCTACATGAATACCGGTGTCCAGCGGAGTTCCTCGACACCGTTCGGCACCCGAACCACCACAACGCCGGGTATCGACTGGAAAAAGCAGCGGAAGAAAAACATAATGGAGATCCTCGCCGCCCATCGGATCCCCTATGCCGCAAGCGCCAGCATTGCGTACCCGGAGGATATGATGCGAAAATTCCGCAAAGCCCGATCAATGAAGGGGGGAACGCGGTTTCTGCACGTTTACGCATCGTGCCCGACGGGGTGGCGGGTACCCTCCGAGCTGTCGGTCAAGGTTGCCCGGCTTGCTGTCCAGAGCGGTATTTTTCCACTTTATGAAATTGAAAATGGAATATCCTACACGCTGAACGAGGCCGGAACTCGTCCGGTACGGGATTATCTGGCGGTGCAGGGGCGATTTAAACATCTGACAGAGGCGGACATTGTCCAGATTCAGCAGGCAGTGGACGAGGACAGGGATCTTTTGATCCGGCGCACCCGGTTAATGAATTGATTTGAATACGCGCTGCCGTTATCGGCGGCTGGTGAGCGAATGGAGGTAAGGTCGCATCCGGAAAAATGAAAAATGCCGAAGCACAAGCGGGCGACTCTGAATGGACCGCTCGCTTGCCATAAAAAAGAAAAGCGGGTCAATGTGACCCGCTTTGCTCTTTCTTTTTGGTCGGGGCGAGAGGATTTGAACCTCCGACCCCTTGAACCCCATTCAAGTGCGCTACCAGACTGCGCTACGCCCCGACGCGAGATGGGTGTTTAGCACTTCTCCATTAGGGTGTCAAGTAGATGGTGAAAAAAACAGTTAAAAATATTTCTTCTTTATAACTCTGTACAATTGCGTATTATGATGAAACGTTCTTTTCTTGAAAAACCCTGCAGGCTTAAGCTTGGCGATACCATCGGGATCGCCGCTCCTGCCAGCTCGTTTGACACCGGGAACTTGAATCGCGGGGTGAAAATTATCGAGTCGATGGGATTTCGGGTTCGAATTCCCGACGGTATCCAGGCTCAGGAAGGATACCTTGCCGGTTCCGATGCTCACCGAGCTGCGTTAATCAATCATTTATTTGCCGATCCGGAGATCAAGGCCATTGTGGCCGCCCGCGGCGGTTACGGATCCCTGCGAATTTTACCAGGCCTGGATGTCGACGGGATACGGAGCCACCCTAAAATTTGTGTGGGATTCAGTGATATAACCGCATTGCTCAATGTGTTGTGTCAGCACTGCAATCTGGTAACGTTCCACGGGCCCGTGGTCACATCCATTGGAGAATCGACGCGTCGGTCTGCCGATGCCATGTATTCGATGCTGACCTCATCGGTTAATCCTGAAATCCGCGTTGTTTCGCCAGTGGAAGTATATCAGGGAACAGCATCGGGAACGGTGCTGGGAGGCAACCTGTGCACGCTGTGCCATATGTGCGGAACCCCTTATCAGCCTGATCTGGAGGGTGCTATTCTTTTTCTCGAGGACCGCGGTGAGCCGCTGTACAAAATTGACCGGATGATCACCCAGATGAAGTATGCCGGGTGTTTCGACGGTCTTCGGGCACTGGCACTGGGGACCTTTGATGACTGCGGTCCGATCGAAGAGGTGCACCGGCTGTTTGGGCGTCTGTTTCGTGATTTCAGAATTCCGATCCTCGCCGGCTTTGAGGTCGGACACGGGGGCACCAACCTCACACTTGCCCTTGGTGCCTCGGCCACGCTGGATACCCGCTCGGCACGGCTGGTTTACCATGAAGCACCAACAGTCCGATAAGCGTTTCGATTCGGTTCACCAGTTGATGGCAAATGCTGTCCGGGAAGGGGTCTTTCCCGGCGGCGTGTTGCTGGCGTCTTCCGGAAGTGAGATTCAATTCTTCAAGGCATACGGGTGGCGGGATTTGACCTCGCGTGCCCCTGTAGCATTGGATACGGTGTTTGATCTGGCCTCCCTGACCAAGCCACTTGCGACCACACTTGCTATTCTGTTGCTGGTTCAGCGTAAAGAACTTGAGCTTGACCAGTCGCTTGGGGACATCCTTTCGCCGTTTCGTGAAGGGGTTCATTCGCATGTTACGATCCGGCAGTTGCTTGCCCACTCTTCCGGCCTGCCGGATTATCAGCCCTATTATCGGTCTCTGATTTCGTTGCCACGAACCGATCGTAAAGTTTCCCTGCGAGCGGCCCTTGCCGAGGAGTCGCCCCTGCACCGTTCAGGAAGCCAAACCGTCTACAGTGACCTGGGATTCATGATTCTTGAGTGGGTGGCTGAAACGGTGGACGGCAGGCGGCTTGATCGAATGGTTTACGATGAAATATACCACCCACTCGGACTCGATAATCTGTTTTTTGTCGATATGGATAACCCTTCGGGAAAATCGGTGAATTTCGCTGCTACTGAGCGATGCCCCTGGCGTGGAGAAACCGTATGTGGCGCTGTACATGATGATAATGCCTACGCCGTTGGCGGGATTGCCGGACATGCCGGATTGTTTGGCCCGGCTGCTGAAGTGCATGAACTGCTGGTGGACTTGCTGCTTTCGTATCTGGGCCTGGCATCAGCCGGATTATTTGATCCAGAAACGGTTCGGAAATTTTTTACACGAAGCCAGCCCGGCGATCGAGCACTCGGATTCGATATGCCGGCTTTTGAGGGATCGAGTGCCGGTAGATTGTTTTCCCGGAACACTGTCGGACATCTCGGATTTACGGGTACCTCGTTCTGGATGGATCTGGATCAGCGGATCATTATCATCCTGTTGACCAATCGTGTCCATCCGACTCGGAGTAACCTCGGTATAAAAACTTTCAGGCCGCTGCTTCATGACACGGTGATGGAAACCTTGCTCGGGTAATTGAACCTCGGGTTACCGCGCCGGAGGATCCTGGTTGAAAACCAGGGAATTGATGCCGGTAATGCGAGGTATCCGGTTCCGTTCAGAGAATCGACAATATGTCGTAGCCGCTGATGGGGGCTATCTGTTTATTGTGACTGGGCGTCTTGCCCGTTTTCCCTTGTCAGATAAGAATTTTCAGGGAAGGGAAGCGATCCAGGAAGAAAAATCGACAGCTATGCCGGATGCCGGAACAGGTAATTTCCCCTTGTAATGTTTCGATTTTTTTGATAGCAACCCCAAGGTGCCGAACCTGACGAATTTCCCGGTTTCCGCTCGGAATTTTACGGGGATATTCTGATTCGGGCATCTTGATCAGATGTCGCCCGGCCGCCAAATCTGCTACGTGAAAATCGCTTTGAATTTGGGTGGTCCCCATCTGGAGGGGAAATTTGCAACTGGGTGGAACTGTCCATCACATTGATACGCATAGCGCACGATTCTGTGCACGGAAATGAGGCTATATGGGGTTTTTTGACGGCGTTTTAGGCGTTTTTTCAAATGATCTTGCGATTGACCTTGGAACCGCCAATACGCTGGTTTATGTGAAAGGTAAGGGCATTGTTCTGAGTGAACCATCGGTCGTTGCGGTTCGACTGGATCGGACAAAAAACCGGGTTCTGGCTGTCGGATCCGAAGCAAAAAATATGCTTGGAAGGACGCCTGGAAACATCGTGGCTATTCGCCCGATGCGGGATGGCGTCATCGCTGACTTCGAAGTGACCGAAGCCATGCTTCGACACTTTATTCAAAAAGTCCACAACCGACGCTCATTTGTCAGGCCGCGGATCGTCATCGCGGTGCCGTCAGGAATTACACAGGTTGAGCGGCGGGCTGTTAAAGAATCCGCGATTTCTGCCGGGGCGCGGGAGGTTTTCCTCATCGAGGAACCCATGGCTGCCGCTATTGGTTCCGGCCTGCCAATCACAGAGCCAACCTGTAACATGGTTGTAGATATCGGCGGTGGTACCACTGAGGTTGCCGTTATTTCGCTGGCCGGTATCGTTTACAGCAGGTCATTGCGTGTTGCGGGCGACAAGATGGACGCCGCCATTATGCAGTACATCAAACGGAAATACAATCTGTTGATCGGCGAGCGAACCTCTGAAATGATCAAAACCGCCATCGGAAACGCCTACCCGGATCCCAATGAAATCCAGACCATCGAAGTGAAAGGCCGGGATCTGGTATCGGGTATTCCCAAAATTCTCGCTATCGATTCAGAGGAAATCCGGGTCGCCATATCCGAACAGATCGATGCAATCGTCGAGACGGTGAAAATTGCACTCGAGCAAACCCCCCCGGAATTATCTGCCGATATTGTCGACCGCGGGATCATACTGACAGGTGGCGGTGCT
>ENA-ORCU01000694-ORCU01000694.1-marine-metagenome-genome-assembly--contig:-NODE-694-length-11593-cov-3.064085_pt1 | contig 11593 bp, 10 predicted proteins | sample MGYA00248631_ERZ508512 | MGnify/ENA primary metagenome ERZ508512 (study PRJEB26183, sample SAMN06268844) | marine metagenome | isolation source: Tt an P1 anaerobic enrichment on pine from sediment taken... | reverse complement strand
ACCACCGCCAGGCCCGGGGTGATGCCATGCGCGTCCTTCAGGCGCGCCACCTGCTCGGCCACCTTGGCCCGAACGGTCGCCGCAAAGGCCTTCCCGTCGATGATCTCTGCCGTCATCGCCCTCCCTCCCCGTCCTGGTTCCTGGCGGCCGTTTCCAGCGCGTGCCACAGGGTGCCCGCGGCCGAGCGAATGCCCAGCACGATCAGCCTTTCCTCGGCGGGGCGGATCACGAAAACGCTGAGATGCTCCAGCCCGGTGCGCTGCGCGCTGCCGGGGCCGAAGGCCTCGGGGTCGATGTTCACCGTTTTTTCCAGCAGCCGCACGATCGGCGCCGGCCCGGCGGCGGAGGTGATCTCGAAGGCGGCCCAGGCGTCGGTCTGCTCGGTGACCGAACAGCCCGGCGCGGCAGCCTTCACGGCGGCGGCGAAATCCTCTTCGGCGCGGCCCTCGGCCGCGATCATCCACTGGTCGGGGCCGGTCCAGAAGGCCGCGCCCCCCTCCCCCGCGGCCCAGCCGCCCGGGCCGGGCAGGTCGAGACCCAGGGGCATGGGGCGCGCCGCGTTTCGCCGCAGCGCCAGCGAGGCCAGCGCCAGGCCGGCGTTCTCGGTCAGGGTCAGCGCGCCGAAGGCCTCGCGGCGCGGGGTTTCGGCGCCGAGCGCCGTGATCGGAGCCAGGTCAGGCACGGAGACGTCCTCCATCGGGGTCGATGAAATGCGGGCTGACCACGCGCAGGCGCACGCTCTGGCCCTCCAGCGGGTTCGCCGCGACGATGACCTCGCCCATCCGCGCGGCGCCGTCGGCCAGGAAACCCAGGCCGAGACCCGATTGCAGGTGCGGCGAATGGCAGGCCGAGCTGATCCAGCCCAGGTCGGTTTCGGTGCCCGGCGGCGCGCCCTCGGCGAACAGATGCGCCCCGGCCACGACCGGATCGGCGGGATCGACCGGCTGCAGCCCCACCAGAACGCGGCTGTCGGCCACCAGGCCTTCCCGCCGCGACATCACCGCGCCGATCGAGTCTTTCTTGGTCGAGACCATCCGGCCCATGCCCAGCATCTGCGCCGTGGTCTGGCCGTTGAGCTCGTTGCCCGCGGCATGGCCCTTTTCGATGCGCATGACGCTGAGCGCCTCGGTGCCGTAGGGCGTGGCGCCCAGGTCGGCGCCCAGCTCGGTCATCCGCGCCATCAGCGCCGCGCCAAAACGGGCGGGCACGGCGATCTCATAGGCCAGCTCGCCCGAGAAGGAGATGCGGAAAAGCCGCGCGCGCAGGCCGCCGCAGACGGTCAGTCCGGCGCAGGCCATGAAGGGGAAGGCCTCGTTCGACAGGTCGAAACCGTCGACCAGCCGCTCAAGCAGTCTGCGCGCGTTGGGCCCCGCGACCGAGAGCTGCGCCCAGGCGTCGGTGGTCGAGATCAGCTGAACGTCGAGCTCGGGCCAGAGGCACTGGCGCGCGAACTCCATGTGGCGGTAGACCGGCCCGGCCTGCGCGGTGGTGGTGGTGACGACGAAATGATCCTCGGCCAGGCGGGCGCAGGTGCCGTCGTCGAAGGCGTGGCCGTCTTCGCGCAGCATCAGGCCATAGCGCACCATGCCCACCTTCAGCGTCTTCATGCCGTTGCAGTAGAGCCGGTTGATGAACTCGCCCGCATCCGCCCCCTGCACGTCGACCTTGCCCAGCGTGGTCACGTCGCACAGGCCCACGCCCGCCCGCGTGGCCAGCACCTCGCGGTCGACGGTCTGGCGCCAGTGGGTCTCGCCGGGGCGCGGGAAATACTGCGCGCGCATCCACTGGCCGACCTCGACGAAGACCGCGCCCTGTGCCTCGGCCCAGCTATGGGTGGGCGTCAGGCGGCGGGGGCGGAAATGCCGCCCCGTGTCGCCGCCGCCCAGCACCGACAGGGACACGCCGGTATAGGGGGGGCGGAAGATGGTGGTGCCGGTCTCCGGGATCGGCTTGCCGGTGAGCTCCGACATCACCGCCAGGGCGGTGACATTCGCCGTCTTGCCCTGGTCGGTGGCCATGCCGAGCGTGGTCCAGCGTTTCAGATGCTCGACGGGCCGCATGTTCTCGGCATGGGCGAGCTTGATGTCCTTGACCGTCACGTCGTTCTGGAAATCGACCCAGGCGCGGCCCTTGCCGGGCACATGCCAGAGCGCGGCCTGCCGCAGCCGCGTGTCCTCGGCACGGGGCAGCTCGGGCGACGCCGCCCTGAGGCCCAGCGCGTCGAGCGCGGCCTGCGCGGCGCGCGCCCCCGCCTGCAGCGCGGCATGGGTCGAGCCCTCGCCCGCCGCCGCCCCCGCGGCCTCAAGCCCCGCCGGGCCGCCCGCGCCGGGCACGAAGGCCTGGATCGCCTTGGACCACCGGGGCCGGCCGCGGTGGTGCGAGGCGAGATGCAGGTTCGGGTTCCAGCCCCCCGACACCCCCAGCACCCCGCAGTCGAGCCAGTGCGAGCGGCCATTGCCCGTGACCTCGACCCGGCTCAGTTCCAGCCGGCCCCTGGCATCGCTGACCACGGATCCGGAGAACAGGGGGTAGTCGCCCAGCGGCTGGACGTCATCGCGCGGGTCGATCACGCCCGCGATGTCCACGCCCTTGGCCGCGAGGTCCAGCGCGGTGCGGTGGCCGTCGCTGTTGTTGGTGAAGATCGCCACCCGTTCGGCCGGGCAGGCCGCCCAGCGGTTGGCGTAGGCGCGCAGGGAACCGGCCAGCATCACGCCGGGGCGGTCGTTGTTCGCAAAGGGAATATGGCGTTCGGTTGCGCCGGCGGCGAGGATCGCGCGGCTGGCGGTGATGCGCCAGAGCGTCTGGCGCACGCCCTGCCCGGGATCGGGCAAATGGTCGGCCACGCGCTCGACCGCGCCGAAGACGCCGTGGTCGAACACGCCGAAAACGGTGGTGCGCCGCATCACGCGCAGGTTGGGCAGGCTGGCGAATTCGGCCTCGACCTGTGCCAGCCAGTCGGTGGCCGGCCGGTCATCCAGCAGATGTGTTTCGGCCAGCAGGCGGCCGCCCAGGCGGAAATCCTCATCCGCAAGGATCACCCGCGCCCCGCTGCGGGCCGCCGTCAGGGCCGCCGCAAGCCCCGCAGGCCCTGCCCCGATCACCAGCAGATCGCAATGCAGGAAACCTTTGTCGTAGCCGTCGGGATCGGGCTGCATCGACAGCCGCCCCAGCCCCGCGGCGCGACGGATCATCGGCTCGTAGAGCTTTTCCCAGAACCGCTTGGGCCACATGAAGGTCTTGTAATAGAACCCCGCCGCGAAGAAGGGCGCGAAGAGGTCGTTGACCTCAAGCGCATCCAGCGCCAGCGAGGGCCAGCGGTTCTGGCTGTTGGCCTCCAGCCCGTCAAAGAGCTCCACCGTGGTGGCGCGGGTGTTGGGCTCCTGCCGCGCCGCCGTGCGCAGCTCGACCAGCGCGTTGGGCTCTTCCGATCCGGCAGAGACCACGCCGCGCGGGCGGTGATATTTGAAGCTACGCCCCATCAGCCGCACGCCACTGGCCAAGAGCGCCGAGGCCAGCGTATCGCCGGGGTGGCCGGCATAGTCCTTGCCGTCGAAGCGGAAGCGCAGCGTCTGCGTGCGGTCGATCAGGCCGCCGGAAAGCCGGGTCATTGGCCGCCCTCCTGCCCGCGAAGCGCCACCTCGCGCGCAAGCTCGGCGCCGAGGATTTCATGGGTCACGGTGTTGCGCGTGACGACCAGCCACGACCGGTCGCCCTGTTCGTGGAACCACAGCTCGCGGTGCACGCCGGCCGGGTTGTCGCGCAGGTAGACGTAATCGTGAAAGGCGGCCTCGGCGCCCGCGGCCATGCCGTCGGGGCGGTTCAGCAAGCCGGCATCCCCGAGATAGGTGAACTCCTGCGAGTCCCGGGGGCCGAGAAGAGGATGAGGGATCAGCATGATGGGTGCTCTCGTGGCTTCAGTGCAGGTTGGGCACGGCGCCCATGCCTTTCTCGTCGATCACATGGCCCCGCGCGAAACGGTCGAGCCGGTAGGCGGCAGCCGTGGGATGGGGGGTGCCGGTGGCCAGAAGATGGGCGAAGGCGGAGCCGGAGGCCGGCGTCGCCTTGAAGCCGCCGTAGCACCAGCCCCCGTTCAGGTAGAGCCCCTCGACGGGCGTGCGGTCGATGATGGGCGAGCCGTCCATCGACATGTCCATGACCCCGCCCCAGACGCGCAACAGCCGCGCCCGGCCGATCATCGGCATCAGGGCCATGCCGCCCTCGGCCACATCCTCGATCACCGGCAGGTTGCCGCGCTGGGCATAGGAATTGTAGCCGTCGAGGTCGCCGCCGAAGACGAGCCCGCCCTTGTCGGACTGGCTGACATAGAAATGCCCGGCGCCGAAGGTGATCACCCCGGGAATGGTGGGCTTCAGCCCCTCGGAGACGAAGGCCTGCAGCACGTGGCTTTCGATGGGCAGGCGCAGGCCCGCCATCGCCATCACCCGGCTGCTGGACCCCGCCACGGCCACGCCGACCTTGCCGGCCGCAATATAGCCGCGGGTGGTCTCGACGCCTTTGACCTTGCCATTCGCGATCCGGAACCCCGTGACCTCGCAGTTCTGGATCAGGTCGACCCCGTGCAGATCGGCGCCGCGGGCATAGCCCCAGGCCACGCCGTCATGGCGCGCAGTGCCCGCGCGGCGCTGCAGGAGCCCGCCTTTGACCGGGAAGCGCGCGTTGTCGAAATTCAGGAAGGGCACCATCGCCCGCACCTGTTCGGCGTCCAGCAGTTCAGCATCCGCTCCGGACAGGATCATCGCGTTGCCCCGCCGCCGGAAGGCATCGCGCTGGCCATCGGAATGGATCAGGTTCAGGATCCCGCGCTGGCTGACCATCGCGTTAAAATTGAGCTCCTGCTCCAGCCCTTCCCACAGCTTCATCGAGAACTCGTAGAACGGCTGATTGCCCGGCAGCAGATAGTTGGAGCGGATGATGGTGGTGTTGCGGCCGATATTGCCCGATCCCAGCCAGCCCTTTTCCAGCACCGCGATCCGGGCCTTGCCGTGGGCCTTTGCCAGGTAGTAGGCGGTGGCCAGACCATGGCCGCCGCCGCCGACGATGACGTAATCATAGCCAGGCTGCGGATCGGGGTTGCGCCAGAGGGGGCGCCAGCCGGCGTGGCCGGTCACCGCCTCCTTGAACACGCGAAAGCCGGAGAAGCGCATGGTTCGGTCCCAGGTGAGAGATCAGATATCGAGCGTGTGCTCGCGTTCCCAATGCGAGAAGTGGGACACGAAGGAGTTCCACTCCTGCAGCTTCATCTTCATGTATGAGGCCGAGAATTCCTCGCCCAGCATGGCCTTCAACTCGGCATCGGCATCCAGCGCGCGGATCGCGTCGAGCAGGTTGAGCGGCAGCCTGGGCGCGTCCTTCACGGTGTGACCCTCGGCATACATGTCGATGTCGTAGCGCGGGCCGGGATCGGCCTTGCTCTTCATGCCCGACAGGCCCGCCGCGATGATCACGGCCTGCAGCAGATAGGGGTTTGCCGCGCCATCGGGCAGGCGCAGCTCGAACCGGCCGGGGCCGGGGACGCGCACCATGTGGGTGCGGTTGTTGCCGGTCCAGGTCACGGTGTTCGGCGCCCAGGTCGCGCCCGACATGGTGCGCGGCGCGTTGATCCGCTTGTAGCTGTTGACGGTGGGGTTGGTGATCGAGGCCAGCGCCTCGGCATGTTTCATGATCCCGCCCAGGAAATGCGCGCCCTGTTCCGACAGGCCCAGCTCTCCGGTCGGGCCGTCGCCCTTTTCGGTGGCGAAGGCGTTGGTCTCGCCGGCCAGATCCCAGACCGAGATATGCGCGTGGCAGCCGTTGCCCGTCAGCCCCTCGACGGGCTTGGGCATGAAGGTGGCGCGCAGACCGTGCTTCTCGGCCACCGACTTGACCATGAACTTGAAGAAGCTGTGGCGGTCGGCGGTGACCAGCGCGTCGGCGAACTCCCAGTTCATCTCGAACTGGCCGTTGGCGTCCTCGTGGTCGTTCTGATAGGGCCCCCAGCCCAGCTCGAGCATGTAGTCGCAGATCTCGGCGATCGCGTCATAGCGGCGCATCACCGCCTGCTGGTCGTAGCAGGGTTTCTCGGCGGTGTCGGAAGGGTCGGAGATCTCGGTGCCCTCGGGCGTCAGCAGAAAGAACTCTGCCTCGATGCCGGTCTTCACCCGCAGCCCCAGTTCGGCGGCTTCGGCGATCTGCTTGCGCAGCACGTTGCGCGGGGCCTGTTCGACCTCGGCGCCTTCCATCATGCAGTTGGCCGCGACCCAGGCGACCTCCGGCTTCCAGGGCAGTTGGATGACGGTTTCGGGATCGGGCACGGCCAGCATATCGGGATGCGCGGGTGTCATGTCGAGCCAGGTGGCGAAACCGGCGAACCCGGCGCCTTCCTCCTGCATGTCGGCGATCGCCTGCGCGGGCACCAGCTTGGCCCGCTGTCCACCGAAAAGATCGGTGAAAGAGATCATGAAATACTTGATGCCCTTTTCCCGGGCGAAGGCAGCCAGATCGGTCATTCATCCATTCCCTGTTTGTGTGGCCCGGGCGGAGCCGATGCCCCGCCCCGGCAATGTCAGAACCCGGCCTGTCCCGGGATCCAGTTGGTGCCGGCCAGCGGAACGCCCGCCATGGCCGCGGCCTCGATGGTGAGTGCGCAGAGGTCCTCGGGCTCGAGGTTGTGCACGTGGCTCTTGCCGCAGGCGCGGGCGAGCGTCTGGCACTCCAGCGTCAGCACGTTGAGGTAGTTGCGCAGGCGCCGCCCGGCCTCGACCGGGTCGAGCCGCGCCATCAGCTCGGGGTCCTGCGTGGTGATGCCCGCCGGGTCGCGGCCCTCGTGCCAGTCGTCATAGGCGCCGGCGGTGGTGCCCAGCTTCTGGTATTCCTCTTCCCACTTGGGATCGTTGTCGCCGAGCGCCACCAGCGCGGCAGTGCCGATCGAAACCGCGTCGGCGCCCAGCGCCAGGGCCTTGGCCACATCGGCCCCGGTGCGGATGCCGCCCGAGACGACCAGCTGAACCTCGCGGTGCATGCCCAGATCCTGCAGCGCCTTCACCGCAGGCCGGATGCAGGCAAGCGTCGGCTGGCCCACATGTTCGATGAACACGTCCTGGGTGGCCGCCGTGCCGCCCTGCATGCCGTCGAGCACCACCACATCGGCCCCCGCCTTCACCGCCAGCGCGGTGTCGTAATAGGGGCGCGCGCCGCCCACCTTCACATAGATCGGCTTTTCCCAGCCGGTGATCTCGCGCAGTTCGAGGATCTTGATCTCCAGGTCGTCGGGGCCCGTCCAGTCGGGGTGGCGGCAGGCCGAACGCTGGTCGATCCCGACCGGCAGGTCGCGCATGCCGGCCACCCGCTCGGTGATCTTCTGGCCCAGCAGCATGCCGCCGCCGCCGGGCTTGGCCCCCTGCCCCACCACCACTTCGATGGCGTCGGCGCGGCGCAGGTCGTCGGGGTTCATGCCATAGCGCGAGGGCAGGTACTGGTAGACCAGCTTTTCCGAGTGGCCGCGCTCTTCCTCGGTCATGCCGCCGTCGCCGGTGGTGGTCGAGGTGCCCGCCATGGTGGCGCCGCGGCCCAGGGCCTCCTTGGCCGGACCCGACAGCGAGCCAAAGCTCATGCCCGCGATGGTGATCGGGATCTTCAGCTCAATCGGCTTCTTGGCGAAGCGGGTGCCGAGCGTGACCGAGGTCTCGCATTTCTCACGGTAGCCTTCCAGCGGGTAGCGGCTCATCGAGGCCCCCAGGAACAGCAGGTCGTCGAAATGCGGCACACGGCGCTTCGCACCGCCCCCGCGGATATCGTAGATGCCGGTGACGGCCGCGCGGCGGATCTCGGCGTTGATCTCGTTCGAGAATGTCCAGGACTGGCGCGGCTGGGTGTGTGGGGTTGCTTCCATCGGTGCGCTCCTCAGTATTCGCCGGCGTGGTCGATGTTGAAATTGTAGAGCTTGCGGGCCGAGCCGTAGCGGCGGAACTCTTCGGGTTTCGCGTCGGCGCCGGCACGCTCCAGCAGGTCCTTCAGCAGCTCGAAATGCTCGGGGCGCATCTCTTTCTCGATGCAGTCGGCGCCCAGCGATTTCACCTTGCCCCGCACGAAGATGCGGGTCTCATAAAGGCTGTCGCCCAATGCGTCGCCGGCATCGCCCAGCACCACCAGGTTGCCCTTCTGGGCCATGAAGGCCGACATATGGCCGATATTTCCGTGCACCACGATGTCGATGCCCTTCATCGAGATACCGCAGCGGGAACTGGCATTGCCCTTGACCACCAGAAGTCCGCCATGGCCGGTGGCCCCGGCGTATTGGCTGGCATCGCCGTCGATGATCACGGTGCCCGACATCATGTTCTCGGCCACGCCCGGCCCGGCCGAGCCGGTGACATGCACGGTGGCCTGCTTGTTCATGCCCGCGCAGTAATAGCCGGTCGAGCCCTTGATCGTGACCTCGATGGGCGCATCAAGCCCGACGGCCACGGCGTGGGCGCCCTTGGGATTTTCGATCACCCAGTCGGTCTGGTTGGTGTTTTCGGCCTGCGCCTGCAGCGTCGAGTTCAGCTCGCGCAGCGGGGTCGTGGCCATGTCGATGGTCTGCATCTCTCAGCGCTCCCAGAAATAGACGGTGGCGGGTTCGGGCTCCCAGACGCGGGCGTTTTCGATCCCCGGCAGGGTGGCCAGCGCCCGGTATTCCGAACCGAAGGCGACGTAATCGTCGGTTTCGGCCATGACGGCGGGCTTGCAGGCGATCGGGTCCCGCACCACGCCAAAGCCGTTCTTGGTGCCGACGACGAAGGTGAAGAAACCGTCGAGATCCTCAAGCGCGCCTTCCAGCGCCTCGCCGAGATTGGCCCCTTCGGCCAGCCGCGAAGAGATGTAGCAGGCCGCGACCTCGGTATCGTTCTCGGTCTGGGGCGGGAAACCCTTGCGGGTGAGCACGCGGCGCATGCGGTTGTGGTTCGACAAGGAGCCGTTATGCACCAGGCACTGGTCGTCGCCGGTCGAGAACGGGTGCGCGCCGAGGGTCGTCACGGCCGATTCAGTGGCCATGCGGGTGTGGCCGATGCCGTGGCTGCCGCCCTTCGAACGGATATCGAACCGCGCGGCGACATCCTTGGGCAGGCCCACCTCCTTGTAAATCTCCATGGTCTCGCCTGTGCCCATCACGCGGATGCCCTTTTCGGCCATGAAGGCGCGGGCCTCGGCTTCGCTGCCCTTGGGCAGGGTCAGGACGGCGTGGGTGTCGATGATGCGCATCGTGACCTTCTGGCCCAGGGCCTCGGTCAGGGCCGCGTCGAGCCCGGCGAAGGTTTCCTCGGGAGTGTCCGACTGGACCGTCATCTTCAGGCCACCGGTCTCATCGCCGTAGATCGCGATGCCTGCACTGTCGGGCCCACGGTCGGTCATGGTGATGAGCATATCGGTGAGCAAATCCCCCAGACGGGGGCGCAGTTCTTCCTTCTTCAGGAACAGACCTACGATGCCACACATAGTTTTCTCCGTTCTGCTTCGGCTCAGGCGCCGTCGCAACTTGACTAGCAGGCAAACAAATTTCCTGACAATAAATTCCCTCTTCGTGCGGGGAAATTTCTGAGCGGCCGGAGAGAAGCGCCCAAATTTTGGGCGCCCGATCCGGCCCCGCGCAAAAAATTCGGCCAGGAAACGGGCGCAGCCCGGATCACTTCTGCTGAGGATAGGTGATGATCGACAGGTAGCGCGCAGGAAGATCGACAAGGCCCTCGGGCCCGTGCGGCGCGTCGGCATCGAACAGGAGGCTGTCGCCGGGTTCGAGGCGGTAGATCTGGTCTCCATGCCGGTAGTCGATCACGCCATCCAGCATATAGAGCACCTCGATGCCCTCGTGCTGGAAGGTCGGGAAACGGTCGCTCGGGGCGCTCAGGGTGATCAGGTAGGGCTCGACCACGACCCCCGAATTGTTCGCCCCGATATGCCCCAGCAAATGGTACTGATGCCCGGACCTGGTCCCGGCACGCTCGATCTCCACGGCTTCGCCCGACTTCACCAGCATGGCGCCGCGCGGCTCTTCATAGCCCGAGAACAGTTGCACCAGCGGGACCCGCAACGCATCCGAGAGAACCTGAAGCGTATTCAGCGAAGGTGAGATCACGCCGTTTTCGATCTTGGAGAGCATCCCCACCGACAGCCCCGTCTGAGCCGCGAGATCTGATCCGGTCATGCGCTGACGCTTGCGCAACTCGCGCACCTGCCGCCCGATTGCGACCTCGAGGTTCTTTTCCCGCGTTTCGCGGGTTGCATGGGGGTCCTGGGTCAGCCGCCTTTGCGATGTTTCTTGATTCGACGGCATTCCTGCACTCCGTTGGAAAGGTTCTTATCCTTCTTGCCCGGGATGTTCCGCAGAATTCGGATCGTGGTCAAGCAACCCCCCGGCTCCTCGTCGCCCCCGGCCCCGCACAGACCCGGCGGATTGCCGCCCCGCGGCTTCGGAACGCCTGCCAGGCCGGCGGGCCTACCCGAAGGCCGTTGCAGCCCTCCGGCCGCCGCAATCCGCATCGGCCACAACCTGCCCGAGCACGTGTTCGACCAGGCTGGTCGAAAGGATGTGAAGGAAATGGCCGGCCTGCTCCACGAAAACCACGCGCCTGCGCTTTGCGCCCGACAGCCGCTTCGCGATGTAGGCGGCGTTCTCCGCGGGAACGAGCGTGTCCTCGACGCCCTGCAGGACGGTCACCGACGCCCTGATCTGCCTGATGCCATCGCCGAGCTCCCCAAGCTCCCGGCGCAAGGCCAGAAGTTCGGCGTTCGAGTGGGACAGCGGCCGGGGCAGGAGCCCGTCGATCGCCCTCAGCGCCGCAAGCCGTTGCAGCGGGTGGATCTCCTCGCGATCGGGGTCGGCGGCGGCGCCCACGAGCAGCACGCCCGCAACCGCCTCGGGATAGTCGGCAGCGACCCGCAGGGCCACCGGCCCGCCATAGGAAGAGCCGACGAGAATGGCCGGCCCCTCTCCCTCGTTCAGAAGGGCCGCGATCGCGCGGGCCTGTTCCGAAAGGGCGACGACCGGCCTGCCGGGGCCGCTCTCGCCGAAGCCGGGCCGGTCGATCGCAAGCCGGTGCTGGCCGGCGGGGACGTTCAGCAGGAACGGCATCCAGTCCGCCGCCTCGCCGGGGGTGCCATGGATGAAGATCACCCTCTGGCCCTGCGGATTGCCCGCCGCGAGATAGCTGATCGCGGGCAGGCCGTTCCGGCCGGAGGCCCGATGCCGCTGCGGAAGGGGGCCCAGGGGTTTGGGATGGGAAAGGCCGATATTCGTCACGGCCTGGAAACGCTCCCGAGCGGTTCGGTAGGCGCGCCCGAAGAGACGGTCCGCGGCCGAGGCCGCGGCCCTTGCGATGAAGACATCCCGTTCCGCCAGGCTGCCCGCCAGGCGGCAGAGTGCAGCGGAGTGCTGGCCGGGGGCTATCGAGGTGATTGCGGTCTGTTCGATCATGCTCGGCGCTCTTCGTTTCTGGCCCTGTTCCGGCCGATCCGATGACCGGCCGTTCTCCGGCACGGATCCCTCGGAGGCGACGGATCGGCGCGGTGTCACCCAGGAAAATGTGGGGTCGATCCCCGCGGATACAAGTTTGGCGCG
>ENA-ORCU01000692-ORCU01000692.1-marine-metagenome-genome-assembly--contig:-NODE-692-length-11638-cov-2.240204_pt1 | contig 11638 bp, 12 predicted proteins | sample MGYA00248631_ERZ508512 | MGnify/ENA primary metagenome ERZ508512 (study PRJEB26183, sample SAMN06268844) | marine metagenome | isolation source: Tt an P1 anaerobic enrichment on pine from sediment taken... | reverse complement strand
TGATCGGTATTCTTATCTACGTCACCTGGCGTTTCGAATTCCGCTTTGCGGTCGGCGCCATCCTTGCCCTGGTGCACGACGTGTTGATCACCCTCGGCGTCTTTTCTTTGTCCGGCAAGGAGATCGACCTGCCGATCATAGCTGCCTTCCTGGCCATCATCGGCTATTCTCTCAACGACACCATCATCGTCTACGACCGGATTCGCGAGAATCAGGGCAAGTACGCCAAGCAGGGACTTGACTTCCTCATCAACCGGTCCATAAACGAGACCCTGTCCCGTACCCTGCTGACCTCCGGTACCACTCTGCTGGTTGTGCTGGCGCTGTTTATTTTCGGCGGGGGGGTGATTCACAACTTCGCCTTTGCCCTGCTGATCGGTGTGCTGATCGGTACCTTCTCCTCTATCTTCGTCGCCAGCCCTCTTCTGATCTTCTGGGAGAACTATCGGGTTCGCGCCAAGGCTAAAGCCAAGGCCTGATGGCAGCATCGATGCCGATCGTTTCGTTCGGCTGATCAGTCAACTCCTGCGGGCCGGAATAAGATTATTCCGGCCCGCTTTTTATAGCCCGGATTATTCATGAAGACATCTGCTGCATCCGTCCATTGCACGCCATCTCAAGCCGTGCTCGCTCTTTGCGCTTCGACGTACTGCAAGTACGCCTGCAGGGCAACTCCCTGTGCTTGGCTCGATCTTACGCACACTCGCCGGTTTCGCGACGATGCCTCATGAATAACCCGGGCCTGCTCCGAGAAAGTCGTTTTCCATGATTCCAATGTTACGTTACCGCTGGGAATGCCGGGGAGAAGTCGATTATGAACTGATCCGCAGCCTGGCCGTAGAGCTGCAAGTTTCGCCGCTGGCCGCAGCGCTTATGCAGCTGCGCGGTATTGCCGATGTCGAGGCGGGCCGGCAGTACCTTGCCAGTCGTCTGGCAGCTATGCCCGATCCATTGCTGCTGGCCGATATGGACCGGGCTGTGGATCGGCTGTGCCGGGCGGTAAGGGGCGGAGAGCGCATCGCCGTTCACGGCGACTACGATGTCGACGGCATCACCGGCAGCGCCCTGTTGGTGGAGAATCTGCGCGCTTTCGGCGCCAGCGCTGACTACTACATTCCCCTGCGGCTGGTGGACGGTTACGGCCTGTCCGGCGAAGCCCTCCAACGTGCAGCCGCCAGCGGCGCCACGGTAGCGGTTTCGGTCGATTGCGGGGTGTCAGCCCATGTCGAAGCGCAACTGGCCAAGGAACTCGGCCTCGATCTGATTATCACGGACCATCACCAGCCTCCCGAGAAATTGCCCGAGGCGCTGGCTGTGATCAACCCCCATCGGCCTGACTGTGCCTTTCCCGACAAAGGTCTGGCCGGGGTAGGGGTTGCCTTCATGCTGCTTGTAGCTCTGCGTGCCCGGTTGCGGCAGGAAGGTTGGTTTCAACAGCGTTCCGAGCCCGACCTGCGCCGTAGCCTCGATCTGGTGGCTCTTGGCACTATCGCCGATATCGCGCCGTTGAGTGGTCTCAACCGTACTCTGGTCAAGGCCGGGCTGGCGGTCCTAAACCAGGGCCGTAGGCCGGGGGTGGCCGCTCTCAAGCGTGTTGCGGACGTCAAGGAGGTCAACTGCGGCAGCGTCGGCTTTCGCCTTGCGCCCCGGCTTAACGCTGCCGGTCGCCTGCAGGACGCCGCCCAAGGGGTGGCCTTGTTGCTGGAACAGTCGCCAGACAAAGCACTGGAGAGTGCCCGGCAGCTCGACGACTGCAACCGTGAGCGTCAGGCCATCGAGCAGCAGACCCTGGATCAGGCCCTGGAGCGACTTGCTGAGGATCACCACGACGGTCGGCGCAGCATCGTCCTTGCTGATCCCGAATGGCATTCCGGGGTGATCGGCATCGTCGCCAGCCGTCTGGTGGAGCGTTTTCACCGGCCGACGGTGCTGATTGCGTTGGATAACGGCCAAGGCAAGGGCTCGGGCCGCTCAATTCGCGGTTTTCACCTCTACCGGGCACTGCACGACTGCCAGCTGCATCTCAACGCCTATGGCGGCCACGAATTTGCCGCAGGGCTGTCCATTGAGGCTGGCGGTATAGAGGCTTTTGCCGACGCCTTTGAAGAGGTTGCTGCGCGGGATCTGAGCGAAGAACAATTGCAGCCATGCCATTTGTTCGATCAAGAGGTACTGCTTGAGGAGCTGACCCTGCCCATCGTCGAAGAGCTGGAACAACTGGCTCCTTTCGGCGCCGCGAATCCCCAGCCGTTGCTTGTGGCGCGTAATCTGCGCGCCCAGGGAGTGCAGGTTCTAGGTGAGAAACACCTTCGTTTCACCGCCCGTCAGGGCGGCTACAGCCAGGCCTGCATCGCCTTCGGCATGGCCGAGCGGGTCGACGAGCTGGCCGGCGAGTTCGATCTGCTCTTCACCCCTTCGGTCAACGAGTGGCGCGACCGGCGTTCGGTGCAGCTGAAAGTAAAAGATCTGCGTGCCGTTGAGTAAGTATTGTAGCGGGCAGGGAAGGGTAGTCGGCACCCTGCTTCGGCTTTTTCCAAGCGACCTCGTTGTTAGCTTTACAAAACTTTACTTGGCAGATAAATCCTCGAAATCATATCCTTCCATTATTCAACCCCACAATTCAATTGTCGGACTGTCATCTAATGAGCTTCCGAATTCTATTGATCGATGACGACGAGCAGCTTGCCGGTATGGTGCAGGAGTATCTTGCACGCTCGGGAATCGAGATAACCCATTGCGCCACTGCCGGCGCCGGAGTGGTCGCGGTCGCACAAGACCACTACGATGCCGTCATTCTCGACATCATGCTGCCGGATTTCGACGGCTTTGAGGCCTGCAATCGGATCCGACAGCACTCCCAGGTTCCGGTTCTCATGCTGTCCGCTCGCGGCGATGCGGAGGACCGCATCGTGGGGCTGGAGCTCGGGGCCGACGACTATCTGCCAAAACCGTTCAATCCCCGAGAGCTTTTGGCGCGCTTGCGGGCCATCATGCGCCGTCGCAACCAGGTACAGGAGGGGCAACGCTTGCCTCTGAGGTTTGGCCGCTTGACCATCGATCGCGAAGCACGCTCGGTACGAATCGATGGTGAAGAGCGCGTTCTGACCGGTTATCAATTCGACCTGCTCTGCTCCCTGGCCGAAAACGCCGGGTGCGTGTTGACCCGCGATCAGCTGATGGACCATTTGCGTGGCCAGCAACTGGATACCTTCGATCGCAGCATCGATGTGCACGTTTCGCGAATTCGTGCCGCCATTGAAGACGACCCCAAGCATCCGCGCCGAATTCTCACCGTGCGGGGCGCCGGTTATCTTTTTACCCGAAAACAGGATGAATGATGATGGCGTCGGGGCGGTTTTTCACCAGGTTCGCGACCTCAATAACACCGGTTCTAATTGAGGAATGATGCCATGCGCCGTCTTTATTTGCAGATTTACGTAACCTTTCTGGGAGTCATCGTCCTTTTTGCGGCGTTGGCTACCCTGGCCTGGTGGGCCACCTACGATAATCAGGGTAATGCACGCCTGGCGACAGCCCTCGGTGGAATTCTCAGCGAGGTGCTTCCTTCTGCAGACGCCTCCAGCGAGGAATTTCAGGCCGCTTTAGAGCGGCTCGGCAAACGGTTTGAAGCACGCCTTACCCTGCGGACAACCGATGGTCGTCTGATCGGTGCTTACGGCGAACCCCTGAATCCGCCGTCGCTGCAACCGCGTTACCGGGGCTGGGGACCTGGACCCGGACTCGGTCCCGTAATCGCCATCCCACTGTCCGGTCAGCGCCTGGCCATTATTCGTCCCTATTATGCCGGACGGCGCGACCGAACCATTGGCTTTCTCGCCGCCATCGGCCTGCTGATGGGGGCCATTGCCATCGGCGCCTATCCCCTCGCCAAACGATTGACCAGTCGCCTGATGCGCTTGCAGCTTCGTGTCAATGATCTCGGAGCCGGCGACCTTGCCGCCCGTGTCGATGTAGAAGGAACCGACGAGGTGGCGGAACTGGCGCGTAGCTTCAACCGGGCTGCCAAACGGATACAGAAACTGGTCTTGGCACATAAAGATATGTTGGCCAGCGCTTCCCACGAACTGCGTTCTCCGCTCACCCGGATACGCATGGCCATCGAGCTTTTGGCCGACAATGATCGAGCGGAACTGCGCGACATGGTGGCCAAAGATATTGGCGAACTCGACGAACTGATCGAGGAATTGCTGATTGCCAGCCGCCTGGATCATTTGGATGAATTACAGTGCCAAAACGAGGTTGAGCTGCTGGCGCTGGTGGCGGAAGAGGCAATTCGGTTCGATGCGGAAGCGACCGGGATGCCGGTCACCCTGTGCGGCGACCGGAAATTGCTGCGCCGCCTGATTCGCAACCTGTTGGAGAACGCCTGTCGCTACGGGGGTGGTTCGCCCATCGAGATCGAACTGGAAGGGCACCAGGGCAGGGCGACAATCCGTGTTCTGGACCGAGGTCCGGGTATCCCTCCGGAAGAGAGAGAACGGATCTTTCAACCCTTTTACCGCCGTCCCGGCATGCGCGAAGGGGTCGACAGGGGGGTGGGGCTCGGTCTGGCCCTGGTTCGGCAGATCGCTGCTCGTCACTGCGGCGGAGTAATCTGCCGCGACCGTGAAGGCGGGGGCACTTGTTTCGAGGTAACTCTCGGCGCGGGGCGAGAGTAACTTATTTATTGACTGTTGAAGACACTCACGGAGGGCACGTTGAAAACAGATCAGTATGGAAGAGTATGTGATAAGGCCGGATGTGTCGTTTCAAAAGTGGCGTTTGTAAGAGGCCTCTTTTTGCTGCTGACCCTCGTGCTGGGCACCGGTTGTGCCAGACCCGCCAAGACCAGCCTGCAAACGTCTACCAGAATCCTTTTCGGAAGCCCCTGCTCGGGCAATTACGAGCTTTACACCATGCGCCCCGACGGTTCCGATTTGGTGCAGATCACCAACCTCGAAACCGATGACCGCGAGCCGGACTGGTCGCCGGATAACTCGCAGATTGTTTTTCGCAGTAATCGCAACGAGGGCGGTACCAACCCCGAAGGGGAATTCGAGATTTTCACCATGCAGGCCGACGGTTCCAACGTGCGGCAGTTGACTCGCAACGGCTGCGACGACCGTCACCCTTTCTTTTCCGCCGACGGTAAGAAAGTCTATTTCGTCAGCATGACGGCTGAAGATAAGTTCCAACTCTTCTCCATTGCGATCGAGAGTGGTGAGTTAAAACAGGTCACTCACCTGGAGGGCGGAGCCAAGATGCCCAGTACATCCAAGGATGGCAGCTGGCTCCTGTTTCAGACCGATGGCGGACCGGCGACAAATAACACCCAGGAAATCTACAAGATGCGTCCAGACGGCAGCGAACTGACGCGCCTGACCAACAACGACGCCCACGACAAAGTCCCGCAATTTTCCCCCGATGGCACATACATCACCTTTCAGAGCAAGCGGGATGGCGATTACGAGATCTATCGGATGAAGGCCGACGGCACCGAACAGGCCCGCCTGACTCACGTGGAAGGCAAGGAAAAACGCACCAGCTGGTCGCCGGATGGGGAAAAGATCGTTTTCCAGAGCACTCGCACCGGGCACTGGGAAATCTACACCATGAACCCGGACGGCAGTGATCAGAAGCAGATCACCTCGGGGGACTGTAATTCCCACATGCCCAAATGGTCGGGATATCTTAGGCATCAGTGATAATTCGTCGGTTGTTTTTGCTTGCGTGGATGGGCCGCTGACGTTAGATTGACCGAAGAAAATTAAAATGATATAAGCTCAAAGGGTGCCATGATTTGGCCTTTTGAGCTTTTTTGCTTGTGGGGAGAAATGCCTTATGTAGGCAGTCTGATTCTGGTTGGACCAAAGGACGAAAGGATGAAAGATGAAGATGATCTTACCTCCGACCTACTTTTTGGTGGCTATCGTCTTGGTTGTGACGTTGCACGTCCTATTGCCGCTGCAGCAGCTATTTGTGTTCCCATGGCGTCTGGCTGGCCTTCTTCCTTTTTTCTTAGGCATAGTTCTGACTCTGATGGCGGATCAGACGTTTAAGAAGCACAACACGACGGTTAAGCCATTTGAAAAATCAAGCACCCTCGTCACCACTGGCGTTTTTACCGTCAGCCGCAACCCGATGTATCTCGGCATGACCCTTATTCTGCTCGGTGTCGGTATGCTAAATGGTTCGCTCTCCCCCTTTGCGGTTGTCATTGTTTTTCCGATCCTGCTTGATCGCGTGTTCATTTCCCCAGAAGAGCGGATGCTGGAAGATACTTTCGGGGACCAATTTCGAGAATATAGGAAACGTGTTCGGAGGTGGATTTGAAAAGGGAATCGTCCAACCAAGAAGTGCAGGTAATCGATATACCGCACGCCTGACTCTAAACGTTGGCCTATGAGGACCTAAATGATAACCGTTCGACCGGAACGAGTTGAAGACCAAGCAGAAACTCAAAATGTGATTGCTGCAGCTACAGCCACTCTCCGACAGACCTATCGCCCTAAACAAAATGCAATCGAGAACAAGGCCCGGATAAGCCCTGGTCTCCAGAGGCTTGTTGCGGTTGCTGGTGGCCGGGTCGTCGGAACAGTTCAGTATTACCTGGAAGGTCAATCTGTCAGGGTCATTTGCCTCAGCGTGCATACGGACTACAGACAAAAAGGGGGTGCTCGCAGCTTGATTCGCCACTTGGAGAAGATCGGCATAGGGGAAAAGACAACTCAGCTTAAACTGCACACGGTGAGAGAAACTGGAAACGTCAATATATTCAAGCGACTAGGGTTCACGGTCGTCGCGGAGCGGGAAGACGATCTCTTTGAAAGTGACAGATTTGAGAAGTTGACTGATGTTGAGATGATACTGCATCTCCTCAAATCTGAAAATAGCCTTTGATTTCTTGAAAACAGCCATTTAACCGCCCTGGTAATTCCTTCTGCTGTTGCCCAGCGTCGGCGTGAAATCATGAAGCAAAGGAAGAAATATGGACTATGCGACAGAAGTAGTTACCAAAAATTTAAGAATCTACCACTACCGGTGTTTACGACACTCGGTCATTTTGCTGGCCGGTTTTGTTTTTCTGCTTTTGGCGTGTGGCACTGTCTACGCCCAAGTTGATTGGCCTCGTGTTGCACATTCGAAAGACGGCACTCCAATTTCTTATGAAGTCTATGGAAAAGGGGAGCCAACCCTTGTTTTTGTTCACGGTTGGAGTTGCGATGCCCGCTACTGGCGTGCACAGCTGTCACATTTCTTAAAAAAACACCGTGTTGTTGTGCTTGACCTTGCAGGTCACGGCCATTCAGGTTCGTCACGTGGAAAATACAGCATGAAGGCTTTCGGAGAGGATGTTCAGGCTGTTACGGAAGGGACAGGCAGCAAGGGCATTATTCTTATAGGCCATTCCATGGGCGGCTCAGTCATTGCCGAGGCCGCCCGGCTCATGCCGGATCGTGTCGTTGGCCTTATCGGCATCGACACGCTGGAGAATATCGAATACCCACTGACTCGCGAAGAGCTGGCACAGATGACCGCGCCTTTAGAGAAGGATTTTCCAGCAGGCAGTAGGCAATTCGTAGCAGGGATGATTTCTCCTCAAACTGATCCGCAGCTTCGCGAGTGGATTCTGGCGGATATGTCCGCTGCACCGCCGGCTGTCGCCCTAAGTGCGATGAAGGAAATGATGGGGCAGTATATTACCGGGGAGGCAGCAAGGATATTCGATCAAGTTCGCGTTCCCGTCGTCACCGTCAACGGAGATATGTGGCCCGTAAACTATGAGGCCAACCGGCGGCATATGGCTTCTTTCGAGGCCATTGTCCTGAAGGGTGCGGATCATTTCCTGATGATGAATCGCCCGAAAGAGTTTAATGAGGCTTTGGAGAAAGCGATCGCCAGGATCTTGAAAAAGGCCCGAAAATAAACAAGCCGTTCAATTTTCCTTTTTGTGAAGATTGGGTTGTTGACGGTCTCGAAATCAATGTTTCCGGGGGATGAAATCTTGGAGAAAATGGAAGAGAATACTTTGAAAGAGCTGCATCGTCGTTCTTTGGTGAAATCCCTGCTCTGGCGGGTTATCGGTGTGGTGTGGACGTGGGTTGGGGCCTACATCATCTTGCTGTTTGTCCCACCGTCCCGGAAATCTGCAGCCCTGATTGCGACGCTCATCGTTGTTTATCATCATTCCACGCGAATGATCATGTATTACGCCTATGAGCGAATCTGGGCATCGATAAGGTGGGGGCGGAGCGCAGTGCCCTCGCCAATGTCGCGGAAAGAGAAGCTCGCGTGGTCTCTTGGAACTGTTTTCGCACTTGCTCTCATCTTTTACCTGCTATTGGAAGTCCATCCACGGATCAAGGCAAAGCAATCTGCTAATAAGGTGGCACGCTCGGTGTCCAGAGGTTGTGATCACGCTCCTTTAAGAACGAGTGGGACAAAACATTTCTCTATTCTGGCTCTTCTCAAGACATGACACAGACTGACTCGAGGCAGGTATTCGACAATTGGGCCAAGACCTATGACCCGGCTGCAAATTCCTCTGAAAACGACTTTCCTTTTGCCGGCTATGATCGCGTGTTGGCCGAGGTGGTGCGCCTATCTCAGGTGAAACCCGGAATGCGGGTTTTGGATCTCGGCATCGGTACGGGAAACCTGGCCGCGCGGTTTCTCGCTGGTGGTTGTGAGGTATGGGGCTGTGACTTTTCTGCCGAGATGCTTGCCAAGGCTCGCGCGCAATGGCCGCAGCTTCATCTGCTGCAGGCGGATCTGTTGGGAAAATGGCCGGTGGAATTGCGGCAGCCTTTTGACTGCGTGGTAGCCGCTTATGTGCTGCACCATTTCGATTTGCCGGCCAAGATAAATCTACTTCAACGGATTGCTGACCAATCCCTTTTAAGGGGAGGGCACATTTTTGTTGCGGACGTTGCCTTTCCGACGGAGGCCATCAGAGCTGCAGCCTCAAAGCGCTGGTCCGAAAGCTGGGACTCGGACGAGTATTACATGGCGGCCGATGAAATTATCCGTGCCTGCGAACAGGTCGGTCTGAAAACCAGGTATCGGCAGGTTTCCAGTTGCGCGGGAATCTTTATTATTACCCGCTGATTCTTCAGCGAGCCTGGAATTCCATGTACTTTCTTCTTTAAGTTTTCTTCCTCCCAGAAAATCAGGCCCGAATAATGGTGCCGACCTCTTCTCCATTCAACGCCTTTATAATATTTCCGCGCTCATGGCCGTTGACGATGCGCACCTCTTTTATGTGAGCGGCATCCTTGAGCAGGTAGAGCAGCTTGCGCTCCATGACCATGTCTTCCATGTCCATGTCCAGCAGTTCGTCGGCAGTGATGTCGGTTATCAGCTGGGCATCGGGCTCGGTTGTGGGATCTGCAGTGAACAAGCCGTCGACGTTTTTCACCAGGATGCAGCTTTTGGCGCCGAGTACCTCGGCCATGAGAAAGGCGCCTGTATCGGTGCGATGGGGCGGGATCAGACCGGTTCCTGGTGGGTGTTCGAACAGGCCGTAGGGTGGGGTGCCGTGAGTGACGGGCAGGAATCCGAGCTTGAGCATGATCGGCAGGTCGAGCAGGTCTTCTCCCTTGATGCGAGTGCCTCCCCAGGGTGAAAGAAGCAGGGCCAGCATTTCGGCGTTCTTTGCCTGCGTGGCAAAGTCTTTGAACCCCACGCCGGGCACCTCGGCTTCCCGGCCGTGAAGTCCGTTGGCTCTGAAGCTGACATCGCAAACCGACAGCTTGGCTTTGCCGGTCAGCTCCCCGAACCGAGGGTCCAGGGTCAACAGCACCCCTTTGCCGGTGAAAAAAAGGCTGACCCGCTTGCCTTTTGCGTGAGCGGCCTGCGTCAGATTCACCACGTGATCCATATACTTGTCCGAACTGACCAATATTCCCAGTGTGCCAGACATGCTTACACCTCCTTCGCCAAGGTGATCACCACCAGCATACCACCTTGTCGTTTTCATAAATTTGATCCACCAGCGCCGCCCAATCCACCGGATCTTCGTAAAGAACGGCGATCGACGCCGTATGATCGGCGGACATGGATGCGGTGAGCTTTTCTACTGTTTCGTCGGGTTCCGACCTGAGAATGTGAAGTTCTTTCATCGTTATCCTCATTTTGAAAAAGATTGGCTTTAAAATGGGATGATCACGTCGGCGGCGTTGATTTTCTCCGCCACATCCGTCAGCGTTACATGGGTGAAGCCGTATTTCTCCACATTGGCCGAATTGTTGGAATATCGTTCGCCTTCCATCTCATCGATAAAATCCATGTTGTCCCGGTAGGCCTCGTCCATGTTCGCGATTTCATGATGCAGGACAAACATTTGAACCTGCGTGTCTTCCAGAAGAAGTCCCAGGCTGGTTCTGAGTCCTTCGTACTGCTGGTCGGGATCTCTGATGATAACGGCTGCTTTTTTCATGATCGTCCCCCGTTCAGTTTTTGCGGATGTAGTACCGGGTAACGCCGGTTTCCCCGTCCAGCATGCCCAGGAAGGTATTGCCGTTCTTGGCGCCGAACTTGGGGATGTCTTTCTTGGAGCCCGGGTCGGTGCCCACAATCTCCAGGATCTGCCCGGCCTTTAATCCCTTGAGGGCTTTCTTGGTTTTCAACAGCGGCATGGGGCAGCTCAATCCACAGGTATCGACCATGCTGTCAGGGATAATCTTGTCGAGTTCCATTGTTGTTCTCCTTTGCGTCGGCTAAAAAATGACCAGTTTTTCGGTCTTCTCGTTCCATGCGGCCATCAGCGTCCACAGCAACAAAATGGCCATGAACAGCGGAATGCCGAGTTGCCAGGAGAAGACCCCCGGCAGGTAGAGTCCTTTCCCCAGGTAATGCCGGATGTCATAACTTTCGATGAAGCGCATGGCCGCGGCATTGGTCAGGGCGAAGGAGATCAGGGCAACCCCGAGCTTGGTGTGGCCTTCGGCCAGGCGCCACAGGGTGCTGCTGGCGCATCCGCCGGCCAGGAGCATGCCGAGCCCGAAGACCGTTCCGCCCAGCAGACTGCCCAGCCAGAAGGGATGGAAAACCCCCATGGTATCCGGCTGGATGTAGTTCCATTTGATCACTGCCGAGCCGAGCCCGTAAACCATCAGACTCAGGGACACGACTTTGACCATTTCGGCCTCGCCGGTCATGAACGGATCGCGAAAGGCTCTTGCGAAGCAGAATCGCGAGCGGTGCATGACGATCCCGATGAGCAGGCCGAAGCAGAGAAGTCCTCCGACCAGGGCCTGATCCACGGCGCCATAGCGATAGACGGCGAAAATCACGAGCAGCAGCAGGATGCTGCCGGCGGCCGGTTGGAGGCGCTGCCAGACGGCTGACCAGCGGCGGTTGCCTTCGTCTTTGATCGTACACACGGCCGTGGCCGGCAGATGCTCCATTTCCCAGAGCAGAGCCTTCAGTCCCAACCAGGCCCCCAATCCGAGACCGAACATCATGGTATAGCCGCCCATGGAGAAAACGCCGATGGCCGAGTAGAATCCGCCCACATTGCATCCACCGGCAAGGGCGGCGCCTGCGCCCATGAGGATGCCGCCGATCATCCCCTTGGCATACTCCCGCCGCGGTGCCCTTCGAACCGAAAACTGGCGGCTGAGCAGCGCCGATGCCA
>ENA-ORCU01000689-ORCU01000689.1-marine-metagenome-genome-assembly--contig:-NODE-689-length-11702-cov-2.972731_pt1 | contig 11702 bp, 11 predicted proteins | sample MGYA00248631_ERZ508512 | MGnify/ENA primary metagenome ERZ508512 (study PRJEB26183, sample SAMN06268844) | marine metagenome | isolation source: Tt an P1 anaerobic enrichment on pine from sediment taken... | reverse complement strand
CGGTGTGGGTGGTCTGATACCCTGGTGAGATTCGCGATCAACCTGTATGGTGCGCCACCGTTACAGGGCAAGGAATACGCCGAGTACCGGGCAAGGACAGAAATTGAAACCATTGTCGGAGCCGGGCTGTCAGTCCAGCTGCCGACCGGTCACTACATGGAAGATAAGCTGATTAATCTCGGGTCCAATCGTTTCACTTTTCGCCCCCAGTTCGGGGCAGTGCATACCCGCGGCAAATGGTCTTTAGAGACGACAGGCACGGTAGCCTTCTACACAGACAATAATGATTTTATCAGCGGCCAAAAGCTAGAGCAGGATCCGCTGTTCACCCTTAACGGTCATCTCATTTATTCGTTCCGTCCCGGAGTCTGGGCGAGTGCGAGTGCAGGGTATGATTATGGTGGTAGGTCCACAGTGGATGGCATCAAAAAAAACGATCGCAAGCAGAACGTGGCTTGGGCCTTTAGCTTCGGCCTGGCCCTCAATCGCCACCTGGCGGTCAAGATGGCCTACCTCGCTAGCCGTACCCAGGAAAATAGTGGCGTCGATTCGGACACTTTTGCCGTTGGGTTGTCTGCATTCTGGTGATGGTTCGGTTGGTTCAGGTTTCTTTTTGACCCTGGTACGGCTTTTCTCTTGGAAGGCCTAATAATTTCCTAACCGAAAAATGATATTTTATATGTAGTTAAAATTGTCGGTATTAAAGAGATTGTAAGTGCCAGATAACTATATGAAATGATGGGAAAAATGGATAAGGGAATTTATCAAGATGAGTTAGAAATGGCCAACCACGAGAAGGCCATAAAGCGATTATGCAAAGAGCATCCTGGCCAGGATGATTTTATCCGAGAAAACTATCTGGAACTACTTCGCCCACTTAGTTCTCGCGCTACCATTCGTACCTACCTGACGATCTTTGTAACCCGGGAAGTTAAAGCTTTGATCTCAAAACAAAAGCATTGACAATATAGTGGCCAATGCAGTCCCTCCCACCGTCTGCATAAATATCACGCATCAGACATCTAAAGCCCTCGGTCACCAGGACGAGGGCTTTTCTTATAAAGGAGGAATTTTAGTGATCTTCAATTCCTTTACCTTTTCAGGCGTCACATAATCCGAAATAAACTTTCAATTAACTTGTTCTTGACCTTTGCTGTTTAAATTAGATAAATTGAAATAAGTTCATTTTCGTGAATTCCAAGTTGTACTGGTTTTCAAAGAGCCAAGCCAATGCCTATCCAAAAGAGCCTCCCGGCTGGAGAGGACATGATAGACGGCTCCACTGGCAAGCGCGGGCTTTGCTGTTTGCTGCTCAATTTAGTCGGTTTATACAGACTGTATAGTCCTAGTTATATGGCAATCAGGTATGGGACGAAAATTATTAGTCATAGCTGAATATCGTGATTTGCCTCAGGCGGGCTTAGCCCAATCCACCCTTCAGGCACAAGGAATCAGGTGTCACCTGGAGAACCCACATGCAGTTGGTGTTAATAGGTTGTATTCAAAAGGCCTTGGTGGCATCAAATTGAAGGTCCATAAGTGTGACGCGGTGCGGGCAAATGAAATCCTTTGCAGTTTTTTGCCGGTTTATGCTGAAGACATGGATGAGAGGGAATTAGCGCTCGGGGCAATTTGCCCCCATTGTGGTTCAGCCGAAATTATTACCAAAAATAATACGCGAAAATATGCTGCGATTAGCCTGCTGTCTTCATTGTCGCTATTTTTCTTTTTGAAGAGGTATGGCTGTAAAGAATGTGGGCACAAGTGGAAATGAGCAAGGCTGAACACCTGTGGGCCGATCCTGGATGGGTAGGCTTATCAACCGAGCAGAATGCAGTGGCGTGGTGAATGCCTGATACGCATTTTTTATCTGTTTTGAGGATGTTTGCACAAGAAGGGCCGGGGATGATCACCCGGCTCTTTGCACATATCCGGTGCTATTTTGTTCAGGCGTCATATTCACACGACACCCCCCTCTGTTGCAACATCTGACGACACGCTTCAAGGATCAACTGTTCGTCCTCTATTCGCATTCGCGCCTGCCCGATTCGCTCCTCCAATTGTTCATCGGAGTAGTGGTCGAGGAAAATGAAATTGTCTGTTGGGTTGACACAATCCTCACAAACCGGACACTGACACCCACACCGCGCATCCACCCCCATGGCATCCTCCAAAAGATTGGCGCCACCATTGACGCCCTTACATGATGCATCCTCTTTGCAAGCGCACCGTTAGCACACATTGAGAAAACGATTAAAGTAACTGAATTACAGCATGTTATGCACCTGGGGCGTATTTATGCATCTTGGATGAAGGGATTAAGTTAACCCGCTATAGTTCCTGGCGTACTTCGAGACTGCAGCGGCTGCTGGCCCTGGTTATGCGGTTCCTTTTTGGGTTTGTGGAACAGGTTTGTTGGAAATCTTGCAGGCTTTTTTAATTCAATTTCATTACCATGCGACTTGATTTCTGATTTTGATGCGCTTTCGGTTAATGGCGAAGCTGGTTAAGTCAATACCTCCGGTCGAACCAGAGCAAGTGTTTTCCTTGGCCTAGACCTTCTCGCCAAGGCTTCCTTTACAGGATGGATCGAAGTGCTACACTCCAATTGGGTGAACGCTTCCACGCTTGATTGTAAAGGGAGAATACAATGCCTTACGGAAAGGGCAGGACCTACAAGAAGGTAGAAATAATAGGAGCTTCCATGGGCACAAAGAAACGCTTAACTAGAAGGCTTACGACAGTTGTCGTAACCGTTATCTTTGTCTGCATCTCTTCAGCTTCTCTTGTCGCCGGAGAGATCGAACTTTCCAAGGGACAGACCGTTTATGTTCCAGTCTATTCCAATGTCATTGCCGGGCCCAGGGAGGCACCGGTACCTCTTTCCAATACTTTGACTATCAGGAATACGGATCTTCACAATGAAATTCTGGTGTCTGCAGCAAATTATTATGACACGAAGGGTGCTCTCATAAAGAAGTTTTATTCCCAGCCTATAAAATTGGCTCCTTTGGAGACAAAATATCTTTATCTTTCTGACTGTGACGAAGAGGGAGGTGTTGGCGCTAACTTCGTTGTTCGTTGGCACGCAGCTAAAGAAGTTAATACCCCCATAATCGAGTGTGTGATGGTAGGAAGCCAAGGGCGTGGTTTTGTGAGTTCCTCTCAGGTTGTCAAGGAAGACACGAAATGATCTACAACAAGATAAGGGATAAAGCGTTTTATAATGACGACCCGTCACCGATGGAGCGCGAAGGGCGACATCCTGTGGCGTCGGGAGCTTCTGGAATGCTGGTGGTGATTCATTTTGACCGCTTTGTTCTAAGTAAAATGTGGTTGGCCTCAACCGCTTAAAATGTTATTCGTGTAGCGATTTAAAACAGATGATAGGCTATCCGATACCAGAGCAACCACCATTGTTTTAAAAGCGGGTTCTCCTGGGGGAATACTCCTTCTGGAAATCTTTTCACCAATTAGGTTTTAACCAACTTCATCTATCCCAAGAAGATGTCCATTTTAAAATTTTCCAAGCGTTCATCCAGATATCAAAACAACTCGAGCTGGCGAAACTTTCAGGCCGAACTCAATAAACAAAAAGGCAGTCGGCGCGGCAGAAGGATAGGTGCTCTCGCCATTCTTATCATGTGCGGAGCTTTGGGCCTTCATGCATTGATTGGGAACGGTGGGGCAACGTCAAGCATGGTTCAGGCCCCTTTGCCCTCCGTAGAGCCTCTTAAAATAGCCGGCAAGCGGGATATCCGCGAGCTTCTGGACAGGCAGGACTTTGATAATTTGACCGAAAAGAACCTGGAACTGCTGGTCAACGAGCAGAAACTGCAGGTTGAAACAAGCTTGGATGAAGACCTGCAGAACTACCTGCTTTCAAAAATGGATCGCAAAAATTCACGTGCAATCGGAATCGTTGTCATGGAAGCCGACACGGGACGCATTTTGACCATGGCGGGATTCGACAAGACAGGTGACGCCGGCAATCCCTGCCTGTATAGCGACTTTCCGGCAGCCAGCATCTTTAAAATTGTCACGGCAGCGTCGGCAGTGGATCATTGCAATTACACTGCTGATTCGACCATGTATTTCAATGGCTACAAACATACCTTGTACAAGCGTCAGCTAACCGATCGGATCAATAAATATACAAATTCCGTTTCCTTCAAGGATGCGTTCGCTCAATCGATCAATCCGGTATTTGGTAAAATCGGTGAACGGTGGCTCGGAAAATCACAGTTGGAAAAATATGCGGATGCGTTCAAATTCAACGAACCGTTTGACTTTGAACTGTCCCTGCCCCCGAGCCACTTTCATGTCAATGATGTTCCCTATAACTGGGCCGAAATTGCCAGCGGTTTTAACCGCGACACAACCATCTCGCCCCTACATGGCGCAGTCATGGCCGCGGCTGTATTAAACGATGGCCGCATGGTGGCACCATCCCTTGTGGATCGCATTTCCGACGATAAAGGAAAGGTTCTGTACCATGGGCAACCGTCCTGGGAACAGCAATCCATGTCGGAAAAGGCATCGAAAGTACTGGACCAGATGATGCAAGCCACCATCAAGTCCGGTACGGCCCGCAAATCTTTTCGGGGTTACAAGAAGGATAAGACCCTCTCGCAGTTGGAGATTGGGGGGAAGACCGGTTCGATGGACAACAATACCCACGAGGTTCGCTATGACTGGTTTGTGGGATTTGCCAGCGAACGTCACGGCCAGGCCAAGCTAGCGGTTGCCGTCTTGGTTGCCCATGAAAAATTCATCGGCATTCGCGCCGGTCAGTATGCGCGGATGGCCATTACGCGCTATTTCAGCAAACTTCCGGCGAAAGCTGCGGACAAGTTCTATTAAGCTGGCTAATGATTGAATCGACCTTCGTCTTCTAGACACTTGTGACCCATGCTGGTGCTGGGTCTCGCCAGTTATCATTTGTCAGAAACAATAAAGCCCTCGATCTCCAGATCGGGGGCTTTTTCCATTGACCGGGAGATGTAGGAAGGCCCATCTTTTGGCCGAAAATTGGCCTTGTATGTAGACAAGATGAAATATGAGAAAGATCTCTCCACTAAGTCAGTCAATGTGTCATTGCACTAATATTAGATTTCATTGAAGTTGATATGGGGTGCGATAGTGTTTGATAGAGAGGGACCATAAAGAGCAGTTCTCACGACGATAAGGGCGGGCATACAGCGCCGGGGTTTGATAGGAAACCCGAGCTCGAGATGAAAGGAGGATGTCATGCCAAATCAATTTAAAGGGACCCATCTTTCCAGCCAGGCTCCGCATTACCCCATGCCGCCGCTTACTTATGAAAAAAACCGGATGCTGGCAATAGTGATCAAGACATCGCCGAAAGTGCTGAGAGCCTTGGTACCTGAACCGCTGTTCGTAAACCCGGATGGTCGGCTGATTATCTACGTAGGAGAACTGAATATTGTTTCTCCCTGCCAGGCATCTTATTACGAAGCCGGGATCATGATCCCGGCTTCAGACGGTCACGAGGAAGGGGTTTATATGCCGGTTCTTTATCTGGACAAAACCCTTCCTATCGTCATTGGGCGTGAAGTTTGGGGGTACCCGAAGTTTCAGGCTGAGCTGAGTTTGAGAGAAGAAAGCGGTGTTGTCCATGCACGTGTTAAAAGCGAAGGGACATCGCTGATAGATGCTACCTTGCACCTGGGAGACCCGATTCCGCCAACGAACATGTCGCCGCACACCATATTTCTGATGAAGATGATCCCCTCCGTCCAGGAGCCCTCAGCGTACGACGTTAAGCAATTGACTACAGCCGTACTGAGGGATGAAGTGCGGCAGGAAATGTATCCCGGTGAAGGGACTTTAAAATTGGGATCAACGGAATCCGACCCTTTAGGAAAGATTCCCGTACTTGAGATTGAAGCTTGTAGTTTTTTTACCGGAGGTTTCGTGTTGGATTACGGTCGGGTTGTGTACAACTTTCTGGAAAAGAAATAAATGCTTCGTCATTTCATCTTGCACCCCTGTCAATCTCACCCTCCTCTCAATGGAAGAAGAGGAGTCGATTGATTTGCGAGATGGGAGAGGGGGAAAGACATGAGGTACCTGATCACCGGTGGCTCCGGATATATAGGCACCAGGCTTGTGGAGTCTCTTGCGGCACGCGCTGAGACTGAGCAGGTGGTCAATCTGGACATTCACCCGCCAGTGAGAGCTTCGCAAAAGTCCATCTTTGTACAAAGCGACGTGCGCGACCACGCGGAGTTGCGGAACATTCTAGAACGTCATGAGATCGATTGGCTTATCCACCTCGCCTTCATCGTCAATCCGCTTCACGACGAAGCACTCATGTATGATATCGACGTGAATGGTACCAAGGCGGTGCTCCGTGCGGTTTCCGAGGCCGGAACGCGCCACGCCCTTGTCGCCTCATCCGTAATGGCCTATGGTGCATTCCCCGACAACCCGCGACCTATTTACGAGGACTGGCCGGTGCGGGGCATGCCTGGTTTTAGCTATGCCAGGCACAAGTCCGAGGTTGACCTGATCTGCCAGCGGTGGGCTGCCGAGCACAGCGACAGGCAGCTGGCTATCGTCCGCCCTTGCATCGTCTTTGGTCCCAATGTAGACAACTACATCGTCCGCCGCTTTCGGGAACCTTTTTGGCCAGTCCCGGATGGAGTTGAGGAGCAATTGCAACTCATTCACGAGGACGATCTGGTCAGGGGCCTGGAGACTCTCATCGATGGGCAGTATAGCGGAGTTTTCAATATTGCCGGGGACGACACGATGGGATGGCGCGAGGCTGCCACGGCGGTCGGCCTGAAGCCCCGGGTCATGCCTTTTCGGCTCGTTTATCTGATGGAGAAGCTTCGCTGGATCTTTCGCCTGAATGAAGCTCCTCCCGGGAACCTGGATGTCCTTCGCTTTCCCTGGGTTGTTTCCAGCGAAAAGCTGAAGGAAGCCACGGGATGGAAGCCCCGTTATACGACCCGCGAGACGTTTGAAATCACCATGCGGTCGCGGGGATGGCTGAGGCAGGAAAAACCGTCGACACCGGGGCCCTAGGATGTAACCTTGTCGAGGCTGCAATAGGGTCATTGGATTGGCCTTTCCCTGACCATCTAAAGCCCGTCTGGCATATCCATGTAAGCTTTCCCCATATTTCACCACTCTTCAGGGGTGAAAATGGCCCATCCGGTCTCGGTGTGGGCCATTCTTCTTTTGCAGGTTTTCTAGGACTCAGGCCAAACAGGGGCGAGGATATTTCCCAAAGACAAACAAGGTTGTCGGCTGTGGCAGGATGTTTTATGCGTCTTTGCATGATAAAATAACATTGTATTGGCTCTGGCTAGAATGGGTTTATGCAGACAGGAACTTGGCGATGGAGGCAAAAGTGCTCCGTAAAATGCGGTGGCCACTGTTGGTGGCGCTATGTTTGATGGCTATTGCAGGGATAACGGGGTGCAGCAAGTTGCTTCCCCGTTCACAAGAAGTTACGTTATCGGAGTGGGATAGTTTCGATGAGATCAAGACAGCCTATGATCAGATCCAATCGGGAAACACCGTAGCGGATCTGGTGGAGCTGGGTTTTGATCTGGAAAATGCGCCGAACGTGCAGCTTCTCAATTACATTGAACTTGGCTCACTGTTTCAGACAACGCCGCTTACAGGCCTCGCACCGGGGATACAACGCTGCCTGAATAAACCTGATACTTGCCGGGCTTATGTCTACGACCTGCAGCGACTACACTCAAAACGTGTTGGTAATTTCTGGGCCGATTTCTTACATTTCCACCGGAAAACCGATACTAGCGGCTGGCGTTTCAAAATGCTGCTGGTGTTGAGTCATGAGAAGGTGGTCTACAAATTGTGGAGCGGTACTTCTGCGATCGAAACCTGTCGCGAAGAAACCAGTCCCCTCGGGCCCCTGCAGGGTGCGGGAGATCGTTTGTTGAACTATGCTTATTAGAGAAGAATCAAAGGGTAAGGCCTTCGGTTGACTTGTGTTTAATTCTATTTTCAAAGATGTCTAGGATTCCATGGGGGGCGCCAACAAGTTTTCATAATCAGTACGTCATGCCTCAATCAGATTGTCGATTTGCTTTTTAATCTATCCGTAAGTCAGCAACAAACTCCCACCAAAAGTTCCTTCAATAATGGTTTTCTACTCTGATTTCATCCTTTCAAAATGAATAACGCCATTATCATTATTCAATAGCAATGATAAATGTCCATCATCCAGGCTTATGTTGATGACGTTATTAAGATCTGCAATGAAACGTTCATCAACTTTGATTGTTTTGCAGCCAGCGTCCACACTCATGTCCAACTTGATGCTTACATCTTCCTGAACTAATTCAACGGAACCTGTTCCTTCGCCACAATTGGTAAACACGTCGAATGAATTTCTACCAGCTTTCATGATGAAATATTTTTCTGCCTTTAACGGTCTCAGCCAGTCACCATCGGCATATTGAGTTCCGATCCATTGCCACTTGGCCCCGCGAAATTGTTGGGTGTAATCCTGTTGCAGCTGACGCACATCTTTCTTCAAGCTCAAGTGGGGGGGCCAGCTGAAATTGGCGGTCTTGGTCCATAAAACCTCTATGCTGAAGGGCGTTGATATGCCGTGTTTTTTTATTCTTACCTGCTCTATTTCGTTATGCAATAGTTCTACATTCAAAGGGGGGTCTGGGCCAAATAATTTCAGGTAAAGGATATTTCGCTCATAGTCTATTCGCACATCATCAATATATAGTTGATTCTCCTTTAACCAGGATTGCAATTCCTCTGATTGGTCAGCTAAGTAGGTCGCATCGTACCAGACTTCAGTACTGTAAAAATAAAGCGGGACTGATATGCTCAAGACCAAAAGGCCAAATATGATTATATAATTCCTGATTCGTTTGCCATGCATTTTACGTTGTTCTTTAGGTGAAACCCCAACAGCCATAAACATCAACGCCCCTGCCAGTACCATGGCCACAAAGTTGGTGGCAAAGAGAATTAAAGCCTTCAGTGCCAAACCTTCTTCGCGAAATACCAACAAGATGCCGCAGGACGCCAATGGGGGGAGTAATGCTACGGCCATGGCCACCCCGGGTATCGCGCTGGATTCTTTACGAGTCATTGTATAAGCGCCGCCAGCGCCTGCTGCCAAAGCAATGATCAAATCAAAAAAAGTTGGTTTGGTGCGTGCCAAGACCTGCCCTGGCACTTCAACCAGGTCTGGAGAAATCGAGGCAAAGGCTAATGCAATCAGGACCGCCCCGATAGCCATGCAAGCGGTCAGGAGGAGGAACTGATAAAAAGTTTTTGACCAACCAAGGGTGATTGCTGCTGCGGCGGCCATAACCGGGCGCATCATCGGCGCGACCAGCATGGCACCAATAACAACCGCTGCCGAATCGGACAACAAGCCACAACAGGCAATTATCGTCGATACGATGAGCAATACCGCCATGCGTTTCAGAAAGGGTCGCTGGTTCTCCTTGCCAAAAACAAAGAGTTCTTCCAGTACTTCACGACGCTCTTCTTCCGGTAGCGGGGTGCTCAGGAGGTTTTTAATTGATAGGTTACCGAATATTGACATGTGATGATGTCCTCACTTATTAGAGGGAAACAGCAGTCAAGTTCAGCATGAGCGACTATAGCCAGCGTCGGTTTGACTATAAATTTCATTTCGTATTGGTTCGTAAACTTCCCCACTCGATTGACATGTCAAAGTAGCGTTTTTAAGGCACACTACGAAAAGAGGGCTCTTATTGAGAAAGCACAATTTACGGAAGCGCAGACCGAGGCATGGAAATGCCGAAATGCGACGGCGCAGCGTCCTCCTGTTCAGACACTTTCGGTGCTGCCAGACGCAGATGGCTGTATGTTTTTGGCAATGCCTATTAATTTTAACAATGAATTATTGGGTAACAAGCGAGCAGAAATGCCATTGAGCTTCAACTTAGCAAGGGGCGCTCTAATGCTATGTGAATGGTCGCTGGCTTCCTGCACAACCGCTGTCCATTAGGTGATATCCCACAAGTCACTCTTCATCAGACACGAAAAGCCCTCGGTCGCCGGATCGAGGGCTTTTCTTATAGTCTAGGGTTCTAAGAGTTTCGGGCTTCAGACAAATTTACACACTTTAAAAGTTTTAAGTTAGTAAATATAAACACCTCCCTTTGGTCTCAATCTATGAGCGAACATGATTGAAAATGCTTATTTGTATAAAATTTAAAATAAATTTTTAATCCTTAAATGTTATCAAACAATACGTATTATAGCGCGTGGCTTTTTGTGATCATGGTCAATATCTTCTGGCTTAGGCTCATTTTTTCATTGTTCTTATTTCTAATCCTGCAGGAACTTTCTCATTAAGTACGTGAGTTGCAAGCTTTAATCCAGTATCTGTGAGTGAGCATTGTCAGACAAAAACATTAAGCAATTTGACTAATCTTGTTTTCATTTTAAATATAAAAAGGGGTTTAACGTTTCCACGGCCCAGAGCCCGAGTTATTCGACGGGGGTCAGTTGAACGAAATCGAGGTGGTGGATCAGAAGCCGAACCTAAAAAAGGGGAAACACAATGAAGGCAAAGCAACTTCTTATGACAGGTAGCCTGGCCGTGCTGATGGCAGCTAATCTGTGTTGGGCAAAAGAACCGCCCAAGATGAAGATGACGACGGAAATCCCGCCCGGGATCGTCACCCTGGACAAATTGGAGACCCGCTTCGGCACGCTGAATTTCTTTGACGGGGTGCCGGACGAGGAAACCGTACAGAAGGTCTACGACAACTTGGACTTCCTGCATGCGTATCAGGCCTTCATGGGCGGTATCCAGATTGCTTCCATGGATGCACTGCGAAAGGGAATCCTGGAATTCGGACCGGCCAATACGACAGTGGTTCTTTTTGAAGATTTGATGGATTCCAAGTCGCTGTTCCTCACCGCGAACACGACCAGTGTCTACATGTTTCTATGGCTTCAGCTGCAGGATGAGCCGATGGTAATCGAAACTCCGCCTGATGTGCTGGGAATCATCGACGATCACTGGTTCAGGTACGTCACAGACTTCGGGCGCCTCGGGCCGGATAAAAACAAGGGTGGCAAGTTCCTGATCATTCCCCCGGGATATGAAGGCCCCATACCTGAGGGTTATTACGTAGCCCGCACCAACACTTACGGCAACTGGGTGGTTTGGCGGGGTTTCCAGGTGGACGGCTCACCGAAACCGGCCGTTGAGACAACAAAGAAGATCGTCCGCGTCTATCCGTTGTCCCAAAAGGATAATCCGCCAAAGATGAAATTCGTCAACGCTTCCGGAAAATTCGTCAACACGATTCACCGCATGGACTACAAGATCTTCGAAGAGATGAACGAAGTGGTCCAGGCCGAGCCCAGCGACGGCGAGAACCCGGAGATCCTGGGGGCGCTTGCCTCCATCGGCATCAAAAAGGGACAGCCCTTCAAACCCGATGCGCGAATGAAGAAGATCCTGACCGACGCCGCCAATGCGGGAGCAGCCACAGTGAAGACCATCTGGTCGGCTCCCCGCGATGAGATGTTCTATTTCCACCCTGGCGAAAGCAATTGGTTGAATCCGTTCCCCGGAGGGAGCTACGACTGGGTAAGTGAAGGGGCAACGCTATTGGATGCGCGAGCCGGTTTCCACTTCTACGCGACCGGCATTACCCCCGCCATGGCCTTTAAGATCATCG
>ENA-ORCU01000687-ORCU01000687.1-marine-metagenome-genome-assembly--contig:-NODE-687-length-11715-cov-3.039010_pt1 | contig 11715 bp, 13 predicted proteins | sample MGYA00248631_ERZ508512 | MGnify/ENA primary metagenome ERZ508512 (study PRJEB26183, sample SAMN06268844) | marine metagenome | isolation source: Tt an P1 anaerobic enrichment on pine from sediment taken... | reverse complement strand
TGTGGCGTTCCATGTCGCCCCGGGCCAGCCCCAGCTGACCTTCATTGACGAAGGGCGGCACCGTGTTGGCGGCATGGTCGCAGGTGACCAGCCAGCGCGAGGGGCGGTCGGCCCCGATGATCCGATAGGGTTCGTAAGTCATGAAAATTTCACTTCCTTTGATGCCCGTCTAAGGCAGAATCCGGGAAATGGGAATTGTCTCTGGCGTCGCAATGGATATAAGTTAGCGATAACAACCGGAGCAGGCAGCAGGTATATGGGATGAGACGCTTTCGCAATGTGAAGATCGTGGCAACGCTTGGGCCGGCTTCAAACGATTACGACATGATCCGCAAGCTGCACGAGGCGGGCGCCGATGTGTTCCGCCTGAACATGAGCCACGGTTCGCATGACGAGATCCGCGCGCGCCACCAGACCATCCGCCAGATCGAGCAGGATCTGGAGCGCCCCATCGCCATTCTGGCCGATTTGCAGGGCCCCAAGCTGAGGTGCGGCGTTTTTTCCGGAGACAGCGAAGAGCTGGTCGAAGGCCAGAAATTCCGCTTCGATCTGGACGAGGCCGAGGGCGACGCCGCGCGCGTCAACCTGCCCCATCCCGAGATTTTCGCCGCGCTGGAGCCGGGCGCGACGCTGCTGGTCAATGACGGCAAGATCCGCCTGACCGTCGACGACTGCGGCGCCGATTTCGCGAATTGCACCGTGGCCGTGGGCGGCACGATCTCCAACCGCAAGGGCGTGAACGTGCCCGACGTGGTGCTGCCGCTGGCCGCGCTGACCGAGAAGGACCGCCGCGACCTGGAATTCGTCTGCGAACTGGGCGTGGACTGGCTGGCGCTGTCCTTCGTGCAGCGCGCGCAGGACGTGACCGAGGCGCGCGAGCTGGTGGCCGGCCGCGCCGCGGTTCTGGCCAAGATCGAAAAGCCCGCCGCGGTGAAATCCTTCGAAGAGATCCTCGAGGCCTCGGACGGGATCATGGTCGCCCGGGGCGACCTGGGGGTCGAGCTGCCGGTGCAGAACCTGCCTCCGATCCAGAAGCGGCTGGTGCGCCGCTGCCGTGCCGCCGCCAAGCCCGTGATCGTGGCCACCCAGATGCTGGAAAGCATGATCACCAGCCCGGTGCCCACCCGCGCCGAGGTCTCGGACGTGGCCACCGCGATCTACGAGGGTGCCGACGCGGTGATGCTGTCGGCGGAATCCGCGGCCGGCGACTACCCGATCGAGGCGGTGACCACGATGAACAACGTGGCCATCGAGGTCGAAAGCGACCCGACCTATCGCCAGATCCTCGACGCCGCGCGCCCCGCGGCCCAGCCCACGGTGGCCGACGGCATCGTCGCCGCGGCCCGCGAGATCGCCGAGACCGCCGACATCAAGGCGATCTGCTGCTTCACCCATTCCGGCACCACCGCGCAGAAGACCGCGCGCGAACGGCCCCGGGTGCCGATCCTGGCGCTGACGCCCTTCGCCCACGCGGCGCGGCGGCTGTGCCTGACCTGGGGAGTGAACTGCTTCTTCTCGGGCGACGTGCAGCGCTTCAAGATGGCCGTGGTCGGCGCGGCGCGCGCGGCGCGCACCGGCGGGTTCGCCACCGAGAAGGACCAGATCGTGGTGATGGCCGGCATCCCCTTCAACGTTCCCGGAACCACCAACATCCTGCGCGTGGCGCCCTGCGAGGAGCGGTTGATTTTTAGCACCGATCCTGAATAATCGTTCATCATTATCGTTTTGGCCGCGGAGGCCGCGATGTTGAGCGATTATTATCTCGTGGCAGGGGTCGTCGTCGGCGGTTTCGCCATTGCCAGCCTGGTGAGCGCCTGGAGCGATGGCCGTGCGCCGCGCGCGGGGATGCTGCTTGCCCTCACCGCCGGCGGGCTGGTCGCTTTGGCGATTCTGTCGAGCCCCACGGCCTTTCGGATCGAGGATATCCCCGCCGCGTTCTTCCGGGTGATCGGCGAGATCGTGAACTGATTCCTCTTGCCATCCTGCGGCGCCGGGCTTATACGGCGCCTCTCGAACCGCGCGACCGGCCGAAGTGGCATGCCGAGTCGCGTTAATGACCGTTCATCTTCAAGGAGACGGAAATGCCCAAGATGAAGACCAAGTCGAGCTGCAAGAAGCGGTTCAAGGTGACGGCCAAGGGGCGCGTCAAGACGGCTCAGGCCGGCAAGCGCCACGGCATGATCAAGCGCACCAACAAGTTCATCCGCAACGCACGCGGCACCACCACGCTGTCGGCTCCTGACGAGAAGATCGTCAAGTCGATGATGCCCTACGCGCGCTAAGGAGGATCGGACATGTCTCGAGTTAAAGGCGGCACCACCACCCACGCCCGTCACAAGAAGGTCATCAAGGCTGCCAAGGGCTATTACGGTCGCCGCGGCAATGCCTTCCGCACCGCGACCCAGGCCGTCGACAAGGCCAACCAGTACGCGACCCGCGACCGCAAGCAGCGCAAGCGCAACTTCCGCGCGCTGTGGATCCAGCGGATCAACGCGGCCGTCCGCGCCCATGACGAGGCGCTGACCTATTCGCGCTTCATCAACGGCCTGAACAATGCCGGCATCGTCGTCGACCGCAAGGTTCTGGCCGATCTGGCCGTGAACGAGCCCGAGGCCTTCGGCGCGATCGTCGAGAAGGCGAAAGCCGCCCTGGCCTGAGCCTCTGACGGCTGAGAATTCGAAAAGCCGCGGGCCCGGTCGGGCGCCGCGGCTTTTTCTTGGGCCGGCTGTTCAAAGGAGAGCGCCTGGCGGCGCTCACGCCTGCATCCCCGGGCCGCCGGCCCGGGCGGCGGGCGCCGGTTGCATTCGGCGGCACGTGTGATAGCAGGACGGGGACGAATTTGGAGGGTCGCTGCAATGGAAGATCTGCGGCAGAAATATCTCGACGCCATCGCCAATGCCGCCGGCGAGGCCGCGCTGGAGGATCTGCGCGTGCAGGCCATCGGCAAGAAGGGCGAGATCAGCCTGAAGATGCGCGAGCTGGGCAAGATGAGCCCCGAGGAGCGCAAGACCGCCGGTCCCGCGCTGAACGCGCTGAAGAACGAGATCACCTCGGCGCTGGCCGCCAAGAAGGAGGCGCTGGCCGATGCCGCGCTGGATGAACGCCTGCGCGGCGAATGGCTGGACGTGACCCTGCCGGGCCGTCCGCGGCGTGCGGGCAGCATCCACCCCGTGAGCCAGGTCACCGAAGAGGTCACCGCGATCTTCGCCGATATGGGCTTTGCCGTGGCCGAGGGGCCGCAGATCGAAAGCGACTGGTACAATTTCGACGCGCTGAACATCCCGCCCGAGCATCCCGCGCGCCAGGAGCATGACACTTTCTTCATGTCGCGCCCGGCCGGCGACAGCCGCCCGCCGCATGTGCTGCGCACCCATACCTCGCCGGTGCAGATCCGCGCCATGCAGGCCCATGGCGCGCCGATCCGGGTGATCGCGCCGGGCCGGGTCTATCGCTGCGACTACGACCAGACCCACACGCCGATGTTCCACCAGGTCGAAGGCCTCGCCATCGGCGAGGACATCTCCATGGCCAACCTGAAATGGGTGCTGGAGGAATTCTGCCGCGCCTTCTTCGAGGTGGACGAGGTGGAGCTGCGCTTCCGCGCCTCGCATTTCCCCTTCACCGAGCCCTCGGCCGAGGTCGACCTGCGCTGCTCGTGGGAGGGCGGCCAGCTGAAGGTGGGCGAGGGCGACGACTGGATGGAGATCCTCGGCTCCGGCATGGTGCACCCGAAGGTGCTGACCGCCGGCGGGATCGACCCGGAGAAATACCAGGGCTTCGCCTTTGGCCTGGGGATCGACCGGCTGGCGATGCTGAAATACGGCATCCCCGACCTGCGCGCCTTCTTCGATTCCGACCTGCGCTGGCTGCGCCATTACGGCTTTGCCGCGCTCGACGTGCCGACACTGCATGGGGGGCTGTCGCGATGAAATTCACTCTCTCCTGGCTGAAAGAGCACCTGGAGACCCAGGCCACGCTGGACGAGATCCTCTATGCCCTGACCGATCTGGGCCTCGAGGTGGAAGGGGTGGAAGACCCCGCCGCCAGGCTGGCCCCCTTCACCATCGCCAAGGTGAAATCGGCCGAGCAGCACCCCGATGCCGACCGGCTGCGCGTCTGCATCGTGGAGACTGACGAGGGCGACAGGCAGATCGTCTGCGGCGCGCCCAATGCGCGGGCCGGGATCACCGTGGTCCTGGCCAAGCCCGGCGATTACGTCCCCGGTATCGACGTGACCCTGTCGGTGGGCACGATCCGAGGCGTGGAAAGCCACGGCATGATGGCCTCGGAGCGTGAGCTGGAGCTTTCCGACGAGCATAGCGGCATCATCGAGCTGCCGTCGGGCGAGGTGGGGCAGAAATTCACCGACTGGCTGGCCGAGAACGACCCGGCCAAGGTCGACCCGGTGATCGAGATCGCGATCACCCCCAACCGCCCCGACGCGCTGGGCGTGCATGGCATCGCCCGCGACCTGGCCGCCCGCGGCCTGGGCAGGCTGAAGACGCGCGAGGTCACCCCGGTGCCGGGCGCCTTTGCCTGCCCGATCTCGGTGACCATCGACGCGGAGACGCAGGAAAAGGCCTGCCCCGTCTTCTACGGCCGCGTCATCCGCGGGGTGAAGAACGGGCCGTCGCCCGCGTGGCTGCAGGACCGGCTGCGCGCCATCGGGCTGCGCCCGATCTCGGCGCTGGTCGATATCACCAACTTCTTCACCTATGACATGAACCGCCCGCTGCACGTCTTCGACGCCGACAAGGTGACGGGCGGGCTGCGCGTGCATGCGGCCGAAGGGGGCGAGAAGTTCCTCGCGCTGGACGAGAAGGAATATGTCATGCAGCCCGGCATGACGGTCATCTCCGGCGATAGCGGCGTGGAAAGCCTCGGCGGCGTCATGGGCGGGGAAGAGACCGGCTGCACCGAGGAAACGGTCAACGTCTTCCTCGAGGCCGCCTATTTCGACCCGATCCGCACCGCGATGACGGGCCGGGCGCTGAAGATCAATTCCGACGCGCGCTACCGTTTCGAGCGCGGGATCGACCCGGCCTGGACGCCCCTGGGCATCGAGGCCGCGACGCAGATGATCCTCGATCTCTGCGGCGGCGAGGCCTCCGAGGTCGTGGTGGCGGGCGAGATCCCCGACACCAGGCGCGCCTACAAGCTGGACACCGACCGGGTGCAGAGCCTGGTGGGGATGGTCATCCCCGCCGAGGACCAGCGCGCCACGCTCACGGCGCTGGGCTTCACGCTGGAGGGCGACATGGCCATCCCGCCCAGCTGGCGCCCCGACGTGCTGGGCGAGGCCGACCTGGTGGAAGAGGTGGCCCGCGTCGCCTCGCTGACCAAGCTGGAGGCCAGGCGCCTGCCGCGCACCCATGTCGGCGTGCCCAAGGGCATCCTGACGCCGATGCAGAAGCGCGAGCAGATCGCCCGGCGCACCATGGCCTCGCTCGGCTACAACGAATGCGTGACCTACAGCTTCATCGACCAGGCCTCGGCCGAACTGTTCGGCGGCGGCGATGACGCCACCATGCTGGACAACCCCATCTCCTCGGAGATGAGCCACATGCGCCCGGCGCTGCTGCCCGGCCTCTTGCAGGCCGCCGCCCGCAACCAGGCGCGCGGCTTCATGGACCTGGCGCTGTTCGAGGTGGGCCCGGCCTTCCACGGCGCCGAGCCGGAAGAGCAGCACCTGCTGGCCACCGGCCTGCTGGTGGGCCACACCGGCGACAAGGACGTGCACGGCGCCCGCCGCGCGGTCGACGTGTTCGACGCCAAGGCCGATGCCGAGGCGGTGCTGGCCGCGATCGGCGCACCGGCCAAGGTGCAGATCCTGCGCGGCGGCCCCGATTACCTGCATCCCGGCCGGCACGGCAAGATCTGCCTCGGCCCGAAAAAGGTGATGGGCGTCTTCGGCGAGTTGCACCCCAAGGTGCTGGCCAAGATGGATGTCAAAGGTCCCGCCGTGGGCTTTGCCATCTACCTCGAAGAGCCGCCCTTCCCGCGCGCGACGACGGCCACCCGGCCGGCGCTGGCACTGCGCGACCTGCAGGCGGTGGAGCGTGACTTTGCCTTTGTCGTGGACGCGGATGTCGAGGCGCTGACGCTGGTCAACGCCGCGGCCGGCGCCGACAAGAAGCTGATCGAGGATGTGCGCGTCTTTGACGAGTTCATCGGCGGCAGCCTGGGCGAGGGCAAGAAATCGCTGGCGATCACCGTGCGCCTGCAGCCCACCGACAAGACGCTGACCGAGGAAGAGATCGAGGCCGTGGCGGCCAGGATCATCGAGAAGGTCACCAAGGCCACCGGCGGCACGCTGCGGGGCTGAGCCTCTAGCCACGGGACGGACGGGCCGCCATACTGGGGCGGTCCGGTTCGTCAGCGAGGGAGGACGCCATGTTCAACGACCGCGATCATGCCGCGGCGCTTCTGGCCGATGCGGTCGAGGCTGCCCATCCCAAGGACCCGGTGGTGCTGGCCCTGCCGCGGGGCGGCGTGCCGGTCGCGGTGCCCGTGGCCGAACGGCTGGGCGCGCCGCTGGATCTTCTGATGGTGCGCAAGCTGGGCATGCCCGGCCAGCCCGAGCTGGCCGCGGGCGCCGTGGTCGACGGGCCCGCGCATGAGGTTGTGTTCAACGAAGGGCTGCTGACGGCCAGCGGGCTGACCGAGGCCGATTTCGCTGGCGCGATCACCGAGCAGCTGGACGAGATCGAGCGCCGCCGCGGCCTTTACCTCGGCGATCACGCGCCGGTCGACGTGACCGGGCGAACCGCCATCGTGATCGATGACGGCATCGCCACCGGCGCCACGGTCAAGGCCGCGCTCAAGGGGCTGCGCAAGCGCGACCCGGCCGCGATCTGGCTGGCGGTGCCCGTCGCCCCCGCCGACACGCTGCCCGAGTTCGAGGCGCTGGTCGACCGCCTGATCTGCCTGGAGACCCCCAGCCCCTTCTGGGCGGTGGGGGCGCATTACGCGCGATTCGATCAGGTCAGCGACGAGGCGGTGGCCGCCGCCATGCGCGCGGCCTGGGACAAGCAAACCGACACTGAAGAAACCGAATGAGGCTAAGAACATGAGCTTGAAAGTCTATCTCTCGGGCGAGATCCACACCGACTGGCGCGAGCAGATCATCGAGGGGGCATCGGCCCTGCAGGTCACCTTCTCGTCGCCGGTCACCGACCATGACGCCAGCGACGATTGCGGCGTGGCCATCCTCGGCGCCGAGGAGAACAAGTTCTGGCATGACCACAAGGGCGCCAAGGTGAACGCCATCCGCACCCGCAAGGGGATCGAGGAGGCCGATATCGTGGTCGTGCGCTTCGGCGAGAAATACAAGCAGTGGAACGCGGCCTTCGACGCGGGCTATGCCGCGGCGCTGGGCAAGTCGCTGATCGTGCTGCACGGGCCCGAGCACCAGCACGCCCTGAAAGAGGTGGACGCCGCCGCGCTGGCCGTCGCCGAGGAGCCGCGCCAGGTGGTCGAGATCCTGCGCTATGTGCTGACCGGCGAGTTGCCGGGCTGACGCCGGCTCTCCCGTTGCCGCGGCCGATCGGGGGCAGCGCGCCTGCCCCCGATATGGTGAGCGCCGGTCACTCGCGCGGGGGCTGAACCAGGCCGCGCTGCACCGCGGGGCGGGCCAGGAAACGCTCCAGATAATCGGGCAGGTTGCGGAACTCGTTCCAGCCCACCAGATCGCCGGCCTCGTAGCTGACCAGCGCGGTGCGCAGCCAGGGCGCGATGGCGATGTCGGCGATGGAATAGTCGCCGCAGACCCAGTCGCGCCCCTCCAGCTGGTTGTCCAGAACGCGCATCAGGCGCTTGGATTCGCCGATATAGCGGTCGCGCGGGATCGGGTCGGCCACGTCCTTGCCGCCGGCTTTGACGAAAAACCCCATCTGCCCGAACATCGGCCCGATGCCGCCCATCTGGAACATCAGCCATTGCAGCACCTCGTAGCGCTTGGCCGGGTCCTGGGGCAGGAACTGGCCGGTCTTCTCGGCGAGGTAGATCAGGATGGCGCCGCTTTCGAACAGCGGCAGCGGCTGGCCGCCGGGTCCGTTGGGGTCGATGATCGCGGGGATCTTGTTGTTGGGGTTGAGCGACAGGAATTCCGGGGTGAACTGGTCCCTGCGGTCGAACGAGACGGTTTGCGCGTCGTAGGGCAGGCCGGTTTCCTCAAGCATGATCGACACCTTCACCCCGTTCGGCGTGGGGAAGGAATAGAGCTGGATCGCCTGCGGCTCGCGCGGCGGCCAGCGCTTGGTGATGCGGAAATCGGTCAGTACGGTCATGTCGCTCCTCGATGCGTCCAAGGCGGTTTTCCCTCTCTTCCCTGAAAAAAGGCTGCTCGTCCATGCGGCGCGCTGTGAAATACTGTGCGCGGATGCGCACAGCGAACGAGGGACAAACCATGCTGAACGAATTCAAGGCATTTATCGCCAAGGGCAATGTCATGGACATGGCCGTGGGCATTATCATCGGCGCGGCCTTCACCGCGATCGTCAAGTCGATGGTGGACGACCTGATTAACCCGATCATCGGGGTGATCCTGGGGGGCTTGGATTTCTCCAACCTCTTCGTGGTGCTGGGGACGGGCGAGTACGAAACGCTCGCGGCCGCGCGCGAGGCCGGGGCGGCGGTATTCGCCTACGGTTCCTTCCTGACGGCGGTGATCAACTTCCTGATCATCGCCTTCGTGGTCTTCATGCTGGTGCGCTATGTCAACAAGGTGAAGGACATGGCCGTGAAGAAGGAAGCGGAGGCCCCGGCCGAAGAGGCCCCCGCGGGCCCCACCGAGCTGGACCTGCTGGCCGAGATCCGGGACGCGCTGGTTGCGAAATAGACGGGGCCAGGGCGGGGCCCGCCGGAAACCCGGCGGGCCTTTTTCTTTTCTTTCGCGCGCGGCGGCGTATCCTGTGATCAGTGTCTGAGAAAGGGGAGGGACAGATGAGAACCATGCTCCTGTCATTGACCCTGGCCTGCGCGATGGCCGTGGCGGCGCTGGCCGAGATGCGCATGGTGTCCTCGCCCGGCGACGGTTTCCTGAACCTGCGCACCGGGCCGGGCACCAGGTACCAGATCATCCTGCCCATGCCGCATGGCTCGACGGTGGAGCTGTTCGAGACCTCGGGCAACTGGGGCCGCGTCCTGCACGAGGAAAGCGGCGCCATGGGCTGGGCCTATCTGCCCAACCTCCTGCCCTATGAGGGGGCAGTGCCCTATCTGCAGATCGCCGACCCCAAGGACGGCTGGCTGAACCTGCGCACCGGGCCCGGCACGCAGTTCCAGGTGATCCTGCGCATGTATAACGGCAGCTGGGTCGAGGTGCTGGAGCAGCAGGGAAACTGGGTGCGGGTCCGGCACCAGCCCTCGGGGGCCGAGGGCTGGGCCTATCGCCCCTATATGCACGAGTGACCCGGGCCTAGCCCTTCAGCGCCAGCGCGGGCGAGATCACGTCGATCCCCAGCGCCTTGCCCACCTCGTACTGGGTCAGCTGGCCGGCATGCACGTTCAGCCCGTTCAGCAGATGCGGGTCGTCCTCGCAGGCCTGCCGCCAGCCCTTGTCGGCCAGCGCCAGCATGAAAGGCATGGTGGCATTGCCCAGGGCGATGGTCGAGGTGCGGGCGACCGCGCCCGGCATGTTCGCCACGCAGTAGTGCATCACGCCGTCGACCTCGTAGATCGGGTCTTCATGCGTGGTGGGACGCGAGGTTTCGAAACAGCCGCCCTGGTCGATCGCCACGTCGACGATGGCCGCGCCGGGGCGCATGGTGCTCAGCTGCGCGCGGCTCACGAGCTTGGGCGCGGCGGCGCCGGGGACCAGCACCGCGCCGATCACCAGATCGGCATCGGCCACCAGGTCGGCGGTGGCGCCGGCGCTGGCATAGCGGGTGTAGAACCGCGCGTCGAACGTGTCGTCGAGATAGCGCAGCCGCTGCAGCGAGCGGTCGAGCACGGTCACATGCGCCCCCATGCCGGCCGCGATCCGCGCCGCGTTGGTGCCCACCACGCCGCCGCCGATGATCACCACCTTGGCCGGGCCCACACCCGGCACGCCGCCCAGCAGCACGCCGCGCCCGCCATTGGCCTTCTGCAGGGTCCAGGCGCCGACCTGCGGTGCCAGCCGGCCCGCGACCTCGGACATCGGCGCCAGCAGCGGAAGCCCGCCGCGGTCGTCGGTCACGGTCTCATAGGCGATGGCGGTGCAGCCGCTTTCCAGCAGGTCGCGGGTCTGCTCCGGATCGGGGGCGAGGTGAAGGTAGGTGAACAGGATCTGCCCTTCGCGCAGCATCTTGCGTTCGACCGCCTGTGGCTCCTTCACCTTCACGATCATCTCGGCCCAGGCGAAAATCTCCTCGGCGCTGTCGGCAATGCGCGCGCCCGCCGCGGTGTAGTCCGCATCCGGGAACCCCGCGCCCAGCCCGGCGCCGCTTTCGACCATTACCTCGTGGCCGTGGGCCACCGCGTCATGCACCGCGTAGGGCGTCAGGCCCACGCGATATTCCTGTGCCTTGATTTCTTTCGGGCAACCGATCTTCATTCCGTACCTCCCTTCGTACCTGCCGGAAGTCTGCCGCGTTTCGCGATCAATTTCTTTGAAAAATCCAACGCTCTCCCGTTCTCTCGGATGAAGAATCGTGCGAGAATTGCCGGAATCTTCGAAGAAACTGGCGCCATTATGGAACTCGACAGAATTGACCGCCGAATCCTGGAGGTCTTGCAGAAAAGCGGCCGCATCTCGAACTCCGAGCTGTCGGAACGTGTGAATCTGTCGCCCTCGGCCTGTCACCGCCGCGTGCATCGGCTGGAGGAGGAGGGGTATATCCGTGATTATGTCGCGCTTTTGGATCCGCGCAAGCTGGGTCGCCCGACAACCGTCTTCGTCGAGATCACGCTGTCCGGCCAGGCCGACGAGGTGCTGCATGATTTCGAGCGCGAGGTGGCGCTGGTGCCCGACGTGCTGGAATGCCACCTGATGGCGGGCAAGTCGGACTACCTGCTGAAGGTGGTGGCCAGCGACAGCGAGGATTTCGCGCGCATCCACCGCCAATACCTGTCGCGCCTGCCCCACGTGGTGCAGATGCAGTCGTCCTTTGCCCTGCGCACGGTGTTCAAGACCACCGCCCTGCCGGTGTGAGGGCAAGGCTCGACCCCTCTGATCCCGGGGTCCGCGCGGCGCTTGCGCCGGGCCGCGCCCGCCAACGGCCCTGACCCAAGGTAAAAATGCTGTTTCCCCGCCCCCCGGTCTGCTGATATTCCCGGCACATCCGAGTTGGGGGAGGAACATGGACTGGGATTATATCATCGTCGGGGCCGGCAGCGCAGGCTGCGTGCTGGCCAAGCGCCTGAGCGAGGCGGGCAACCGGGTTCTGCTGCTGGAGGCGGGCGGCAAGGACAATTACCACTGGGTGCATATCCCGATGGGGTATCTCTACTGCATCGGCAACCCGCGGACCGACTGGCTGTTCCGCACCGCCGAGGAGCCGGGGCTTAACGGCCGGTCGCTGCTCTATCCGCGGGGCAAGGTGCTGGGGGGCTGCTCGTCGATCAACGGCATGCTCTACCTGCGGGGCCAGGCGGCGGATTACGACGGCTGGCGGCAGATGGGGCTGGCCGGCTGGGGCTGGGACGATGTGCTGCCCTATTTCAAGAAATCCGAGGACTACGTCGAAGGCCCGTCCGAGATGCACGGCGTGGGCGGCGAATGGCGGGTGGAGA
>ENA-ORCU01000686-ORCU01000686.1-marine-metagenome-genome-assembly--contig:-NODE-686-length-11733-cov-2.302848_pt1 | contig 11733 bp, 5 predicted proteins | sample MGYA00248631_ERZ508512 | MGnify/ENA primary metagenome ERZ508512 (study PRJEB26183, sample SAMN06268844) | marine metagenome | isolation source: Tt an P1 anaerobic enrichment on pine from sediment taken... | reverse complement strand
GAGGGTTGCCGACAGAAAGATCCCGACCTCGGCCAAGGTGGCCAGGCCGATGGGAAGCCCGATGCGCAGCACCTCGGCCACCGCCCGGGCATCGATCCGCGGCGCGGTGCCGAAATCGCCCGCGCGCCGGCCGAGCGCCAGCAGCGCAAGCGCGGTAAAGCTGCTCACCAGCAACGAGGACAGCCCCGCCCCGGTGATGCCGTACCCCGCCCAGCCCCCGACCCCGTTCATCAGGATCTGGTTGCCGAGCGCGTTCAGCGGCACCGCCATAAGGGTGACCTTGAGCAACAGCCCCGGCCGCTCGATCGCGGTCAGGCGGCAGCGCAGCGTGGCCGTCACCGCCATCGGGATCAGCGTCAGCGCCATCGTCCGCGTGTACCCCGCCCCCCGCGCCAGCAATTCGGGATCGAGACCGAAATGGCGGAGATAGGACGGCGCGTGCCAGATCACCGGGACGGCCATGGCCCCGACGACCGCGACGACGGCCCATCCGGCCGAACGCAGCACCTTCAGCCGGCCCTCGTCGCCCGCCTCGCTGGCCGAGGCATAGAGCGGCGCCAGCCCCCCGATCGTGCCCGCCACCAGGTAGAAGACGATGGAATAGAAATCACTGCCCACCGCGACGGCGGCGAGCGCCCCGGTGCCGTGACCCGCGGCCATGACCGTATCGGTCACGCTCATCGCCATGTTCACCAGCGCGACCAGCGCGATGGGGGTCGCCTGCAGAAGGAGCGTCTTCGCCTCCCGGCCATCACAGGGCCAGGCACGGCGCGGCGCCTTTGGGAATGCCAGCGTTTCGGACATCTGGAGTCTCCGGTTTCTCTCACGGGGGGATGGCCGGCCGCCCGCGCGGCCGGCCGGGGTCAGTGGCTCTGCCGCGGCGGCGTCAGATGCGCGCGACGAACCAGACATTCATCGGGTCATGCGGCAGTACGTGACGCTCGACCGAGGCAAAGCCCGCGTCCTGCAGCATCTTCAGCGCCGTCTCCCAGCCCCACATGGTGCCCAGCCCGGCCCCGCCCTGCCCGATCGAGACCGGCGTGCAATGGGCGCAGGAAATGGCGTAGAGCAGCGGCGCCATCGGAAAATCCATGTTGTTCTCAAGCTGGGCCGAGCCACCGATGTCCTGCATCAGGTAGACGCCGCCGGGCGCGAGCGAGGCCTTCAGCCCGCGGATCAGGCCCTCGGGATCCTTCTGGTCGTGCACCGCGTCGAAAGAGGTGATGAAGTCGAACCGCCCCGGCTCGGCATAGCCGGTCAGGTCGCGGGTCTCGAAGGTGACGTTGGGCAGGGCGGCGCGCCCGGCCGCAAGGCGGGCATGTTCGATGGCGTCGGCACAGAGGTCGTAGCCGGTGAACCGGCTGCTCGGATAACGCCGGGCTAGCGCGATTAGCGCCCGCCCGCGCCCGCAGCCGGCATCGAGCACCTCGATCCCCTCTTCCAGCCGCGCCTCGATCCCCCCGACCAGCGGCAGGACGAAATCGAACAGCCCCGCGGTCACGGTCTGGTCGCTGTCCTCGGCCATGACCTGGTGGAAACAGGGGTAGTCCGAATAGGTGGTCCCCTGCCCGGTTTCGAAACAGGCCACCACTCGATCCTCGCTCTTGCCCAGGATGCTGACATGCTGCGCATAGACGGCGAGGTTGCCGAAAGGCGCGCCCTCGACAAGGCAGGCCGCATGGGTGTCCGGCAGGTGATAGAGGCGCCCGGCCGGATCGTAGGTGACAACGCCGCCGGTCACCATCACGGCCAGCCATTCGCGCACATAGCGTTCTCTCAGCCCGGCGCGTCCGGCGATCTGGGCGCTCGTTGCGGGAGGCTGGCCCGCGAGGGCCTCGAACAGCCCGGTGCGGTGGCCGACCGAGATCATGGCCGCGACCGCCCCGTTCGACAGAATATCGCCGACCCGCTCGGCAAAGCGCTCTGCGCTGGCCAGGGATTCGGCACCTGAAATTTGGTTCATCTCGTGTCCTTTCCTGTCAGGTTGCGCTGCCGTGATAGGAAAAGGCCGAATTTGCGGTAAGGTTGGGATTCGACAGAAACATGCGATTCCCGCCACTTTGGAAGGTGAACCGATGGCAAATTCCCCCCGTTTCGCCCTTTTGGCGCTGCCCGAGAGCACGCCGACCGCCCTCTATGGCCTCTACGAGGTGCTCTTGTCCGTGGGCCGGACATGGGAGGAAATGACGGGCGAACGGGCGGACGCCCCGTCGCTGACCCCCAAGATCGTGACACGGGACGGCAAGCCGGTGATCGGCGCCTACGGCATCCCCATCGCACCGCATGAGGCGATGGGAGAGGCCGATGTGCTGATCGTGACGGACCTCGTTCTGCCGACGCCCTACGCGCCCGGGGCACGCTGGCAAGCGGAGCTCGACTGGGTGCGCGAACGGCGCGACGCCGGCACGATCATCTGCTCGGTCTGCACCGGCTCCGTCTTTTTGGCCGAGGCCGGGATCCTCGACGCGCAGGAGGCCACGACGCACTGGTCCGCCGTGGACATCTTTCGTGAGCGCTTTCCCACCGTGAAACTGTCACCGCAGAAAATCCTCGCCCCCGCCGGGCCCGGCCACCAGATCATCACCGGCGGCGGGGCCACCGCCTGGGAAGAGCTGGCGCTCTACCTGGTGGCACGGTTCAGCGGCGGGGCCGAGGCCGTCCGCATTTCCAAGATCTTTCTTCTCGGGGATCACTCGGACGGCCAGCTCCCCTTCGCGGGCGCGCGCCGGGCCAGAAAGCATGACGACGCGATCATCGCCGAGGTTCAGGTCTGGATCGCCGACAACTACCACCACGGCACCCCGGTCGCCTCGATGGTCGCCCGTTCGGGCCTGGCCGAGCGGACGTTCATCCGGCGGTTCCGGGCGGCGACCGGCTATACACCGATGGAATATGTCCAGACGCTGCGACTGGAAGAGGCCAAGCACATCCTGGAAACCACGGACACCCCCGTCGAGCAGGTCGCGCTGGATGTCGGATACGAGGATTCGCATTTCTTCCGCCGGCTGTTCAAGCGCACGGTGGGAATCACGCCCGCCCGGTATCGGCAGCGGTTCTCGATCATCGCGCGATCCGAGGCGGCCAGGCACGCCGCCGCCCCGCGCCAGGCATAGCGGAACGCGGCCAATTTCGGCCGCCTCCGCCTGGCGGAGCCTTCGCCGACGTCCAAAGCACAACAAATGGTTGTTGGCCGCGACATCTGATCTCTCGATTTTTCTCAATTTGTCCAAAAATTGACGCAATTTTCTACGACCTTGGGCTGAAATGGGGGCAGTCACAGAGCGCCGTTTCGGGGCTCAAACCTGCACACGGAGGACGACATGAGGTTCCTCGCGGTAGACGACGACCCCGCGTTCCTTGAGATCATTCGCGATTTCATGGAGGGCGACGCGCGTCATGAACTGCAAACCGCGGCGTCGGCGACGGAGGCCCTGGAAATGGTCCAGGCGTCGCCGCAAAGCTTTGACGCCTTTCTGCTCGACATCCAGATGCCGGGCATGGACGGGGTGGAGCTGTGCGGCGCCCTTCGCAAGATGAAGCCGTTCCACCGGACGCCGATCATCATGGTCACCGCCGCGGCCGACCGCGACTTCATCGACGACGCCTTCGCGGCCGGCGCGACCGACTATATGAGCAAGCCGCTCGATCCGCTGGAGTGGAAAACCCGCATCAGGATGGTCGAGGAACTGCATGAAGAGCGGCAGCGCACATTCGCGCTGGCCCAGCAGGCGCGGTCGGCGAATCGGGATTATCAGGAGCCGGTCGAGTTCGAAACGCGGGTCTCGCTCTACGGGCAGGACAACGTCATCGAATATCTGGCGCTCGAGAACTATCTGCTGACGCTCGACGGGCGTGGGCTGTTCGCCCACGCGGCCACGGGCTTCCATGTCGAAAACGCGCTGCAGATCTACAAAAAGGCGACCCCGTCGGCATTTGTCGAGACGATGACGGACGTCGCCGCGGCTATCTTTGACGGGCTGAAGGCGCACAACCTGATGTTCGCCTATGCCGGCGCCGGGGATTTCGTGGCCGTGACACCACGCCAGGCCGCGATCGACACCGAGACGCTGGAGGCCGCGATCAACAACTCGCTGGCCGAATTCGACAGCATCTACGCGGCCGACGGCCTGCCCACCCCACGGGTGCAGGTCGGCGAGCAGGAGCGCAGCAGCCTGTTCGGCAAGCGCCGCGCGAACGTGATCCTGCAGCAGGCCATCTGGAAGGCGCGCGGCGCAAACCAGCAGCGGATGTCCGAAGAGCGGCACCTTTCGCAGGTCAGGGAAGCGCTGAAGCACTAGGCGCTGCGCCCCGGTATCTTCGGCCCCCGGATCCACCGGCCCACGTGAGGGCCGGCGCCATCGGACGATTCACTTGGAAAGTCCTGACCCGCCGGGCCGCCACCCGGGCGACCAAAAACGCCAATCCCCGGACATGAGTCGTGGCCCCCGGGCCAACCTGCCGGCCTTCGGAACCGTGTTCAGCCAGCCGGGCGCCGGCGGCGGAACATCGCCAAGCCGCCGCCCCGCCCCCTTCTGGGCGAATACCTGCCCGCGGCGCGGTTCGGAATGAGCGGCCAAAGGATCAGCGGAACGGATCGGCGGCAGGGCGCGCGCCGCTCGGGGCCGATCGGGCGGAGCGGCGCTGGAAAATCACCCACAAGCGAGTTCGAGTTGTTGGCCGGATAGCGGCGGTTCTACCTATGTCCCGTGGCCACAAACCAAAACGACAACCAAATGAAAGGAAGTCTCCAATGACCAAGTTCTCGCTGACCGCCACCGCACTCGCCGCCCTCGTTGCCACCCCTCTCATGGCGCAGGATATGGCCACGGTGGCCGATACCGACGGCAATGGCACCTTCTCCATGGAAGAGCTCCAGGTGGCCTTTCCGGACCTGAGCGAAGAGGTCTTTGCCGAGATCGACACCAGCGCCGACGGCGAGGTGGACACCGCCGAACTCGAGGCGGCGATTGGCGCGGGTCTGCTGACCGCAGGCTGATCCGACCTCCCGGATGGCATGGCGCCCGGTGCTTCGGCACCGGGCGTCTTGTATTCAAGGCCCTGCCCCAACCGGGGCAGATCGCCCTATCGCCCCAGCAGCGAACCGATGGCCCGCGTCAGTTCCTCCATGCGGAACGGCTTGGCCACATGGGTGTCGAAGCCCTTCATGATGAACTCGCTGACCTGATGCGCCATGGCGTTCGCCGTCAGGGCAATGGCCGGTGTTTCCGGGCAGCCCGCGGCCGCCTCGCGTTCGCGGATGCCCTGCAGGGCGGTGACCCCGTCCATCACCGGCATCGAGATGTCCAGCAGCAGCAGGTCGAAGCGGCCCGGCGCCCAGGCGTCCACGGCCTGCTTGCCGTCGCTGACCAGCGTCATCTCGACGCCGCGCCGTTTCATCATGTCCTCCAGCAGCGCCCGGTTGGTCGCGTTGTCGTCCGCGGCCAGGATGCGCACGCCCTCGATGGACTGGCCCGTGGCCGCGGGGGCGGCGGCGGTCTCGGCCACCTCGCGGGTCATCTCCAGCGGCAGGGTGACGCGCATCACCGTGCCCTCGCCGGGGCGGCTGTCGACCGTGATCTCGCCGCCCATCAGCTCGACCAGGCGGCGCACGATGGCCATGCCCAGCCCGGTGCCGCCGAAGCGCCGCGTGGTGCTGTTGTCGGCCTGGGTGAAATCCTCGAACAGGCGCGCCACCTGCTCCTCGGTCATGCCGATGCCGCTGTCGCGCACCTCGATGGCCAGCGGCTGGCCCTCGCGGCCGGTGACCTTGATCGCGACCTCGCCCTCCTCGGTGAACTTGACGGCGTTGCTGACCAGGTTGTGCAGGATCTGGCGCACCCGGTGCGGGTCGCCCAGCCGCGCCTTGTCGGTGCCCGAGCCCATCAGAACCTCGAAGCCCAGACCCTTTTCCTGCGCCCGGAGCGACAGCAGGTCCTCGATCTGTTCGACCAGGTCGCGGGGGCGGAAGGCAACGGATTCGAGCTCCAGCTTGCCGGCCTCGATCTTGGACATGTCGAGAAGGTCGTTGAGGATCCGGAGCAGCGACTCGCCGGATTGGCGGATGGTGCCGATCATGCGCTGCTGCTCGGGGTCCGTGAGGCTGCTTTCCAGCAGTTCGGCCATGCCCAGCACGCCGTTCAGCGGGGTTCGGATCTCGTGGCTCATGTTGGCCAGGAACAGCGATTTGGCGGCGTTGGCCTCTTCCGCGCGGGCCTTGGCGACATACAGTTGCGTGACGTCGGCCCCGACGCCGCGGTAGCCCGCAAAGCTGCCATCCTCGTTGAAGACCGGCGCGCCGCTGATGCGGATCCAGATCGGATCGTTCACATCCCTGCACCCGTAGGAGAGGAAGATGAAATCCGAGAAAGGTTCGCGCGCGGCGATTTTCCGGTCCAGCCAGGCCCAATCCGCGCTGCGCTCGACCAACTCGTTGCGAGCCTTCAGTTCGGCCCGCGTCTTGCCGATCAGGTCGGCCGTCGGATGGCCCGTGTGCCGCTTGTAGCTTTCCGAGATATAGGTGAAGCGCAGATCGCCGTCCTGTTCCCAGAACCAGTCTGTGCTGACATCCGCGATGTCGAAGAACCGGCGCTCCGCGGCGTCGCGCTCCATCAGCGCCAGTTCCAGGTCGGCCTTGGATTTCTTCAGCGCGGCCTCGCGCTGCATCTGTTCGCTGACGTCGATATGGATGCCCGAGAGGACCTTGGGCTCGCCCGCCTCGTTGCGTTCCGTGACGCGGCCGCGCGACAGGATCCAGACCCAGTGGCCGTCCTTGTGGCGCATCCTCTGCTGATGTTCGTAGAGATCGACCTGTCCTTCGAAGACACGCTGCAACTTGGTCTCTGCCGCCTCGCGGTCGTCCGGGTGCAGCAGGTCGCGCACGCGTTCGTATCTCAACAAACCCGGATCGCCCAGATTGTAGCCCAGCATCAGCGCCCAGCGTTCGTTGATCAGGTTCTCGCCGGTCTCGACGTCCCATTCCCAGGTGCCGGCCTCGGCGCCGTCGATGATGCTGGCCAGGCGAATTTCGGCCTTTTTCATCTGCGTGACGTCCGAGCGGACGCCGACGCGCCCGCCGTCCGGAGTGGCGTGTTCGGTCACCCGGATCCAGCGGCCGTCGCTGAGCTGCTGTTCCTGCTCGTTGTGGTCCTGCCGGTGGTCGGCCATGCGGTTCGCCAGCCATTCGTCCTCGCGCCCGATGGCATTGCGATATTCGCCCCGGGCCAAGCCGTGGCGCAGGATGTCCTCGAATTTCGCGCCGAGGCGGATGTCGTCGCCGGTACGGCCGTAGAACTCGCGGTACTTGGCGTTGAACAGGACCAGCCGGTCATCGGCATCGAAATAGGCAAAGGCATCCGGCAGGGCGTTCACGGCGTCGAACAGCAGCCGGCGGGAGCGCTCGGCCTGCTCGACGGCGCTCTGCCGCCTCTTTTCGTCCCGCTTTTGCTGGGTGATGTCGATATGGACGCCGGCCATGACCTCGGGGCTGCCGTCCTGCGCACGCCGGAAAACGCGCCCGCGGGCCTGGATCCAGACCCAGTCGCCGTTCTTGTGGCGCATCCGGAAGATGCCTTCGAAAGCCTCCGTCTCACCGGTCAGGGTCGCCTGAATCTCCGGTGCGACCTCGGCCAGGTCGTCGGGATGAACGAGAGAGGTCCAGGTTTCGTAAGTGATCGGTTCCAGCTCTTCGCGGGTGTAGCCGATCATGTCCAGCCAGCGGTCGTTCACCAGGTTTACGCCGGTAGGGATGGACCATTCCCAGGTGCCGATATCGGCGCCGGTGATGATGTTGTCCAGCCGCCGTTTTTCCTCTTCCAGCTCGGTGACATCGGAGTGGATCGCGATCAGCGCACCGGACTTGGTGCGCCGCTCGACCACGCGCAGTACCCGCCCGTCGGGCAGCCTCTGGATCATCGTGGATCCGCCCTTGCGGCGCCCCTCGAGGCGGGTGCGCAGCCATTCCTCCTCGCGTCCCTTGGCGTCGGGGAGCTGATCATGTGCAAGCGCGTAGCGCTCGATCGTTTCGAAACTGGTGCCGGGAACCAGCACTGGCGCGGCGTCGGAATAAAACTCGCGGTAGCGGTGGTTGCAGGCCATCAGTACGTCGTCGGCGTCGAACAGCGCAAAGGCGTCTTCCATCGTCTCCGCCGCCTCGATCAGCCGCTCGCGCGCGGCCTCGGCCTCGGCGGCGCGGGCCTTGAGTTCGGCCTCGTGCTGCTTGATCGCGGTGATGTCGGTCATCACGCCGGTAAAGCCGACAAGGGTGCCCTCGGCGTCATGCTCCGGCTGGATGCGCAGGGCGACCCAGTACTCCTCGCCATCCTTGCTGCGGTTGAGGATCTCGGCCTCGACCGGTTCTCCTGCCGTCAGCGCGGCGCCGATGCGCGCCGTGACCTCGGGGTCGGTCTTATCGTTATGCACGAGTTCGGCCGGGGTCTTGCCCATCGCCTCTTGCAGGGTGAAGCCGCTGCGCTTCTCAAAGGCCTCGTTGCACCAGGTGATCCGGCGCTTTGCGTCGGTGAGGACGACCAGGTTGGCCGTGCGCAAGGCCATGTCGCCCAGCCGGTCCAGCACGCATTCGTTGCGTTGCTGTGTGGTGACGTCCTGGACGACGAAGATGAAGACCGGCTCGTCCCCGCCGCAGCAGGGCGCGCGGTACGCGGCGGTGGCCCTGAACCATCTGGGATCGCCCTGCACGGTCAACGGAAAGGACATGGGCTCGGCATGCCCGGTCTTGCGGACCTCGTCCATGGCCCGGCGCACGAGTGCCGCGACCTCCGCCGGAAGCTTGTCCTCCAGCGTCTGGCCGAGGAAATCCTTCGGCTGCGCGTCGAACAGATCCTTTGACCCGGAATGGGCATAGAGGAAGTGGCCGTCCTCGGTCAGTTCGAACACCATGTCCGGCATCGCCCGCAGCGTCGCCTCCAGCCGCGCGCGGTCATGGGCCGGGTCGCAGCAGGCGTCCGGCCGCCTTTCCTGGCGCTTCAGGACGTTTGCCAATGTTTCCAGGATCGGGGTCAGGTCTTCGGGCGCGCATTTCGGAAAGGCCGCCGGATCGCCCAGCGCCTCGATCAGGGTGAAGCCGAGCGGGTGATCGGATGACCCGATCGGAACCGCGAAGAAACCCGGTGCATCGTCGCCGTCCCCGCTGCCCTTCGCCTTTTTCGGGCGGGCCTTGGCGCTGTCTGCATGCCGCAGGGTTTCGCCCGCCGCGAGTGCTGCGAGCCATCGCTTGCGTTCGCCCTTGGGCAGGCGCTGCCAGACGTCGTCGTGGTCCGCCGCGACGCCCTCTCGCGTCCAGCGGCCGGCGCTTTCCACCCCGTCCTCCCCGGCGAGGCGATACAACGAAACCCGATCGGCGCCGGACAGGACGCCGAGGCTCAGCAGTGCGACCTCGACCGCGTCGTCCGGTTGCGCCTGGGTGTCGTTGGAAGGTCTTGGTTCCGCCTGTGTCGTTTCCGCTTCGCCGACCTGTTCGGTCGTCATATCCTGTCCCTGCAGCCTATCATGCTCCTGCACGGCCCGCTCTCCCCAACATATTGTTTTTTGTGCTTTCGATAGAATCGCAGATTTTCGCGCTCGTACAAGTTGTCTGTTTGTTAAATTTTCCCGCCCGTCGCGTTTGGGCCGTGCGGGCGCGGGTGTCGCCCCGGATTTGGGGCCTGCCGGGGCCGTCGCCCGGCGGGCAGGCCCGCGGGAAAATCCGCGGGCCTTGGTGTTTCAGCGCAGGGCGGCCTCGATATTGCCGCCGTCGACGGTCATGACATGCGCCGTGGTGCGCTCGGCCTGCGCCAGCGCCACGAAGGCGTCGCCGACATGGCGCGCCTCGACCTCGCGCTTCAGCAGGTTGCCGCCCAGATAGGTCGCTTCGTCGACCTTGCGGGCCGCTGCGCGCGCCGCGATCATCTCGGGCGTCAGCAGGCCCGAGCGGATGCGGTCGGCGTTGATGCCGTTGACGCGGATGCCCTCGGCCCCCAGCTCCAGCGCCAGCTGGCGCAGCAGGAAGAAGGTCGTGGCCTTGGGTAGGCCGTAGGCGGCAAAGCCCTTGCCCGGATTGACCGCCTGTTTCGAGACGTTGAACAGGATCTGCCCGCCGCGGCCCTGCGCCCGGAACACGGCGACCGCCGCCTGCGCAAAGCCCTGGTGGGCGAAAAAGTTCAGCTCAAAGCTCGCGCGCAGCGTTTCATCGGGCAGGGTGGCCACGTCCCCGGTCATGGCCGCGCCCGCGTTCGACACCAGGATGTCCAGCCCGCCGAAGCGGTTCACGCAGGCCTCGACCGCCTCGGCGGGGGCGCCGCTGCGGGTGATGTCCAGTGCGATGCCGCCGTGATCGCCGCCCAGCGTGGCGAGCGCGCCCTCCAGCGCCCCGGCGTCGCGGTCGACCAGGAAGATCGTGGCGCCCTGCGCGGCAAAGGCCTGCGCTGTGGCCAGTCCGATGGCGCCCGCGCCGCCGGTGACCAGCACCACGCGGCCCTGCATCGCCGGGCGCTTGCCCTTGCCCAGCTTGGCCTGTTCCAGCGACCAGTATTCCATGTCGAAAAGGTCGGCCTCGCCGATCGGGTGGTAGCCGCCGCAGGCCTCGCCGTCGCGCATCACGCGCAGCGTCTGCTCGCCGAGGTCCGCGGCGATGCGCGCGGATTTGGCGTCGGCCCCCATGCCGATCAGCCCCAGCCCGGCCACCCAGGCCAGGTTCGGCACCGGCGTCAGCATCGTTTTCTCCCCGCCGAAGCGCGGCGCCTGGCGGTCGAAATAGGCGGTGTAGTCGGCCACGAAACGGTCGACGCGGGCCTGGATCGCCTCGGCGCCGCCGGCGATGTCCTCGCCGGTCAGCAGCAGCGGGTGGCCCTTGGTGCGGATCACGTGGTCGGGGGTGGCGACCCCGCGGGTCGCGAGCCCGGCCAGGTCGCCGCGCGCGAGAAAGCCCATCACCCCGTCATCCGCGCGGATGTCGAAGACCGGCATCGCCGCGTCCTCGCCCAGTTGCGCGCCGATGGCGCCGCGCAGTCCGGTCAGCACCTCGGCCTTGCGATCCGCGGGCAACGCCGCGGCGGGGCGCAGCGGCGCGGGGCGGCGGTCGGCCAGCCAGGCCTCGACCATGTTGGTATGCTCGACGATCCTGTCATAGGAGGCCTTGGCGGTCGGCCCCCAGGTGAAATGCCCGTGGTTGACCAGCAGGAGCCCCTCGATGCCGGGGTTGGCCTCGTAGGTCTCGGCGGCCAGCTTCGCCAGCGCAAAGCCCGGCATCACGTAGGGCACCAGCGCCAGCTTGCCGCCGAAGATTTCGCGCGTGGCCTCTTCGACCTCGGGCATCTCGGAGGTATCGACCGAGATCACCGGCGCGGCCACCTGCGGCACGGCGCGGGTGGCGGTCTTGAACTTCTCGATCGAGAAATCGGGGCTGATCAGGGCCGTGTCCGCCTCGACCCGCACCGCGACGCCGAAGCGCGCCTCGATCCGCGCGATATGCTCGCGCTTCTGGTTGATCAGGTAGTTGGCGACCTTGATCGGCGCCTTGACCAGCAGTTCCTTCGACCGGCCCTTGACCGCCTCTTCCTCAAGCTGGCGCAGGATGCTCAGCGCCAGGCTGTCGTCGGAGCGGATGAGCCCGGTGCCGTGGCAATGCGGGCAGTGCTGGGTGGTGGCCTCGATCATGCCGGGACGCAGGCGCTGGCGGCTCATCTCCAGCAGGCCGAAGCCCGAGATGCGGCCCACCTGGATGCGCGCGCGGTCGTTCTT
>ENA-ORCU01000685-ORCU01000685.1-marine-metagenome-genome-assembly--contig:-NODE-685-length-11735-cov-2.390461_pt1 | contig 11735 bp, 9 predicted proteins | sample MGYA00248631_ERZ508512 | MGnify/ENA primary metagenome ERZ508512 (study PRJEB26183, sample SAMN06268844) | marine metagenome | isolation source: Tt an P1 anaerobic enrichment on pine from sediment taken... | reverse complement strand
AGGGGCACTTTTGAAAACGGGCAATGGGTATTTGAGCGTGTCATGGAGCAAATACTTCAACCCGACACGGACAGGTATCGAGTCTCGTTCGTCGATCGTCACGTCGAGAATATTCCCTTTGTGCCTGAAGATTTTAACCGGGTGACCAAAAAATCGACCGAAATGAATGTGAAGGAATTGTATGATTACATCGCGAAGGTGGAGTCGGAAGGCTATAATGCCACCAGTTATCGGGTTGATTTTCAAACAAAAACCGCATTTCCGTTTCTTTGCCTGATCATGTGCCTGCTGGGTACGGGTATCGCCGTTCATCGAAGCCGAAAAGATCGCCTGGCTTTCAGCATCGGCTTGGGTGTAATCACAGCATTTTTATACTGGGTACTCTACAGTTTCTGTGTCTCGCTGGGTTACGGCGGGGTGTTGCCGCCTTTTTTAGCTGCGTGGACGGCCAATTTAATATTCAGTGCAGTCGGGATCGTCGCCCTGATCAGTGCCGAACATTAAATTCGCGTTCCTGAGCCTGTTGGGAAAAAAAGTTATGGTGCCGCGTGACAAATGGCTCAATCGGTTGAGCCGCCGGTTGCAGGATAACTGGCCCTTGAGACATTCCGAGGATAGCCCGCCATCCCGCCTTTTGTCTCAACAGGCCCTGCTGCTGGCGTCCAAGCTCTATGGGGGGGCGATGGCGCTTCGAGCCGGTCTGTATAAGGTCGGGTGGCTGTCGGCCAATCGGCTTTCCTGCCCCGTGATTTCGATCGGGAATTTATCGGTTGGAGGAACCGGCAAGACGCCAGTGACCATGTATCTGGCCGATATGCTCTGCCGGTCGGGTATGCGGGTTGTTATTCTCAGCCGCGGGTACAAGGGACGGGCCGAAACCACTGGCGGCATTGTCAGCGATGGGACTTCAATTCTGCTGCCGCCGGGGGTAGCTGGGGATGAGCCCTTTCTGATGGCTGCCAAAATGAAAAATATACCGGTGCTGGTTGGCAAAAGCCGTGTCGATACCGGGCGCCTTGCAATTGACCGTTTTCATCCGGATGTGATTCTGCTGGATGATGGATTTCAACATTTGAAATTGAAGCGGGATTTGAATCTTGTCCTTCTTGACGGTCGCACGCCGCTTGGCACCACGCATCTGCTGCCCGCGGGCGATTTAAGGGAGCCGGTTTCCGCTTTGCATCGGGCCGACGCTTTTGTATTAACCCATACCGGGAACCGCGCGAAAAACGCGCGAAACAGGGAAGTCGACCGGCTGGTAAGGGGGCTTCCGCTGCGGCCGCTTTTTCGATCCCGGCATGTTTCCTATGTGTATCGCCTGGCCCGACATTCATGCACGAGCACCGGCGAGTTTTTTTTGAAGCGCGAATCTGGTGTCGATGAATTGCCGCCTGCCGGAAGGACTCTGGCGTTTTCCGGAATAGCCAGAAATCAGGATTTTCGAGATACAGCGGTATCCAAGGGGTTCCGACTTGCCGGTTTTGAGGCGTTTCCCGACCACCACTGGTATTCGGATGCTGATGTAAAGCGGTTGCTGGGCAGAGCCCGTGAAATTGATGCGGCGCATCTGGTTACAACCGAAAAGGATGCCGCGCGAATGACAGCACATATCCCCGATTTGCCGCTTGATCTTTACGTGATTGGAATCCGGATTTCATTCGGAGCCGATAGCCAGGGGGTTGCCGATTTTATTTTTGATCGCCTGCAGTGAAGGAGATAGACATGATCGTACTTGGCTTGTCCGGTGCACTCACCCATGATCCGTCCGCGGCCTTGTTTGTAGACGGCAATCTGGTAGCCGCGGCAGAAGAAGAGCGATTTCTCAGAGACAAGCACGCCAAACAAAAATGGCCATATCATGCCGCTCAATTTTGCCTGAAATCAGCCGGTATCCGACCGCAGCAGGTTGATGCGGTTGCGTTTCCGTATGCCAGGATCGGTTTTTTCAACCCGGGCCGCTGGCATTTCGCCCGGCGCTATTGGTATGCCCCGGATCGCTCGCTGACAGCAATTTTTAATGGCAATCGGCGATTTCGACGAAATCGACAGGCTATTCTGGAGCTGATGGGGCAGCTGGGCATCGATCCGGCGAAAACGCCTTTTATACCTGTGGAGCATCACCTGGCCCACGCCAGCAGTGCTTACCATTTGAGCGGGTTTGAAGGAAAGACTGCCATTCTGGGAATCGACGGGAAAGGTGAGTACGCCACCACCTTTTTCGGTTACGGTGAAAACGGCCGAATTCATAAGATCAAGGAATTTTATGACCCGGATTCACTCGGTGGTGTCTATGGGGCACTGACCCAGTATCTGGGATTTGAAATGCTCGATGGCGAGTTCAAGGTTATGGGCATGGCGCCATACGGGAACCCGGATCGGTTTGATTTTTCCCGACTGATAAGCTGCAACGGGTCATCGTTCAGTGTCAACACCAGGCTTGTCAACACTATCGGGTTGCGACGATATAAACAGAATGGCCTGGGGTATTATTTTGGACCGGAGCTGGTCGGCTGGCTGGGACCCAAACGGGAAGGGGATGACATCGACGATCCCTATGTCGATTATGCGGCCAGCATGCAAAAGCTGCTGGAAGATGTGGCCCTGAAACTGATCGATACCTATCTGGGTGATCTCCTGCGCGAGACCGGAAAACTGTGTTATGCGGGGGGCGTGGCTCTGAATGTCAAGCTGAATCAGAAAGTCATTGACCTTCCGTATCTCAAGGAGCTCTATGTCCAGCCGGCAGCCAGCGATGCCGGAACGGCCATCGGCGCGGCCTCTTATGTGGCCGCACAACATGGTGACCCGGTCCGGAAAATGAATCATGTATATCTGGGCCCCGAGTTTACCACCGATGAGTGCATCCAGGCCTGCAGGGTAGACGAGCGAGAGCCGAAATGGGAGCGAATCGACAATGCGCCGGAGACTGCAGCTCGCATCCTTGCCGATGGAAATCCGCTGGCCTGGTTTCAGGGGCGGATGGAGTTTGGCCCCCGGGCGTTGGGTAACCGGAGTATCCTGGGCGATCCCAGTCAGCCGGGGATTGCAGATCGGATCAACGAGCAGATCAAGTACAGGGAGCGGTGGCGACCGTTTTGTCCCAGCATTCTGGATCGGGCCGCACCGGAAATTCTGCAGACCGATCATCCGGCACCGTACATGACTTTTGCCTTCAACGTGGCCGAAGAATGGAAAAAGCGGATTCCAGAGGTGGTCCACGAGGATGGCACCGCCCGGGCTCAGGTTGTGTCACGGGATACAAACCCGAGGTATTATGCGCTGATTGAAGAGCTGGAAAAGCTCCGCGGGATCCCTGTCGTTCTCAATACCTCGCTGAACCGCCGGGGAGAACCGATTGTCTGCACCCCCGCCGATGCGCTGAATATGTTTTACGGGTCCGACCTTCAGTATTTGATCATGGAGGATGTTTTGGTGAAAAAATCCGACTGAACACCGAAACATGACATCCGGAATCCGGGGGAGATTCGATACAGAATCGAATCCGGTTATCTTTTAGCGATAGCTTCACTCGCTATTCTTCTCCGCTGCTTCCTTTAGTGCCTGGATGAGCTTTCCCTCCACATCGGCAGGGCGGATGTTGGCCATGCACCGGGCACCTTTGCCCGGGCAGCTTTTTTTGTAACAGGGCGCGCACTGCTCGCCGGCGGCAATCACCAGATGTTCGCTTTTATACGGTGCCACCCGTTGGGGTGAAGTCGGACCAAAAAGGGATACATAAGGCGTTCCTACCGCCGAGGCCATGTGCCCGGGGCCGGAATCGGGACCGACAGCCACGCTGGAAAATCGTAATGCGGCGGCCAGTTCGACCAGAGATGTCCGTCCGGTCAGATTGATGAGATCGGGTGAATTGATGGTTTTGCGCAACATGCCGGCCGCTTCGGTCTGACTCCGGTCCCCAAGCAGAATAACGGCGTGGGTTCCCCAGGCCAGAACCCGACTGGCCAGCTGAATGTACCCCTCCCTCGTCCAGTCCTTGGATTTCCAGGATGATCCCATGACCATGGCCACCGCTTTTTTATGCAGGCCTCGTAAGGCACCCGGTTTGAAATTCGCATCGTTCAACCAGGAAAAACCGAAATCAAGTTTTTCCGGTTGCGGCAAATTCAGATGCTCTGTGAATTTCAGGTAGTGGTCCAGCTTCGGCAGGTCGTCCGGGTAATAATCGATATGCTCAGTATTGAAAAGCCAGTTGAATTCTTTGGCATTTCGCGGATGAAACCCCACCCGTTTTCTGGCTCTGGAAAGTAGGGAAAAAAAACCGCTTTTGAGATGTCGCTGGAGATCCAGGGTGATGTCAAAATGGCGAGCGGCCAATTCTTTTTTCAATGCCAATACCCCAGCAACATGCCGGGGGCGGTCAAAGACGATCATTTCATCGATGTGCGGATGGCGTCGGACCAGTTCGGCCCACTGGGGCTCGACCAGCCAGGTCACTCGGCTGTGCGGGCGGTTATTTTTAATGTGGGATGCCACACACAGCCCCCGAATCAGGTCCCCAAGGGAGCCCATCAGGATGATCAATATTGAGGCGGTGTCCGACCGATGTTGTGAAGATGATTCAATCATCGTGCAAATTCCTGATGCTTGGTTATTGTCGCGGAAGAGATGATTCCGGCCTTCAGAAGAGCTGGCGGTCAAACCACTTTATCAGCTCCGGTGGGAGGCCGTGCTTGACGATGGCCCGATTCCACCGTCGGGTGTAGATTGATTTGAGCATGGCGGTACTTTTGTTCGTAAACCGACACTTATCAAAATCGATGATATACGTATAACCGGTCGGGTCCACCAATACGTTGCCGGGATGCAGGTCGACATGATGAATCCGGTTGGCGATAAGCCGTTGGATCTGGGGCGCGAGATCCTTCAGAGCTCTGTCAATACGGTTTCCCTGGCTCCGGCTCAGCTGGGCCAGGGTGAGATGGTCCGTGATTTCACGGGTGACCAGCCAGCCCCGGTAAACCATCCGGCCGTACCAGGCAAAAGCGATCGGCTCCGGCGCCCGAACCCCGATGTGCCGCATGCGATTCAAAAACCGCCATTCGATTTCTCCGCGGGTTCGCCCGGCTTTCAGGTAAAATCGCCGGTTTATCGATCCCAGAATTCCACCGCGGGTGTAGTATTTGACAACAGCCGGGCCGATTCCGTCCAGGCTGATCCGTGATATGGCGCTGCGGCCGCCAAGTGCATGTTCCGCCTGTCCCCGGGGACGGTCGAATGCCCGGGTCAGCATTTCCAGATGCCGATCCGAGAGACATCGGGCCGAACCGACGTGAAACTGTTTATAGACGATGATGCGGTAATCGGAAATCATATGTCGAGCATCCGTCGGATCGCTGAAATTACCTGCCCGGCGGAAAGATCCCTCATGCAGGAGTCCGTTCCGGCAGGGCAGAATTTTCCACCGTGGCGTCCGCAGGGTTTGCAGCTGAGGCCGGTTTTCTCCACTACGGTTGCCTTGGGGTTTTTCCACGGGCCGAAACCAAATTCGGGTGTGGTGGCGCAAAAGACAGCAGCGGTCGGCACCTTAAAGGCTGAAGCCATGTGAAGTGCCATGCTGTCATTGCACACCATCAGCTTTGCATGCCGGGTCAGATAGAGTGCGTCATCTACAGTGGTCATTCCAGCGAAATTCAAAACATCCAGCCCCCGGGCTACTTTCTCGGCAACCGACCGCTCAGATGGAGCGCCGATCAGAACCACTTCCAGCCCCTGATTCCTGAGAAACCGGGCAACCTCGCGGTATCCTCGCCAGTCCCATCGTTTTGTTTCCCATGCGCTGCCGGGAACGAGAATGGCATAACTGCCGGGGGCTGGCAGCTGGATCTGCAGTTTGCCGGACAATTCCTTTTTATCCGGTGGAAAAAGGCGAAGATCCGTTGACAGGCCGCTGACAGGCATCTCCCCGGACAGCAGGGAGAGATTTCGGATCACGTCGTGCCGGGCAGGGTTCCGGTTTCGGGTTCGATGATAAAAGAAATTCAGCCTGGCGTTATCGAAACCGATTCGGATCGGTATCCGGCTTAAGCTGAGCAGCAGAGCGGTCCGTGCGGAGCGATGCAGGGAATAACACCGGTCAAAGTGATGCCTGCGGATCGTTTTTGACATACGAAAAAGACCTTGGACGCCGCTGTTGACCCCGCGCTTGTCAAATGGGATGACGCCGGTCAGCAGAGGATCCCGGCGGACCAGGGAGGCGGAAAGGGGCGTTGTCATCATCCAGAGATTCGCCTCCGGATACAGATCTCGGATACCTCGTATGACAGGGGTCGAGAGAATGGTGTCTCCCAGATAGCTGGTTTGGACAAGCAGAATTTTCATTGAACGGCTCGGGTTGGTGTGAGTGACCGCCAGACGGTCAGTTTGCATAGCTTTCATGGGATATGATCAGGGTACCCGGTATTGCGGCATGTCGCTACAGCGATCCGGCCAGCAACTGACTGACCGTCTCGATATCCTCGGGCCGGTCGACGCCAACGCTCGTGTGCCGGGTTACCACAACGTGGATCGGAATGCCATGATCCAGCAACCGCAATTGCTCAAGTTTCTCGATGCGCTCATGCCGGCTTGTGCCGAGTTCGACAAATCTGCGAAGGACCGGAAGGCGGAAGGCATACAGACCAATATGACCGAAATATCCGGACTCAACTTCGTCCCGGGGAAATGGTATGGGGGCCCTTGAAAAATAAAGCGCTGACTGATCTTTTGAAAAAACAACCTTGACCTGGTCAGGATTCCGGGCTTCTGCCGGTTCAATGGCGCGCGCGAGCGTGGTCACCTGAACAGACGGTGATTTAAAGGGGTTGAGAAGTTCTGAGAGCATTTCCGGATCCAGGGCGGGTTCATCACCCTGTATATTTACCACAACCGCGTCCTCGGGGACTTTGATTTTCCGGGCAGCCTCAAGAACACGATCGGTGCCGCTGGGATGGTCGCGCCGGGTCATGACAACCGGAATATCCAGCTGATCGGCTGCCTTGGCGATTCGCCGGTCGTCGGTGGCCAGTGCAACATGCTGCAGTTCTGGACATTGAATGGCGCGCTGGTATACATGCCAGATCATGGGGCGCCCCAGGATATCCGCCAGCGGTTTGCCCGGAAATCGGGACGATTCGTATCGCGCCGGGATGATACCGACGCAGTAGGGAAATCGGTTCATGAAACGCTCTCTTTTCGGCGAAAAACCGATGCTGAATCCTTGTGGATTCGGGTTTGTCGCAAGTTTCGATACTGCTTAGAAGTCAGGCGTCAGCCGCTATGCCGGGAGATCTGCCGTTTCCGGTTGGCCACTGTCTATCACCGGACAGACAGCGGTTTATCAGACGGCAGGCCTGCAAGGTGCCGCCCTGTCGATTTTTCAGAAAAGCGCTGGCGGCCTGGCGGATTTGCGACCGGGATGCCGGCGCGTCCAGACTGGTTGCCAGCATATCCGCGGCCTGTTTCCAGTCCTTGGCCTCCCGCACCATTCCTGTGGAGACGATTTCCTCTCCCACCCATTTGAAATTTTCCCAATGGGGGCCGATAACGGGTGAGATCCCGCACATGAGGGGCTCAAGGAAATTCTGTCCGCCCAGGGGCGCCAGGCTGCCTCCGATAAAAGCGGCCTGAGCCATATTGTAGGCTGCAGACAACTCTCCAAAAACGTCCCAGAGGATGATTGACCCGATCGAGGCCTGTGATGCCATTTCGGATCGTCGCGTCCAGGGTATGCCGCGTTTTGTCAGATGATCGCCCCATGCGGCAAGACGTTCCATGTGACGGGGAAAAAGACCGATAACGACATCCTTTCGCCGGGCGAGAACAGATGATATGATGTTCAAAACCGCGCTTTCCTCCTCGCGCCGGATTGACCCCAGAGCGAGGAAACGCTGCCCTCGATCAATGATCGCATTCAGCGGAGTATCGATATCCGTGGCCGGGCCGGAGATGGCAATTCGGTCAAATTTGATATTCGGCATCACCTGGACGCGCTCATCACCGAAGAGTGAGGCAAATCGATTTGCATCGGCCCGGGAAATGGCCAGCACCCGATCCGGGCTCAGCGAACGCCACAATCCTGGATACCAGCGATATCGCCGCAGGCTTTTTTCGGTCATGCGGCCGTTGAGGATCAGCGTCCGTACCCCGGTTTTTTTAAGCTCGGCAAACAGGCCCGGCCAGATTTCGGACTCGAGTGTAATCATGAGCTTCGGGCGAACCTGGGCAACCGCCTTTTCCATGATAGCGGGTCTGTCAAACGGGAAATACGCCGAAAGCACTCGGACGATGTGGTTTTTTCCGTTCAGATCCATGGCCGCCTGTTGAAGAATGTCAAATCCCTGGCGGGTGTTGGTCGTGATCAGCGCCTGAATCGGCCGAACGGGTTTCAGCGTTTCCAGCAATGTACGGGCAAGGTACGATTCCCCGGCGGAAGCCGCCTGGATCCAGATGTCGGCTTTTGGCAGCCGGGTTTTCAGGGTCCGCTCATCGAATCCGTCGGCCAGTCGGACGTTTCGACGAAGAAGGGGCAGAACTATACCCCAGGCGAGGTTGTAAACAGACAAGGCTAACTTGGACATATATGCTCGGAAAATATCTCCGGGTGCCCGATGGTAAAGGGACGCAGATTTAAAAAATCCTCGTTCCTGAGGAACCCGGAATCGTGTCGGTTTTCAGTCGCAGTTTTTTTCGTGATCATCAGTCAAAACGGCAGGATAATAATTAAATGTAGGCAGCGTGTCAAACGTCATTGCAATGAAAGGCCGGTTTCTTTGCCGTAGATTTTTTTAAACGAAAGCTGGTCAGCCGAGCGTCTCAACTCCCGGAATTTCGAACTTATTTTTTCGTGAACCCTAAGTGATGGAATTCGTTCCGCATTGACACGCCTGGGGGAGTCTGTTACTCGTGGATCGCGTTGGCGGATGCCTGCGCGGAGACAACTGAGTTTACCGGATTAAAACCGGTTTGTTGACCAATACGTTTGCAAATTGTCAGAGGGGATCGTTCTGAACGCAATGACGGGTAATCATTCAATCCCATTGGATCGCGCCAAAAGGCCGGGCGAAGACCGGAGGCCGGTGCTTTTCCGATTTATTGCCGGCATACCGTCAGGTGTTGTCGTTGGAATCGGCAAAATGATCGGGTTGGCGGCGTACACCATCGACTGGCCTCATCGTCGGATTATTCGCCGGAATCTAAAATTTGCATTTCCCGACTGGTCCCCTTCACGAATTCGTCAGGTCGCCCGGCAGGTATTTCAGAATTTTGGAATTACGGCGATGGAGATTTTCCAGCTTGCCGGTTTGTCCCGGGAGACGATTCTGAAAACCGTTCGCATCTCCGGAGAGAACTATTTACATGACGCCATGACCGATCCCCGGGGGGTGATCCTGATATCTGCTCATCAGGGAAACTGGGAGGTGCTGCCGCTTTTTACGGCGTGCTATTTCGGCAGACCGGTATCCTGTGTCATGCGGCCTCTTGAAACGGGAATACTCGATCGGTGGATTCGCCGGATTCGGACACGTTTTGGAAATCGGGTCCTTGAAAAGGATGGCGCATTCTCCGAGATGTCGAGAACACTGAGAGGCGGCGGTATGGTAGGGATCGTGATCGACCAGGGAACGAAATCCTCAGAAGGCATCGAGGCGACCCTTTTCAACAGGAAGGTTACCGCAACTCCCGGTGCGGCGCTGCTGGCCATGCGATGCCGCAGTCCGGTGCTGCCCATGTACTGCGTCCGTGATCCCGACAATGGTCTCCGGTTGGTTGTCGAGCCCCCTGTGACCATCCAGCGAACGGGAAACATGCGGATGGATCTCAAGGTCAACACTCAGTTGATGATGACCGTTATCGAGAGGATAATCAGCCGGCATCCGGATCAATGGTTCTGGTTTCACAAACGATGGAAAAAGCATTACCCGGAGCTGTACCCGGAATATGTCGCTCGACGCAAACGGCGGAAAGCCAGGGAAAAAGAACGGAAATGGGCCTGATTCCATGGAAACCCCAGCAAGCGGCCATGTGCTGAGAGAGGCCGGCCGGCGGCCGGACGTGCCGTTTTGTATCGACGTGGTCTGCGATGATGAGACCCTGTCGGTTTGCTGCACTGAGGTCGTACGGAGCCTGCCCGCAAAGCGACTGACCTGTTTCGGGGTGTGGAACAGCCGTCCGGTGGTTGTAAAAATTTTTTTGGACGCCATTCATGCCAAGCGCCATTGGGAAAGGGAGCGGGCCGGTGTCGCGGCCATGAATCGATTCGGGCTGCAAACCCCTTCACTGCTTTTTGCCGGCCGGCTGTCTGCCGGCCGGGCCTTTGCGCTGGGATTTGAACGCTTGCTGGATGCCCGGGATTTTGCGGCTGAATGGCGCCAATGTGCCGACGATACCAGACGTATCCGGTTGCTGAGCCAGGCGGCCGGGGCGATTGCCGCCCAGCATCAGGCCGGCTTGTCCCAGAACGATGCCCATTGGGGGAATTTTCTGATCCGGGGCGAGCAGATCGTAGCCGTTGATGGGGATGCTGTCGATCACCGCCGGGCGGGGCAGCCGCTTTCCGAAACCGAAAGCCTGAACAGTGTCGCCAGATTTTTTGCCCAATCATCTGTTGAGCACGACGCTTTGCTTGCCGCCGCTTTTGAGCAGTATGAACAGGCACGGGGCTGGCCGGCGGACTCTCGCCGGCTGAAGCGCCTGCTGCGGGCGGTGCGAGCGCGTCGAAAGTGGAGAAAAAAACGGTATCTTCGAAAAAAATTCCGCGAATCCACAGACCATGTCTGCCGAAAATCCTGGAGACGATTTCTGGTTTGTGACCGGAAAGCATTTACCCCGGAAATGTCGGATTTCCTGGAAAACCCCGATCCGGTAATCGCCAGAAGCCGATTGTTGAAAGACGGCAACTCTTCCACCTTGGCGCTGGTGGACGTCAACGGTCGGCGGCTGGCTGTCAAACGCTACAATATCAAGAATATTTTTCATCGATTGAGCCGTTGTGCCAGACCGTCCAGGGCCTGGGGGGCGTGGCGGAATTCACATCTTCTTCGTTTTATTCGAATCCAGACACCACGGCCCGTCGCATTCATGGAAATCCGCTGGGGGTGGCTGCGATCCGGGGCGTATTTTATCACTGAATACACGGACGGAGACACCCTGGCTGATCGGTTGACAGACAAAACGGCAGGATCGGGCGCCGCTTCAGGTGTAATTCATGACATATCGAAATTGTTTCAGTCGCTGGTCAATCATTCCATCAGCCATGGAGACCTGAAAGCCAGCAATTTTATTGTGTCACCCTGCGGGGTGTTTATCACCGACCTGGATGCCATGAAAGAACACCGGTTTCGGTGGCGCTTTTTAAAGGCCTTTGCACGCGACCGGAAACGATTCATGAAAAACTGGCTGAATCAGCCGGCGTTGGGCCGGGAATTTGAATCGGTTATTTCGCAACTGAACCGGGACATGCCACCGGGGCGCTGCGTTTCGGATTGCAGCGAGCAGTCCGGCAATTGGGGACAATGACTACAGAACCGCTGATTATTTTAATGTATCATCATATTGCCCGGCCGCCGTCCTCTGTGCGAATCAGGGGCATGTACACCACACCGCGGCAATTTGAACAGCATCTGGCCTGGCTGATCCGGAGGGGTTTTTTCTTTACCACGTTCAGTGCGCTGTCTTGCCCGGGCAAATCCAAGCCACCGATACGTAGTCGGCGAACGGTCATTTTGACGTTTGATGAC
>ENA-ORCU01000678-ORCU01000678.1-marine-metagenome-genome-assembly--contig:-NODE-678-length-11842-cov-3.111772_pt1 | contig 11842 bp, 9 predicted proteins | sample MGYA00248631_ERZ508512 | MGnify/ENA primary metagenome ERZ508512 (study PRJEB26183, sample SAMN06268844) | marine metagenome | isolation source: Tt an P1 anaerobic enrichment on pine from sediment taken... | reverse complement strand
TTTTTCGGGGAAGACGCAGGACCAGCCGCAGCGGCGGGTCTGATATCGGCAGGCCCCGCGCCTGCCTGCCACGAACACACGCACAACGCCACGCGGCGATCCGGTGTTACCCGCCGACGCCGGCCACGCGAGAGAGTGCCTCGTCGAGCACCTCCAGCCCAGCGCCGTCGCGATGTGCGCCCTCCGACAGCACCCGCCGCCAGCCGCGCGCGCCCGGCCGCCCGGCGAACATCCCCAGCATGTGGCGCGTCACCTGCGCCAGCTTGCCGCCCTCGGCCAGGTGGCCCGCGATATAGGGGCGCATTTCCGCAACCACCTGCTCGGCCGTCTTGCGCCCCTCGGCGCCAAAGATCACCTCGTCCGCGCCCAGCAGGATGTCCGAGGGGCTGTGATAGGCCGCCCGCCCGATCATCACCCCGTCGAGCCCACGCGACAGCTGCTCCTGCGCCTGCTCCAGCGAAGCGATGCCGCCGTTGATCGAGATGTGCAGATGCGGGAAGTCGCGCTTCATGGCCTGGACGAGGTCATAGTCCAGCGGCGGGATATCGCGGTTTTCCTTGGGGCTGAGCCCCTGCAGCCAGGCCTTGCGGGCATGGATGGTGAAGCGGGTGACGCCAGCGGCGCTGACCCGCTCCAGGAAATCCGGCAGCACCTGCGCGGGGTCCTGCTCGTCCACGCCGATGCGGCATTTGACGGTGACCTCGACGCTGGCCGCCCCGATCATCGCCGCCACGCAGTCGGCCACCAGGTCGGGGCTTTTCATCAGCACCGCGCCGAAGGTGCCCGACTGCACCCGGTCCGAGGGGCAGCCCACGTTGAGGTTGACCTCGTCATAGCCCTCTTCGCAGCACATTTTCGTGGCCTCGGCCAGGTCGGCGGGCTCCGAGCCGCCCAGCTGCACCGCCACCGGGTGCTCCTCGGGGTTGAACGCCAGCAGGTGCCGCGCACCGCCCCGCACCAGCGCGGGCGCGGTCACCATCTCGGTATAGAGCAGCGTGCGCGCCGACATCAGCCGGTGCAGGTAGCGGCAATGGCGGTCGGTCCAATCCATCATCGGGGCGACCGACAGGCGCGCAGCACGGCGCACCTCTGAAGACCTCGGGTTGTCCGACAATTTCGACACAGGCTGCTCTTTCCGTTTCCGGTAATTTTCCGCTGGTTCCGGACTGCGTTGCGCGGCGGCTGCCGCAGCCCCCGCCAGAGCCCGTGACTTCTAGCAGCTTGCCAGGCGGCGCACCAGAGGGCCCGCGGCCGCTGCGAAACCCGCTCGCCCGCCGGAGCCGCGGCTGCGGTCGTTGCATTGCATTGTCAGGCACGTTCCGCGGCGCCAGGGCGGGCGCGCCCCGGCTCAGGATTTCGCCGCCGATTTGATCGAGGCAAGCTTGTTGAGCAGATGAGAGCGCATGAGCGCCGAGCAGCGATCCGCGTCCCGCGCTTCCAGCGCCTCGGCAATCGCCTCGTGCTCTTCGACCGCGACGCGCCAGCGTTCAGGCGTCAGGTTGGCCTGGTAGCGCGCCCGTTGCGCGCGATAGGCCAGGAGTTCATGCGAGCGCGCAAGCGTATCGTTGGACGCGGCCTCGAGAATGGCCCTGTGAATCGCCTGGTTGATGCGGAAGTATTCCGGACGGTCGGCGTTGTCGAAGCTTTGCCTCAGCTGGCGCGTCATATCCGATACCCGCGCCAGATCCTCGTCGGAGGCCGCCTTGGCCGCAAGCTCACCCGCGAGCCCCTCGAGCACGGCCAGCACGCCGAACACTTCGTCCAGCTCGTCCGGGCTCTGGCGGGTAATGACCGCGCCACGGTTGGGAATGAGCTCCAGCAGCCCCTCGGCGGCAAGCACCTTGAGCGCTTCGCGCAGGGGGGTCCGGGAAACGCCGAACTGCTCGGTCAGGAGTTTTTCGCGCACCTTCTCGCCGGGCTCCAGCGCACCTTCGAAGATCATTTGCCGAAGGTGATTGCTGATCTCCACAGCCAGGGCGGTGCGCCCGATAGGACTTGGGATCTTGCTGCTCATGCGTCTCCTTTCTCGCTTGGGGCGAAAAGAGCAAGGCCTGCGCCGTCATATGCCATCCTGTCCTCGCGTCGCCCGGTCGAACATTTCGACGATATGCAGCGCGTCGCGGCTTGCACCGTCGGCGATCTGGTGGCGGCAGGAGGTGCCATTGGCCAGGACGTGATGCGCCGGCGCCGCCTCGCGCACCGCGGGCAGCAAGGACAGCTCGCCCATCTTGCGCGACACGTCGTAGGTTTCGGCGCCGTATCCGAAGGCACCGGCCATCCCGCAGCAGGCGCTTTCGATATGGCGCACCTGCAGCCCCTCCAGCGCGGCCAGCGCGCGATCCATGTCGCCCATGACGCCCGCGGCCTTCTGGTGGCAGTGGCCATGGACATGCACCGTTTCGCCGGCCATGCCGGAGGTCGGCAGCCTGAAACGGCCCTCGCCCAGCTCGCGGGCCACGAATTCCTCGAACAGCAGCGCGTTTTCGGCCAGCGCCTTGGTGTCCTCTCCGGGCAGCAGCGTCAGGAACTCGTCGCGCAGGGTCAGCAGGCAAGACGGCTCCAGCCCCACGATGGGCCGTCCGGCGCGCACATGGGGCATCAGCGCCTCAAGCGTGCGCTGCGCCTCGGCCCTGGCCTCATCGATCATGCCCGCCGCCAGATAGGTGCGCCCGCAGCAGAGCGGCCGGCCGCCCGGCGCCTGCGCGGGCTCGACCCTGTAGCCGGCGCGCGCCAGCACGCGCAGCGCCGCGCGCGGAATGCGCGGCTCCATCCAGCGGTTGAAGGTGTCGGTGAACAGCACCACCGTCCCCGCGGCGCCGCTGCCCGAGCCGCGCGCGACCTCCCCATCGCGGAAGAAATCGCGCCGGAACAGCGGCAGGCTGCGCTGGCGAGCAAAGCCCAGGGTTTTCTCGCCCAGACGCGCCAGCAGCGGCACCCGGTTGCGCAGGGCCACCGCCCAGCGCAGCGCCACGCCAAGACGGGCGTAGCGCGGCATGGCGGCGATCAGGTGGGCGCGCGCCCCGAACCCCAGCTTGCGCCCGCGCTGCGCCAGAACCTCGGTCTTCATGCGGGCCATGTCCACCCCGGTGGGGCATTCGCGCTTGCAGGCCTTGCAGCCGACGCAGAGGCGCATGGTCTCTTCCATCTCGTCGGAAAACAGCGCGTCCTTCCCCAGCCGCCCCGACAGCGCCAGCCGCAGCGTGTTGGCGCGCCCGCGGGTCACGTCGCGCTCATCCCGGGTCACGCGGTAGCTGGGGCACATGCTGCCGCCGGCGAGCTTGCGGCAGGCGCCGTTGTTGTTGCACATCTCGACCGCGCCCTGAAAACCGCCGCCCGCGCCGGTCCAGGCCGACCAGTCGTGCCCGGTGTTGAGATCGGCGAAGTCGTAGCCGCGCGGGTAGCGCATGAGGCTGCGGTCATCCATCTTGGGCGGGTTCACGATCTTGCCGGGGTTGAGCCGGTTTTCCCCGTCGAACAGCCCCTTCACCTCCTCGAAGGCGCGCACCAGCTGCGGCCCGAACATCTTTTCGTGGAATTCCGACCGCACGATGCCGTCGCCATGCTCGCCCGAATGCGACCCCTTGTAGTCGCGCACCATGTCGAAGGCTTCCTCGGCGATGGCGCGCATCGCCGCGACGTCCTTGTCGAGCTTGAGGTTGAGCACCGGGCGCACATGCAGGCAGCCCTCGGATGCATGGGCGTACCATGTGCCCGAGGTGCCGTGACGCGTGAAGACCTCGGTTAGGCGGTCGGTGTAGTCGGCCAGATGCTCCAGCGGCACGGCGCAATCCTCGACGAAGGAGACCGGCTTGCCGGCGTCCTTCATCGACATCATGATGTTCAGCCCGCCCTTGCGCAGCTCGCCGATATCGCCTGCCAGCCGGGCATCGCGCACCTCGACCACCCCGCCCTCATGCGCGCCGCCGCGCCCGAAGCCGTAGCCGAGACCCGCCATGGTGTCGTGCAGCGCAGAAATGCTGCGCTCGTTCTGCTCGGCGCTGTCGGCGAATTCGACCAGCAGCAGCGCCGCCGGCGCGCCGCGCACGAATTCCTCCAGCGTGCGGGCATAGAGGGGGATGGAGCGCGCCAGCGAGATCATGGTGGCGTCCACCAGCTCGACCGAGGTCGGGCCCAGCGCCACCAGGTGCTGCGCGGCCTCCATCGCGGCGCGGAAGGTGGGGAAATGGCACACGCCCAGGATCTTGTCCTTCGAGGGCAGCGGCGAGAGCGCGATCTCGATGGCGGTGGAAATGCCCAGCGTGCCCTCGGACCCGATCAGCAGATGCGCCAGGTTCAGCGGCGCCGCCCCGGGCACCAGCGCGTCGAGGTTGTAGCCGCCAACCCTCCGCTGGACCTCGGGAAAGCGCCGCGCGATCTCCTCGGCCTCGCGGGCGCCGATGGCGGTGAGGCGCTCCAGCAGCTCGGCCGGCACGCGGTTGCCGCCGCCGGGGCCGAAATCGAACGGGGTGCCGTCGGCCAGCAGCCCCTCGATCCGGTGCACGTTGGCACGCGTGGTGCCGTAGCGCAGGGAACGTGAGCCGCAGGAATTGTTGCCCACCATGCCGCCGATGGTGGCGCGCGACGCGGTGGAGATATCGACCGGGAACCACAGACCGTGCGGCTTGAGCTGGCGGTTGAGCTCATCCAGCACGATCCCCGGCTCGACCAGCGCCCGGCGCCCCTCGACATCCAATTCGAGAATCCGGTTCAGATGGCGGGAGCAATCCACGATCAGCCCCGAGTTCACGGTCTGCCCGCATTGCGAGGTCCCGCCTCCGCGCATGGTCAGCGGCAGGTCCGATTCGCGCGCCATCTCCAGCGCGACGGCCACGTCCTGCGCCGATTTCGGGATCACCACGCCGGCCGGCATGATCTGGTAGATCGAGGCATCGGTGGCGTAGCGCCCCCGCTCGAAAAGGCCAAAATGAGCTTCCCCCTCAAGCTCCTTGGCCAGGATCCTGCCCTTGGTCCCGTCCAGCATCCCAGTGTCCTCCCCGAATTTTGGACTTGGCTCTTGACTGAATAATGAATTCAGAATTCACTTCAAGCAATTTCGCCCCACCCGGCGCTCTGGCCCGAGAGGAGGCCCCGAAAGGGGACGGGCCAGCGTCAGGGGCGTTCAGGACGTCAGACCGATAAGACGCCGCCAACGGGAGAGGAGACACACCATGCCAGCCGGCCGCCATTTTCTGCAGATCCCCGGGCCTTCCAACGTGCCCGACCGCGTGCTGCGCGCGATGGACTTCCCCACCATGGACCACCGCGGGCCCGCCTTTGCCGAGATTGGCCAGAAGGCGCTGGACGGCATGCGCTCGATCTTCCGCACCAAGGGCCGGGTGGTGATTTACCCCTCCTCCGGCACCGGCGCCTGGGAGGCCGCGCTGGTCAACACCCTGTCGCCCGGCGACACGGTTCTGATGTATGAAACCGGCCATTTCTCGACGCTGTGGAAGAAGCTGGCCGAGAGGCTGGGCCTCAACCCGGTGTTCATCGAGGGCGACTGGCGCTCGGGCGCCGATCCCGACGCGATCGAGGCGCGCCTGCGCGAGGACAGCGCGGGCGAGATCAAGGCGGTCTGCGTGGTCCATAACGAAACCTCGACCGGCGCGGTCAGCCCGATCGCCGATGTGCGCCGCGCCATCGACGCCGCGGGCCACGGCGCGCTGCTGATGGTGGACACGATTTCCTCGCTCGCCTCGGTGGACTACCGCCATGACGAATGGGGCGTGGACGTGACCGTGTCGGGCTCGCAGAAGGGGCTGATGCTGCCGCCTGGACTGTCCTTCAACGCGATCAGCGACAAGGCGGTGGCCGCGTCGAAAACCGCCGGGCTGCAGAACGCCTATTGGAGCTGGGCCGAGATGGAGGGGCCCAACGCTTCGGGCTATTTCCCCTACACGCCCGCCACCAACCTGCTCTACGGTCTGGTCGAGGCCGTGGCCATGCTGCACGAAGAGGGGCTGGAGAACGTCTTTGCCCGCCATGCCCGCCACGGCGCGGCCACCCGCGCAGCGGTCGAGGCCTGGGGGCTGGAGGTTCTGTGCAAGGTGCCCGAGCACCGCTCGCCGGTGCTGACCGCGGTGATGATGCCCGAGGGCCATTCCGCCGACGCCTTCCGCGCCACCACCCTGCGCCATTACGACATGTCGCTGGGCAACGGGCTGTCGAAGGTCGCTGACAAGGTCTTCCGCATCGGCCATCTTGGGGATTTCAACGACCTGATGCTCTGTGGCACGCTCGCAGGGGTCGAGATGGGGCTGCGCGATTCCGGCGTGCCCTGCAAGGCCGGCGGGGTGCAGGCGGCGATGGACCTTCTGGCCAGCACGCCCGCCGCGCACCGCTCGGCCGCCTGATCGCGGCCCCGCGGCGCCGGTTTGAGGAGGCCGGCACCGGGGGGTCATGGGAACGACACGAGACAGAAAGGGAAAGCAAAACAAGGGAGATACCCGCCCATCGCGGGGAGAACCGACCGGGACGCCACAAGCTGGCCGCCCGGACAAATCACGATCAAAACCAGGGAGGAAAAAATGAAAACCACGTTGATCGCCACCGCCACGGCGCTGTTCACGCTGGGCACGGCCCCGGCCATGGCCGCGGAGATGACTCTGAAATTCGGACATGTCGGCGCGCCCGGCTCGCTCTTCGAATCGACCGTCAACCATTTCGCCGAATGCGCGAACACCAAGCTCGACGGCAAGGTCGAGGTTCAGACCTTCGGCTCGTCGCAGCTGGGCAAGGACAAGGAACTGCTGCAGAAGCTCAAGCTGGGCCAGGTCGATTTCGCCCTGCCCTCGTCGGTCATGTCCTCGGTCGATGATGTCTTCGGCATCTTCGAGATGCCCTACATCATCAAGGACCGCGACCACATGCGCCGGGTTCAGGGCGAGATGATGGGCACCTTCCAATCCGCCGCGCAGGACAACGGCTATTACATCGTCGGCCTTGCCGAGAACGGGTTCCGCAACATCACCAACAATGTGCGCCCGATCAACAAGCCCGAGGACCTGCAGGGCGTGAAACTGCGCACCCCGAACGGCGCATGGCGGGTGAAGATGTTCCAGCAATACGGCGCCAACCCGACGCCGATGGCGTTTTCCGACGTGTTCACCGCGCTGCAGACCGGCGTGATCGACGGGCAGGAAAACCCCTATGCCCAGATCGCCTCGGCCAAGTTCCAGGAGGTGCAGAAATACCTCTCCGTCACCGGCCACGTCTACACGCCGGCCTATATCCTGGCCTCGCAGAAGCATTTCTCGAAACTGCCCGAGGACGTGCAGGCCGGGCTGAAGGATTGCGCCGCCGAGACGCAGGACTTCACCTATGAGAAGGCCGCGCAGCTGGAAGACGAACTGCTGGGCGTGATCAAGGACGCGGGCGTCGAGGTGAACGAGGCCGACAAGGATGCCTTCATCGCCGCCTCGAAGCCGATCTACGAAGCCTTCGCCGCCGAAGTCGACGGCGGGCAGCAGATGATCGACACCGTGCTCAGCCTCGGCGGGGGCAGCTGACACAGAGGCGGCGGGCCCCGTGCCCGCCGCTTCCTCCTGCACCCCCACCCTCCGGAGCCAAGGCATGACCATGACTGCAGACCCGCACTCACCCCCGGGCCCCCCTAGCGGTGCGCGCCTCATCATCGAAAACATCCGCCAAATCGCCAGCCGCGCGCTGGAAACGGTCACCATCGCGCTGATGGTCGGCCTGACCATCATCGTGGTCCTTGCCGTGCTCGCCCGGCTGATGGGCGAAAGCTTTTCCTGGTATGACGAGGTGGCCGCCATCGCGCTGGCCTGGATCACCTATTACGGCTCGGCGCTGGCCGCGCTGCACCGCCGCCATATCGGTTTTGACACGGTGCTGCTGGCCCTGCCGCCGCACCTGCGCCTGGGCGCGCTCCTCCTGGGGGAAGCGCTGGTGCTGATATTCTTCGTCCTGATGGCGCGCGCCGGTCTGCAGGTGCTGGAGGTGCTGGAAGGCGACCGCCTGGTCTCGCTCACCTGGGTGCCGGTGCAGCTCACCCAGTCGGTGATCCCCATCGGCGCGATCCTGTTCATCACCTGCCAACTGCTCAGCCTGCCCGAATACTGGGAAAAGACCGCCCGCGGCATCTCGCTCGAACATGCCGAGATCGAGGAAGAGGTCGAGGCCGAACTCGAAAAGAACAAGGAGCACGCCTGATGCTGATGCTTGTCATCTTCCTCGCCCTGGTCGCGATGATCTGCATCAACGTGCCCATCGCCGTGGCGCTGGCGCTCGCAGGCGTGCTGGGCCTTCTGATGACCGAAGGCGTGTCGAGCCTCGTGACCATCGCGCTCGACATGTATGACGGGTCGACGAAATTCTCGCTGATCGCCATCCCGATGTTCGTGCTCGCGGGCGCGATCATGAATGCCGGCGGCGTCACCGACCGCCTGATCAACTTCGTCTCGGCGCTGATCGGATTCATCCGCGGCGGCCTGGCGATGGTGAATATCGGCGTGTCGCTGTTCTTTGCCGAGATCTCGGGCTCGGCGGTGGCCGACGTGGCCGCCATGGGCTCGATCCTGATCCCGCAGATGAAGAAACGCGGCTACACCAAGGAGCTTTCGGCCGCCGTCACCTCCTCCTCGGCGTCGCTGGCGATCATCATCCCGCCCTCGATCCCGATGATCCTCTATGCCGCCTCGGCCAATACCTCGGTCGAGCAGCTCTTCGTCGCCGGCGTCGTGCCGGGGCTGCTGGGGGCCGGCGGGCTGATGGCCGTCGCCTACTGGTTCGCCCGCCGCTACAACCTGCCCACCGAGGAGGCCCTCAACCTCCGCCGCGTGCGCGAGACCTTCCGCGAAGCCCTGCCCGCCTTCGCCCTGCCCATCATCATCCTGGGCGGCATCTTCGGCGGCTTCGTCACCGCGACCGAGGCGGCGGGGCTGGCGGTGATCGCGGCGATGATCGTCTCGGCCTGGTATCGCCAGGTGGACATCGCCCACCTGCGCCGCGCCATGCTGGACGGCGGCATCCAGACCGCGGTTGTGATGCTGCTGGTGGCGGCTTCGGTCCTGATGGGCGGGTTTTTGACCCGCGCCCAGATCCCGCAGCAGCTGGCCGAGGGGATCCTGGCGATCACCACCGAGCAATGGCTGATCCTGCTGATCCTCAACGTGTTCTTCCTGGTGATCGGGTTCTTCCTGCACTCGGCGGCGGCGATCATCCTGGTGGTGCCGATCGTGATCCCGCTGATCAACGCGGCCGGCATCGACCCGGTGCATTTCGGCCTGGTGGTGACGCTGAACCTGGCCATCGGCCAGCAGACGCCGCCGGTGGCCTCGGTGCTGATCACCTCCTGCGCGGTGGCGCGGGCCAATATCTGGGAGGTCTCCAAGGTCAACGTGGCCTTCGTGGGCGTGCTGCTGGCGGTGCTGATGCTGTGCACCTACGTGCCCTCGGTGCCGCTGTTCCTGGTGGAGTATTTCTACAGATGAGCGACCTGACCCACGAGATCCGGGGCCGCACGCTCTGGATCACCTTCAACCGTCCCGCGGCGCGCAACGCGCTGACCTTCGGGATGTACGAGGGGCTGGCCGATCTGTGCCGCGCCGTGCCCACCGATGGCAGCCTCGGCGCCGTGGTCATCCACGGCGCCGGCGGCAAGGCCTTTGCCGCGGGAACCGACATGACCCAGTTCCGCGCCTTCGAGACGGCGCAGGACGCGCTCGACTACGAGGCGCGGATCGAGGAGGTGCTGACCGCGATCGAGACATGCCCCCTGCCCACGCTGGCGGCGATCCACGGCGCCTGCACCGGCGGCGGCGCCTCGATCGCGGCGGTCTGCGACCTGCGCATCGCCTCGGCCGGGCTGAAGTTCGGCTTTCCGATCGCGCGCACCCTGGGCAACTGCCTGGCGGCCGGGAACCTCGCCCGGCTCTCGGCCCTTCTGGGCGACGGCCGGGTGCGCGAGCTGATCTTCACCGCGCGGCTGATGGGCGCCGAGGAGGCCCGGGCCGCCGGGCTGGTCTCCGAGGTGCTGGCGGACGAGGCCGCGCTGATGAGCAGGGCGGAGGAACTGGCCGGGCAGCTGGGCCAGATGGCCCCGCTGACCCTGCGCGCCACCAAGGAGGCGATGCGCCGCAACCGCGCCGCAATGGCCGGCGCGGACGCCGACCTGATCGAGATGTGCTACATGAGCGAGGATTTCCGCCACGGGATGGAGGCCTTCCTCGCCAAGGAGAAACCGCAATGGAAGGGCAGATGACGGAGAGGCAGGCAAGCGGCCCGCTCAAGGGCATGAAGGTCATCGAACTGGCCCATATCATGGCCGGCCCGGTCTGCGGGCTGATGCTGGCCGACATGGGCGCCGACGTGATCAAGGTGGAAAAGCCCGACGGCGACGACAGCCGCCGCTTCCTGCCGCCGGCGATCGAGGGGGAATCCGCCGCCTACATGATGATGAACCGCAACAAGCGCGGGCTGGCGCTGAACCTCAAGGACCCGGCGGCGGTCGAGGCGCTGCGCCGCCTGCTGGCCGAGGCCGACGTGGTGATCGAGAATTACCGCATGGGCACGATGGAGCGGCTGGGGCTGGGCTATGACACCCTGCGCGAGATCAACCCCCGCCTGATCTATTGCGAGATCTCGGGCTTCGGCCGCACCGGGCCTTACGCGCAGCGCGGCGGGTTCGACCTGATCGCCCAGGGCATGTCGGGGCTGATGTCGATCACCGGCGAGGGGCCGGGCCGCCCGCCGGTCAAGCCCGGCGCGCCGATTTCGGACATCAACGCCGGGATCCTGGCCGCCATGGGGGTCAGCGCCGCCTATGCCAACATGCTGCAGACCGGGCGCGGGCAGAAGGTGGATACCTCGCTCTTCGAGGCCGCGATCACCCAGACCTACTGGCAATCCGCCATCGCCTTTGCCACCGGCGAGGCGCCCGGGCCGCTGGGCTCGGCCCATCCGCTCAACGCGCCCTACCAGGCGTTCCGCACCCGCGACGGCTGGATCAACGTGGGCGCCGCCAACCAGCGCAACTGGCTGCGCTTCCTCGACGTGATCGGCAAGCCCGAGCTGGACGCAGACCCGCGTTTCGGCTCGAACCACGACCGGATGCAGCACCTGCCCGAGCTGGTCAGCCTGCTTGAGGAAACGCTGGTCACCGAAACCACCGACACCTGGCTGCACCGGATGGAGGCGGCGGGCCTGCCTGCGGGCCCGGTCCTGAACATCCTGGAAATGCACGCCGATCCGCAGGCCCGCGCCCGCGAGATGATCGTCGAGGTCGAGCATCCGCGCGCCGGCCCGGTGCAGACCCTGGGCCACCCGGTGAAGTTCAGCGACACCCCGGGCGAGGTCCGCCGTGCCGCGCCTCTTCTGGGCCAGCACAGCCGCGAGGTCCTGGCCGAGGCCGGATACGAAGAGCAGGCGATCGACGCGATGGTCGCCTCGGGCGCGGTCATCGCGGCATGAAGGACGAAGACATGCGCCCCACGCGCGCCCAGGCACTGGCCGAGGCATTCCTCCGGGCCCGCGGCGACGGTCCGGCGGTGCCCGCCTGCCCTGGCGCCGCGCTGAGCATGGAAGAGGCCTACGAGGTGCAGGCATCCGTGGCCGCGGCCCTCGGGCCGGTGGGCGGCTGGAAGGTCGCCTGCAAGCCCGGCGCGCCGCAGATCATGGCGCCGATCCTGGCCCGCGACATCTGCCCCGGCGGCGGCCATTTGCATCGTCTTGCCGCCAGGCGCGGCGCACATGTCCAACACCTTTTCGCCGGGCTGCGCGTTCAGCACCTTGGCCGGGATGGCGGCGGCGGCATCCTGCACCCACCAGTCGCCCGATGCGAACCCCGGCAGGGCCGAAACCTGCCCCGCCTCCCGCCGCC
>ENA-ORCU01000677-ORCU01000677.1-marine-metagenome-genome-assembly--contig:-NODE-677-length-11849-cov-2.862215_pt1 | contig 11849 bp, 7 predicted proteins | sample MGYA00248631_ERZ508512 | MGnify/ENA primary metagenome ERZ508512 (study PRJEB26183, sample SAMN06268844) | marine metagenome | isolation source: Tt an P1 anaerobic enrichment on pine from sediment taken... | reverse complement strand
CCGCCAGCAGCTCCCCGGTTAATTGATCCTCCTCTATTGCCAGAATCGCCTGGCGCAGTTGATTGACATCCCCCTGCTCATCGGCAATCACCCCCTTTAGAAACCAGGCACGATACTGAATTTCCATCGGGGTCTCGGACGGGGCAGACACGATCCCATCGAGAATCTGCCACGCATCCTCGCTCCGCTCGAGGCGATAGAGAATCGTTGCCTCCAGGAGCCGGATATCGCCAGCGTCCGGCAGGCCGGCGCGATTGGACTCCTCGCGTGCCTGGCGCACATGGCGATACGCATCGTCCAGAAGGTCCTGCTCAGCAAGGACCGCGGCCAGATTATAAAGGGCATCGACAATGGCCTGGGAGTCGTCGCGCAGGTAGGCCCGCTCGAGGGCTCGCCGGTAAAGCCCGGCGGACTGTTTTAATTTTCCCTGCTCGAATGCGGCCCGTGCCGAGCGGTTGGAGCGAACAAGTTCACTGTCGATGCCGACCGGCTCCCGAACCGCCTTTCGTGAACCGCACCCGCCAAGAACCGCAACCAAAAATACAATCCCCCCCACAACTATCTTCAAAATCCGCCGGCGACAGCTCATGGCCGAACCTCCAGCGGTGAGATGCGGGAGCCGGCTCTCACCTCGTCGTCCGACGCTCCGCCTAGAAGCCAGTGAGACTGAAGCTGCCGGGTCAGCCGCTCCAGTTCCTCCATGACCTGCTGCATCTGGATCAGCAGAACCGGCAAGCTATCCGTGGCCTCGCCGATGTTTCCGGCAATACGGGGCAATTGGGGGGTGGTCCGTTCAAGGTCCGTCATCATCCCTTCCAGGGTTGTCAGAATGCTCTCGACCCGACCGGTGACATCCGGCAGTCCCCTGGTCTGCTCGTTAACGACTGCCGTGATCTCGGAAACATTTCTGACGGTGGCCTCGAGTTCGGCAAACGCGGGCTCGATCTGATTCAGATTCTCAGACAGCTGAGCGACCAGCGTCTCGATTTCAACAACCAGCGTATCATCGCTGATCAGCCGGCCGACAGCCCCCTCCCCCCGGGAGACCTTGCCGGAGATCGCATTGACGTTGGCCAGCAATTTCTGCATGTCACCGTCCGGGTCCTGGAGATTTTCGGCCACCACGACAAACGCCTGAATGGCCTTCTGCGCATCGTCAATAACCGGAAAAATTTTATTCCGCAGTTCATCGATCAGCTCGCCGATATTCTCCGTTGGCGCGCGGTCAACCGAGGCGGTGATCACGGCATACTCCCAGTCCAGGGGCTCGCCGAACCCGCGGGAAATCTTGATGTAGGCATCCCCGGCCACACCCCATCGCTTCTGGATCATGGCCGTGGAATCCCGGCGGACAAAGGGCATCATTTCCCGCTTGATCCGCACATCGGCATGCATCTGCTGATCCGGCGAAATGATGATATCCCGAACGTCTCCGGCCTTTGTGCCCAGAATTTCAACATCCGAACCATTGGACAGGCCGAACAGCCCGTCCGACGGCAAAAGCACCTTCAGCTGCACCCCCGGGTTGATCAGCCGCTGAATCTGCCCGGAAAACAGCATTCCTGTGATAAAAACGGCCACCGTCACCAGAACCAGTATACCAACCGCCTGATTGACATATCGAAATCGAATGGGATGGGACGGACCGTTCACCGCGGCACCTCCATCAGCTGCCGGCCGACAAACCGGTAGCGAAATGAGGCGGGAAATGTCATGTCCCGCCAGATGCTCTCTTCGCTGGTCATCCAGACCACGGCCGCACCATAATCCCGGGCATTGCGGATCGTGTTGATCAGCCCGGCCATCAACCCGGTCTCACCGCCGGCGGTCGGGTCCTCCAGCAAAATCAGAACCGGCCGCCCCAGAAACGCCCGGATACAGGCCCCTCGCTGCAAATCGGCCGGAAGGCACTGCACCGGACGACCGGAGGGAAGACCGGGCAAACCAAATCGATCAGCCAGCGCCATGGCCTCGTCATGTAGCTCGGCATCCGACCGGCGGGTGTGATGCCGCTGGGGCAGCAGCAGATTTTCCCACATGGACAAATGGTTCAGCCAGGCTCCTTTCGAGAACACCCGGCCGATTTTTCCCCTCAGGGCATTGGCATTGTCCGGCGGAAGCCGGCTCCAGTCCCGTCCCAGAAAAAGAACCGTCCCCGCTTCCGGACGGATCAAACCGGAGAAAACATCAGCCAGCGCTGTGCCCTGCTCCGGATGCTCCATATATACCAGTGCCAGCTCACCCCCGCAGAGATGAAAATTCACCGTTGTCATGGCGCCGCCGTCGAGGGGACCGGTTCCCAGATGGACGTTTTCAGCCTGCAAAACGAGCCGGCATTCGTCAATTCGTTGGATCATTGGCTGTTTTTCCCGGATGATGCGACGGATGCCATCAAAACAACAGGGTGATGGCACTTGAAATCAAAAACGTCGCCAGCACGGAACGGACCATGCCCAGGGGCAGTGATTCCTGAACCTCTGTGGCCATGCCGGTGACGGACAGACCCGTCAGGCAGGCAATCACTCCGACTGCAAAACCGATCAACAGGGTTTTCATCGGGAGAATCATAAACTCGCCGGGCCCCATGGCGGAGAGGACATCGACAATAAACATCTTGAGGGTAAAATCCGTGGCTTTCAGGGCACTGCACACCAGAAAACCCACGGTCAGCGACACCAAAAGAAGGATGATGGTCAGGCAGAACATGGAAACGGAAACGGCCAGCACACGGGGCACCACAAGGTACAGAAACGGATCGATACCCTGGGCATCGAGCATGTGAACCTGTCCGTCGACTTTCATGGAGCCCAGTTCAACCAGCATGAACGATCCGCTTCGACCGATCACGATCAGCCCCACCAGGAGCGGTGCGATTTCCCGAACCAGAACCAGCACGAGAAACCGGCCGGCAAAACCGCTCTGACCGAAAATATTAAGCCAGTAAAGGGCCTGGTAAACCATGCCCAGCCCGACGATAATTCCGGTCAGCGATATGATAGGAATCGCCCGGGTGCCGATCAGATGACACTGGCAGAGGAACTCCGCCCGAACGGTGCTCCGCCAGGTCATCGGACGGGCGCTGGCCAGCACCACGGCGATCCCCGCGCTGAAACACATCACCAGGAGCCGGAGCTGTCCGATAACCCACGCCCCAATAGCCGCCACACGGCCGGTTGAGGCCGTATCGGCTGGCTCTGAACCGCTGGAATGGGTCGTTGTGTCCTCAATACCGCTCATAGCCGACCGGTCAGCAGATAGGTTGAAATTTCACCGATATCCTCAATAAAAAACTCGCCGCGAACCTTGAACAAATACCGGCTCCGGAGACGGCGATAGGCGGTTTCGCTGACCTGAATGGCGCCGGATATCCCGGTATCGGCCATCATCCGGGCGGCGCGAACCGCTTCGCCCCAGATAATGTAAGACTGTTGCCGTCGCCCAACCGTGTTTCCGATCAGCCACCCGGTATCGATACCCACGCGAAACGTCATCTGCTTTTCCAGACTGGCAAACAGATGGGCGCACCAGTCCTGCAGCTTGAGCGCCACCTCGGCGATTTCCCGTGCATGGGCTCCGCCGTTTTCCCGCAGGCCTGAGGCGCATACCAGCTGGTCGGTCATGATCTTCCAGTGGTCGATGGCATGGGCCTCGACCAGCTCTTCGACGTGACATACAAATTGATCCATGGCCGTCTTCAGCTCCAGGCCTTCGAGCGTCTCGGCAAGAGGAAGCGGGTCGGTAAACCGCAAAACCAGTACCGTTGCATCGGCGTATTTTTCTCCCCCAAGGATCGTTTGATCGTATCCCCGGGCCTTAAGGCGACGGTCAAAAAAGGACGATCGATCCTCTGACAGGCCGGAAACTTTCCGCCGGGTCGATTCGAACGGAAACGCCGGGGGCCGTTCGTCGGCCACCGAATCGGGCTGCACCTTCTCCGGTGTGCTGACCGGGATTGACCGTGCATCGCGTTCAGACTCATCATCAAAGCGGCAGGCTGAAAGATCCAGGCGTTCGTCCGCCGACAGCCGCAGGGCCAGCATGGCCGCGATTGCACGGGCAAAGGCAACGCTCTGGGCCTCCCGGTCCCGGATGATGCTCTCGTGCTCAAACCACACAAACCCCTCGGTAATGCCCTTGCGCGTGATCGGCACCGCCAGCAGGGACATGCACCCGAGCGGCTCCAGGTAGAGCCGGTGAAGTTCTGAGGTCCGGGCATCGGCGCCGGCATCGGAGACAACCATGGCTTCACCGCCCTCAAGAGACTCGAACAGGCGGGGGAAATCCTCCCGGTCAAGGCGCGAGCCCCGGGTGTGCCCGCCGCTTTCCCGGTCGAAGCAGTCGTCGCAGGCAAGCTGCTGGCCCCCGCCGGCAATATGCCACAGACTGACCCGGCGGACACCGACTGCGTCCGAGACCATTTCGGTGAGGGTCTTCAGCGATTCGGCATCGGCCGGATCAAACAGGGCGGCGCTCGATGCCAGTTCGGAAAAGGCCCGGCTTTGCGCCTCCAGCTCCTGCTTACGGTCCAGAACGAGCTTGGCGTTTCGATCGGCCCGGATTCCCTGAAAAACCAGCAGGCCGGCCAGCGCCGATGCGATAAGCACGATCACGCTGGTCATCATCACTACTTTTCGGCTGTTTTGTTTGACAAAACCGACATACTCCTCTTCGGGAACCACCATCATCAGCGCCCACCGCCGGCCGACTTCGTCCTCCAGCGAAGAGACGGTGTTGATGTAGCGCCGGTCGCCAACAATCAGCTCCCGCAGGCCGAATCCCTCCACCCGAAATCGATTGAAGGCCCGGGTGAGCACCGGATCGCCGAGTTCACTGAGCAGCATCGGCTGCAACTCATCCCCCACAGCCTTCAACATCCTGCTCACATCCGGATACGCCACCAGCTGCCCCTTAGCGTCGATGATCAGGGCCAGACCGGTGGCACCGATCTCCAGGCTCCCCAGGAACCGGCTGAGCTGCTCAAGCTCGATGTCCAGCCCCATGACACCCAGCACCGTGCCATCCTTTTCCTTAACCGCCATGGAAGCGGTGATGCCGGGTTTCTGGTCTGTAAAAAAAATGTAGACATCGCTCCAGTACACCCCGTCCTGGCCAAGGGCTCCCCGATACCATGGGCGGTCCCGCGGATCGAAGATTTCGTTGCCGACCTCCTCGATCTTGACCACCCGGCCCTCGGAATTGCGTCGAATCCATCTGGAGTGAATGGTGCCTGCCGAGCGCTCGATAATTTTGGTATCAATGGCTCCGGTCGGCGCCTTTTTCAGCATCATGAAATCCCCGTCCATACCGGCACCGCTGAAGATCGTCAGTTGCGGATAGATTCTCAACATTTCGGAGCCAAGGGTTTCGACGACCTCCGTCCGGTTGGCCCTGAACACCGGATTCAAAAAAATGCTCGAGGCGAGGGTCGACATATCCGAGGCAGGAGCGAGGTAGGCCTCGACCTCCTTTGTGATACGATTATCCAGAACGCTCAGCAAATCGTTTGAGAGCGCCATGACATCCCGCCGGTTGCTCAGGTAGGAAAATGTGGCGATGCCCGCGATGGCGGCAATCATCATAAAAACGCTGGCGATGGGGATGATCACGCGCACCAGTTTCCGCCGGAAAAGGCGCCGGCGCTCGCGGGGGTCCATGCTGATATCGATCAGCTCTTTCATAAAAGCGATCCCATTGTCTCAGATGCCTGGAAATGAAAGTGTGGTGCCTGCAGCAAGGAAAACAAGTTTAAATTGACGTTATGACCGAGATATCAGGGTGTCAGTGGCACCGGACAATCAACCTGCTGTTGCGCACCCGGAAACCGCAGTAATCGATCGGCGAATGCAGGCATTCAGAAATCCGTTCCGGCGGGAGCCTCTGGAGAAGACGGTATCAGGCAGGATGTACGGTTGACATCAAACAATCTGAGTGGCCGATCATAACCAGAACAACCGGATCGATAATCGGCTAACCGGTGTGTTGGGGCGGGAAATCAATCGTCGACGAATCATCGCCTATCTTCAGATTTCAGGCACAACCCTTTAATTAATAACAGGTATCGCCGCTCTGGCGTCTTGTCAAGGCGGCGTTGAATGAGGCAACGACTCAATGAGTCGTTTACCTGAGGCCGAGATAAATGTGCCAACCGCCCAATCATAGGGGCGATTCTAAAAAAGTTATGAATATCCCTCCGTTTTTTCGGCAACACTTCGTGTCGACGCGGCATTTTCGTCATCCAAACAAATGGTTGCCAAAACAGAATGCCTTGATTTAGGCTAATACTAACCCAATCTGAGAACTTGATATAGCCATATCCATTTCCCATACCAGCCGTACCTGCTGCTCTCTTCCCGGTCAGCAAACGTCAACGCAACCGGAAACCGTCGGCCCGTTCCGTCAACACCGCGAGTGCTCATCATTCAGCGCCTGACAAAAAAACCGCGACACCGATTCACGTCTTTTGTTTTAGAGCCCGCTTAGGAAAAACAGGCTCTTAACAACCATTCCAGGGAGAGACAGGGTAATGCCACGTCGAATCAGCAAAATTTCATTGGGAATTTTATCGATAGCCGCTCTTCTGACCGTATTCGCCTGCCGGAAGGAACCGCCCCCGCCTGTTGAACGTATTCGGGCCATCAAGGCCATCACCGTTGCCGAGCGGGCCTCGGGCCGGGTCCGGAAATTTTCCGGCGTCATCGAACCGGCCGATAAATCCAGTATCAGCTTCGAGGTGTCCGGCAATGTCCAGGAGGTGCTAATCAACGTGGGCGACAAGGTATCGGAAGGCCAGAAACTCGCCGTCCTGGACAAACGAACCTATACGCTGAATGTCGAGGCGGCCGAGGCGGCCCTGGGCCGGGCAAAGGTTCAGCTCGCCGATAAACGAAACGATTACGACCGATTCCGTCGAATTCGGGGAAAAGACCCGGGGGCAGTAAGCGAAGCCTCACTGGATCAGTCGGCAGCCGCCTTTGAAAGTGCCAGAAAAGAGGTCAGTTACACCACCTCACAGCTCAACCTGGCGAAACGGGACCTGGAAAAAACCGTTCTCCTGGCGCCGTTTGACGGTGTGATCGCCGATCGTTACGTCGAGCCCTTCCAGGAAGTCCAGCGGGGTGAGCGGTTGTTCGACATCTATATCGAGGGGGCCATGGAGGCGGCTGTCAGTGTCCCCGAAACGGAAATCGAAGGCATCTATCTGGGACTCCACTGCGACATCCGCTTTCCAACGGAAACCGACCGGACCTACAAGGGTCTGGTGACCGAAATCAGCTCGGTGGCCGGAACGGCCAACGCCTTTCCGGTCAAGGTAACCATCCAGGGCGACACCACGCGGATCCGGCCGGGAATGACCGCCGAGGTCACCGTGCTGCTGGCCGGTGCGACCGGGGAGGCATCCTATCTTGTTCCGCTGATCGCCATTGCCCCGGGCGATGAAGCAGCCAGAGGGTACCTGTTTGTCTACGACGAGGAAACCTCCACAGTCCGTAAAACCCCCATCGCCCTTGAAGGCGTCCGGGACAACGATGCCGTGGTCACCCAGGGGATAGCGGGCGGGGAGACTATCGCCGTTGCCGGTGTAAGCTTTCTTGAAGACGGCCAGAAAGTCAAACTAATGGAAGAGTAGCGTTTCTGCAGGTTCGCAACTTACGCAGTAAAAAACTATTGCTTTAACCACGAAGATCACGAAGAACTACGATAAGATTTTTTTAATCGTTATGAAACACATAGAGAATCCAGATTGACCACACAGTCAATTCCAAGCCTGAAATCTTCAAGAAGGATTTTGATTTTTTTTCTATTGTAGTTCTTCGCGCCCTTCGTGGTTAGTCAGTCTTTCAAACAAACAAAATAGTTTCAGCCAAATCCTAAAAGCTAACTGCTAATTACTCCATCCGAATCTCTACGATTTGTGGATGGGTACTATCTGTCAGGATTCGCCATGGCGTCCATAACCGGTTTTTCGTTGAATACATCGCGTCTTACGATGGTTTTCATCGCCACGATCATTATCTTCGGTCTGCTGCAGTTCTTTACCTTTCCCCGCCAGGAAGACCCCCCCATCGTCATCCGGGAGATCGTTGTGGCGGCCTATTTCCCCGGCATGAACCCCGGCGACATGGAAGAGCTGGTCACCCGCAAGCTGGAGGAACAGATTCGGACCCTGCCGGAGATCGACGACATCTGGTCGGATTCCAAAAGCGGGGTCTCCATCATCCATGCCGAAACCCGCGATGAGTACGACAACCTGGACCTGATCTGGCAAAAGGTCCGCAACAAGATGAGTGACATCAAGCCGGATTTGCCGTCGGGCACCATCGGCCCCTTTGTCAACGATGAATTCGGGCTCACTTCCGTTGCCACCATCGCCCTGTGGAGCGATGGGTTTTCCATGGCCGAGATGCGCCTGGTGGCCCGGGATATCCGGGATCGGCTCTACGAGCTTAGCGGCATTCGTAAAATCGAGCTCTATGGGGTCCACGACGAGCACGTCTTTTTGAACTTTTCCACAACCCGCCTAGCACAATTCGGGATCAAGGGCACCGATGTGCTCAATACACTCGTCGAGCAGAACGTCGTGCTTCCCGGTGGCACGGTCGATGCGGCCCAGCAGGACATCATCGTGGAGCCCACCGGAAATTTCCAGGAAATCGAGGACATTGAAGACGTCCAGATCACCATCCCGGACACCGATCAGACCATCCGGCTGAAGGACCTGATGACCATTGAGCGCGGCTACGCCGACCCCCCGAAGGACCTGGTGTACTTCAACGGCAAACGGGCGATTGTCATCAGCGTGTCCATCACGCCGGGCGTCAATTCGGTGGCGTTCGGCACGGAGCTGACCCGAAAGCTGGATGATCTCGAATCGCGGCTTCCCGTCGGCTATGTACTCGAGTATGCGACGTTTCAACCCGATCTTGTGCAGGCGGCCGTTCAGGGCGGTCTCAACAACGTCTACCAGACCCTGGTTATCGTCCTGATTGTGGTCATGCTGTTTCTGGGGGTGCGAACCGGGCTGATCGTCGGCTCGTTCGTTCCCATGACCATGCTTCTCGGCATGATCGGCATGCGGGCGTTCGGGATCGAATTTGAGCGCATCTCCATCGCCTCGTCGATCATCGCATTGGGAATGCTGGTGGACAACGGCATCGTCATCGCCGAAGACATCCGATCCCGGCTGGAAATCGGCGAAGACAAACGCAAGGCATGCATGGAAACGGGCCGCACCCTTGCGATTCCCCTTCTCACCTCGTCGCTGACCACCATCCTGGCCTTTGTTCCCATCCTACTGATCGACGGCCAGACCGGGGAGTATGCCTTCTCTCTTCCGGTAGTGGTCATTTTGCTGCTGCTGGCATCCTGGTTTCTTTCCATGTACGTCACCCCGGCCATGTGCTTCTGGTTTATGAAAGTCAAACCGATCGCCGCCGGCCCGCCGGATGAAGGAGGTGTCGATCCGCCGGGGACCAGGGACAGCACCGATCCGTACGCCGGGCGATTTTACACCCTCTATCGAGGACTGCTGACGACCCTGCTCCACTACCGGCTGATTGTAATGGGAGCCGCCGTAGCGGCCATTGTCTTCGGCGGATTCATCGCCTCGCTGCTGGTCCGGGAATTCTTCGGCCCCAGCGACCGCAATCAGTTTCTGATTTATATTGATCTTCCGGCCGGCTACCGGATCGAGGCAACCGACGACACGGTCAGCCGCCTGACCGCCTGGCTGTCGGATCCGGAGAAAAATCCGGAGATCACCAGCACAATTGCCTATGTGGGGACCGGCGGTCCCCGTTTTTTCCTGGTTCTCTCCCCCCTTGACCCCGATCCTCATGTGGGCTTTCTGGTGGTCAACACCCACACCAGCGATCAGGTACCGGAGCTGATCGAGCGAGCGCGGGAGCATATCCTCACCGAATTTCCCGAAGCCAGCGGCCGGGTCAAGCCCATGTGGATGGGCTCCAGCGAACCGGGTTTTGTCGAAATCCGGCTCTATGGACTGGACCCGGAGGTTCTCTATGAAAAAGGCAACCGTCTCGTCGCCGCCCTGAAGGCCATGTCCGGCACGCTGGATGTGCGCAGCGACTGGGAAAACAAAATTGTCAAGGCAAGGATTGTCGTGGATCAGGCCCGTGCCCGCCGTGCGGCGATCTCATCCCGTGAGGTTGCCCTGTCCCTTCAGGCGCACATGGACGGAATACAGGTCACCGAGTACCGGGAAGGCGACATCGCCATTCCCGTTGTGGTCCGATCAACGGAAGAAGAGCGACGGGTACTCGGCGATCTGTGGAATGTCATGCTTCGCTCCCCCACAACCGGGGCACAGGTGCCCATCACCCAGATTGCCGATCTGGGCGGCGCCTGGGATTTCAGCCGCATTGCCCGCCGCAACCAGGAAAGATGCCTGACCGTCGAGGTCAAACATCAGCATCTGAAAGCACCGGAACTGCTCGCCGCCGCCCGGCCGCTGATCGCCGACCTGCAGTTGACCGAAGACTACCACTGGGAGGTGGGAGGTGAGCTGGAAACATCGGCCGAGAGCATAGAAAAACTCACCCGGTGGATGCCGGCCTGCTTTTTCGGCATCATTGTTCTTCTCATCTGGCAGTTCAACTCCTTCCGCCGGCCGGTGATCATTTTCGTTACCCTGCCGCTGGCGTTTATCGGTGCCTTTCTGGGGCTGTTGATCATGCGGGCGCCGTTTGACTTTTTCGGTATCCTCGGCCTGCTCAGCCTCGCCGGGGTCATTATCAACAACGGCATTGTGCTGATCGACAAAATCGATTCCGAACGCGCCCGGGGGCTTGAACCGTATCCGGCCGTTGTCACTGCAGCGATCTCACGGTTCCGGCCGATCCTGATGACAACAATCACCACGGTTCTCGGTGTGAGCCCCCTTATCATCTCCCGGGACCCGGTGTTCTATGCACTGGCCTGCATCATCGCATTCGGCCTGATCGTCGGCACAGTGCTGACCCTTGGCGTTGCCCCGGTGCTCTATACTCTGCTGTTCCGGATCCAGATACCCAGATGACCTTTATCCCGCCCGACGATGACATCAGAGGCATCAATGATTAAAAAATTAAGGTAGACACAACAAAGAGCAGCCCCATGAGACGTAAAAAAGCTCGGATAACCACCTTCGTACATCTAACCACCGGTATGCTCTTGCCGTTACCGGTTTAACCCCTTTCATCAAGGAGGCAATATGAAAGATAAGAGGGCCGGCGATGTAATGATTCCGATCTCAAAATATGTGACCGTATCACAAGAAACCAGCCTGGTGGAGGTTTTGCAAGCCCTTGAAAACGCCCGGGCCTCCGAGCAGGAGCGCGCCCACCGGGATGTGATTGTCGTAACCGGCAGCGGGGATGTGATCGGAAAGGTAACCATGTTGGACATATTCCGGGCGCTTGAACCGAATTACCGGAAAGTGTTTAAAAATGCACCGAAAGGAACTCTGACAAAGGGATTTGTCCGCAAGGCCATGAACGATTTCAACCTCTGGATGGAACCGGTTCAAAGCATCTGTGCCCGGGGCGGTAACCTGAAGGTCTCCGAAGTCATGCACAGACCCGAGTCGATTGAATTTATCGATGAGGACGATCCTCTTGAAAAAGCACTGCATTTGTATGTGATGGGGGTGCATCAACCGCTGATCGTCAAAAAGGATGGCACAATAACCGGTATTCTTCGCTTCGGAGATATATTCGAAGAGGTTCGGACAAGTATTCTGGCCTGCGTGTAAATTGCTACAGGTGGCGAAATAAAATTAGTATTGACTTTTTTTGCAGCAAAGAAATTAAATACTGTCAACCGGTATGAGTCATCCACTCTATTGACGGTTA
>ENA-ORCU01000676-ORCU01000676.1-marine-metagenome-genome-assembly--contig:-NODE-676-length-11874-cov-2.934390_pt1 | contig 11874 bp, 8 predicted proteins | sample MGYA00248631_ERZ508512 | MGnify/ENA primary metagenome ERZ508512 (study PRJEB26183, sample SAMN06268844) | marine metagenome | isolation source: Tt an P1 anaerobic enrichment on pine from sediment taken... | reverse complement strand
GGCTCTTCGAATGGCCGCCGAAGATATCAAAGCTTTCTACCTGGAGGCCATATCCGCCCAGCCAGGCCAGCCGCAGGACAGCGGCCGCCTGGCCGACTGGTTCTGGGGAAAGACTGCCGCGGCCCGGGTTATCAATACGCTCAGGGAAATTTGTCTGACCCTCGATGACAAGGAGTTTCAGATACTCGGAAAGCTTTTACTGGTACCACGAGCCCAGATGCATCGGTTTGAAAAAAATGATTCAATTTGACGTACCGTTTATCCCGGACGATGAATACGCGCAGTTTCTGAACGATAACCATCGCGGTCTGGAGTCCTGCCACTTCAGCCTGTACGCGCCGGATGTTCCCGACGCCCGGCATAAGCTCACCCTGATGGACAGCCGTGTTGTATCGGATTACCTGGTGCACCTTCAGATACCGGGAAAGTATCTGCTGATGAACAGCCGGTTCCAGTCACCCGGTGCCTATGGCGATTGGGAGGTTGTGAGGCAGGTCCTGGATCGGTTGGAGATCCTGCTTGATGCCGGTGTGCTGACGGGGCTGGTTTACGCTGATGCATACTGGCTTCAGGCACTTTCAGATGCCGGGCCGGCTGTCGCCAGCCAGATCGAAGCGGTGCCGAGCATTAACTGCATGATCGATACGGCGGAAAAACTGTCCGCGCACCTCGATGTGATTGCCGCCAGCGGCTTCAAGGTGCCGGCACGGATCATTCTGGACCGATCGCTGAACCGGAATCCCGCTGCACTCGCGCACGTGGCGACAGCATGCCGGGATCTCCTGCCGGAAGTGAAAATCGGGCTTCTTGCAAACGAAGGGTGCCTGTATCAGTGTCCCTTCAAACTGACTCACGACGCCCATATCGCGATGGTCAATATGGGTGCGAACCTGGATACTTTCCGCATCAACCGGGACCTGGGCTGTATCCGGACGTTGAATCGCCAGCCCCATCAGCTGTTCAAGTCGCCCTTTATCCGGCCGGAGGATGTGGTGCGATACGAGGCGGATGTCGATGTGATTAAACTGTGTGGCCGAACGCTTGGCAGCCGGTTTTTAATGCGGGCGGTGTCCGCCTATATCAATCGGGAATACGACGGTAATCTGCTCGAACTGGTGGATGCCATGAACTGGCTGGCCCAAAGGCTTTATGTCTCAAACACCGATTTTCCCGAGTCGTTTTTCGATACGGTCACCACTTGCGACAGGGGCTGTGATCGGTGTTCGTATTGCCGGAACCTGCTGGCCGATGTGTCCCGGTCACTGGATTTTTCTCTATAAACGATGGATATGAAAATTTTTTTTATGTCCGATATTCACGGCTCGCACCGCTTGCTGGAAAAAGCGCTGGCGGCATTTGAGCGGGAGCAGGCCGACGCCATCGCCTTTCTTGGCGATGCGCTGTACCACGGCCCGCGAAACCCGATTCCGGACGCCTACGATCCGAAAATCACCGCGGCGATCCTCAACCGTTACAAGGATAAAATGATGGCCGTGCGCGGAAACTGTGACAGCGAGGTGGATCAGATGATGATCGACTATCCCATGCTGAGCAGCTCCGCCTTTATTTTCATCGACGGGCGGCGAATTTATCTCACCCACGGCCACGTGTTCAATCCCGACAATCTGCCGCCCCTGGGACGAGGCGACATCCTTGCCTTTGGTCATTCCCACGTTCCCATGGCCGAAAAGCGCAACCGGATTTATATGTTCAATCCCGGGTCGGTTTCGCTTCCCAAGGAAAATTATCCTCCATCCTACGGAATGATCGCCAACGGACGGTTGCGGGTCAACGATCTTGACGGCGAGATTTTGATGGACTGCCCGCTGATTTGACCTTTGCGACACCCTCTGGTAGTTTTGTTGTTACGAATGCGGGTGGAATGGGAATGAGTTACAGGATCATGCAACTCATTCACTCTGCATTCCCAGACAAGGTCCCCTTCATGAGAAACGGCCCTTCCGGGATCGCATGGGGCCCGCCATGCGCATGGATTTCGGTATCCTGTCGAACGATTCCTTATCCAACGCGGCGAGTTTCCAAAAGGATGTTTCGCGCGCATCCGGGCAACAGGAGATCCATCCATTGATGCTGTGGCGGCAAGGGCCCGGAGACCCCGATGGAGAATCGTTCTGACTGGGAAGTTCTGCTGATCGACGATGAAGCGGACATCCGGGAGGTGATGGCCCTCACGCTCCGGGATGCCGGATACCGAGTGGCAACCGCCGCTGACGGTGAAGCCGGACTTTTTTTTTGCCGGGAACATCCCCCCCATATCGTTATCACCGACATCCGCATGCCGAAAATGGACGGTATTCAGGTCCTGGAGGCAGTCAAGTCCCGTTATCCGGACACGGAGGTGATCGTTATTACGGCCTTCGGGGAAATGGATCTGGCCATCCGCGCCCTTCAGCTCGATGCGTCTGATTTTGTCTCCAAACCGATCAATACCCAGGCCCTTCATCTGGCGCTTCGGCGCGCCCGGGATCGGTACGCCGCAAGGCGGCAGATCCGGGACTACACCGACCTGCTTGAGCGGGAAAATGCACGGACAGCCGAGGAGCTGAACCGTTCGATTGAATTGCGCCGCAACCTGGTGGAGCATGCCCTGGACGGCATCGTAATGTGCGACCGCGGTGGCACAGTGGTAACGGTTAACCGCAGCCTGGAGGGGCTGCTTGATATCTCCAGGGCAGCCGTTCTGGGGAAAAAGACACTCGAGGACCTGTTTGCACCGGGCGAAGCCGACCGGTTCCGGGAGCACCTGGCCAGTGACCTGTACGGTGGCCCGGATCGGCTGATGATCCATGAAACCGGACTGCTCAATGGGCAGGGGCAGCGAGTTCCGGTCCAGGTGTCGGCCGCAGTGGTCAAGGCGGCGGATGGCGGCGGTGAGCTGGTCTGTTTTTTCAAGGATCTTCGCGAGCTTCGGGCTCTTGAGCGCGATATGGCGGATCAGGCCAGGATTCTGCACCAGGATAAGATGATGTCCCTGGGACGGCTGGCAGCCAGCGTGGTGCATGAGATCAACAATCCGCTGTCCGGTATATTGAATTACCTGCGGCTGATGATCCGCATTATCGGCCGGGGCCCGGTGGATGCGGATCAGCAGGAGAAATTCGGGCAGTATCTCGACCTGGTGGCGAGGGAAACCGAACGATGTTCCCGCATTGTGTCCGGTCTGCTGGCCTTTTCCCGTAAATCAAAAGCGGTCCGCGAACCGGTTCGGATTCCCGAGGTGCTGGATCGGTGTGTTGCGCTGAGTCGCCATAAGCTGGAACTTAGCAACATCATCCTCAATACTGACATTGCCTCGGATATGCCGTCGGTCATCGGCGATTTCAACCAGCTTCAGCAATGCGTGATCAATCTGATTTTCAATGCCATCGATGCCATGCCGACGGGCGGAAATCTACTGATTTCAGCTGGTTCCGATTCGAACGGCCGATCGGTTCAGATTACGGTCAACGATTCGGGACATGGCATCGCCAAGGACGATATGCCCCGCCTGTTCGAGCCATTTTTTACCACCAAGCGCGAAGGGCAGGGGGTGGGCCTTGGACTTTCCACGGTTTTCGGGATTGTGGAAAGCTTCGGCGGAAGTGTTTCCGTAGACAGCCGGCCCGGTCAGGGGGCAGCCTTTACAATCCGGCTGCCGGTTTCGGGGCAGGAATGACGAGGCGGAGCTTAGGCGTTTAAACCCTTAGTTTCGAACTTTTTCCTTTTTCATGGAAGAAAAATTACAATAAGCAAATCCCAAATTACAAATAAATTACAATGTCGAAAAAACTGAATTCCAAACCATGTAATCCTCGCCTTCCCATGCCGGGTTCGGCAATTGGTTAGGGATTTGGTTGAGGCTTGGATATTGTTTTTGGGAACATTAAAAAAATGGTGATTGCACTACCCTGACGTTTTACCCCTACCCAGCCACCCTCAGCCTTCGTCAAGGCTTCCGTCTTCGCTGAACAAGCTACGACGGGACAAGCCATCAAGGGGGAGGAGAAAAAAGCTTCCCTCCCCTGGTGGGAGGGATTGAGGGAGGGGGAAAATCAGACATACCTTTTTTTGAAAATTGAAGCTTGTGATTTGGGATTTCCGGTTTGCGCGGGTCCGTTTTATGGGCTTTAAATTGCAGCCTGGGAAACACTATCTGGAAAAGACCGCTAACCCTGAGGCGGGAACTGTGAGCGAGGGCTTTCATGCCAAAACCGAACCCTGGATTAAGTCGATCCATTCGCTGCGATCAGTGGCTGGAACTGCTTGACGAACTGAGCATCGGTGCCTTTATTGTCAATTGTGATCGCCGGATCGAATCGATCAATTATACGGCCCTGGCGCTGATGGGGCTTCGTGTGACCGAAGCGGTGGGAAAGGATTGCCGGGATATTTTCTGCGGCGTTCCCTGTCTGGTTTCCTGCATGCTCGAAAAAAATGGCGATGCCGGTCCCAGATATCCTCAGCCGCCATATGTTGACGATGAAGACAGTCCCCTTTTGACCCGTATGGCCACTCCGATCTTTGACTCTGCCGGCCGGGTTTCCGGCTGCCTCACCATTCTTCAGGATCATACGCCGATTGCCGATCTGATCAACCGGGTTCACTATGAGGAGCGGACCCTCAAAATCATTCTCGATCATCTGGATGTCGGCATTTTTACCGTGAACCGGGGCGGTCTGATAACCTTCTTCAATACCGCAGCCGAGCGAATTTCCGGTTACAGCCGCCGTCAGGTTCTGGGCAAACCTTGTTCCGCGATTTTTGAGGGTGAATCCGCCCCGGATGTGTGCACGTTGAAAGCGGCCATTGCCGATGGCAGCCTCCGGAGCAGTCAGCACGGGCAGCTGATAACCGCCGAAGGGGTGTCGATTCCCATTCGGGCCAACTACATGGCCTTGCGCAATGAAAAGGGAACCGTTGTTGGCGGGCTGGCCACCTTTCATGATTTAACCCTGATCCATCGGCTGAACCAGGCCATCAGTGATCGCTACACATTCCACGATATGATCGGCAAAAGCCCCGCCATGCAGAAAATTTTTGAGATGGTGAGTGTGGTGGCGGGCAGCCGGGCCACCGTCCTGATCGAGGGGGCAACGGGTACCGGCAAGGATTTGCTCGCCCGGGTGATTCACTCGGCGGGAAAACGGGCGGATAAACCGCTGGTCAAGGTCAACTGTGCGGCAATTCCGGATAACCTGCTGGAGTCCGAGCTGTTCGGGTACTCCCGGGGCGCATTTACCGGTGCCGACCGGGACAAGCCGGGGCGGTTTCAACTGGCCGACGGGGGAACGATTTTTCTGGACGAAATCGGCGACCTTCCCATCTCTCTGCAGGCCAAACTGTTGCGGGTGATCGAGGACCGGGAGTTTTTTCCCCTGGGGAGCCGAAGCACCGTCCGGGTCGACGTGCGGATTATTTCCGCGACCAACCGGCGACTCAAAGAGCTGGTGGCGAACCGGGAGTTCCGGGAGGATCTGTACTATCGGCTCAACGTCATGCAGATCGATCTGCCGCAGCTGGCCGAGCGACGGGAGGACCTGCCGCTTCTTATTCCCCATATTACCCGGAAGCTGTGCGTTGCCATGGGCCGGCAGCCGCCGGACATATCCGGGGATGCCATGCACATTCTGTTGAACCATGAGTATCCGGGAAATGTTCGAGAGCTTGAAAATATTCTGGAGCATGCCCTGATTGTCTGCCGGGGAGAGCTTATCCAATCGGAGCATCTGCCGGTGTCTATGCGACATCGGCCGCATGTTATTCCGCCTGTTGAGAGCGACAGACGACCGATTGCCGGCAACGGGGGCGATGAACGGCGTCGTATCCTTGAAGCGCTCACGGTTCACGGTGGACACCGCGGCATGACGGCGCGGTCGCTGGGCATGGACCGGAGCACCCTGTGGCGAAAGATGAAACGCTATGGGATCGAGTCGTGACGGGAAGGATTTCAAGGTTCAGGGTTCAGGGTTCAAGGTTTGAGGTATACGGTTTTGGTGCTCGTGCTCGTGCGCGTGCTCTTAATCGTAATCGAATGGATACTCGATGCCAAGGCTACTCTGAAACTGAGCGATTGCCAGCATGACTATGAGTAAAAGGCTTAAATTTGCGATTACCAGCATCCATCTAATGTTGCCTATCAATTCCCACCAAAAAGTCATCATCGACGTATGAAGTTCGAAACAATATTAAAATTAGCGCTTCCATTCGATTACGATTACGAGCACCGCTTCGCTGAGCACGGCACGATTGTTTTGCTCCTGCATCACCCTGATTCCAAATCACAGGTCCTTCATTATTTTCCCTCCGTTTTTGATTGTCGTCTCGTTGTGCAACATGTTGCATTTGTGTTGTGCAACATCGGATGATTTCATTTAAATTCATTTTATCAATAGAGTATAATTGGTTTAAGGTGTTGATGATTGCAACAATATGCAACAAAGAGCCACCGTTCCTCTTTCCGCCCAGATACCGGACTATTTTCGTAAGTTGCATAAATTCAGCGAGTTGTTTGAGCGCGGCCCGGTTTGGCACGTTATATGCTCACTTACCGGGTGACGAAACGAAATGATACCCAGGTCCAGCCGGCATGGTCAGCGGCGATAATCAGCAGGCGGAGGGCTCAGACCGATGTACCCTGCAAGAAAACGAATTCTTGTGGTGGACGATGATCCGGATGCCAGGATTTTTCTCTCGAATCTTCTCGAAGCCAATCATTTTCAATCCATCTGTGCCGAGACCGGGGCCGAGGGGTTGGCCAAGGCCCGGGTCGCCCGGCCTGCCCTGATTATTCTGGATGCAATGCTGCCCCGGAAGGAGGCGATTCAGGTGTATCGTCGGATCAAAAGCGATGATGCGCTGAAGCATATTCCGGTGATCATGCTGTCCGTGCTGAACCGCAAGACCCTGTTCCTTTACGAAAAGCTTCCCGGTCCGCAGATCGGCCCTCAGACCGGGCCGGATGTTCCCGAACCGGAGGCCTACCTGGAAAGTCCGCCCGAGGCCGAAGACCTGCTGGCGCTGGTCCGGTCGCTGACCGAAACCCGGCCCGGATCGGAGGAAATTGACTCTTCATTTCAGAGGCCATCGAAAGAATAGGAGGCAGGATGTCTGTTCGAATCGGGTTTTATATTTGCCATTGCGGGATCAACATCGCCTACAAGGTCCGGGTGAAGGAGGTCGCCGAGTTCGTTCACGGGCTGCCCAACGTGGCTGTGGCGCGGGATTACAAGTTTATGTGCTCGGACCCGGGTCAGGAGATGATCGAAACCGATATCCGTGAGCTGGGCCTGAACCGGGTGGTGGTGGCCTCCTGCTCGCCGAGGCTGCACGAGAAAACCTTTCAGGGCGCCTGTGAGCGGGCGGGGCTGAACCCCTATATGTTCCAGATGGCCTCGGTGCGCGAGCAGGTCTCGTGGGTCACCAGCGACGAGGATGAGGCCACCCAAAAGGCAAAAACCCTGTGTGCGGCGGCCGTTAACCGGGTTAATTTTCACCGGGGGCTTCCACGCCGGCGGGTTTCGGTCCATCCGGACGTGCTGGTGGTTGGCGGCGGAATCGCCGGCATGCAGGCGGCACTGGATATCGGCAATTCCGGCCGGAAGGTCTATCTGGTGGAGCGGGAGACGACCATCGGCGGGCACATGCTGCAATTTGACAAAACGTTTCCGACCCTGGACTGCGCCGCGTGCATCGGTACACCGAAAATGGTGGAGGTGGCCCAGAACCCGAACATCGAGCTGATGAGCTACAGCGAGGTGACCGAGGTCTCGGGATACATCGGGAACTTTACGGTCACGATCCGGCGAAAGCCCCGTTATGTGAATGAATCGCTGTGTACCGGATGCGGCGAATGCGCCAAGGTCTGCCCGGTCTCCCTTCCCAGTGAATGGGATGAAAACCTGGGGCAGCGACGTGCGATTTACCGCTCGTTTCCCCAGGCGGTCCCGATCACATTCTGCATCGATAAGAAGGATCGGGCCCCCTGCGTGGGGGCGTGTCCGGCCGGGGTTAACGTTCAGGGCTATGTCCAGTTAATCAAGGAGGGAAAGTATCGCGAGGCCCTTCAGCTCATTATGGAGCGGATTCCCCTGCCGGGTGTGCTGGGCCGGGTGTGTCCCCATCCCTGCGAGGCCGGATGCCGGCGGGCCGAGATCGATGCACCCGTCAATATCCGCGGGCTCAAGCGGTTTGCTGCAGACAGCGTGGACCCCGATACCCTGTCGATTCCAGTGGGAGAGGATCGATCCGAGCGTATTGCGGTGGTGGGCTCCGGTCCGGCCGGTTTGACCGTGGCCTATGATCTGCGGCGAAAAGGCTATCCGGTGACCATTTTTGAAGCCCTGCCCGTTATGGGCGGCATGCTTCGTGTGGGGATCCCCGACTATCGGCTGCCGCCGGAGGTGCTGGACCGGGAGATCGATCAGATCCTGAAACTGGGCGTCGAGGCGCGGACCGGTGTCCGGTTTGGAACGGATGTCACCCTGGAGGGGCTGGAAGCCGAGGGATTTTCTGCCGTTTTTCTTGGCATCGGCGCTCACGGATCGGTCAAGCTGGGTATCCCCGGTGAAGATGATGCCAGCGGCATCATCGATGCCGTAGAATTTTTGCGACGGGTCAATATCGGCGATCACAGCGCTCCGGGGAGCCGGGCGGTGGTTATCGGCGGCGGCAATGTGGCCCTGGATTCAGCCCGCGTGGCCCGGCGACTCGGTGCCCGTGAGGTTACCGTGCTGTACCGGCGGTCGGAAGCGGAGATGCCGGCCTACCCCGAAGAGATCGAGGGCGCCAGGGAGGAGAACGTTTCGTTTATGTTTTTCGCGGCACCGGTTCGTGTTCTCTCGGATCCGGAAGGGGCGGTGCGGGGGCTTACGTGCATCCGCACCGAACCGGGGCCCATGGATGCCAGCGGCCGGCGCCGGCCGGTGCCGGTGGAAGGCAGCGAGTTCGAGATTTCCTGTGATGTGATTATTCCGGCCATCGGGCAGCGAATTGACTCCGCCCTTTCCGATCAGGTGCCGGGGCTGAACTGGTCCCGCCGGGGCACCCTGATGGTGGATCCGCAGACGCTCCAGACCCATGTAACCCGTGTGTTTGCCGGCGGCGATGCGGTCACCGGACCGGCAACCGTCGTTGAGGCCGTGGCTGCCGGGCACCGGGCGGCGGAAGCCATCGAGCGGTTTTTTACCCGTGCCGATGCCGGTGCCGACCTTGAAGCACCTGCTCCGCTGCCGCCCGACGAGCCGGTGTGGCGACCGGTGCCTGCCGGTATGCAACCGGCGGCCCGGGAGGTTTCCGACCATTTGCCCGCCGGGGCGCGGGTCGGTAATTTTTCCGAGGTGGAGCAGGGTATGACCGAAGCGGCGGCCCGGGCGGAGGCGGGTCGGTGCATTAACTGCGGCGACTGCTGTGAATGTATGGCGTGCGTGCGGGCCTGCGAAGCAAAGGCCATCGATCACACCATGGCGGCCGAGGAGGTACAGGTCGAGGTCGGCAGCATGATCGTGGCGACCGGATATGATCTGATGGACCCGACGCCGCTGGTGCCATACGGTTACGGCACCTATCCCAATGTGTTTACCAGCCTTGAATTCGAACGACTCAGCAACGCCACCGGGCCCACCGGCGGAAACATCCGGATCCGGGACGAGCAGGGGGACTTTAGCCGTATTCCCCGGAGCGTGGCCATCGTTCACTGCGTGGGCAGCCGGGATGTCCATTATCACGAGTACTGCTCGCGGGTCTGTTGCATGTACGCCCTGAAATATTCGCATCTGATCAAGGAGAAGGTCGGCCACGACACGGCCGTGTACGATTTTTACATCGATCAGCGCTGCTTTGGCAAAGGGTACGAGGAATTTTACCGCCGCTGCCAGGAGGAGGGAACCGTTTTCATCCGGGGCCGGGTGGCCGAAATTACGGACCGGTCCAGGGATCCCGCCGAGGACGGCAAACTGATCGTCCTGGCCGAGGATACCCTTCTTGGCCGGCGGATTCGGGTGCCGGTGGACATGGTCATTCTCTGCGCGGCCATGGAGGCCCGGGGGGATGCCGCCGAGGTCGGTCGGGTGTTTGGAATCAACCCGGGGGCGGACGGTTTTTTTCTGGAGGAGCACCCCAAGCTGGGCCCACTGAATACGGCCACTGACGGTGTATTTCTGGCCGGTGCCTGTCAGTCGCCCAAAGACATCCCGGATACCGTGGCCCAGGCATCGGGCGCTGCGGCCAAGGCGCTGTCCATGGCGGCCAGGGGCGAGGTGGACGTGCCCTCCGCCATCTCGTGGATCGATCCGGACCGGTGTGCCGGCTGCCAGGGCTGCATCGGGCTGTGTCCCTATTCCGCCATCGAATTCAACGAGCGGCTTCAGGTATCGGTGGTCAACGAAGCCCAGTGCAAAGGCTGCGGAAGCTGTGCGGGCTTTTGCCCCAGCGGGGCGGCCCAGATCCATCATTTCAAGGGGAAACAGCTGTTTGCCGAACTGGACGGGATTTTCGACGCCCAGCACGCCGTAGGTGCCGGTAAACATAAGAAGATGAGTCGCTGAAGGCAAAGCGTAACGGTGTGTCCACACGCGTGAAGTTGGTGGCGGTGCCCATCCTTCACCAATGGTATGCCTGATTGTGCCTGTATTGAATCCTCCCTTGGCGGAGGTTGATGAGCGTAGGGTGGGCATTGCCCACCAGCAGTGGTGACTATCACGTTTAATATTTCCGGCTGTGGAGGATCGCATGGAAAATTTCGAACCCCTTATCATCGCCTTTGTTTGCAACTGGTGTACCTACACCGCGGCGGACCTGGCCGGCACGTCCCGGTTGAGCTGCCCGGAGAATGTCCGCCTGGTCCGGGTCATGTGCACGGGAATGGTCGATCCCCAGTATGTGATCAAGGCTCTGCTGGAGGGTGCTGACGGGGTGCTGGTCAGTGGCTGTCACCCCGGCGACTGCCATTACATTAACGGCAATTTCAAGGCCCGCCGGCGGATCAAGCTGCTCAAGGAGATCCTGCCCGAGTTCGGATTTGAGCCGGATCGGCTTCGCCTGACCTGGATCGGTGCCAGCGACGGCATCCAGTTTGCCGAGGTGCTGGACGAGCTGGTGGGCCGGGTGAAGGCCCTTGGCCCCAGCGAGGCCAGGATGAATATGGTAATCTGACGGCTGCGCCTACAGGGGCAGGCCTGAAAGCGGGGGTAGAAAAAAGCTAATAACTTATAGCTAATCGCTTACCCCCCATCTGCCTGCAGCCGCGCTCGATATCCGGCGTTGCGGTGAATCCGCCGGCGCCATCAGCCGCCTTGCACCAATTGGTGTGCGAGGCAGAATCTGGAGGGAACCATGAGCCTGACGGCACGATTGGATGTCCAGGACCATCAATTGCTGCCTGCCTTGCGGACATTTTTCAAGGCCGTTCTGGCAGACGATGAGGTGTCGGCCATCTTTCTCCCCCGCCGCCTGCCGATGCAGGATACGGTAATGCCGGCCCTGGTCAGCGACCCGGCGCTTCTCGATGAGGCCAATCCGCTGGCACCGGCTTTTCCACTGAATTCAGCCCGGCTGGTTGCCCGGCTGACCCGCGGGGAGCCCCAATCCCGGGTGGTGGCGGTACTTCGCCCCTGTGAGATCCGGGCCTTTATTGAACTGGTCAAACTGCACCAGGGCAGAACCGAGTCTGTCCTGACCATCGGTATTGATTGTCTGGGCGCGTTTCAGAATACCGCGTTTGCGCAGTATGCAGCCGGTGATCCGGACGAATCTGCCGAGCGGTTCTGCCGCCAGAGGTTGTCGGATCCATCCGATGCCGCTCTCGATGCTCAGCTGGCGCCGGCCTGCCGGGCCTGTGAGCACCCGGTTGCCGAGGAGGCGGATCTTGTGATCGGGCTG
>ENA-ORCU01000675-ORCU01000675.1-marine-metagenome-genome-assembly--contig:-NODE-675-length-11923-cov-2.785497_pt1 | contig 11923 bp, 8 predicted proteins | sample MGYA00248631_ERZ508512 | MGnify/ENA primary metagenome ERZ508512 (study PRJEB26183, sample SAMN06268844) | marine metagenome | isolation source: Tt an P1 anaerobic enrichment on pine from sediment taken... | reverse complement strand
GATCGGCACCTCGGCCTTTGTCGGGCTCTGCGTCCCCCTGCTGTCGGTGGCCGTGGGAACCTGCAACGCCTTCCTGTTCAACCGCCACCAGTTCCGGCTGCGCGGGCTGCTTTATATCCTGATGCTGCTGCCGCTGGTCATCCCGGGCATCGTTCTGGGCATCTCGATCCTCGTGTTTTCCAGCACCGCGGCCAACGGGTTCGAGGACACGCTGGGCTGGGACATCGAGGCGCTGCGCCCCGGGTTGGTTCTGGTCATCCTCGGCCAGTTCTCCTTCATCACCACCATCGCGACGCTGGTGATCGCGGCCCGGCTGCGCAAGTTCGACGAAAGCCTCGAAGAGGCGGCGCTGAACCTCGGCGCCGGCCACCTGACGGCGGTGCGCACCGTGACCCTGCCGTTCCTCGCGCCCGCGATGATCGGCGCCTTCGTGGTGGCCTTCCTGATGAGCTTTGAGAACTTCAACACCACGCTGATGCTGGTGGGCTCGGACGCGCCGCTGACCATCACCATGTTCGACCGGCTGAAGGAGGGCTCGACCCCCGTGCTGAACGCGGTGTCGCTGCTCTTGATGATCGGCTCGTCGCTGCTGGCGCTGGTGATGATCGCCTTCCAGAAGAAGAACTGAAAAACGCGGCCGGCCCCGCGAAGGGACCGGCCGCGCCTCATCCCCCCGATGATCTCATCGCCGTGCGGCGTAGCGCTGTTCATCTTCGAAATAGGCGTCGAAGCCGATCCGGGTCTTCATCTCGTCAAAGGACATTAGGGTGTCCCCGTCCGGCACGCCGGTCTTGAACGAATCCAGCGCCTCCGTCATCGCCTTCATCGCCGCGGCCAGCAGGGTCAGCGGGTAGGCGGCGATCTTGAACCCGATCTCCTCAAGCTGCGCGGGCGGCAGGGCGGGCGTCATCCCGCCCTCGACGATATTGGCCATGACCGGGCCGTCGAGCTCGGCACAGACCCGGCGCATCTCGGCCTCGTCGCGCGGGGCCTCGACGAACAGGATGTCGGCGCCCAGCTCGCGGAACTGGGCCGCGCGGGCGATGGCCTCGTCCAGCCCGTGATCGTGGCGCGCGTCGGTTCGGGCGAGGATCAGGATGTCGGCACCCTCGGCGCGGGCGTCGGCGGCGGCGCGGATGCGCTCATAGGCCTCGTCGCGCTCGACCACGGCCTTGCCGGCGGTGTGGCCGCAGCGCTTGGGCGCCACCTGGTCCTCGATCATCACCGCGGCGAAGCCCGCCTGGGCAAAGCCCTTGACCGTGCGCTTGACGTTCAGCGCGTTGCCATAGCCGGTGTCGCCGTCGCCAATCACGGGGATGGAGGTGGCGTTGCAGATGTTGCGGCCCTGGTCGACCACCTCGGCATAGGACATCAGCCCGGTATCCGGCATACCCAGCCGCGCGGCGGCGGTGGCGAAGCCCGACATGAAGCTGAGGGGAAAGCCCGCCTGCTCGATCAGCTTCGCCGAGAGCGGGTCGAAGCAGCAGGGCATGGTGATCAGGCCGGGCCGCGCCAAGAGCGCGCGCAGCTTGTCGGGGGCGGATTGGGTCATGTCGGGGCCTCAGAGCTTGAACGGGATGTAAAGGGCGAGGTCGGGCCAGAGGTAGAGCGCCGCCACCATCAGCAGCATCAGCCCCAGGAAGGGCAGCGTGCCGCGCGAGACGTCGAGCAGCGTCGACCGCGTCACCGACTGGATCACGTAGAGGTTCAGGCCCACCGGCGGCGTGATCAGGGCGCATTCCACCATGATCACCATGTAGATGCCGAACCAGATCGGGTCAAAGCGCATGCCCAGCGCCGCGGGCAGCAGCACCGGCGTCATGATCAGGATCATCGACAGCGCCTCGAACACCAGCCCCATCATCAGCAGCACGATGCTGACCAGCACGATCATCCCCAGCGGTGTCGAGATATGCTCGGAAATCATCACCGAGATATCCTGCGGGATGCGGTAGAGCGTGATCGCCTTGCCGAAGACCTTGGCCCCCGCGATGATCAGCAGGATCGCCACCGTGGTGGACATCGAATCCACGATGGCCTCCCACAGCCTGGCCCAGCTCAGCGTGCGCAGGACCACCCCGGTGATGACCAGCGCCAGGGCAAAGCCGATGGCGGCGGCCTCGGTCGGGGTGAAGGCGCCGGAATAGATGCCGCCCAGGATCACCAGGGCCAGCACGATCGAGGGCAGGGCGCGCAGCGTGGCCTGAACCCGCTCGTCCCAGTCCGCGGCCGGGACCGGCGTGTAGGACTGGAAGAACCGCGCCGAGACGACCGAGTAGACGATGAACAGCGCGATCAGGCCCAGGCCGGGGCCGATGCCGGCCATGAACAGCGCGATCACCGATTCCTCGGTCACGAAGCCGTAGATGATCAGCGGGATCGAGGGCGGGATCAGGATGCCCAGCGTGCCGCCCGCGGCCAGCAGCCCGTAGACGAAGCGCTTGTCATAGCCGCGCGAGATCATCTCGGGCGCGGCCACGGTGCCGATGGTGGCGGCGGTGGCCACCGAACTGCCGGAGATCGCGGCGAAGATGCCGCAGGACAGGATGGTGGCCACGGCCATGCCGCCGGGCCAGTGCCCCACCCAGGCCTGCACCGCGGCGAAAAGGTCGCGTCCGACCCCGCCCTTGAGCAGGATGTTGGACATCAGCAGGAACAGCGGCACCGCCAGCAGGATGAACCCGTCGAGGGTGGAGAGCACCGCCTGCGGCGCCATCAGGGGCGAGAACCCTCCCACCCACAGCATCCCCAGCCCCAGCGCCCCCAGCGCGAAGGCCACGGGCACGCCGATCAGCAGCAGGGCGAACAGGCAGATCAGGATGATCGCGATGGTCATTCCATCACCTCCTCGTCCTCGGGCAGCTCGCCGCTCAGCGCGCGCCGGATGTTGACCAGGCAGGACAGCGCGAGCAGCGCGAAGCCCGCCGGGATCGCGGCCTCGGGGATCCAGGCCTTCAGGTCCAGCATGGTGCCCGTGGTGCGCCCGCGCTCGAAACTGTCGAGGAAGATCTCGTAGCCGTAGAAGGTCACGAAGACCGAGAAGGCCAGGACGACGGCCAGCGAGGCCAGCTCCATCGCCCGGCGCACGGGCTTCGGGGCCAGCGCGGTCAGGGCGGTGACGCGGATGTGGCGGCGGGTGGACAGGACCCAGGCCATGGCGATCGGGCAGGCCCAGATCAGGCAGAGCTGGCTCAGCTCCGCGGCCCAGATGGTGGGGGCGTCGAAGAAATAGCGCGCGACGACCTCGTAGGTCAGAAAGCCGCCCGTCAGCGCCAGCAGGCAGGCCGCAAGCCACGCGGCGGCCCTTTCCACGGCCAGATAGATGCGCATGTCGGTATCCCGGAAAAGCGCGGCCCCGCCGGGCGGTCCGGCGGGGCCGCGGTTGGCGCGGATCAGAAGCTCTTGGCGGCGTCCATCATCGCCTTGCCCATCTCGCCGGTCTTGGCGAGGAAGGCGTCATAGACCGGCTGCGAGACATTGCGCCATTCCGCCATCTCGGCATCGGTGGGCGTGTAGACACTCATGCCGTTCTCCTTGGCCGCGGCGTAGGCGCCGGCCTCGATGGCGGACATCTCGTCACGCACGCTGTTCTCGGCCTTCACCGCGGCGGCCTGGATCAGGTCGCGATGCGCCTGCGGCAGGCCGTTCCAGAAATCGGTGTTCACCACCACGATGAACTCGATATCGGCATGGTTGGTCACGGTGATGGTGTCCATCACCTCCCACAGCGAGCGCGACTGCACGCCCGACACGCCGGTCATCCCGATATCGACGGTGCCGCGCTGGTAGGCGAGGTACTGCTCCGAGCCCGAGATGATGGTGGGCGCGCCGCCCGCGGCCTCGGTGAAATCGCCCAGCGTCTTGCCGAAGACGCGGACCTTCTTGCCCTCCATGTCGGCGGGCGTCTTGATCGGGCCGCCATTGGACAGCATGATCGCGCCGCCATAGGCCTGCCACCACAGCACGGTAGAGCCGGTGCCCTTGATCGCCTCGTCGATCGGGCCGCGCACGGGCGAGCCGGGGGCCACGGCCTTGCGCACCTTCTCTTCGCTGTCGAACAGGAACGGCTGGTAGAAGATATCCACCGCCGGGATGTCGCCGACATAGCGGGTCAGCGAAGCCACGCCCATCTCGATCGCGCCGGAACCCACCGCCTGCGGCACTTCCTTGTCCTTGTAGAGCTGGGCCGAGTCGTAGATCTCGACCGCGATGTCGCCGTTCGAGGTCTTTTCGACCTCTTCCTTGAACAGCAGCAGGTTCTGGCCAAGATGGCTTTTCAGCGGCAGCTGCAGCGAGATCCGCAGCGTGGTGTCCGCGGCCTGCGCGGCCAAGGAACCCATGGCGAGAAAGCCGGCCGAAACCAGGCCGGTGACCAATTTGTTCATGATGTCCTCCCTGTCTTTTTTGTTGTGACAGAATGGCTGAACGATTGGTCAAAACAAGGATTTTTTCGCGGGGGCGGGCCCTTGTGGCGCGCCGCGCCGCTCAGGCCGCGCTCACCCGCACCGCGGCGAACTTGAACTCCGGGATCTTGCCGAAGGGATCGAGCGCCGGGTTGGTCAGGATATTCGCCGCCGCCTCGACATAGGCGAAGGGCACGAAGACCATGTCGGGCGCCACCGCGCGGTCGGCGCGGGCCATCAGCGTGATCGTGCCGCGGCGGGTCTCCAGCCGCACCATGCCGCCCGGCGCCACCCCCAGCTTGCGCAGGGTGGCGGGGTGGAGCGAGCAGTTGGCCTGCGGCTCCACCGCGTCGAGCACCTTCGACCGCCGGGTCATGGAGCCGGTGTGCCAATGCTCCAGCTGCCGCCCGGTGGTCATGATCATGGGGTAGTCCGCGTCGGGCTGTTCGTCGGGCGGGATGACGCTGGCGGGGGTGAAGCGCGCGCGGCCGCCTTCGCGGGGGAAGCCGTCGCCGAACACGATCGCCTGGCCCGGATCGTCGGGGGCGAGGCTGGGATAGGTGATGGCGGTCTCGGCCTCCAGCCGCTCCCAGGTGATGTTCGACAGCGACCTCATCCCCTGCTTCATCTCGGCAAAGACGTCTCTGGGGTGGGCGTAGTCCCAGTTCAGGCCCAGCCGCTGCGCCAGCGCCACGGTGATCGCCCAGTCCTCGCGCGCCTCGCCCGGGGGCGCGGCCGCGGCGCGGCCCATCTGCACCTGCCGGTTGGTGTTGGTCACCGTGCCGGTTTTTTCGTAGAAGGCCGCGGCGGGCAGGATCACGTCGGCGTAATTGGCCGTCTCGGTCAGGAAGATGTCCTGCACCACCAGGTGGTCGAGTTTCGCCAAGGCCTCGCGCGCATGCGTCACGTCGGGGTCGGACATGGCCGGGTTCTCGCCCAGGATATACATGCCCCTGATCCGGCCTGCGTGCACCGCGTCCAGGATCTCGGTCACGGTCAGCCCCTTCTCGGCGCTGAAATCGGCTGACTGCCAGATCCCGGCAAACGCGCTGCGCACGCGGTCGTCGGTGACGCTCTGGTAGTCGGGCAGGAACATGGGGATCAGGCCGGCATCCGAGGCGCCCTGCACGTTGTTCTGGCCCCTCAGCGGGTGCAGACCCGCGCCGGGCTTGCCCACGTTTCCGGTCATCAGCGCCAGGCTGATCAGGCAGCGCGAATTGTCGGTGGCATGGATGTGCTGCGAAACGCCCATGCCCCAGAAGATCATCCCCGCCTTTGCCCCGGCGAAGTCGCGGGCCGCCTGCCGGATGGTTTCGGCGGGGATGCCGGTGATCCCTTCCATCCGCTCGGGCGCGAAACCGGCGAGATGCTGTTTCTCGGCCTCCCAGTTCTCGGTGAAGCGGTCGATATAGCTTTGGTCGTAAAGCTCTTCCTCGACGATCACCGACATGATCGCGTTGAGCAGCGCCACATCCGCGCCGGGGCGGAACTGCAGCATGTGGGAGGCGTGGCGCTTCAGCGCCGTGCCGCGCGGGTCCATCACGATCAGCTTGCCGCCGCGCTTGGCGAATTGCTTGAAATAGGTGGCGGCGACGGGGTGGTTTTCCGACGGGTTGGCGCCGATGACGATGGCGGCCTCGGCGTTCTCGATCTCGTTGAAGGTGGCGGTGACGGCGCCCGAGCCCACATTCTCCATCAGCGCGGCCACCGAGGAGGCATGGCAGAGCCGCGTGCAGTGATCCACGTTGTTGTGGCCGAAGCCCTGGCGGATGAGCTTCTGGAACAGGTAGGCCTCTTCGTTGGTGCATTTGGCGCTGCCGAAGCCCGCCACCGCCGCGCCGCCGTTCTCGGCCTTCAGCCTGGCCAGCCCTCGCGCGGCGACATCCAGCGCCTCGTCCCAGCTTGCCTCGCGGAAATGGGTGAAGGGGTCGGCGGGGTTCACGTTCAGCCCCTTGGGGGCGCCTTCGCGCCGGATCAGCGGCCTGGTGAGGCGGTGGGGGTGGTGGATGTAGTCGTAGCCGAAGCGCCCCTTGACGCAGAGCCGCCCCTCGTTGGCGGGGCCGTTGATCCCCTCGACATGTTTCACCTGCCCGTCCTTGATCTTCAGCGAGACCTGGCAGCCCACGCCGCAGAAGGGGCAGACCGACCGGACCTCTTTGTCATGGTCGCGGCTGTCGCCGCGCTGGGCGTCGTCCAGCACCGTGGCGGGCATCAGTGCGCCGGTGGGGCAGGCCTGCACGCATTCGCCGCAGGCCACGCAGGTGCTCTCGCCCATCGGGTCGGCGAAGTCGAAGCTGGGATAGGCGTCATGCCCGCGCCCCGCCATTCCGATCACGTCGTTGACCTGCACCTCGCGGCACGCCCGCACGCAGAGCCCGCACTGGATGCAGGCGTCGAGGTTGACCCGCATCGCGACGTGGGAATCGTCGAGCAGCGGGATGCGCCCTTCCTCCAGTTTCGGGAAGCGGCTGTCGCTGACGCCGTTGGCCTCGGCCATGTCCCACAGCTGCGACCCGGCGTCATGCGCCTCGTCGCGCGGGGGCTGGTCGGCCAGCAGCAGCTCCATCACCAGCCTGCGCGCGGTTTCGGCACGGTCGGAGGCGGTGTTCACCACCATGCCGTCGCTCGGCGCCCGGCAGCAGGAGGCGGCCAGCACGCGCTCGCCTTCGATCTCCACCATGCAGGCGCGGCAGTTGCCGTCGGGGCGGTAGCCGGTCTGGTCCTTGTGGCACAGATGCGGGATGGTCTTGCCCTGCCGCTTGGCCACCTGCCAGATGGTTTCACCGGGCGCGGCGGTGACTTCGCTGCCGTCGAGGGTGAAGGTGATGTTCTCGCTCATGGGCTACACCTCATCGGGGAAATGTTTGAGGGTCAGCCTGATGGGGTTGGGCGCGGCCTGTCCCAGCCCGCAGATCGAGGCATCACCCATCACCGTGCACAGGTCCTCCAGCAGCGCGCGGTCCCAGCTTTCGGCCTGCATCAATTTCACCGCCTTTTCGCAGCCCACCCGGCAGGGGGTGCATTGCCCGCAGCTCTCGGCCTCGAAGAAGCGCAGCATGTTCAGCGCCGCGTCCCGCGCGCTGTCCTGATCCGACAGCACCACCACCGCGGCCGAGCCGATGAAGGTGCCATGCGGCTGCAGCGTGTCGAAATCGAGCGGCACGTCGTCCAGATGCGCGGGCAGCAGGCCCGAGGATGGCCCGCCCGGCTGATAGGCCTTGAACACATGCCCCTCGGCCATGCCGCCCGCGGCCGCGATCACCTCGCGGATGGTGGAGCCCGCAGGCAGCAGGTAGACCCCCGGCTGCGCCACCCGGCCCGAGACCGAATAGCTGCGCAGCCCCTTGCGCGCGTTCCTCTCGACCGAGGACTTGATCTCGTGCCCCTCGCGGCAGATCCGGGCGACCCAGTGCAGCGTCTCGACGTTATGCACCAGCGTGGGGCGGCCGAAGAGGCCCACCTGCGCCACATAGGGCGGGCGCTGGCGGGGCAGGCCGCGCTTGCCCTCGATCGACTCGAGCATGGCGGATTCCTCGCCGCAGATATAAGCACCCGCGCCGCGCCTCAGCTCGACATATCCGGGCGCCACGATTCCGGCTTTTTCAAGCGCTGCTATCTCGGTCCGAAGGATGTGCAGCACGGCGGGGTATTCGTCGCGCATGTAGATGAAGCATTTTTCCGCCTCGACCGCCCAGGCAGCGATCAGCATGCCCTCGAGCATCAGGTGGGGCGTGCGTTCGAGGTAGTGGCGGTCCTTGAACGTGCCCGGTTCGCCCTCGTCGCCGTTGACGGCAAGGTAGCGCGGACCGGGATTGGCGCGCACGAAACCCCATTTGCGCCCCGAGGGGAAGCCCGCGCCCCCCAACCCGCGCAGCCCTGCCGAGAGGAGTTCCTCCTGAACCGCCTGCCAGTTCCCGCCCTCGCGCAGCTTCAGCAGCTCTTCGTAGCCCCCGGCGGCGCGATAGGCGTCGAGTTTCTCGTAATCGGGGATTTCGGGGTGGAAATCGCCCGCGTCGAGCACGGCCTGCACCTTTTCGGGCGTGGCATGGCCGACATGGCGGTGGCCGATCTCAACCGCGGGGGCGGTGTCGCAGCGGCCCATGCAGGGCGCGCGCAGGACGCGGATGCGGGCCGGGTCGTGGCCCTGCGACAGCGCCTCGAACAGCGCCTCGGAGCCTGCCAGTTGGCAGGAAAGCGAGTCGCAGACGCGGATGGTCAGGTCGGGCGGCGGGGCCTCGCCCTCGCGCAGCGGGTCAAAATGGGCGTAGAAGGTTGCCACCTCCCAGACCTCGGCCATGGACAGGCGCATCTCCTCGGCCAGCGCGCGCAGATGCGGGGCGGAAAGGTGGCCGTGTGCGTCCTGGATGAGGTGCAGGAACTCGATCAGCAGGTCGCGGCGGCGCGGCCGGTCGCCGAGCAGGGCGCGGACCTCGTCCCAGGCCCTGTCGTCGAGCTGCCGGCCCTTGGGCGTGGCCCGCCCGCGCCCGCCGCCGCGGCCCGATTTCCAGATGCCCTCTTGCTGATCCAGCGCCATGCCTGCCGTCCTCCGGTGGGGTGAGCCACCCGGTTTTCCCCCGTCACGGCCAGCGGGTCAATTTCGGCAAACCGTGGGGCGATAGGGGTTTTCTATCGATCCGGAGCTTGCGTGGATGGACAGGCCCGCGCGCCCGGAATATCTGTGGGGGCATGAGATGGGATCAGGAACTCGACGCCAGCGGCCTGTTGTGCCCGCTGCCGGTGCTCAAGGCGCGCAAGCGGCTGAAGGAGATGGCGCAGGGCCAGGTCCTGCGCCTGGTCGCCACCGACCCGGCCGCGGTGGTGGACGTGCCGCATTACTGCAACGAATCCGGCAACCTGCTGCTCGACAGCGCGCAGGAGGGCGAGGCGCAGGTCTACCTGATCGAGCGCCGCTGAGCGCTCAGACCAGCCCGAAGGAGGCGTAGGGGAGGAACCGCACCGGCGTGCCCGGGGTGACCTCCAGCGCGCCGTCGGGCAGCTCCACCAGCCCTGTGGCCCAGCTCAGCCCGCTGATCCGGCCCGAGCCCTCGGATTTGAACACCTCCGCCGCGCCCTCGGCGTTGAGGCGGGCGCGCAGGAATTCGCGGCGTCCCGGTTTCTTGCGCTTGGAAAAGGCGGCGGGCACGGTGAAACCCTGCGGCTCTGACCAGCCGGCGCCGGCCATCAGCGACAGGGCCGGCCGCGCAAAGACCAGCGCGCAGACAAGCGCGGCCACCGGGTTTCCGGGCAGGCCGAAGACGGGGGTCCCGTCCCAAAGCGCCAGCGCCAGGGGGCGTCCGGGCTTCACCGCGATGCGCCAGCTCGACAGCGTGCCCTTGCGGCGCAGAAGCGCCGAGACATGGTCCTCGTCCCCGGCCGAGGCGCCGCCCGAGGTCAGGATCACGTCGGCCTTGGCCGCGCCCTTGCCCAGGCGTTTCTCGATCTTCGCGGCGTCGTCGCGGACATGGCCCAGGTCGACCGCCTCGTAGCCCCAGCCCCGGGCCAACGCCAGCAGCATGGGGCGGTTGGCGTCCCAGATCTGGTGCGGGGCCGCGGGGGTTGCGGGGCTGGAGATGATTTCGTCGCCCGTCGAAAGCACGCCCACCCGCAGCGGGCGATAGACATCGACCTCGGGGATGCCGAGCGCCGAGAGCAGCGCCAGGTCAGGCGCGCGCAGCCTGTGCCCGGCGGGCAGGGCGAGCGCGCCCTCGGGCACGTCCTCGCCGGCCTCGCGGGTGTTGGCGCCGGGCTTGACCGGGCCGTCGAAGACGACCGCCGCGCCGTCGCTGGCGGTGTCTTCCTCCAGCACCACGGTATCCACGCCTTCGGGCAGGATCGCGCCCGTGAGGATGCGTATCGCGGCGCCCTGCGGCACCGTGCCCTCATAGGGCTGGCCCGCGGCGGCCCGGCCCTTGAGCAGCGGCAGGCGCTGCGGGCCCGCGCCGGTGGCGGCGTGGGCGAAGCCGTAGCCGTCGACGGCGGCGTTAGGGCGGGGCGGGTTCGACCGGCGCGCGGTGCAATCGTCGGCCAGGATGCGCCCGGCGGCCTGCGGCGTGGGCAGGGTCTGCCGTGTCGCCACCGGCTGCAGGGCCGCGCGCAGTTTTTCCAGCGCGGCGTCCACCGGCACCCAGTCCACCCCCTGCGGCATGGCAAAACAGTCGTTGCGCAGCCGCGGCGGGGTGCGCGTGGCAGGCAGGGCGGCGCGCAGCTCCATCTGCTGGCCCGCGCCCAGCGTCCAGCCCTCCTCGGCCAGCAGGGCCGGGGGCTGATCCACGGCAAAGAGCGGGGCCAGCGCGTCGCGGCCCGAGAGCGACAGAAGGGCCTGTGCCAGCAGCCGCACCTGCGCCTCGTCGGGCACCATGGCCGGGTCTTCGGCGCAAAGCGCACGGACTTCGGCGGAGAGGAGCGACAGGTAGATCTCGGCCAGCACCACGGGGCTGTCGGGCGCCTCGAAGGGCCAGACCGAGACGGCCTCGCCGAACCGCGTGCGAAGGCGCTGCAACACCGGCAGGCCGGTCAGGCTCTGCGCGCCCACGGCGCCGGCCCCGGCCAGTTGCCAGACCGAGGTCGGATTCACCCCGGGGGCGCGGCAGGCGAGGTCGGTTTCGCGATACTCGGACAGGCCCGCCGGCATGGCGGGCTTGCGGCGCGGCAGGCCGGGGACCTCGGCCTTGGCCGCATTCCCCCAGAACGGCCCCTCGCCCGGAAAGGTCGCGTTGGCCAGCGCCGCGAGCGCGCGGTAATTGTTGGCGTTGTCCGGCCCGTCCTCGAGCCGCGCCGCGAGCCAGGCCCAGACCGACAGCGCCTCGGGCTGGCCGGTCAGCGCCCCGGCAAAGCCGCGGGGGAAGCCGAAGATCAGGTCACCGCCGATCAGCAGCCTTTCGCCGGCCGCCAGCGCCTGTTCGGCCACCGCGACCAGCCGCGCCTCGGCCGCGGCGCGGGTGGGCAGGTTCTCGGCCGTCACGCCCTCGGGCCCGGCCACGCAAAGCTTCACCGTACGGCTGCCCAGGTCCAGGCCCGCGCGCGGCGCGCTTGGCCACGTTATAGCGCTAGCGCAGCACATCGATGAACGCCTCCAAGCGAAGCCTGGTGCGCGGGTCCACCGGCCCCACCCGGTCGCCCTCCAGGGTCAGCATGGGAAGCTTGAGCTTTTCCCGCAGCACCATGTCCTGTATCTGGCGGAAACAGAATGATTGGGTGTAGTGCACCAGGCCGTCTATGCGCCTTCTCTCCACTTCACGCTTGATGTCTTCAATGCGGTGGAAAATGTCATAGGGATAGGTGTAGCGCTGGTATTGCTCCACCAGGGACGGATTGTCGCCGCCGTCTGTGGGCAGCATGGCGAATTGGCGCGGCACCTCGTTGAACACCACCGCCGCACCCATTTCCTCCAGCCGGTCTTGCAGGTCGCTCATGATGGTGGGCACGCCCAGAATGCCCAGCCGCGCCTTGACCCCCTCACGGGGCGGCCTTGCTTCAGCCTGGGCCAGGAATGCGCGCAAGCGCTCATGAAAATCAGCGGG
>ENA-ORCU01000674-ORCU01000674.1-marine-metagenome-genome-assembly--contig:-NODE-674-length-11923-cov-3.176431_pt1 | contig 11923 bp, 15 predicted proteins | sample MGYA00248631_ERZ508512 | MGnify/ENA primary metagenome ERZ508512 (study PRJEB26183, sample SAMN06268844) | marine metagenome | isolation source: Tt an P1 anaerobic enrichment on pine from sediment taken... | reverse complement strand
TCTTCCGGCACGCCGGTTTCCTTCTCCACGATCGAGGCCAGCACCAGCGCCTGCTGCGGGGTCTCCAGCGGCAGGTCGGCGGCCCGGTTCTGCCACAGCTCCTCCAGCAGCGCCGACTGCGCCTCGGCCATCCGCGCCACCAGCGCCGCGCGCTCCATGCCGCGGGTCACCTCGTAGCTGTCGGGGGCGAGCGTGCCCTCCTCGGGCTGCGCCACCTCGCCGGTCAGGAAATCGGCCGCTTTCAGCGCCTCGATCACCTGGTGGCTGGTCACCCCCTCGGCCAGCGTCACCCGGTAGCGCAGATCGGGCTGCTCCAGAACCTCTGCGTAGCCCTCGGGCAGCGCCTCGACCGCGGCCGGATCGAAGGCCAGCTTCTCGACATAGCGGTTGGTCGTCGGGTCCAGCTCGCGCAGCTGCAGCTCGGCGTTGCGGATGCCGATGCGGAAATTGATCTCCGTGCCGCAGGTCGAGCGCCCCGAGCGGGTGATCGCCTCCACGATCTCCTCCATCGAGGCATGCGCCTGCACCAGGAAGCTGCCCGCCTTCAGATCACTCGCCTTGCCGCTGTAATCGGCGCCGGCGCGAAAGATCATCTCACTCGAGATCGCCCCCTGCGCCGCCAGCTCCTTCGACACCCGGCGCATGTTCGAGCCGCTTTCCACCCGCAGGCAGATGGCCTCGGCCAGCGGGCCCGGCGCGGCATATTCCTTCTGGGCCCAGATCACCGCGCCACCGGCGGCCAGAAGCAGCACGATGAACAGCGTCAGCGCGTTCGAGGCGATATTGCGCCACATGGGGATTTACCCTTTCAGACCGTGTCAGACCTTGCCCAGCACCAGCGAGGCATTGGTGCCGCCGAAGCCGAAGCTGTTGGACAGCACCACGTTGATCTCGCGCGGCTGCGCTTCGTTTGCGGCGAGGTCCAGCTTGGGCTCGACCGCGGGGTTTTCGAGGTTGATCGTCGGCGGCGCCACCTGGTCGCGGATCGCCAGGACGGAGAAGATCGCCTCCACCGCGCCGGCGGCCCCCAGCAGGTGGCCGATCGACGACTTGGTCGAACTCATCGTGGCCTTGGCCGCGGCATTGCCCATCACGCGCTCCACCGCGCCCAGCTCGATCGTGTCGGCCATGGTCGAGGTGCCGTGGGCGTTGATGTAGTCGATATCGCCGGGCTGCAGCCCTGCGCGCTTGATCGCCGCGCGCATCGAGCGCTCGCCGCCCTCGCCATTTTCCGACGGCGCGGTGATGTGATAGGCGTCGCCCGACATGCCATAGCCCAGGATCTCGGCATAGATCTTGGCGCCGCGGGCCTTGGCGTGCTCGTATTCCTCCAGCACGACCACGCCCGCCCCCTCGCCCATGACGAAACCGTCGCGGCCCTCGTCCCAGGGGCGGCTGGCGCTTTGCGGAGCATCGGCCCACTTGGTCGACAGCGCCTTGCAGGCGTTGAAGCCGGCGATGCCGATCTCCGAGATTGAGCTTTCCGCGCCGCCCGCGACCATCACGTCGGCATCGTCCAGCGCGATCAGCCGCGCCGCGTCGCCGATGGCATGCGCCCCGGTGGAACAGGCCGTCACCACCGCGTGGTTCGGGCCCTGAAAACCATAGCGGATCGAAACCTGCCCCGAGACCAGGTTGATCAGCGCCCCGGGGATGAAGAAGGGCGACACCCGGCGCGGCCCGCGATCCTTGATCAGGAGGGCGGTCTGGGCGATGAAATTCAGCCCGCCGATGCCGGAGCCGATCATCACCCCGGTGCGCTCGCGCGCGGGTTTGTCCTGGGGCATCCAGCCGCTGTCCTTCACCGCCTGGTCGGCGGCGGCCATGCCGTAGAGGATGAAATCGTCGACCTTGCGGCGCTCTTTCGGCTCCATCCAGTCATCGGGGTTGAAGGTGCCGTCGCTGCCGTCGCCAAAGGGAATCTCGCAGGCGTATTTGGTGGTCACACGCGAGGCGTCGAACCGCGTGATCGGGCCCGCGCCGGACTCCCCGGCCAGAAGGCGCTTCCAGGTTTCCTCGACCCCGCAGGCCAGCGGCGTGACCATCCCCAGACCCGTGACAACAACTCGACGCATGGCTTCTCTACCCCTTTGGTTGGTCCCTGCTCTGATACCGCGCATCGTGGCCGCTGGGCAAGCCGCACGGTAAAGCTTTGTGCCCCCGCGCCCGCGATCGGCAGGCGCGCGCCTAATGTTAAAGCTCAATGAAAAACGGGTGCCCCTCAGGACACCCGCCTTGCTACACTGTCCGTAGGTCCGTAGCGCTTAGGACGCTTCGGTGATGAACTTCACCGCGTCGCCGAAGGTCTGGATCGTCTCGGCAGCGTCATCCGGGATCTCGATGCCGAACTCTTCTTCGAAGGCCATCACCAGTTCCACGGTGTCCAGGCTGTCGGCGCCCAGGTCGTCGATGAACGAGGCGGACTCGGTCACCTTGTCCTCTTCCACGCTCAGGTGCTCGACGACGATCTTTTTCACGCGATCTGCGATGTCGCTCATGTCATTTCCTCACAGTATCCGGGCGGCTGCCCGCTCTTTCCGTTGACCCGACCGGGCCGCTCAATACCCGGGCGCGCGAAGCACCCCCGGCCAAATCTGCGCCGCCTATAGCACATCGTCACCGCGAGGCAAACGCTTTCCAAGCCCGTCGCCGAGGCGATCAGATCATCGCCATGCCGCCATTCACGTGCAGCGTGGCGCCGGTGACATAGCCGGCCTCGGCGCTGGCCAGATACAGCACGGCGGCGCCGATCTCGTCGGCCTCGCCCATCCGGCCCATGGGAACCTGGGTCAGCAGGCCCTTTTTCTGATCTTCGGTCAGCTTGTCGGTCATCGCCGTGGTGATGAAACCGGGCGCCACGCAGTTCACTGTCACGCCGCGCGTGGCCACCTCGGCGGCCAGCGATTTCGACAGGCCCACCACCCCCGCCTTGGCCGCGGCGTAGTTGCACTGCCCGGGGTTGCCCGAGGCACCGACGATGGAGCTGATATTGATGATCCGGCCCCAGCGCGCCTTCATCATGCCGCGCAGAACGCCGCGGCAGAGCCGCATGGTCGCGGTCAGGTTGATGTCCAGAACCTGCGCCCAGTCCTCATCGCTCATCCGCATCAAGAGGCCGTCGCGGGTGATGCCCGCGTTGTTGACCAGGATGTCGACGCTGCCCATCGCCTCGGCCGCCTGTTTCGGCAGCGCCTCGACCGCCCCGGCATCGCCGAGGTTGCAGGGCAGTACATGGGCGCGCTCGCCCAGTTCGGCGGCCAGCTCTTCCAGCGGGCCGACGCGGGTGCCCGACAGGCCCACCGTTGCGCCCTGAGCATGCAGCGCGCGCGCGATCGCCCCGCCGATGCCACCCGAAGCGCCGGTGATCAGCGCCGTTTTTCCAGTCAAATCAAACATTTTCACCTCTTACTCCGCCAGGCCTTCCACGGCCGCCTTGACCTCGTCCGGCGTGCCCACCTGGCGCGTCGCGGCCGAGCGGTCGATCCGCCGGATCATGCCCGACAGCGCCTTGCCCGCACCGATTTCCCAGAACTCGGTCACGCCCTGCTTCACCATCCAGGCCACCGATTCCCGCCAGCGCACCGAATGGGTCACCTGATCGACAAGCAGCGAACGGATGGTTTCCGGCTCGCTCACGTCATGGGCCAGCACATTGGCCACCAGCGGCACCTTGGGTGCCTCCACCGCCACATGGCTCAGGGCCTCGGCCATAGCCTTGGCGGCGGGTTTCATCAGCGAGCAGTGGAAAGGGGCGGAGACCGGCAGCATCACCGCGCGCTTGGCGCCGGCTTCCTGGGCCAGCGAAACCGCGTGTTTCACCGCATCCGCGTCACCCGAGATCACCACCTGCCCGGGATCGTTGTCATTGGCCGCCTCGCAGACCTTGTGAGTGTCATGCGCGGCGCGCTTGGCGATCTTCCTGACCGCGTCGAAATCCAGCCCCAGCAGAGCCGCCATGGCGCCGTGGCCCACCGGGACCGCCTCCTGCATGGCCTGGCCGCGGATGCGCAGCAGCCGTGCCGTATCGGCCACCGAGATCGCGCCGGCCGCGGCCAGCGCCGAATACTCGCCCAGCGAATGCCCCGCCACGAAGGCCGCCGCCTCCACCGTCACGCCCTCGGCTTCCAGCGCGCGCATCGCGGCGAGCGAGGTCGCCATCAGCGCGGGCTGGGCGTTGCGGGTCAGGGTCAGCTCCTCCTGCTCACCCTCCCAGATCAGCGCCGACAATTTCTCGTCCAGCGCCTCGTCCACCTCGTCGAACACGGCTTTCGCGGCCGGGTAGGCCTCGGCCAGTGCGCGGCCCATACCGATGGTCTGGGCCCCTTGGCCCGGAAATACGAATGCGCGGGTCATGCTCCCCCCCTGTTAGCCATTTGCGCCCGTCTAGCGCCTCGCCCGGCCATTCACAAGCAAAACAAGGGCGGGGGCGGGGGTTATCCGCAGCGTCCCCGGCCAAGGGGGCTCCGCCCGCCCTTGCGCCGGGGCCTTCGCCGGACCTGCCCGCATTCTTGTCGCTGCCCGCGTTGCCCAAGCCGCCGGCCGGGTTCCCCGCGTATCTCCTGCCCTTGGCATTTTCGCTGTTGCCGGTGTCGGCGCCGTCATCCGGCCCCGCGACACCGCCTCATTTCAAGGCCTCGCCGACGGCCTCGATCCCGCGCGCAGTATCGGCAGCCATGTTCTCGACGGAGCCGGAAATGACCAGCACGGTCACCAAGGCCAGCGCGGCCAGGCCGGCCAGCAGAACAACGTAATCAATCGTCACCGCGCCGCATTCTGCCCGCAGGAAGCACCGCAGCGACGTCCGCTTTCTGTCGGTCGTCTGGGCCATAACGCTCACCCTTTTTTCGCGACGCGGGATCGCGCCATCTGAACCACGGTAAACACACTTTTAGGCAATTTCGGGGTATCTGCGTGCCAAACACGGGATAACCTGTGCCGGAACGGTGCTCTCGGCTCAGCCCGCTCCGATGCGGGCGAGGAAATCCGGCGCGCTGCGATCCTCGACCGTGTCGCGCTCGATATTGGCCACGTTGCGGCGCACCCGCGCGGCGTGGCGCCCCGCCTCCACCGCCTGGTTCGAGCCGCGCGCGATCTTGGCGGCCAGCTCTGCCTCCGAGCGGCTGTAGTAATGGTTCAGCTGGATATGATCGGCGGAATAGAACGCGCGCCTCGTGCGGTCCTTCAGCGCGAAGCGCTCGCCGCGGTCGTTCCAGGTGACGGCCTGGCCGTCGGTCTCGTAGGCATGCACCTTGACCGCCGTCACCCGGCAGGGATCGACGATCACCTTGAAATTGGTGACCCCGCGCGCCCCGCTGAGCGGATCCGCCGCGCGCTGCATGTAGTTCTCCACAACGCCCCCCGCGGGCGGAACCTCGTGCCCGCAGCGCCCGAAATTGTGCCAGGGCAGAGAAACATTCGGAACATCCTCCAGATGCGCCAGCGCCGCGTCCAGGCTGCCGGCCTGTTTCGGCACCAGGAACTCGTCGGCGTCGATGCACGCCATCCAGCGGAAACCCGGCCCGAAATTGCGGATCGCATGGGCATAGGCCAAGACCTGGTTGTGAATCTCGCGTCCGGTCGTCGCGTCGCGCAGCTTCTGGTTCCAGGGCATCACGGTCAGCGCGTCGCCGGGCAGGACATCCTGCAAAACGGCGATGGTGCCGTCGGTGCAGCCGTTGTCATAGACCACGAAATGGCGCACGCCCGCGGCCAGGTGAAAGCGCGCCCATTCGCCGATATGGCGCGCCTCGTTCTTCACGATCAGCACCACGGCCAGTCCTGCCCGCCCGGGCACAGGGTCCGGCGGCGTCAGGGCCAGCTTGGTGATCGGCTTGCGGGACAGGAGGCGCCAGAGCATGGACGGCCCTTCTTTCTGAAACTCGCCGCCTGCTTAGCCAAGCGCGCGCGGCTTTTCCAGAGCGATGCGGAAAAGAGGAAACCCGGCACGCTGCGCGGCCGGGCTTCCCTGCACCGAAACGAAGAGGGAGGTGCGAAAAACAGTCAGGTCGTGACCAGCTCGGGCCCGGGCGGCGCGCCCTCCTGCGCGGGGACCAGCTTGCGCCCGACGCGGTGCCAGCCGTCCACCTGCACGCGCACCGGCTTCAGGTCATGCGACATGCGTTCGTTGAGCGCCTCGAGCTTGGCCTGCCCGCCCTTGGCGACGTGGATCAGTTCGCCATCCTTGAGACGCACGCACAGGCGCGCGGCTTTTTCCGCACCCCCGATGCGATGGACAAAGGCGGATTCGATCGCGCTGAACGGCACCACCCTGTCGATCCGCATCCGCCCGCGGCGGTTGCGGACCACCTGGCGGAGGCTGCTCATCGTCAGGTCCACATGCAGTTCGCGGCTCAGGCCGCGCCAGGACAGCCACAGGAACATCAGCCCGGCCACGCCCAGCGCGACGGTGGCGCCAAAGAGCACCGGGCGGGCATCGATCGCGGCATGCAGCTCGGGCACGAACCATTGCCCGACGGAAACACTTAGCAAGGTCACGCCCGCGACGGCGCAGACGCGCTCAACCTCTGCAGCGCGGTGCCCAAGGCACATTTCCGACCGGATCACGTAGCCCCAGTAGGTCTCTGTCACACTCACCCGTTTGCCACGGGCGTCACTCGTTACACCAAAGTCTTTCACCCCGGTGCAAGCGTTCATCTCACTGTCCTCCGGATTTCTCCGTCCTCCGGATTTCTCCGGCCATGTGCATTCTGGAGGAAAAGATGTTAACAAAATGGCAAGTTGCGGAAGTTTTCGCGGCATGGTTGCGCGGCCGCCTTGCCCCTTGCGCCGGATGCACACCCGTGTATAAAGCCGCATCCTTCCGCAAGTCATGCGAAACCGGTGCAGCCTCTCGCAAGCGGGCCGCGGAAGGGATCGCCCGCCCCGAAGCGCACCCGAGAACAGAACTGGAGTTCACATGCCGCTCTACGAGCATGTCTTCATTGCGCGTCAGGACCTTTCCAACGCGCAGGCCGAGAGCCTTGTCGATCATTTCTCCGCAGTGCTGGCTGACAACGGCGGCAAAGTCGTCGACAGCGAATACTGGGGCGTCAAGACGATGGCCTACAAGATCAACAAGAACCGCAAGGGCCACTACGCCTTCCTGAAGACCGACGCCCCGGCGCCGGCCGTGCAGGAGATGGAGCGCCTGATGCGCCTGCATGACGACGTGATGCGCGTCATGACCATCAAGGTCGACGAGCACGCCGAGGGCCCCTCGGTCCAGATGCAGAAGCGCGACGAGCGCGGCGACCGCCGCGAGCGCCGTTGATCGCCAGCCTCAGGAAAGGACATTAAACCATGGCCGCAAAACCGTTTTTCCGCCGCCGCAAGGTCTGCCCCTTCTCGGGCGAGAACGCGCCGAAGATCGACTACAAAGACACCCGTCTGCTGCAGCGCTACATCTCCGAGCGCGGCAAGATCGTGCCCTCGCGCATCACTGCCGTCTCGGCCAAGAAGCAGCGTGAGCTGGCCCGCGCCATCAAGCGCGCCCGCTTCCTCGCCCTGCTGCCCTACGCCGTGAAATAAGGAGCCAGACCCATGCAAGTGATCCTTCTGGAACGCGTGGCCAAGCTGGGCCAGATGGGCGACGTTGTCGCCGTCAAGGACGGCTACGCCCGCAACTTCCTGCTGCCGCAGGGCAAGGCGCTGCGCGCCAACGAGGCCAACATCGCTTCGTTCGAGGCCCAGAAAGCCCAGCTCGAGGCCCGCAACCTCGAGACCAAGAAAGAGGCCGAGGCCCTGTCCGAAAAGCTCGGCGGTCAGCAGTTCATCGTGATTCGCTCGGCTTCGGATTCGGGCGCGCTCTACGGCTCGGTCACCCCGCGTGACGCCGCCGACGCCGCGACCGCCGACGGCTTCAGCGTCGACAAGAAGCAGATCGTCCTGGGCAAGCCGATCAAGGAGCTGGGCCTGCACGACGTGCACGTCCTGCTGCACCCCGAGGTCGAGGTGACCATCCAGCTGAACGTCGCCCGTTCGCAGGAAGAGGCCGAGCTGCAGGCGTCGGGCAAGTCGATCCAGGAACTGGCCGCCGAGGCCGAGGCCGAGGCCGAGTTCGAGATCGCCGAGCTGTTCGAGGACATCGGCGCCGCCGCCGAAGAGCTCGAAGAGGCAGCGCCCGCCGAGGAAGAGCAGCCTTCCGAAGAAGGCGAAGAAGAGAAGTAAGACCGGCCACATACCGGTTTTCACGAAACGCGCGGGGGGCCTCCTCCGCGCGTTTTTCTTTGCTGCGCATTGGGATGGGCATTCGGCAAAGAGGGCCGCGCCCGGCGCAAATGCCGGCGGGTCAGACGATCCGGGCCGCGGCGGCGGACGTCAGCGCAGGATCGGCACCTGCGGCGCGGCGCTCTCGGGCAGGAGGCCGGCCAGCCGCGGATCATCGGCGATCTCCACCTGCCGGCGCACCGGCACGAAGCCGCTGCGCATGTAGAAGGGCAGCGCCTGGGGGCTGTCCAGCGTGCAGGTATGGACGTGGAAGCACGTGATGCCCCGGCGCCATGCCAGATCGATCGCGCGGTTCATCAGCCAGCGCCCCACGCCGCGCCCGATCAGGTCGGAAGCGAGGCCGAAAAAGGCCAGCTCGCATTCCCCCTCTTCCCGGAAATCCAGCTCCAGCAGGCCCTTGTCCGCGCCGCCTTCGCGCAGCGCATAAACCTCGACCAGCGGGTCCTGCAGGATCGCCCGGAGCGCCGCCTCGTCCATCACGAGGCGCGAGAACCACAGCCAGTCCTCGGCGCCGACCTTGCGGAACAGCGCCCGATACCAGTCAACGCCGGGCGCCTCTTTTCGCTCCAGACCCAGGCCCTGGGGCTCGGGCACGGGGCGCAGCGGCGCCTTTGCCCGCATCTCCAGATGCGTGACCACCGCCGCCAGCTTGCCCGGCGGCACGTCGTAGAACCCGTCTTCAAGCTGCATCGCCCTGCCCCTTTCTGCCTGGCACCGGGCTAGTCGCCGCGCCGGGCAATGGCAAGGGGCGCAAAGAAAAAGGGCCGCCCCGGCGGGCGGCCCTCTGAAAGGCTGTCGCGGAAGGGGTCTTATTCCTCTTCCAGCGCCTCCACGGCCTTTTGCAGGTCGTCCTTGGAGACCTCTTTCTCGGCCACCTCGGCCAGCTCGAACACGTAATCCACGACCTTGTCCTCGAACAGGGGCGCGCGGATCTGCTGCTGCATCTGCGGGTTCTGCTGCACGAACTGGAAGAAGGCCTGCTCCTGGCCCGGGTACTGGCGGGCCTGGTTCATCATGGCCTGGGTCATCTCGGCATCGGTGACCTGGATCTCGGCCTTCTGGCCCAGCTCGGCCAGCAGCAGGCCAAGGCGCACGCGGCGCTCGGCCAGTTGCTTGTGCTCGTCGGTGGGCTCGATCTCGCCGTGCTCGTGGCCCTGCACGTCGGCGTGCTCCTCGTGCCACAGCTGATGCGCGATCTGCTTGGCCTCGGCCTCGACCAGGCTCGGCGGCAGCTCGAAGCTGACCTTCTCGTCCAGGATGTCCAGCAGCTTGCGCTTCATCACCGCGCGCGAGGCGCCGGCATATTCGGCCTCCAGGCGCTCGGCGACCTGGGCCTTCAGCGCATCGAGGTCATCGGCGCCGAACTTCTTGGCCAGCTCGTCGTCGATCTCGGCGGCTTTCGGGCCCTTCACGGCCTTGATCTTGCACTCGAACACGGCGTCCTTGCCGGCCAGGTGCTCGGCGCCGTACTCGGCGGGGAAGGTCACCTCGACATTCTTCTCATCGCCGGCCTTCACGCCCTTGAGCTGATCCTCGAAGCCGGGGATGAAGGCGTTCGAGCCCAGAACCAGCGGGTAATCCTCGGCCGCGCCGCCCTCGAAGGCCTCGCCGTCGACCTTGCCCAGGAAGTCGAACACCACCTGGTCGCCCTCGAAGGCCTCGCCGTCCTTGTCCTCGAAGTCCTGCGCGGATTCGGCCAGGTTCTTCAGCGCGTCCTGCACGTCCTCGTCGGCGGCCTTGACCACCATCTTCTCCAGCGTGATGCCCTTCATGTCCAGCTCGGGGATCTCGGGCAGCGCCTCGTAGGTCATCTCGACGATGACGTCGTCGCCCTCTTTCCAGTCCTCGTTGGTCATCTTGACGTCGGGCTGGGCCGCGGGGCGGTCGCCGCTGTCCTCGAAATGCTTGTTCATGGCGCCGTCGACGCTTTCCTGCATCGCCTCGCCCAGCAGGCGCTGGCCGAACTGCTTTTTCAGCAGGGCCATGGGCACCTTGCCCTTGCGAAAGCCCTTCATCTCGATCTCGGGCTGGGCCTCGGCCAGTTTCTCGTTGACCTTGTCCTCCAGCTCAGCGGCGGTGACGGTGATCTGATAGCCGCGCTTCAGACCTTCTTTCAGGGTCTCGGTGACCTGCATGTGTCTTCCTCTCTCACATCCTTGGTGCGGGTGGAGGGACTTGAACCCCCACGCCATAGGCGCCAGAACCTAAATCTGGTGCGTCTACCAGTTCCGCCACACCCGCTAAACCACGAAGGCAGCCCAATGGGCCGCCCCGGAATTTCGCGCCCTTCTAGCAAAGCCTTTGAAGGGATGCGAGAGGAAAAAGCGCCTCAGAAAAAGCCCGGCATTTACCCATTCTTGACAAATTCTGGCCACAGATTGAACCGGCCAGACAGCAGCAAGGCCCAAGCGAGCGACGAGCGAGGCCAAAATGACCTTTTTGAAAAGAGACATTAAACCGGACGCTTCGCGGGTCCCACCGCGCAGGATGCGTTACCCTTCGGCAACCTTGCCGGCCGGCACGATCGTGCTGACATTGCGCGGCGCATTGTCGGTGGAGACTCTCCATCGCGGGGACCGCGTCGTCACCCGCTCGGGCGCGAGCGAGGTGAAGCGGGTGCACAGCCGGGATCAGGACTGTTTCACGCTCGAGTTTGACGATCACGAGGTGGTGTATGTCCTGAGCACCAACCTGATGCCGGGCGCCAGCCTGATGCCGGGCGCCCCTCCCTGCGGAAAAGGGCAGGACTCCGAATGAGCCGGGCCGGCGACCGTTTCGGCGCCGACGATGCGCGCGCCATACGCCCCGACAGAATTCGGCAACTCCACAAGAATTCCCTAAATTCTCCCAATCTCCGACAAAGAAATTGCCCACCCAAAGACAACCCAGGCGTGTGGGATCAAGGAGAAAATACCGCCATGCCAGACACATCTCACCAATTGAGCTGGGCGTCGAACGAAGAGGCGCCCCAGCCGGAGTTCCATCGGCACGCCGCGGTGATGCCGACCGGCACAATCATTCTGACCCTGCGCGGCGCCCTGCCGGTACAGGAACTGCACCGCGGCGACCGCGTTTGCACGCGCGCGGGCGCGGTTGCGGTCAAGCGGATCAATGCCTGCGGCACAGATCAGATCGCCGTGCATCTCGACTACGACGAGACCGCCTACGTGCTGGATGAGAAATACTGCAATCAATGCAACCAGCCCACGGATTGAGAGGCGCGCCCGCCTTTTCGCCCGGCGCGACGCATGGCCGGACCCCGGCCGTCCTGCCGCCTGGCACGATCGTGCTGGCCATGGACGGGGCGCTGCCGGTCGAGTGTCTCAATGCCGGCGAGCGCATCGCCACCCGCGCCGGGATGCGCGGGATCAGGGGTGTCGAAACGCCCGGACCGCAGGACTGCGCGCTGGAATTCGACCGGCCGCAGGTGATCGATGCCGACGGGCGGCAGCCCCGCCCCGGCAGCGGCGCTTCGGCCCCGGCCTAGAGCCCCAGGTCGCGGAAAACCTGTGGCAGCATTTCCGGCAGGTCCTCGGCAATAAGGCCGGGGCCGTATTTCAGGGCGCATTCCACATGCAACCAGGCGGCGCTCTCGGCCGCCTGCATGGGCGCGAAGCCGCGCGCCAGCAGCCCGGCGATGAAGCCGGTCAGCACGTCCCCCGAACCGGCCGTGGCCAGCCCGGGCGCGGCGCGCCCG
>ENA-ORCU01000673-ORCU01000673.1-marine-metagenome-genome-assembly--contig:-NODE-673-length-11941-cov-2.421696_pt1 | contig 11941 bp, 5 predicted proteins | sample MGYA00248631_ERZ508512 | MGnify/ENA primary metagenome ERZ508512 (study PRJEB26183, sample SAMN06268844) | marine metagenome | isolation source: Tt an P1 anaerobic enrichment on pine from sediment taken... | reverse complement strand
GACCTGTCGGATCTGGATTTTGAATCGGAGTCAGTCGCCGATGCCGCGCCCGTCGACGTCTCATCAGACGATTCTGACGATTTTGACCTGTCGGATCTGGATTTTGAATCGGAGTCAGTCGCCGATGCCGCGCCCGTCGACGTCTCATCAGACGATTCTGATGATTTTGATCTGTCGGATCTGGACCTTGAACCGGAATCCGCTGCCGATACCGCATCTGCCGATTCCCCACTGGACGATTCCGATGATCTTGATCTCTCGGACCTGGATGCCTTGCTGGATTTCGATGAACCCGAAACCGAAATGGCCGGCACGGATGCGGATGACCTGAACCTGGATCTGGATTTGGACTTGGAAGCCGCTGCCGCGCCGGAATCGGTTGGCGAGGCTTTATTCGAGTCGTCCGAATCCGACGATCTGGATTTGTCCGACCTGGATTTTGATCTTGAGTCGGAGACGGCTGATCCGGAAACCAATGCGGGTACAGGCGGTGAAGCCGATTTCAATCTGGATTTGGATTTGGATCTGGATCTCGATCTGGAGCCGGATTCGGAGCCCATGGCCGCGGCGGCCGGCGACGCCGATGTCAAGACCGATGCGGATGAACTGGATCTTTCCGATATGATGCCGGCCCAGGATGCTGCCGGGGAATCGGAGAACGCCTTCGAGGATTTGGGCTTTGATTTTGATCTTGAACCCGACAGCGCATCGGCGAATGAGCCGACCGCATCGGATGACCAGCCGGCTGCGTCGGATGAGCTGGACTTTTCCGATATCATGCCAGCTCAGGATGCTGCCGGGGAGTCGGAGAACGCCTTCAACGATCTGGGGTTTGACGTTGATCTTGAATCCGGCAGTGCACCGGCTGGCCAGCCGGTCGCGGCAGAGGAACTCGATCTTCCTGATCTCAAGCCCGCTCAAGAAGCTGCCGGGGAGCCGGAGAACGCCTTTGAGGACCTGGACCTGGATCTGGATCTGGATTTTGAGCCCGGCGATGCACCATCGGCTGGTCAGCCCGCTGAATCGGAAGATCTGGATCTTTCTGATCTTGAATCGATTCTGGGCGACGGTACAGCCGCGAGTGCTGGTGGTGCCGGCGGCGGTGAGGAAGATCTGGATATCGCTGATATCGAATTTTTAATCAACTCTGAGCAGATTCCTCCGGGCGCTGTCGGAAAGCCCGAAGACGGATTCGAGGAACTGGATCTGGAGTTGGACGCGGATATCGATGAGGCGGATGACTTGGATGGATCCTCCCTTGCGGCCTATGATACCGGCGCTGAAATGCCGGACCTGTCAAATCTTGACGGGATTCTCGATGCGGGAAATGTTCCCAAACCCGGGGTGGAGACCACCGATGATTTTGAAGACCTTGACCTGGATCTGGAATTTGACAAGCAGGCCGAGGATGATGGCCAGTTCGGCGGAAAAGGTGAAATTACCGAGGAAGACCTCGATTTTTCGGTAATGGATAAAATGTTCCAGGAGGATAAGCCGGGGCTTGGCGATTCAGCCGATGATCTCGAGTTCAATCTGGAGCTGGATATCGATGAGGAATCCAGGGAAAAGCAGGAGCTCGGGGCTTCGGATCTTTTCGAGGACGATCTTGAACTAGAACTCGACAAGCCGGAAGATGATCGGGAATACGATCTGGATATCGCCACAACCGATAACCCGTCAGTTCTTGACGACAGCGAGACGGTCGCCCGCGAGCGGGTTGAGGCGCTGGACGCACCGACGGCCGATCGGGCAGAAACCGGCGGGCCCGGCGCTTTTCCCATTGACTCCGACACTGACGAATCGGACCTTGATGAACCGGTCGCACCGGCCCGGGCTTCAAAAAGTCGGGCGCCGGTAATGGTGCTGCTGATCATCGTGGTGCTGATTGCCGGTGCCTTTTGCAGTGTTTTTGTCCTGGATCGAATGGGCAAGGAAATTCCCGTTTTGACCGATCTGGTGCGAAAGACTCCGGTAGCCGGGGACATGCTGCTGCCTGCGCCGCAGGAGCCGGGCAATATGATGATCAGCACCGATGAAGTGGCCAGTCGCTTTGAACGCAATGTCAAAGCCGGCCAGCTTTTTGTCATCACCGGCAAGGTGAAAAACGATTATTCCACAAATCGAAGCCATATCAAGGTGATCGGAAAGATTTACGCCAAGGGCAAAAAACTGACCAAGACCGAAACGGTATACTGCGGCAATACGCTGTCATCCATCGATCTGTCGCAGATGGATCCGGCCGAGATCAGCAAGCGGCTTCAAAACCGGATGGGGGACAGCCGGTCCAATGTCAATATCAAGCCAGGAAAGGCGATTCCGTTCATGATCGTTTTCTCGGATGTCCCCGAAGATCTGGAGGAGTATACGATTGAAGTGGACAGTTCCACTTTGAATTAAAAAAAATGATTTTTCGGCTTGACTTCACTTCGGTGAATTGGTAGTACAGCCGTTGTCAAAAACAAGGAAACGCAACACACCTTACCTTGTTTGACGGCACAGCAAAGGCCGTCCGGCAGTTTAGACGGCGATGTAGCTCAGTTGGTCAGAGCATGCGGCTCATATCCGCAGTGTCCGGGGTTCAATTCCCTGCATCGCCACCACCGATTATAAGAGGCCGTAACCCTTTCGGGTTACGGCCTTTTTGATTTTTGTGGGTGCGGATGGGGTGCGGGATTGTCAAGGTGGCTGCTTGGCATTCAATTCCAGGCAATTTCAAGGGGTATTTGAATGCCGGGGGATAAATAGTATTCGAAATCGCGGTTAAAACCGCTCCTACAGGGCCTGGATGAGAAACAGGGCATGTCATAGTACGAAATGTGTGGGAGCTTCTTGTAGGAGGGGTTTTAACCCCGATTTGGCGCCGTTGTCCGGATGACAGGATAGGCGCAGTCAAAAGCTCAGACAGACCCACGCATCGACGAACCAATTATCCGGCTTTCACGTGCGTAATAATGCACTGTTGACCTGGTGGTTGATCCGGGTATTCGCTTCAGCCTGTTTATCTGTTTCCCATCTGCCGCTGAAAACTTAACCCGGATAAACCGGAAATCCCAAATCTCCGCTGGAATGACGTGTTCAATGGATTGGAAACGACCTCTCATGTCGTGTCAATCCTTAGGAACGAGAATTTAATTCGCGTTCGCTAATCATGAGGTGTGAGCTCCGCTCCTTTCGGTGTGGCGTCTGATACGCGATGGGGAAATTTTTCGATTAATTGTTTATGGCCTTTGACCAAATTCTGGAACGGTGCCACAGTCCAGCGATACGGATACATCGATGTAAACTTTTCACCCGGATCGCGCCGCACGTTGGTGACAACGATCCCCGGAAGCCCGCCATGGCCTGTGCCCTGGATGAGAGCTTTGGTATTCCGCCAGCGTATGGCGCCTAGTTTCCCGCCGCTGTAGTGGAACATGTAGTCCCGCCGGGAGTGCCCCTCGCCAAGCAGCAGCAGGGCCGTCTGATCGACGCCGTCCGTGACACGGTCGGAGGGGATTTTGTCTGTCGCTCCCGCAAGTCGTGCGGCGGTGGTAAAGAGGTCGGTCAGATGGATGAAGTCGACCGGATCCTGATTCGGCTCAATCATTCCGGGCCACCAGGCCATGGCCGGTACGCGCACGCCGCCTTCCGTTACATCGCCTTTGGCGCCTTTCAGCCAGGAGTAACCCGCTGTGGGCCAGAATCCGTACATGGGGCCGTTATCGCTCCACCATACCACCAGTGTGTTCTCGGCGATACCTTCGGTTTTCAACGTGTCGAGCAGCTGACGGACGTGGTCATTGTGCATCGCCATAAATGATGCTTGCGCATTTTGTTTATCCACGTACGGCGCATCTTTGTATTTTTCGGAACCATGAACCTGCTGGGCGTAGCTGGGCCAGTAAATAAAGAACGGTTTGTCGCTCTTCGCCTTGTCTTTGATATAGGCGGTCATCTGCTTGATCGATTCTTCCTCAAAGGCCTCCTGGCGCCGGATGCCGAGCAAGCCGGCGTCGCCCTCGATTGGCTTTCGCCCTTTGTCTTTCTCCCCTATATAGCCGCCAACTGTCATATCGATACCGGTAACCGCTGTATAGGTTTCATTTCCAGGATAATCGTACCAGGCGGGTGTAGTTGGCTGCGGCATGTTATCGTTGTAAAAGGCGTCTGAACCTGGCCAGCCATCGGCGGCGCCGTTAAACAGGCCGTAGTAAGCGTAATCATACCCCTGGTTCTCAGGTGCATGCTCAGGCAGGTCGCCCAGATGCCATTTGCCCCACATTGCCGTGTGGTAGCCCGCCTCTGACAGCACCTCGGCAATCGTTACTTCCCCGGCAGCCAGTCCATCGGTTTGACCGGGCCACAGCACCGAAAGCAACCCCGTACGCACCGGGTGGCGACCCGTATTGATGGCAATTCGAGATGGGGTGCATGACGGCTCAGAGTATGCCGCCCAGAACCGCATCCCCTCATAAGCCATCTTGTCCAGTTCGGCCGACGGCGTCCCCCGGTGTTTGCCGCCGCCCTGCCAGCCCAGTTCGCCAACCCCGACATCGTCGGTCAGGATGTAGATAATGTTGGGTTTCTTGCCAAATCGTTTTTCGAGTGCAGCCAGCTTCTCGTTGATCTGATTGTCTTCGGCAGTCCATTTGTCCTTGTTGGTTTTCTCAAGGGCCGCAAATGGTGCATCGAACTGTGCGGCAAATGATGTACCCGTCAGTCCGAGCGCTATGACCAGCGCCAGGAAAGTTTTCCCCATCCGGAGCCATCCGGATATCGCTGATTGGTTGTTCATCGCTTTTCCTCCCTTTCGTTTTATAAATAGCACCTTGCCTGTTGCCACATAAGATGGAAGCCTGAGGAGCGACTTTTTTGCAAACCGATCCTGGAGCCGGTCAGAACATGGCGGCCAGCCGCCCGACAAACCAGAACGACGCCACTGTTCCCATGGCATAAACAGAAAGAGACCTGGCCCGGTCCGGAAATTGAAACGCCAGCCTTTTAAAGGAGGCCATCAGCGCCAGCACCCCGCCAACGAACAGCAACTGCCCGATCTCCACCCCCACGTTGAACATGAAAAGCGCCATGGGAACGGACGCCCTGGGCAGGCCCAGGGCGACCAGGGCCCCGGCGAAACCCACGCCATGCAGCAACCCGAAACCGGCGGCAACCAACCAGGGGTTCCGGATGGTCAGCGAGCGTTCCCCGCGATCGGCACGGACCAGTTCGGCTGCCAGAAAGACAATGCTCAGCGCGATCACGGCACTCAGGGGTTTGTCCGGCACCGAGATGATCCCCAGGGTGGCCAGGGCCAGCGACACGCTGTGGCCCACGGTAAAGGCGGTGATGGTCTTGACCAGCAAAAGAGCACCCCGTGAGAGCAGCAGTAGCCCCAGCACGAAAAGCAGGTGATCGATGCCCAGCAGAATGTGCTGAATGCCCAGCCTCATGTAGGCGCCGGCCGCCTCGAACCGGCCCATGGCCCCCCTGAACTCGATCCAGGGCCGGCCCGGCCGGGCCATCTGGGTCCACTCGCTGCCGTCCGAAAGCCTCGCACGGACCAGCACATCGGTAATGGCCTGGGACTGGAGCCCGTCAAAAAAAAGCCGGTGGCCGGAGAGCCCTTCGGGTCCCGCATCGATAATCCGCCGGGTCACGACGGCATCGGGCAGCTGCATTTCCATCGGCTCGATTGCATCACGAACGCCCGCCGGCAGCCGGAGCGTCACCGGAAGCGGCCTTCCGTAATACATCGGTTGGCGCCAGATCATCTCGTAGCGTCCGACGCCGGTTTCGGTGATTCCCAGGAAAAGCGGGCGGGTTTCGTGGGCACGCCCTGCACCAGCCGTCAACAACAGCACCCCGGCTATAATGGTCCGGATAGCGAAACGCATGGTCAGCTCTCACCGGCTCTCGAGGCCAGTCGAACATCCGGCAGCGGTTCGACGACAACGGTATAGCGCTGCCGCAGGCGCCGATAGGTGGCCTCGTTGATCTCCCTGCGGCGGGCGGCGATCCATTCCCGCTTGACAGCATCCCGCACCTCATCCAGCTCGGGCATGCGACCGGATACCCGCTCTTCCAGCAGCAGGAGGTGTCCTCCAAATCCCGAGTAGACGGGGCCGTGCCAGGATCCCTCCTCCATGTCCATCAAGGGTGCCGCGAATCCATCGCCGAACAGCCGGTTAATCTGATCCCCCGTCGCATCAACAAAGCGGTTGCCCAGCATGAACGGATCTCCCAGGTTCCCGGGTTGCAGAGAGTTGGACGAGCGGTTCAGGGCGGCAAGAAGATCGCCGGCCGCTTTCTCGACATCGCCCTCCTGTTTGTCCGGATTCAGGTAAATGTGCTGGAAGGTAAACCGATCGGGAATACGGAACCGGTCGGGATTCGCCGTCAGAAACGCCGCCAGCTGATCATTCGAAGGCTCCTCCAGAGCGGCAAGATCGTCAAAAAAAATTTCCATTTTCTGACGCATCCGGCGCCGCACGATGGTGTCGTCCCGATCCAGGCCCATGGCCAGCGCCTCCCGGTAAAAGACCTCTTCCCGGATGTAATCCTCGATCAGCCCGGCCAGTTCGTCCTCTGAAGGCGGGCGCTGCCAGAGCCGCTGCCATTTCCGGGCCAGGCTTTCCACGGTGCCCTGACTGACAACGATCCGGACGGCCCGGCCCTCGTCTCCCCGATCCCCGCGCCACTGAAAAAACCCGAACAGAATCGCCCCCAGGATCAGAAAATGAAGCAGCGGCTCCCGCAGCCAGGCCATCTTCCGCTTTTCCGTCGATTTTAATGATTTCAAGGTCTTTTCATCCTCCCGGCATACCGGATGCAGATCGCTTTTGACCTCCGGCAATCCGTTTGCGATCGCCAATCGACGGCTGACGCCGCCATCAGTCGGCCGGCGTGTACCAGATGGGCGAGGTGTAGGCCCGTTCCTGGGTGGTCATGGGCACCTCAGGAGGCAATTTGATGCCGAATCGTTTCGCCTCGTAGGCGGTCCACCGGGGAGTGGGGATCTCGATCACCCGGGCGTAATAAAATGCACGCTGGCTCGGGTCGAAGTCGGGGTCCGCCCACACGGTGATCAGCTCGGGCGAACCGATGGTGTTCGTCCAGGTGGCGTTGGCCACGTCCACCGTGCTGCCCACCGGTGGCAGTTTACCGTTGGCATCCGGCTGCCGGTCCCCCGCCCAGACCACATCGTGCACCTTTTCCTGACGCGTGCCGCCGGCATCCAGCCACCCTTTGACGATCTGGATGCGATCGAGATTGCCGCTGAGCGAGTCTTTGAGGGCCGCCACCAGGAAGGTTGGCGATTTGCCCTCGGGTGCCGGCGGCAGGTCCCCGCCCATGGGCACGCCCTTGGTGTAGCCGATGTAAGCCGGCAGGCGGTTCTGGGCGTCCGCCTCGGTGAAGTCCCAGCCGCCGAAAAACCGGACGGTCATTCGCGGCCCCGTGGTGGCGTAGGTCTCCTTTCGCATCATGGCATCGAATATGGCCTCCCGGGTGTTTTCCCTTGCCCACACGGCGGCGTAGCCCGAGGCCACCATGGACCAGCCCTCGTACTGCCGGTCGCCGAGCTTGGCCATGGGGTGTTCCCATCGCTGGGGCCCCGGTTCGGATCCCGAGTGCTTTCCGAAAAAATTATCCTCGCCGGCCGTGGCCAGCCCCGTGTGGCTGTCGGTGGAGCCGATCATCCCGAACTTGTAGGGGTTGACCCCGAGCTCTTTTTCAAGCTGCAGGCCGATCATAAGGGCGCTCCGGGCATACTCGTACTGGAGCATCTCGTCTTTTTTGGGAGCGCTGAGATCCAGATTGCCCTGGTCCCAGGTTTCGTAGTCGGCAAACTCGTCGTTCATGGACAGGAACGGGTGGGTCTCGCCGTCGCCCTTGATCTGGGTCACCTCGTAGAGAGGCTCCCACAGGGCCCGCGTCCGGGCGTAGTCCAGGTCCACCGGCTTGCCGGTGAAGGACTCCACAAGCGGAAACATGATGCCGTTGCTCAGGTTTCCGTTGTGGGCGATGGCCAGCACCCGGCCGCCTGTCTTATCCTGGTAGTTCTGCATCCATTTCCAGAGGTCGCGGGGATTGTCGCTGCCAAGGGGTTTGATGGTCGTGTAAGGCTCGACGCTTTTGGCCCGATCGGCGCCGTCACGGAAAATCACCACGCGGTGCAGGTTGTTGCCGCCGGTATTGGAGGTCCACTCGTAACCGATGAAACTGGTGAAACGGCCCGGCTCGTTGTATTTCCGGGCGGCATTGATCGTCTTCTCCCAGGCGGAGCGATAGGCAGCGCTTCCCGGAAGCGACTTGAGCTTCTCGGGAAACGTACCCTGGGAGAAGGCAATGATAATCTCAACGGCGGCCTTGCCCCCCTCCTGCCCGCCGGCCTGGATCATCTCGTACCATTTTTTGCCCATGGGATCGGCGAGAAACTCGGGATCTCCCGCATAGAGCCGCGGGAAAAACCCCATGTTGTCCGAATGGTCGGCCACCACGAGAAAATCCAGGGGACGGTCCAGTTTGACTTTCAAACCGGTCGACGAGGTGAGCTCCTCCCCGCGTGCAAACCGGTAGGCGTCTTCCGGGCCCAGCCGGGCGCCAAAGGCGCCGGCGTCCATGGACATCCCGGTGTGAAGGTGCGTATCGCCCCAGAACACCTGTGTGGGAAAATTGCGCCCGGCATACGGCGAGTAGTGCTTCTGCGCCGGGAACGCATCCCCGGAGGCCCCGATCGGGGCCGGCAGTCCGACATATGCCCGGCAAAGGGGTACAGCAACCAGACAGATAACGGCCAGTGCCGCAAAAAAAGACAGCGCATTGTGTAATCTCATAACTCCCGCCTCCTTAAAGATGAATTTCGACCGGCAGCATCTTGATGAAGCCGGACATGAACCGCTGCCAGAAGGTGGACTCGGGCTCCCGGGTATAGCGCACCGGCTGGCCGTCCTTCTGGGTGTTCCAGACGAGTTTCCCCTTTTCATCCAGTTCCACCCGGTAGCTGTTGTAGGGAAGCACCCCCTCGTCCATGTAGGCGATCACTTGCCGGGCCATTTCCGCGCTCTCCACGTAAAGGCCCATTTCGGTGTTGATGGCCGCCGAGCGGGGATCCAGATTGTAGCTCCCGACAAACACGGCCTTCCGGTCGAAGACGATGGCCTTGGTGTGCAGGGCTGCCTTGGACTTGCCGACGGTAAATATCCGCTTTTCCCTGACCGTGGCGGACTTCGAGTCGGGTCTCATCTCGTAAAGCTCAACGCCGTTTTCCACCAGTTGCTTGCGGCGCTTGGCATAGCCCGCATGGGCGGCCACCACGTCGTTGGACGCCAGGGAGTTGGTCAGAACCCGCACCCGCACCCCTTTTTCGTGAAGGTTTTTGGCCGCCCGAACACCCCGGTCCAGGACAACAAAATAGGCCGACTCGATAAGCAGTTCCTTCTCCAACGTATAGATCTTCCGGTGAAGGGCCTTGCTCATTGTAGATTCCTCGATGCCTTTCTTGATGGATGCCGGATCGTCCCAGACCACCATCCCCGGCGCCCAGATGAAACCATCGCGAATTTTATCGAGCTGCCCCATTAGCTCCTCGACGTCCTGATCCAGTGGGTAGGGGTAGTCGTCCTGCCGAATCAACTCCCGGGTGGCGGCCACGGTGCTCCGGAGGTCGACCTCCGTGTATTTCCGGTCGACCAGCGCCGCAATGGGGTAGGACCAGTCCCCGTTCCAGAAGCGGTCGAACACCGTGGACAACTCCCGCACCACAGGCCCTGCCGCGGCGATGTCCAGGTCCCGGAAATTGGCATCGGTGTGGACCCCGAAATAGTGATTTCCGATGTTGCGTCCGCCAACGATGGCAAAGGCGTTGTCCGCTATGATGGCTTTATTGTGCATGCGGTGGTTGAGACGGACAAAGTCCGTCATGTAGCCGAAGAGCCGGGATCCGCGGTGGGCGAAGGGGTTGAAGATGCGGATCTCGATGTTCGGATGTGCATCCAGGGAAGCGATGGGCGAGTCCCTCCCCGCGATATTGTTGTCGTCCACCAGCAGGCGGACGCGAACCCCCCGATCGGCGGCCTCGACCAGCCGCAGGGCAAGAATCCGGCCTGTGGTGTCCGCCTCCCAGATGTAGTACTGGAGATCCAGGCTTTTTTCCGCCATGGCGGTCATGGCGATCCGGCCCGTAAAGGCCGGCCGGCCCTTGCGGATCAGCGCAAAACCGGATTTTCCGGGGTGCCGGTTCGCCGATTCTTCGAACAGTTGTCCTGTGGAGGTAGTCTCGAAACGTTCAAAGGCGACTGAAGGCGTCCGCTGGACATTCGTGGGCAGTCGGGTCGCGCAGCCCGCGAGCGCGAGAATGAGAAGGCCCGCAACGAAAATCGACAGGATTCCCAATCGATGGCCGGACACCTCCGGTCTTCCCTGGATACCGGAGGTCTCATGCCGATCAGGCGGACCTATTCCCTCGGGTGTTGCCGGTAAACGATCGTGTTCCATGGTCAGTCCTCCTCAGGGGATTTTTTATCCATCAGGGGGCCAACCCAACTTCCGGTCAACAGGATGCCTCACGCCTTTGGCCCTGCACCGGGTTTCCGCTGAATTCAGCCTTTGGGAATGCGAATCTTCTGGCCGGGGAAGATCAGGCCGGCATTGAGGTTGCTGAATGGCCCTCGGTTCGTCGCCGGGCAGCAGCCTGTCAATCGACCCCCAGGGCCTGCTCGAGACTGGCCACCACCTCGCTGTCCAATCCAAAATCTTCGGGTAAACCGCAATTGCTGCCCAAGTCTTCACCCTTGGCCGCTGCCTCCGGTCAGAACCCGCCCCCGGTTCGAAAGCCCCCTCCCCCAAGACCGCCGCCGGTTCGGAACCCTCCCCGGCCGCCTCGGGAAGTACCGCCGAAGCCCCCGAACCCACCGCCGCCCCGACGGCGATGATTCCGGCCGATCTCCTGCCAGGCCCTGTCCGAGCCCATCAGGCCACCCAGCACCTTGCCCAGGAGCACGGGCATGGCAAAATCAGATACAAAACCGGAATCGTAAGCGTCGTAGCTGTTTTGTCGAAACCGCCGGCGGAGCGCCTCCAGATCGGCAAGGGCCTTCCGGCGCTCGGCGACGATTTCGGTGGTGGTGCGGATATCATCCTCGACCTGTTCACTCCGATCCCGGAGCTGCCCGATCCGGGCAACGAGAGCGTCGTCTTCAGGCCGGGGCGTCGCCCGCGCCTGCCGGTAGAGATCGGAGAGCTCATCCCGCTGGAATTCCGAGAGGATCAACTCGAACGCCTGCTTCGAATGGTCATCGCCGCCGGAGGCGAGCGTTTCCCGTTCTTCCGTGAAACTCTGGCAGCGGTCTTCTTCCGTTTCGATCGCTTCGTCAATATCGCGAAGCTGCGCTTCCTGCCGGTCCAGCTCGCTCTGAAGTTCGGGCACCCCATCGGCCTCGGCCGCTTCCCGTTCCATCTGTTCAAGGGCTTGCATCTCCAGATCGGCCACCCGGCCGGTCTTCGCAGCGTGTTCTCTCAATCGGACGGGAATCTCCAGCAGCAGATGGTAATTGGCCCGATTCTTCCGGAAATCGATCAAACCGGCCACCCAGCCGTCAAGACGCCGGGCGATGGGGTTGGCCCGGTAATCCGGGGTGAGGTAGCGGCGGTTCCACAGATACATGAACAGGCTGTCCGCCTCGTAGGGTCGGCCCTTTTCGGACCGGTCGCTCTCCGCCCGGGCGGCTTTCCGGTCGGCTTTCCGGGCCACCTCGGCGGCCTGCTCCGCCCGGTCCTCCTGCCGGCGATAGGCCTCGGTCTCGACGATCCGCGAACGGGTCTTCTCCAGCCGCTCTTCCAGCGCCTCGCCCGCCGTGTCGCGTTGATCCTGCAGCTCGCTTCGCCGCTGCTCCAGCACCCGCAGGCGCTCCTGACTGGACTCGATCCGCTCGCTTAGAGATGCGTTGGCCTCGCGGTGCTTCTC